>Ga0207693_10000351_pt1 | contig 42500 bp, 49 predicted proteins | sample LARL81metaG_FD_184347 | JGI IMG/M metagenome (GOLD analysis project Ga0207693, IMG submission 184347) | Corn, switchgrass and miscanthus rhizosphere microbial communities from Kellogg Biological Station, Michigan, USA - LAR L8-1 metaG... | ecosystem: Host-associated > Plants > Roots >... | reverse complement strand
CGTCGCGGCCGGTGTCGAAACGCCGGGGCTCCTGCCCGAGCTGCCGATTCGCCCGGAGCCGCGCGTCCTGCGCCTCAGCGACCCGATCCGGGAGCGGCTGCTCGAGCCGCTCGTCGTCTCGGCCGAGCGCGGCTTCGCCGCGAAGCAGCTCGCCGACGGCCGCCTGCTCTCCTCCGGCGACCGGGCGGCGCTCGAGGAGCTCCTGCCGCGGCTCGTCCACGTCGCGCTGCCGCACCGCGTCGAGGGCGCCTACGACGTGACGCCCGACCACCAGGCGATCCTCGGCCGGGTGCGAGACCGGGTGTGGGTCGCTGCCGGCTTCAGCGGTCACGGCTTCATGCACGCACCCGCGGTCGGACGAATCCTCGCCGAGGCCGTGCTCGAGGGGCGAGAGGACGAAGCGCTCGGCATCCTCGACCCCGGTCGCTTCGCGGAGGGACGCCTCGTGCCTGAGCCGCAGGTGGTCTAGACCGCGACTCGGAGCTGGGGCAGGACGCCCTTGCAAAGCAGCTCGACGCCTCGCTGCTCGGGTGCTCCGTGCGGCGTTCCGAAGTCGACGCGTCTGGCGCCTGCGGCGAAGACGGCCTCGGCGTGTTCCGCCACCTCATCCGGCGTCCCTGCGAAGGAGAACCGGTCGAGCAGGTCATCCGGGATCAGCGAGCCTGCGGCGTCGTGATCGTCGGCATCGACGTGCTCGCGGACCCGTCCGATCAGCTCAGGGTCGACCTCGACGGTCGGATCGAGCTCGGCGACGACTGCGAGGTACAGCGCGACCTCGCGGCGGGCAATGCGCCGTGCGCGTGCACCATCGTCGTCGACGACAGTCACCGCACCGAGCACGATGCCGACGTCGGGATTCGCGATCCGCTCACGCAACACAGGGACGACATCGGGGTTCGCGCTGCCACCGACCTTCAGCTCGTGAGCTTTCTCGCCGGCAAAGGCCGCGAGTCGCGGAGCCCACGTGCCGACGAGGAGCGGCACCTCGTCCCGCAGAATGGGGAACCGAAGCCGCTGCCCTTGCGGCAGCGAGAACCTGCGACCCGTGAAGCCCGAGTCGTCGCCCGCGAGCAGGCGACGCACGATCTCCCACGTCTCGCGGATGGCTGTGACCGGATCCGATTGGTCCAGCCCGAGCGGCTCCAACCAGGTCCCGCGCGCGAGCCCGAGGAAAGCCCGCCCGTTCGACGCCGCGTCGAGCACGGCGGTCTGGCCCGCGATCTCGACGGGGTGAACGGTGAACGGGTTGAGACACGACGGCCCGACTCGCACGCGCGTCGTCGCAGCGGCGATCTCGAGCAGCGCAGGGAGTGCCGGTTGGAACCAGAGGTCGTTGAACGTCGTGACGACGTCGAAGCCCGCGTCCTCGGCGATGCGGGCGAGCAGACCGTAGTTGCCGGGACTCTTGTCCGTCTGCAGCCCGAGCCCGAGCTGCCGCCCGTTCTCGCTCACGTCAGGTCTTCGGTGTGCAGAACACGTTCGCCGATCCTCTCGATCCGCATCACGACCCGCTCGTCGGGGTCGGGGCAGCACACGAGGGAGTCCTGTTCGAGCCAGTCCGAATCCGGGAGCCGACGCTGCTTTGCAGGCAGGAGGGGCAGTACCGACTGGAGCGCGTACATGCAGAAGTGCTTCCCCTCCGGGATCCGGATCCGGTTCGACTCCGTCACCTCGAAGAAGTCGCCGACCTCGAGCCCGCAGACCGATCGTCCTTCGATCCGCTCGACGGTGATGCGCAGGTCGTAGAGCCGCATTTCCGTCATGCCGAGGCCAGCATATGAGGCTCCGCTCGCCGGTTCCACCCTTGTATCGCATCTCGTTTGGGCGGATGATCGAGACCGCGCGACCGCGCGTTACCGACTGAGGAGGCTGCCGTGAAGAACTGGCGGAAGGCGGTGGGGGCCGCACTATTGTTGGCCGCTGTCGCGGCTATGGCCGGGGTCACCGGCGGAACCGCATCGACGACCGCGGCTCAGAAGAATTGCTCGTTCCAGCTTCGGATCGGCGACGTCCTGCCGTTTACGGGCGGGCTCGCGGCCTACGGCGCGAATCTCGACCGGGCCGTGAAGCTCGCGGTCGACATGGACAACGCGACGCTGAAGCGCCTGAAGCTCTCGAAGATGTCGGTCAAGCTCGTCGCGTCAGAGGACGGGCAGACGCAGGCGGCGGCCTCGGTCGAGGCGGCCACGAAGCTCGTCAAGGCGAACCATGTGAGCGTGATCATCGGCGAGATGGCGTCGGGCGCGACGATTCCGATGGCGCAGTCCGTGGCGATTCCGAACCACGTGGTCGACATCAGCCCGACTTCGAGCGCTCCGCAGATCACGGGCATCAAGGACAACGGCTATCTGTGGCGCGTGTATCCGTCGGACTACCTGCAGGGACGTGTGCTCGCGCAGGCGGCGATCGGTGCCTTCGGAAAAGGCAAGGTCGTCAACGTCGGCGCGCGAAACGATGCGTTCGGCACGGCGCTCGAGCAGCTGTTCGTCGCGCAGTACAAGAAGCTCGGCGGCAAGGTGGGACAGACGCTCCGCTGGAACCCGGATCAGGCGAACTACGACACGGAGGCGGGCCGGCTCGTCAGCGGTAGCCCAGCGGGATACGTGATCATCGACTTCCCCGAGACCTTCGCGAAGTTCGCACCGTCGCTCGTCCGGACGGGAAAGTGGCAGGCCTCGCGAACGTTGATGACGGAGGCCCTGCGCAACGAAGACGTGCTGAAGGGGCTCGGCGCACCGGCCGAAGGCCTGCGCGGTACGGCGGCCACGTCTGAGGGCGCACCGGCACGAGCAGCCTTCGACGCGCTCTGGAAGCGCGTGGTCAAGGGAGCGAAGCCGTACACCGGCTTCGAGGGGACGGCGTTCGATGCGGCCAACCTCGCCTTCCTGGCGGCCGTGAAGGCGTGCTCGGCAGCCGGGCCGAAGCTCAAGACTCAGCTCCGAGCGGTGTCTGGTCCTCCCGGCAAGAAGCTGACGTACAGGAAGCTCGACCAGGCGGTCAAGCTTCTCCTCGCTGGCAAGGACATCAACTACGAGGGCGCGTGGGGCCCGATCGACTGGGACAAGAACGGCGACCCGGGGTCGGCCGTGTACGAGATTTGGAAGTACGCGAACGGCGCGATCACCACGCAGAGAACGATCACCTTCAAGCCGTAGTGCGGGAACGAGTCAGGGACGGCGGCGGCTTCGGCGAAGTCGCCGCCTACTCCCGCGCGGTGCGGTACGGACCGCACGTCGCGGTCAGTGGAACGGCGCCGCTCGCCGAGGGACGAGTCCTGCATCCTGGCGACTCGTTTCTGCAGGCCCAGGCGGCGATCCAGAAGGCGCTTGACGCCGCAGCCGAGCTGGGCGCGGTGCGCGACGACGTCGTTCGCACGCGTCTGCTGCTGGCGCCGGAGTGCGACTGGAAGGACGCCGCGCGTGCGCACGCCGAAGCGTTCGCGGGTGTCGATCCGGCCAACACGACGTACTACGTCGGCGGGTTGATCCCCGAGGGCGCGCTCGTCGAGGTTGAGCTCGACGCAATCGTCGAGCCGAGATAGAGATCCGTCACCTTCGGGTCGTCCAGGAGCGACCGGCCGGTTCCTTCGTATGCGTTGCGGCCCATGTCGAGCACGTAGCCACGATCGGCCAGCGAAAGCGCGCGCCGGGCATTTTGCTCGACCATCACGATCGCGATTCCGCGCCGCTTCACCTCCGCGAGTTGGTCGAACACGAGCTCCACGGCCTGCGGTGAAAGCCCTGCCGAAGGTTCGTCGAGAAGAAGCGCGCGCGGCCGCGTCACGAGTGCGCGCGCGATCGCGAGCAGCTTGCGCTGGCCGCCCGAGAGCGTCCCCGCCCGTTGGCGGCGCCGCTCGGCGAGCAGTGGAAACTGCGCGTACATGTCGTCCACGGACGGTCGTCGTTCGGCGCGTGGCAGCGAGACACTGCCGACGAGCAGGTTTTCTGCGATGGACAGGCTCGGAAAGACATTCCCGAGCTGTGGCACGTAGTTGAGCCCGAGGCGCGTCAACCGCTCCGGGCGCACTCCCGTGACGTCGTCCGTCCGGTAGCGCACGTGGCCGGAAGTCGGTCGAAGGAGGCCGTAGATCACCTTCAGGAGCGTCGACTTGCCGGCGCCGTTAGGGCCGATGATCGCCACGAGCTCGGCTTCGAACGCCGTGAGCGACACGCCGCGCAGGACGAGCGCTTCGCCGTAGCCGGCCTCGACGTCCGCAACCTCGAGCAAGGGCTTGCTCACGTCGCTCGTGCCGTTCCCAGATACGCGTCGACGACGCGCTGGTCGCCCCGTATTTCCGCAGGAGTACCGGTCGCGATCACATGGCCTTCGTTCATGACGATCACCCGGTCGCTCGCCTCCATGACGATGTCGAGATCGTGCTCGACGAAGAGGAAAGTCATTCCCGTCTCGGTGCGCAGTCGCAGCACGTGCTCCACGAGCTGGCGCCCAAGTGCCGGGTTGACGCCGGCCATCGGCTCGTCGAGCAGAACCAGCCGTGGCTCCGCCATCAGCACGCGGGCAAAGTCGAGGAGTTTGCGCTGACCGCCGGAGAGAACGCCGGCGTATTCACCGGCGTGGGTGTCGAGTCGGAAAAGCGCGAGCAGCTCGGCCGCACGCTCGCGTGCTCTTCGCTCGCGTGAGCGCGCGCGCCCAGGGTGTAGCACCAGCTCGTTCAGCCGCTCGCCCGGATGGCGGGTTGCCGCGAGGAGGACGTTGTCGAGGACGGACATGCGGGTGAGCGCACGCGGTACCTGGAAGGTTCGTACCAGGCCCCGCTGCGCAATGCGGTGTGCCGGCGCGCGATCGATGCGCCGGCCTTCGAACTGCACCGTTCCCCGCTCTGCGGAGAGGAAGCCGGAGATGACGTTGAACAAGGTCGACTTGCCGGCGCCGTTGGGCCCGATCAATGCGGTGATCGATCCCTCATCCACGTGAAACGACGCCTCGTCGACAGCACGGAGGCCGCCGAAGCGGCGTACGACGTCTTGCACCTCGAGAATCGCGGTGCTCACTCCAGGACCATCTCTTTCCGGCTGCCGAAGATCCCCTGCGGCCGGAAGAGCATCAGCCCGATGATCACGAGCCCGATCACGATCAAACGCACGTAAGCGCGTTCCGTCGAGTCGAGCAACGAGAAGGGAGGAAAGTCGAAGAACCGCGTGCCGGCGAAGATGACGCCGAACACGACCGCCCCCACCGGCACGGTCCACGCACGGCCGAGCCCGCCCAGGATGACGATCATCCAGGCGAAGAAGGTGATCAGCGGCGCGAAGTCGTCCGGGCTGAAGAAGCTGAACTGCCACGCATAGAAGACCCCGGCCAGCGCGCCGAGGGCGGCTCCGAGCGCGAGCGCCTGCAGCTTGTAGAGGAACACGTTCTTGCCGAGCGAGGTCGCTGCGTCTTCGTCCTCGCGGATCGACTTCAGCACCCGGCCCCAGGGAGTCCGCATCAGCAGCGTCACGGCGGCGACCGCGAGCAGGGCCACCGTCCAGACAAGGATCAGCATCGCCGCGTCGCTGCCGACGTGGAGATTGCGTTCCACCTTGCCGAGGAAGCTCTGCCAGGCGCCGTCGTACTGAGACGCCTGGCCGATCCCGGCCAGGTTGATCGTTCCCTGTGAGCCGCCCGTGAGGCGGTCCTCGTTCGTCGCGACGTAGCGGAGGATCTCGCTGAAGGCGATCGTCGTGATCGCGAAGTAGTCCGCCCGCAGGCGCAGCGTCGGGAGGCCGAGCAGCAATGCCGCGAGGATCGCGAGCACGATCCCGCAGCCCGCGGCGAGCCACATGTTCAGGTCCTCCTTCACCACGAGGATGGCCATCGTGTACGCGCCGATGCCCATGAACGCGACCTGGCCGAAGTTGAGGAGCCCCGCGTAGCCGAACTGCACCTGCACTCCGAGCGCGAACAGCGTGTAGATGCCCGCCACGATGCCGACGAAGGACCAGAACCCGAAGCTGGCGATCGTGCTCAAACGACCCGCGCTCTTCCGAAGAGGCCCTGCGGACGCAGCAGGAGGACGAGAATGAGAGCGCCGAACGCGACGACTGGTTTGTAGGTGGGGTCGACGCCACCGTGGAGCTCGGGCCACGTCGACAGCTCCATCACCAGACCAAGCGTGAGACCTCCGACCAACGCCCCATACACGTTGCCGATGCCGCCGAGAATGACCGCGGCGAAAATCGGTAGCAGCAGTGTGAAGCCGAGCTGTGGGTCGAAGGAAGTCTGCACGAGCCCCGCGAGGACGCCGGCGAGACCGGCAAGCAGACCCGAGACGATCCAGGCGGCGAGGATGACACGACTCGTGCGCACACCTGCGACCGCTGCGAGCGGAAGATCGTCGGCGAGAGCGCGCATCATCCGTCCCACGCCCGTGCGCGCGATGAGTATCCCGACGAGCACGATCCCAACTGCCGCGACCACGATCGCGATGCCCTGCGCTCCGGAAAGTCTTGCGCTCCCGATGACGTAGACCTTGTACGGGTCGACGGTGTAGGTCCGTGACTGTGGCCCCGCCACGAGGTAGATCACGTGCCTGAGCACGAGAGCGAGCCCGACGGAGACGAGGAAGAGGCTCATGAAGCCGGCGTTGCGTGCGCGGAGCGGTCTCCAGAGCACGAGCTCGAACGCGACCGACAGGAGCGCAGTTGCCAGCATCGCGAGCAGTGTGGCGATGACGATCGGCAGCTCGAGCGTCACGTTGAAGTAGACGGCCGTGAAGGCGCCGAAGGTCATGTAGTCGCCGTAGGCGAAGTTGACGAGCCGGAGGATCCCGTAGACGATCGAGACGCCCGCCGCGGCGAGCGCGATCACCGATCCCGTGACGAGCCCGTTGGCCAGGAGCTGCATGAACATCGGCTGGGACTCTTGCCTACCGGCCGTTGTGGTTCAACCTGGGCCCGTTTCGTTAACGGGAACGCAAACGAGCGAGCTCTGTTTGGCCGAGCTCGGTCAGTCGCCAATAGGCGACAGGCGCCGTCGTGTGACCGACGACCTCGCTGACGCCGAGAACGTCGACGAAACGGCGCCGGCGCAGTGCCGTGAGGGCGCTGCGGACCTGCTCGGGCGGCTGGTCGAGATACAGGGCGATCTGCTCGAAACCGAGTGACTCGTTCTGCTCGAGCAGTGTCAGGATCGCGGTTTCCATCAGGCCGAGCTCCGTACGCGCAGCGAGACGGCGAAGCCGAGGTTGCCACCGCCGCACCGGCCTGTGATGACGTAGCGCCCGGGCCTGCGCGAGCGCGGGATCGTCGTCCAGACCTTGAAGCTGCCACCCGGGTGCACCCTGGCGAGAACGGCTGGAACGCCGGCGAACTCGTGCCGGCGTACGAACGCCCGTGAGAGCAGAAAGGCGTTGCTTCCGGCCGTGCAGCCCTCGGCGGAGCCGCTCAGCCGAACGGTGCCACCGGCGCGCACGGATGCCGGTGAGACGGAGAGCGAAGGCGTAGCCGCCGGCAAGATGGACGCCAGGCCTCCCGCTAGGACTGCACCGAGGCAAGCCAGGAACAAAACGCGTCGTTGCATCCTGTAAGAGTACTCGCCTTCAAACCCGCCGAGCCTGAGTCTGTAGAAGCCACTGCGTTATAGGCTGACCGAGTGGCTGTCGCGGAGAAAATGCTTGCACTCTGGGAGCGCCGCTTCCGCGAGCCGATCTCGTTTCTCCCCACCTGGGCGCCCGACGCGCCGGATCGTTGTGTCTACGCATCGAACGAGGCGGGCGTCTGGCAGGTGTTCGCGTGGGATCCAGCAATAGGGGAGCGGCGCCAGGTCACAACGGAGCCGGTCGGGGTCACCGACGGCACGCCGTCGCTCGATGGCCGGGAGGTCTTCTGGTTCGCAGACGACACCGGCGACGAGGCCGGCCGCTGGCTCGCGCAGCCCTTCGCAGGCGGCGAGACGCGACCCCTCTTCCCGACCATTCCGAACGGGTGGAATGAAGGCCTGGCGCAGGCGCCGGGTGTCATCGCGCTCGGGCTCAGCAACCGTGACGGCTTCGTCGTCTACGTCTCGTTGGCAGGCGGTCCGCCGACAGAGCTTTACCGCTCGAACGAAGCGCTGCACGTCGGAGACTGGAACGGTCGCGGTTTCAGCGAGAGCGGGTTGTCGGCCGACGGTTCGCTGCTCTGCCTCGAACACGCGGAGCAGGGCGACCTGCTCCACCCCGCCTTACGCGTGATCGATGCGCGCTCCGGAGCGACCGTGGGCGAACAGTCTGATCAGGGGCTTGCGTTGGCTGCGAAGTGCTGGTCTCCCGTTCCCGGCGAGCAGGTCCTCGTGATCGAGCACGAACGTGAAGGAGAGTTGCGTCCCGCACTCTGGAACCTTGAAACGAGCGAGCGTCACGACCTCGAGCTCGAGCTCACGGGGGACGTCACCGCCGAGGGCTGGTGGCCGGATGGCTCGGCCCTCCTCTTGAAGAAGCTGCACGAGGGCAGGGATCAGCTGCTTCGTTACGAGCTGCAGACCGGAGAACAGCGAGAGATTGCGACGGAGCCAGGCGTCATTTCCGATGCACGCGTGCGGCCTGACGGACGCGTGTGGTTCCTTCACGAGCAGGGAGGACGGCAGCGCGTCATTCGCGACGACAGCGGCGCCGAGCCGCTGAAGCTCGGCGATCAAGAGCCCGTCGCAGGCCGACCTTACGAGTCGTGGCACTTCACAAATCCTCACGGGGACCGGGTGCACGGCTTCTACGTCACACCGGACGACTCAGGAGGCCCGTTCCCCGTGCTCATGTTCGTTCACGGAGGCCCGACCTGGCTCGACAGCGACCGCTGGCAGCCGGAGGTACAGGCGTACGTCGACGCGGGATTCGCAGTCGGCATGGTCAACTACCGCGGCTCGACGGGGTATGGGCGCGAGTGGCGTGACACGCTCATCGGGAACATCGGCGGCCCGGAGCTCGAGGACGTGAACGCGGGCCTTCAGGATCTGGTCGAGCGCGGGATCGCAGATGCGGAGCGCGCGGTGATCGCGGGCTATTCGTGGGGCGGTTACGTGACGCTCCTCGAGCTCGGAAAGCATCCGGACCTGTGGCGTTGCGGCATCGCGGGTGTTCCGGTGGGAGATTACGAGGCCGGGTATGAGGACCTCTCACCGCTGCTCCAGGCCTACGATCGAGCGCTGCTCGGAGGAGAACCGCGTGACGTTCCCGAGCTCATGCGCGATCGGAACCCGATCAACTTCGTCGATGACGTCCGCGCCCCCGTCCTTTTTCTGATCGGCAGGAACGACAGTCGGTGTCCCTATCGGCAGGCCATGGTGTACGTCGAGCGGCTTGCGGCGCGGAACCACCCGCACGAGGCCTACGTCTTCGCGACCGGTCACTCGCCCTTCGACACCGACGAAAGAGTCCGTCAGGTGCGGAAGACACTCGCCTTTCTCGAGGAGCACGTACCGGGAGTTCGGGCGATCTAGGGACGGTCCGCCCGTGACCGCTTCGTGCGGAGGATCGCGCTTCGAGCTCTCACTGGACTAGCCAAGCTGATGCGTGATGACGAGGGGTTGCGCGCTAGCCGACCGGCGCGGGGATGTTCTTCGGGCTCCAGCCGACCGCGGGCGCAATGTCGCGGGCGATGGTCTCGAGCATCGCGGCGTTGTAGTCGACGCCTAGTTGACTAGGCACCGTGAGGAGAATGGTGTCGGCTGCTTGGACGGCGGCGTCTTTGGCGAGCTCGTCGGCGATTCGGTCGGGCTCCCCGGTGTAGCTGCGGCCGAAGCGGCTGATTGCTCCGTCGAGCCAGCCGACCTGATCCTGGTTCGTGTCTGCGCCGAAGAGTCGCCGGTCGAGGTCGGAGGTAATCGGGATGACGCTGCGGCTGACCGAGACGCGCGGCTCCCGGGTGTGGCCGGCTTTCGTCCATGCTTTGCCGAACGTCTCGATCTGCTCGGCCTGGAGCTCGTCGAACGGCACCTGCGTGTCCTCGAGGAGGAGCGTCGAGCTCATCAGGTTGAAGCCTTGCTCGCCCGCCCAGACGGCGGTCTCGCGTGAGCCGGAGCCCCACCAGATCCGGTCGACGAGACCCGGGGACTGCGGCTGGACGGCGAGCATGGCGTCGCCCGGCTGGCCGCCGATGTCGGCGGGGACGACGCCGGCGCCGGCAATGGCCGCGCGGAAGAGCGCCGTCTTCTCACGTGCGTCGTTGTTGTCCACGGAGTGGCCGAACGCCTCGGCGCCGCGCCAGGCCGGCTCGGGCGAGCCGCGGCTGACGCCGAGCTGGAGCCGGCCGCCTGCGAGCAGGTCTGCCGCCGCGGCCGTCTCGGCCATGTAGAGCGGGTTCTCGTAGCGCATGTCGATCACGCCAGTGCCGATCTCGATGTGGCTGGTCTTGACTCCGATCGCGGCAAGGAGCGGGAAGGGTGAGGAGAGCTGGCGCGCGAAGTGGTGGACGCGGACGAACGCCCCGTCGATCCCGAGCTCCTCGGCGGCGACCGCGAGCTCGACTGTCTGGCGCAGAGCCTCGCCGCCAGTGTGCGTCAGACCGCCGGCCGGATGCCAAGCGCCGAACGAAAGGAAGCCGATCTTCTTAGGACGCGCCACACAACAGGTCAACGTTGTTGATGGCACAAGTATTTCGGCCCGAGGCTCAGTGCCCCCGACCGGAATCGAACCAGTGCACGCGGTTTAGGAAACCGCTGCTCTATCCACTGAGCTACGGGGGCTCGGAACGAGGGTAACGAAGGGCTGGGATAAGAGTTCCGGCCAAAAATGCGTCCGGGACCCCGGACAGGCACGCCAACTCGAACCGTTGCGAACAGGTGTTGATGGCTGGTTCCGGCCCCGCTGCGCTGCCTCCACCCGACCAGGTCGGAGCGTTTGTTTTTGGACAAGCACTCAGGTCTTGGTAGGTTGCGCCCTCGTGATGGCTCTCATAGGCATTGCCCAGGCACCGAGGACGACCTCCGAGCCCAGGCGCCCCGCATGACGGCACGGGTCAGTAGGGGTCAACTGATCTCGCGGGGCGCCAAGGGCGGAGCCGCCCTCTTTCTGACGGGCTCGCTTGCCGGTTCGCTGGTCGATTCCGCAGTTGCTGCCGACACAGTTCCGGACAGCGACCTTGCCTACGCTCGGTTGCTGGTCGGTGCTGAGTTGCTTGGCTTGGATTTCTACACGCGGGCGATTGCGTCGAAGCGGCTCAGCGGGGATGCACTGGGATCCTTGAAGCGGGCGCGTCTCAACGAGCGAGACCACTACAGCAGGATCGCCGAGATCTTGAGCGGCGCCGGACAGACACCCGCGGTCGCGTCGGACTTCGAGTTCTCCTATCCCAACGGAGCGTTCGCCTCGAAGGCGTCGATCGCGAGGCTTGGCGTGAGGCTGGAAGCCACGTTCATGGGCGCGTATCTGGGCGCGGTTGAAGGCCTGCAGACGAGTGCGCTCAAGCAGCCGGTGGCGCAAATCGCGGCGAATGAGGCCGAACACCTGAGTGTCTTCCTCCGGCTGTCCGGGCGCAGTCCGATCGGGATCGCCCTGCCGAGGCCGCTCACGATCGATGAGGCCTCGAACGCACTCGATGTGTTCACGAGCTAGCGAGGGCTGAGGTATGCCGAGAGAGTTTTACAGCGCAAGTGAGGCAGCCCAGACGCTCGGGATCAGTCTGGACACGCTGCGTCGCTGGGATCGCCAGGGTCGGATCAAGACGAAGCGCGATTCGAGCAACCGCAGAATCGTGACCGCAAAGGAGATCGACCGGCTGCGTGGCGACGACACCAAGCGCCACATGAGCGCTCGCAATCGCTTCAGCGGCATCGTCCGTGAAGTGAAGGTCGAGGGCCTGATTGCCCAGGTCGAAATGGTCGTTACCGAGCCGGCAGTGCTGACCGCAATCGTCACTGCGGACTCGGTTTCAGAGCTCGGGATCCAACCGGGCAACCACATTGTTGCGGTGATCAAGGCCACGTCCGTCATGGTCGAGCACTGACGAAAGGGGTTCTTTGGATGGAGCTCGCTTCTCAGCACCGGATAGCACGCAGGCGCGCCACGGTTCTTGCAGCGCTCTGCGCCTCTCTCTGCTCACTGCTTGCGGCGACCGGAGCCGCGGCGCGCACCGGCGAGCACTCATCCACGCGCGTCACCGGAATCACCGTCTACGCGGCCGCGTCGTTGACCGACGTCTTCCCGAAGATCGATTCAGGGCCGAAGTACTCCTTCGGTGCGTCGAGCACTCTTGCTGCGCAGATCACGCAGGGCGCTCCGGCCGATGTTTTCGCTTCCGCGAACACGACGATTCCGGCGCAGCTGTTTGCGAAGCAGCTCGTGCAGAGGCCGGTCGTGTTCACCCGCAACCGACTCGTGTTCGTCGTGCCGACCTCGAATCCGGCCGGCATTCATAGCGTCTACGACCTCAAGAAGGCGGGCGTCAAACTCGTGATCGCGGCTCCGGCGGTTCCGGTTGGGAGCTACACGCTTCAGGTGCTGAAGCAGATGGGGCTGACCAGCGTGTTGGCGAACGTCGTCAGCCGCGAGTCCGACGTTCGCAGCGTGCTTTCGAAGGTGGCCTTGGGCGAGGCGGACGCCGGTTTCGTCTACTCGACAGACGCTCGGACGGTGCCGGGCAAGGTGAGGGTGTTCAAGATCCCGGCGTGGGCGCAGCCGAAAGTGACCTATGCGCTTGCCGTTGTCTCCGCGAGCGGAAACAAGGCGGCCGCGCAGCGGTTCATCAGGGAAGTGCTGAGCAAAGCCGGCCAGAAGAAGATGCTCGCCGCCGGCTTCCTCGCGCTCCCGAAGGCAAAGTCGAAGCGCTAAGCGCGCAGGGCGGGCAGACCATGCGCAAAGCTCTGCTCGCCCTTCTCTACTTCCTCGCCGCGGTCGTGGCCCTGGCGTTCCTGGCCCTCCCGATAGTGGCGATCTTCGTCCACGTCCCGCCGGGTCGGCTGATCGACCAACTCTCGAACCCGGTTGTGACCGACGCCCTCATCGTCAGCTTCAAGACGACCTTGATCGCGCAGGCGTTCATCCTGCTCTTCGGCACGCCGACGGCCTACGTACTCGCCAGCCGGCGCTTCCCGGGCCGCTCGCTCTGCGTCACGCTCGTCGAGCTTCCGCTCGTGCTTCCTCCCGCCGTCGCCGGCATCGGCTTGCTTGCGGCATTCGGCCGCTTCGGGCTCCTCGGATCGAGTCTCAGTGCGGCGGGGATCACGATCCCGTTCACGCAGACCGCGGTCACGATCGCGGTCGCGTTCGTCGCCAGCCCTCTCTACATCCGCCAGGCGATCGCGGCCTTCGAGACGATCGACCCCAACCTCGTCGCGGCTTCCCGCACCCTTGGTGCAGGCCCCGCGCGCACGTTCTTCCGCGTCATTCTCCCGCTGTCCCGAGGTGGTCTTGCCGCGGGGGAGGCGCTCGCGTTCGCGCGTGGACTCGGTGAGTTCGGTGCCACGATCATGTTCGCCGGCAGCCTCCAGAAGGTGACCCAGACGCTGCCGTTGGCGATCTACGCCGAGTTCGAGGTCAACTTCGACGTGACGCTCGCGATCAGCGCCCTGCTTGTTCTGATCAGCGCGGCGGTGCTGATCTCCCTCAAGCTGACCTCTCTATGGCAACCCTCCGAGCAGATTTCACCCTCCCGCTTCGCTCGTTTGAGCTGGAGCTAGCGCTCGAGGTCGACCGCACCGTCGCCCTGGTCGGGCCATCGGGTGCGGGTAAGACCTCGGTGCTGAGAGCCATTGCGGGGCTCGTGCGACCGCCGCGGGGGCGGATCGCGCTCGGTGACGACGTTTGGCTGGACACCGCCCGGCGGCTCTTTCGCAAGCCCGACGAACGTCGCGTCGGCCTGGTCTTCCAGGAGTACGCGCTCTTCCCGCACCTCACTGTCCGGCAAAACGTGGCCTACGCGGGCCGGGAGCGGGCCGATGAGTATCTCGAACGATTCCGCATCTCTCACCTCGCCGATGCCAGGCCGGCGGCGCTCTCCGGGGGCGAGCGCCAGCGGGTCGCCGTTGCTCGTGCGCTCGCCCGCGGTCCGGGAGTGATTCTCCTCGACGAACCACTTTCGGCGCTCGACGCCCACACCAAGGGTGCCGTCCGTGCGGAACTGCAAGAGCTGCTGCAGGAGCTGGCGCTCCCGACCATCCTCGTGACCCACGACTTCGAGGACGCCGCGGCGCTCGCTGATCTGGTCGGCGTGATCGTCGACGGACACCTCCGCCAGTTCGCAACCCCCAGCGAGCTTGTGGACCGACCGACCGACGCTTTCGTCGCCTCCTTCACCGGTGCCAACCTGCTGCGCGGGAAAGCCCGCCGACTCGACGACGACATGACCGTCGTCCAACTCGAAACCGGCGAGCTCGTTTACTCAACGGAATGGGGTGAAGGTGACGTGGGCGTCGTCATCTACCCCTGGGAAGTCTCGATCGGCCGCCTCCAGCAACACGATTCCGCCATGAACCTGATCCAGGGCGAAATCCGGTCCGTCGCGGCCCTCGGCAACCGCGTCCGCGTCCGCATCGGCCCGATCACGGCCGAAGTCACCGCATCCTCAGCCGACAAACTCGAGCTCGCACGCGGCGGCACCGCGTTTGCGTCCTTCAAGGCGACCGGAACCCGACTCGTTCCGCTCGCCTGACGCTAGAGGCCCTTCCGCTCCTGTATCTGTCGGGTCGCGGCCCTTGCAACGGTCGGCATGGCGTGCTCCGGGAAGGCGAACGTGGAGCTGGCGTTGATCTCGCACAGCACGTATGCGTCGTCGTCCCAAGTCGTCTTCTTCCCGTGGAGAAAGTCGGCGTCCCAGATCACGGGCAATCTGTGAGTGTCGAGGCTCAGGAGCTCTTGCATCTCCGGCATCCACTCCGACTCCATGCGGTTGCGCAGGTGACGGTAAGCAGCAGCCGAGGGCAGCTCGAACGTCTTTGCCGTCTTGGTCGTTGCTGCCTCGGCTGGTGGCAAGAGCCCGCGCGGAAACTGGTGGGCGAATCCCACGACCTGATCGTGTGTCATGTAAACGCGGATCAGCCCCTCCGCGAGGCGCGCCTGGTAGGGCTGCGCCACCATCAACCCGTTCCCCGCAAAGTACGGCTCGCAGCGCGCTACGAACTCGTTCAGCGACAGCGTCTCCGGGACGCTGTCCCGCACGGCGTGTTGCACACGAAGCGTGGTGTCGCCGGCCGAGGCGTCGCGCTCGACTTTCCAGACGCCGTTGCCCCCCATGCCACGGTTCTGTTTCAAGACAAGTGGCGCTCGTTCCGCTATCCGGGATGGGAGATCCGCTCGCAGCTCCTGAGCGGACCGATAGAGCCTGGTGTCGGTTCCCCAGCTCATCTCCTTGGTGTCCACGAGCACCTGTTTCGTCGCCATCTTCAGGATCACGTCCGGGTGTGCGCTCACCCACACCCCGGCATCGGCGACCTCACGTAGAACCGCATCGAGCTTCGTGCGGTCGAGGCCCTGTTCGATCGGGTTTACCCAGACGAGTACGCCTTCGAGGTTGAGCAGCTGATCTCGCACCGCCTCGGCCGTGTCATCGGAGTAGACGACGGGCTGAGCAGGAACGCCTAGTGCCGCGAACGAACGGAACATCTCGTGCAACTTGCACGACTCGATGATCGATCCGTGCTCTTCTGGCGGATCCCATTCGGCCCGCCACAGGAGTCCGATCTTCGGCATCACAGGCGGCGATGCTCGAAGTGGTCGATCTCGATCTGAGCACCGCGGATTGTCTGCCAGCTCTGCCAAGTGATGCGCAGGATCACGAGGGTGATGATGAGCCCGACGATCGGATCTGCGATCTTGAATCCGAGGGCAACGACTGCCGCTGAGGCGATGACACCGAGGCTGACGAAGCCGTCTACGCGCGCATGCCGGCCGTCGGCGACAAGAGCGGCGCTCGCCAGGCGGGCCCCGGCACGAAGGCGCAGCTGTGCAGCGATCTCGTTTCCGATGAACCCGATGACGCCGGCAAATGCGAGAAGCCAGAGATGCGACAACGTCCTCGGGTGAATGAACCGCTCAATGGTTTGACCCAGCGCGACAAGCGCGCTGATGAAGATCGCGAGCACGACTCCCAGCCCAGCCAGGCGCTCGCCGCGTGCGCTGCGCAAGTAAAAGGCGATTCCAAGAGGAACCGCGGTCAGAGCATCGCCGAAGTTGTGGATGAGATCTGCGAGCAGGGCAACACTCAACGTGCGGTAGTAGATGAAGGCTTGGGCGAAGGCGGTGACCGTGAGAACGGCGAGGCTGAGCGAGACGGCCTTGACGCCGGCTCGTGATCGCAGGATCGACGGATCTACAAGTCCGTGCGAGTGGCCATGTTGAGCGTCCTGCGCGGTACTCCTCGCATGCCCGTGTTCCCCGTGTCCGTGGTCGTGGATCTCATCGCGACCAAGGTCATCGTGTGCATGGCGATGGTCGATTGCAGATGCCTGGCTCTGATGCAGCACGAGCGGCAGGCTAGACAACTCCAGCGGCCCTGCGGGCCTGGCCGTGCCGGAGTCCCTCGTCCGAGGGAGCGCGCCGCAAGTTTCGGTCGTCGATGGCGACTGACCAGACGTAGGCCCAGCCCTCCACGCCCCGAAGGGATTCCAAGTGCGCAAAAGACTGACTCGCATGACTCGCCGTTCCCTAGTCGGCGCGCTCGTGGGGCTTGCGTTCGCCGCCGCCGCAGGCGTCGGCCTCGCGCAGGTCACGACCGGCTCGACACAGAGCCAGCCGGCCACGAGCACGACCGAGTCCCAGACGACCTCGACGCAGACCACGACGACCGGCGACCGCGAAGGACAGTCCGCGGACGACCAGGGGTCGGAGTCCGAGTCCGAGGAGAGCGATTTCCAGGACAAGGGACACACCACCTCGAGCACGACCTCGACGACCACCTCGACGACCGCCACGAACCAGACCACGTCGACCGGCGACGAGGCCGACGGCGGGGACTTCGGCAACGGTCAAGAAAAGATGGACGTCTGTCACAAGACCGGTAACGGCGGTGAGCACACCATCAACATCGCGGCTCCCGCAGTTCCGGCACACCTGGCGCACGGCGACAGCATGGGCGCATGCGCCATGACCACGACCGCGGCTGCCGCGACGACGACCTCGACCACGACTACCGGCACGACGACGACCAGTAGTCACGGCTCGAAGAAGCCGAAGAAGCTGAAGCCGCAGCACACGACGAGCCACGGCGCTTCGAGCCACAGCACGTCGACCCACACCAAGTCGAGCCACGGCAAGTCGAGCCACGGCAAGAGCGCCAAGTCGCACGGTGGCGGAAGCCATGGCAACGGCGGCGGTGGCGGCAAGGATCACGGGAAGTAGCGCATGTCTGACGTTTCGTAAGGAACGAGGGCCCCGCAGTGCGGGGCCCTCACCGTTTTCAGGGCGATACGCTCCGCTCGTGATCCGGGAGCTCTTGGAAGCTCGCGCCGGTGAGGACTACGACCTCTACGCGCGCAGCATCAACCCGCAGTTCATCCGGGTGCTGAGGACGATCGGCTTCGACCGCGTGTGGGCGCGCGGGGAAGGGCAGTACCTCTACGACTCGGACGGGAACCGCTTCCTCGACATGCTCGGGGGCTTCGGGATGTTCAACGCCGGGCGGAACAATCCGCGGATCCGGGCGGCGCTCGTCGAGACGCTCGAGCTCGACACTCCCGGATCGGTGCAGCTCGGCGTCTCGTTGTTGCCGGGGCTCCTTGCAGAGGAGCTGCTTAAGCGCACACCCGCGCGACTGGCGCGAGTCCTGTTCACGAGCTCGGGCGCCGAGGCAGTCGAAGCGGCGCTCAAGCTCGGACGCGCCGCGACCGGACGGTCGCGGGTCGTCTCGACCGAGCAGTCTTTCCACGGGCTCACGCTCGGCGCGCTCTCGGCGGGCGGTGATCGCCATTTCGTAGAGCGCTTCGGCCCGCTCCTTCCGGGGTTCTCGAGGGTCCCGTTCGGCGACCTCGGCGCACTCGAGGTTGCGCTCCGCACCGAGGACGTCGCGCTCTTTCTCGTCGAGCCAGTGCAGGGAAAGGGAGTGAACCTCCCGCCATCGGGCTATCTGGAAGGCGCGCAGAAGCTCTGCCGGCGCTACGGCACGCTCTTTGCCGTCGACGAGGTGCAGACCGGGTTCGGGCGCACCGGCAAGCTCTTCGCCTTCGAGCACTGGGGGCTCGAGCCGGACCTCGTCACCGTCGCGAAGTCTCTCTCGGGTGGCTATGTCCCGGTCGGCGGCCTGCTCATGTCACAGCAGGTGTACGACGGCGTGTTCGACTCGCTCGAGCACTCGGTCAGCCACGGCTCGACCTTCGCGCCGAACGACCTTGCGATGGCGGCGGGGCTCGCGACCCTGCGCGAGCTCGACGACGCCGATCTCGTCGAGCGGTCTGCGCGCCTCGGTGCGCGCCTGCTCGAGCTGACGCGCGCGTTGGCCGACGAGCACGAGGTCGTGCGGGAGGTACGCGGGCTCGGGCTGATGTGGGCGATGGAGTTCGGCGAGCCGGAGTCCGGGAGCGTCGCCTGGCGTCTGATGGAACGGATGCAGGCCGGTCTCTTCGCCCAGCTCGTCGTCGTGCCCCTGTTCACGAAACACCACATCCTCAGCCAGGTGGCCGGACACGACCTGCCCGTGCTGAAGGGGCTACCGCCGCTCGTGGTGACCGAGCAGGATCTAGAGGAGTTCGCGAGCGCCCTCGACGACGTGATCGCGAAAGCCGGCAGACCGACGCGAGTCGCGGGCCTCGCCCTGCGAGCGGCGCGAGCTCGCTGAGAACGACGCGTCCCTTACGGCTGGGGTCAGACCCGTGCAGTTCGGGACGTGGCTCCGGCTAGATGTCTGTCAGCTCGGCGTGGCGCTCGCTGATGCACTGGCGCGCCCAGATCTCCGCCAGCGTGATGAGGCGCTCGCAGAACTTCCTGCGCTCCGCTCGATCGACCGGCACGTTGTCCGGCGCGACCGAGACTCGCACCTGACGGAGCACGACCTCGGCGTCCTCCGACAGCTCGTGCCGCTCCTCGCCGACGATCGAGATCTCGCCCGCCTCGGAAACGAGCAGCTTGCCGAGCTCCTCGAGCTCCGCGGAGGTCGCGTCGCGCCCGGCGAAGACGCCGAAGTTGATCCGAAGCTCGAGGCCCGCGGGCTCCTGGTCGACGGCGAAGGCGATGGCGTTTTCGACCTGCATTGAAAGTCGTATTACCGTCTCGCCGAAGAGCTAACCCTCCCTCGGCTCCCAGCGGAACTTCCGTATGGCTACGACCATTCCGAAGATTCCCCAGGCTATGAGGAGGGCCACGGCCCGTGGCCGGTCCCAGATCTGTTGGCCGTGGAGGTAGATGCCGTTGATGAGGTCGATGAGGGGCTTGAGCGGCAACACGGCGCCGATCGCGCGCAATGCCTGCGGGTAGTGACGGGTCGGGCCGAACGAGCCGCTCAGGAATGCCATCGGCAGCACGATGACGTTCACGATTGCGGACGACCCTTCCAGCGAGCGGATGAAGCCGGTCAGGGCAAGCCCGAGAGCCGCGAACACGGCCGCCCCGAGCGCCAGGGCAAGAACGAGCGAGACGAGGTTCTGCGGCCACGGCGTCGACTTCAGCACCTTGCCGAGCACGAAGAGTGACACGGCCTGCAGCGCGAACACCAGCATGATCGACGTCAGGACTGCGACGAGATACGTGGGGGGCGGTAGTGGTGTCGAGCGGATTCGCTTCAGAATCCCGAGCTCTCGGCGCGCCACGAGGATCAGCGCAAGCCCGGCGAACGCCGTGGTCGCCGCGCCGTAGCCGAGCATGCCCGCCAGCAGTGCCCAGGACGCCGGTCGTCCGTAGATGCGACCGTTGTAGACGGAAGTCAGAAGCGTGAACAACAACAGCGGAAAGAGGAAGACGAACACCGCGGATTCGCGACTGCGCCAGAACAGGAGCTGCTCCCACCTGAGCTGGTGGCGGTAGAGCCTCATCGTTCCTCGGGAGCGGTCAGCGAGAGATACACGTCCTCGAGCGTCGGCCGGCGAACCTGAAGTCCTTCGACCTCGCGACCTTCGGCAAGCGCCGCCGCGGTCAGTTCCTGCAAAAGGCGGGTCGGCTCTGTCGTGTGGATTACGACCTCGTGCCCGTCTTGGCGGTAACGCACCTCGGTCTCGTTCGTCGCGCCGGTGAGCTCCGCCGGGGTGCCCTCACGAATGATCTGGCCCTCGCGTAGGACGGCGACGCGGTCCGCGAGCTGCTCGGCCTCGTCGAGGTAGTGCGTCGTCAGGAGAATCGTCTTGCCGAGTGAGCGGAGCGCGCGGATCATGTCCCACGCCGCACGGCGTGCTGCAGGATCGAAGCCGGTGGTTGGCTCGTCGAGGAAGACGAGGTCCGGGTCGCCGACAAGCGCTACCCCGAGGTCGAGCCTGCGCTTCTGACCGCCGGAAAGGGTCTTCACGCGCGCGTCGCGCTTCTCCTCGAGGCCGACGAGCTCGATCACCTCGTCGACGTCCCGGGGCCGGTCGTAGTAACCGGCGAACATGCGATGCGTCTCGGCGACGGTGATCGTCGGCCAGAGCTGGGACTGCTGCAGCACCACGCCGATCCGCTCTCTGAAGGCAGGGCCCGCTCGCCCCGGATCGAAGCCGAGGACGTCGACCTCGCCCGCGTCGCGTCGCCGGTAACCCTCCAGGATCTCGATCGTGGTCGTCTTGCCGGCGCCGTTTGGGCCGAGGAGACCGAAGACCTCGCCCTCTGGGATCTCGAAGCTGATCCCGCGGACCGCCTCGTAATCACCGTAGGACTTCCGCAGGCCGTGGACGGAGATCGCGGCCGCGGGCACCCGTCCATGGTAGAGATCGTCCTGTGACCACACTTCGCTACGTCGTCGCGGACGTCTTCACGGACAAGGCGTTGACCGGAAATCAGCTGGCCGTCTTCACCGATGGCCGCGGCGTCGACGACGAGACGATGCTGAAGCTTGCACGAGAGATGAACTTCTCCGAAACGGTCTTCGTCTTGCCGGCGGAGTCAGGCGGGCACGCGCGGATCCGGATCTTCACGCCGAAGGTGGAGCTGCCCTTCGCCGGGCATCCCGTTCTCGGCTCGGCGTTCGTGCTGGGCGCGCCGCTCCAGCTCACCGAGATCCGGCTCGAGACCGACGCCGGTGTGATTCCCATCACGCTTGAACGCGAGGGCGCGCGCATCGTGTTCGGCTGGATGCAGCAGCCGATTCCGAACTGGAAGCCGTTCGAACAGGCGGAAGAGCTGCAGGAGCTCCTCGGCGTACGCTCGCAGCTGCCCGTCGAGGTCTACGACCTCGGACCGCATCACGTCTTCCTGGAGCTCGGCAGCGAAGAAGAGGTTTCGGCCCTCGAGCCCGACTTCGGGGCGCTCGGGCGCCTGACGAAGCTCGGGGTCAACTGTTTCGCAGGTTCGGGAACGCACTGGAAGACACGGATGTTCGCGCCGACGAGCGGTGTCGATGAGGATCCCGCGACCGGCTCTGCGTGCGGACCGCTCGGCATCCACCTCGTGCGGCACGGCCGCATCCAAACCGGCGAAGAAGTCGAGGTGTCGCAGGGCGCGGAGATCGGCCGGCCGTCCAAGCTCTTCGTCCGGGTGGACGGCACACCGGAGCGGATCGAGCGCGTCGAGGTCGGCGGCTCCGCGGTCGTCGTCGCCCGCGGCGAGTTCCGCATCTAGAGAAACGCGACCGCCTGGATCTCCGGCAGCTCCGGGACGAGCGAGCGCCAGAAGACGCCACCGTTCTCCGACAGGTAGAGCCGGTTGCGCGCAGCGAAGAGCATCAGGTCGGGGTTGTCTTCGTCGATCGCGATCGCAAAGCCGGCGGGCAGGCCGCCGCCCGCCTCTCGCCAGGTGCTGCCGGCGTCGTTCGAGAGGGCAAGAGGCGGGCGCCGGTCGACGACGGCGACGATGGTTGCGCCCGAAGCGGCCGCGGCGACGACGCGCGGGAGCTCGACTTTGATGCGCACCGGTTCGAAGTCCTCGCCTGCACCGAGCACTTCCTCGGCCTCCAGGTCGATGAGGTACGTGCCGGACGCGGTGCGAACCGCAGCGATCACGTCATGGCGCCCGTCAGCAGCGCCGCAACGACGCCCGTTGCCTGCCGTGCTGCAGACACCGGCGCCAGACCCTGAGCCCTGCCCGCAAGGTAGGCGGCGGAGAAGGCGTCACCGGAGCCGGTCGGGTCTGTGGCGATCGGCCAGGCGCCCACCTTCTCGGACCGGCCCTTGTAGTACACGCGCGAGCCGCGCTCCCCGTACGTGACGAGCACCTCCGGGACACCGAGCGTGTCGACGGCGCCGATCACCTCGGCCTCCTCCTCGGCCAGCTTGAGGATCTGCACGTGCTCGAGCAGCGCGGGATCGAAGTTCGCATCGAGTTTGAGCGGGCCAAGCTCGGCGGCGCGGACGAGTCCCTGGCCGTCGAACGAAAGGCGGCGGCCGCGCGCGATTGCGGCGAGCGTTTCTGCCGGAAAGTCCGATCGCAGGAGCGGCGCGACGTGCACCCAGGCGCCCGGTGCCAGAATCTCGGCGTCGGCGGGCGTCCAGGGATTACCGAGGTGCTCGACGGTCATGATCCGCACCGAGCCTTCGTAGTGGAACGAGAACGAGGTGGTGTCGCTTCCCTCGAGCGAGACGACAGGCAGTCCGAGAGCGGTCAACTTGCGGACATAGTCCAAACGCTCTTCCGGTCCGCAGCGGGTGTAGATCGTCGCTCGCGAGCCGAGCCCGCGCCAGGCGCGTGCCGCGTAGTACGGCCCGCCGCCGATCCGCGGCGGGCTGCCGTCAACCCGGTCGCGCGCGAGGTTCCCGACGAGGGCGAGCGGCGGCACGCGGCGAGCGTAGCGTTACCGCGAGAGCGGTCAGCAGAAAAGCGACCGCGAAGCTCGGAAGCGAAGCGCCGATCTGGTACGACGGCGTCGGCAGGTGACCGATCCAGCGCGACCAGAAGCCGAGATCGGCCGGCTGGTACAGCCACTCGTAGACGAAGAAGCCGACCAGCCAGGCGACGATAGGCCCGGGACGCACTGTCGGCCCGCCGAAGACGTGCTCGCGGGTGTAATGCGCTCCGGCCAGCAACCAATCCGCGACCAGCACTCCGAGGAGCGGAACGAAGACGGCGCCGAGCAGCAGCAGAAACCGCTGGTAGCTCCGCATGTCGATCGCAAGCGCTCCGGCAGTGGCAATCACGGACGCGCCGACGATAAGGGCACGCTGGGGAATCTGTGGGAAGAGGTTCTGGGTCGACACCGCACCCGAGTAGACGTTCGCGAACGCCTCGTCGGTCTCGTCGACGGTGAGCGCCAGAAGTGCGAGCGCTGCTGCAAGCCCGCCTCCGGCGATCGCGACCAGCAGCAATTCCGGCCTGCTCGGATCGAGCCCGCGTGAGAGCACGAGGATCGAGCCGAACCCGAACTGGAACAGCGTCGGCAGAAAGTATCCGATCCCCACCCCGTAGAACGCGCTGCGCCGGTCCCGCGAGAAACGCGTGTAGTCCGCGACGAGCGGCGCCCAGGACACGGTGACGGCGACGACGGTGTCGACCGCGAGCCAGAAGGACCCCTTGTGCCCGCCCTCTGTCCAGCTGCGCCCGAGGTTTGCGCCGTCGACGATCCACCAGGCGAGGTAGACGACGGATGCAAGGACTGCCCAGATCGCGAACTTCCGTACGAAGCGGCGTACGAAGCCCACGGGCCCGAGGAGTGCGAGCACCGCCGCGACGACGCCGAACAGGAGCTTCCACGCCCACACCGCCTTGAAGCCGAAGAGTTTGTCGCACAGGAGGCCGGCGGCCGTTGCGATCACGATCAGCTCGAAGATCGCCCAGCCCAGGCACTGCAGGATGTTGAGCGCCGTCGGGAGATACGAGCCGCGGCGTCCGAGTGGGGCCCGCTGCAGCACCATCGCCGGCACGCGCGCGTCCGCGCCGATCAACGCGGCGACGGCGAGCATCAGGTTCCCGATGACGGCCCCGACGAGCGTCGCGAAGAGCGCGTCGCGCAACGGCAGATCGAAGTAGGCGGGCAGAACGAGCACCAGCAGCGAGATCCCGAGGTTCGTCCAGAGGAGCGTCGTGTCCATGAGGCCGAGGACGCGCAGGCGATCCGGAACCGGTTCGATCCCCCACTGCGGTGTGTCCTTCAAGGTTCGCTCCCTTCGCTGGTCCTAACCAGATCAGGTTCGACGGGTGTGATCTCAGCGCTGTTCAACGAGCCGCAGCGCACCCCGGCCTCGGTAGGGTACCCGGCTCGATGACCCCGGTTCGAGCCTTCAGCCTCTGCCTCGCCGCCCTTCTGGTCGTTCTCGCCGGCTGCGGCAGCAGCCCGAAGACGGTCACGAAGGCCGAGTACCAGACGGAAATCCAGACGGTGGGCGCCGATCTCACGGCGGCGGGTAGCCAGCTCGGGAAGTCGATCGACATCGCGACGTTCAACGAGTCCGTCGACAACTTCCAGACGCACCTGCGCGACGCCTCGAAGAAACTCAACGGCCTGAAGCCGCCGGCGAACACGCAGAACGTCAACAAGCTCCTGGCCGGCTCGTTCCACGACCTGGCCGACGAGCTCGAGCCGGTGAAGGACGCCCGGCGGGAGAGCATCGTCAAGGCTCGCGATGCGCTGGCCAAGGTCGGCAAGTCCCAGGCGGTCAAGGACGGCCGGACCGCGATCCAGCAGCTGCAGCAGCTCGGCTACGACACTTCCGAGCTCGGCGCGCTCTAAGACGCTACACAGGTAGTTCGGGGGCGATGCGCTCTGCGAGCGCTTCGGCGACCGCCCGGCCGACTTCATCCGAGTGCTTGATCAAGGCGCCGAAGTCGCGCTCGGTGATGACGAGCACGCGCACCGGAGTGGTCGCCGTGACGCTCGCCGTGCGAGGCATCTTCGTCACGAGCGCGATCTCGCCGAAGAAGTCGCCTTGCTTCATCGTGTTGATGCTGCGGTCGCCCTTCGTCACGTCGGCCTCGCCCTCGAGCAGAACGAAGAACTCGCGTCCGCGATCGCCTTCGAGGGCCATCACCTTCCCCTGAGGCAGGTCGAGCTCGTCGGCGATGTGCGCCACCTCTTCGAGCCCTTTCTTCGACAGTTTCGAGAAGAGCGGCACACGCTTGATCAGCTCGACCTTGCCGTCCTTGCCCAGGTGCATATGGCGACCTTAACTGCCTTCCGAGGGCTTGGCTACGGTGACCGGATGGATGTCGTTCCGGCCGTTTTCGGGGCTGCGGCCGGCCTCGCGGGCCTGCTGTTGGTGTTCCTTGGGGTGTCGATCTCGGCGTTCCAGTCGTTCGCCGGTGATGCGCCCGCTGCCGCCACCGCGGGCTACCGGCGCGCCGGGAGCTGGATCCTCAGCGCCTTTCTCGTTGCGCTCGCCGACGTCGCCGTGGCCTTCACCTGGTTGCTGTCTCCGCATCGCGCTCTGCGCGACCTCGCCGTGACGCTCTTCGCGCTGGTGCTCGCGGCCACGGCGTGGGCCGCGGTCGCTACGACGAGGGTCGTTCTTTGGCGCTGAGCCTCAACAAGCTCAAGCGCCTCGGCGACGCCGGGCTGGTGGACCTGTTCGAGACGGACCGGAAGCTCTGGACTGCGATGACGAAGGACGCCTACGCGTACACGAGCAAGTTCGTGCGCGGGTCCGGTAACGAGGTCAGACCCGACGACGTCGTCCCGACCTTGACGCCGGCGCTCGAAGTCTCGGACCGGCTGCGCACGTACCTGGCGGAACGAAAGCTTTCCCAGCAGTACTGGTACGTCTGGTTCGCGGAGCTCGTGGTCGACCGTCTCTGGCCTGATCTACACTGAGCGCATGGCGGGTACGCCGGATGACGAGGATCGGCAGGCGAGGGAGTTCATCGACCGGGTCGTCGAGACCCAGGCGAAGCACGGCTACGGCGTGAAGCTCTCGAAGAAGCGCTACGAGTCGGCCGTCGCCCGCGTCGCCGCAAGCTTCCGCGGCCTCACCGACGCTTCCAAGGGCCGCGCCGCGTAGCGACGAGCCCCGAACAGCCGGGGTCAGACCCCGGCTGTTCAAGACATGTCTCGAATGACCGTCAGCTAGGGCGTCGCCGTCCAGTTCTGCGGGACGATCTGCGCCTGAAATGCAAAGACGTCGCGGCTTGACGGGTCGACGAGCGCCTTCAACCACTGGACGTCGTTCGTGTTCCCCGCCGGCAGCTGGTTGTCGCCGAACGTCTCGACTCGCGTGAAGTTCTGGACCCGCCGGCCGGTCGAGTCCTGCAGCGGATGGTCGACTCGGAAGTAGTGCGAATCCCCGTGCACGTAGGCAACGGGCTTTTCGAACTGCACCACGAGCGAGCGCAGCCTGGTCAGGAACGCGACGTAGCCGTCCTGCGCGCCGCCGTGGGAGTCGGTCTCCGCGAGCGTCTTCGGGTCACGGAGCGGCGCCCTCGTCGCGTCACTCAGGTCGAAGCCGGGGTCGGCCTGCGAGATCAGCATGATCGCGGCCGATCCGTTCGCCCGGGCCTGTGCGAATGTCTGATCGAGCCAGTCGATGTCGGCCTGGTTTCGGGCCGCCCACTCCTCCGGGTCGCCGGAATCCCCGACGTGCTGGCGGTTCGTGTCGCAGAGGTTGTTGCAGGAGCCCTGGATGTTGAGCGTCGCGTAGGTCACGCCGTGGTAAGTCCAGCGCCGGTTCTCGACGCACGGTACGAGCACACCGGCTGCATTCAGGCATTCCGGCGCCGTCTGCACTTCCTGGGTCAGCGTGTGCCGTCCGAGGGTCTGGTTCGTCGAGAAGAAGATCTCCCGCTCGCGGTCGAGCCGCTCGCGTGAATCGAAGTTGCCGTTCGAGGCGCGGTCGCAGTCCGTCCAGTCGTTGTCGCCCGGTGTGAACGCCGCCGGCCGGTCGAGCGAGTTGAGCCAACCAAGGGCGCGCACGTAGAGCGCGTCGTCGCAAGGGCTGCCGGAGCCCTGTTTGAGATCGCCGTCGTTGACGGTGAACGCGAGCTCCTGGTTGTTGATGTCCGCGAGGAGGTTCGGGATCACCGCCTCCTGTGCAGCGCTGTACGGCAGGTCCCCCCAGAGCCCCACGGCGTACTCGAAGGTCTTGTCGTTGCGGCCGCCGTTCGCGCCGACGGCGACACCGACCGCGGCCGCTGCACACACCACGACGGCAAGCGTGATCCACAAGGACTTGCGCATGCGTTCACTCCCCTTCTTGCTGTTGAGAGCAGGTCGCCTGCGAGGAAACACGGCCGCGAAGGCGACGTGGGAGGCAAGACGGTTAACGATTGGTGGCGAAGAGGTTGACCTCTCGCCCGGCGACGTCCCGAAAGGCTGGGGTCAGACCCGAGCTGTTCGGGTCACGTACCGAGGAGACGTCTCAGCACGTACGGGAGGATCCCGCCGTGCTGGAAGTACTCGCGCTCGCGCGGCGTGTCGAGACGAACTCGCGCACGAAACTCCTTGCCGTCCGCGCGCACCGTGACCTCGTCTGCGTTGCCGTCGTCGACACCTTCGACGGCAAACTCCTCGCGCCCGGTCAGGCCCAGTGTCGTCGGCGTCTCCCGGTCGAGGAACTGCAGCGGGAGAATCCCCATCATCAGCAGGTTCGAACGATGGATGCGCTCGTACGACTCGGCGATCACCGCGCGCACGCCAAGGAGATTCGGGCCCTTCGCAGCCCAGTCGCGCGACGAGCCGGAGCCGTACTCCTTCCCCGCGATGACGATCAGCGGCGTTCCCTCCGCGAGGTAGCGCTCGGACGCGTCGTAGATCGTCAGCTCGTCCCCGCTCGGCACGTGCAGCGTCACCGTCCCTTCGGACCCCGGCACCATCAGATTCCTGAGTCGCACGTTGGCGAACGTCCCGCGCACCATCACCTCGTGGTTGCCGCGCCTCGACCCGTACGAGTTGAAGTCCTTCCGTTCGACACCGTGCTCCACCAGGTATTTCCCGGCGGGAGAGGTGGGACTGATCGACCCGGCCGGAGAGATGTGATCCGTCGTCACCGAGTCGCCGAGCACGACGAGGCACCGCGCGCCATGGACGTCTTCGACGGCCTCGGGCTCCCGTGACATCCCCTCGAAGTACGGCGGCTGCCGCACGTAGGTCGACGCCGGATCCCAGTCGAAGAGATCGCCCTCGGGGATCGGGAGCTCGCGCCACGCGGGATCTCCGGTGAAGACGTCGGCGTAGGTTCGGGAGAACATCTCCCCCCGGACGGCGCGCGTGATCGTCTCCTGAATCTCGTCTGCCGTCGGCCAGAGATCGCGCAGGTAGACATCGTTTCCGTCCCGGTCCTGCCCCAGCGGCTCGCCGATGAGGTCGACGTCCATCCTCCCCGCCAGTGCATACGCCACGACGAGCATCGGCGACGCGAGGTAGTTCGCCTTCACTTCGGGATGGATGCGCGCTTCGAAGTTCCTGTTCCCCGACAGAACCGAGCACACGACGAGATCGCTCTCGACGACCGCCTTCGAGATCGGCTCCGGCAACGGGCCCGAGTTACCGATGCAGGTCGTGCAGCCGTAACCGACCGTCTGGAAGCCCAGCTCGTCGAGGTACTTCGTCAGGCCCGCCTGGTCGTAGTACTCCGTGACCACCTTCGAGCCCGGCGCGAGGCTGGACTTCACCCACGGCTTCCGCCGCAGACCGCGCTCGACTGCCTTCTTCGCCATCAGGCCTGCGCCGATCATCACCTGCGGGTTCGACGTGTTCGTGCATGACGTGATCGCCGCGATCACCACGGACCCGTGGTCGAGCTCGAACTGCTCGCCGTCGAGCTCCGCGGCGACGGGGCCGGGCCGCTCGGCGACGGCGACGGCGCTGACCTCGATTTGACTGATGCCCAGCGGTGCGCCGTGCCCGGGGTCGACGGTCGTCGGTGTATCACTCGCCGGAAAGGACTCGGCCATCGCTTCGTCGTGGTCGTTGCCGTAGTCGACACCGAAGCTCTCCAGCTCTCCGAGAAAGGATTCCTTGGCGTCCCGAAGCGGAACGCGGTCCTGCGGCCTGCGCGGGCCTGCAAGCGACGGCTCGACCTGCGAGAGATCGAGCTCCAGCACCTGCGAATACTCGGGCTGGTGGTTCGGGTCGTGCCACAGCGCGTTCTCCTTGCAGTACGCCTCAACCAGCGCGACGTGTTGCTCGTCGCGTCCGGTCAGGCGCAGGTACTTGAGCGTCTCGTCGTCCACCGGGAAGAACCCACAGGTGGCGCCGTACTCGGGCGACATGTTCCCGATCGTCGCTCGATCTGCGAGGGGCAGCCCGACGAGCCCGTGCCCGAAGTACTCGACGAACTTTCCCACGACACCGGCCTTCCGCAGCTGCTGCGTGACCGTGAGGACGAGGTCGGTCGCGGTGGCGCCTTCCGGGAGAGAGCCCGTGAGCCTGAACCCGACGACCTGCGGCATCAGCATCGACACCGCCTCGCCGAGCATCGCAGCCTCCGCTTCGATGCCGCCGACGCCCCAGCCGAGCACGCCGAGCCCGTTGACCATCGTCGTGTGCGAATCCGTGCCGACGAGCGTGTCGGGAAACGCACGTCCGTCACGAGTCTCGATCACCCGCGCGAGGAACTCGAGGTTGACCTGGTGGACGATCCCCGTGTTCGGCGGAACGACCTTGAAGTTGTCGAACGCGGTCTGCCCCCAGCGCAGAAATGCGTAGCGCTCGCGGTTGCGCTGGAACTCGAGCTCGGCGTTACGGAACATCGCGCGCGCGGTGGCGTACTCGTCGACCTGCACCGAATGGTCGATCACGAGCTCGGCCGGAAGCTGCGGGTTGATCTGCGTCGGGTCGCCGCCGAGGTCGGCCATCGCGTTCCGCATCGCCGCCAGGTCGACGACCGCAGGCACGCCCGTGAAGTCCTGGAGCAGCACCCGTGCCGGGCGGAACGAGATCTCCTCCGAGGGCTCCGCTTCCGGCTGCCAGCGGCTGAGCGCCTCCGCATCCGCCTCCTCGCCGTGCCGGAGCGCGTTCTCGAGCAGGATCCTGAGCGTGTAGGGGAGCCGTTCTGCGTCCTCGATCCGGAAGATCTCTTGCCTGCCGCCGCCGGCACTGAGGGTCGAAGGGCTCACGCCGTCGATTGTATGGAACGGCCTGCGGTTCCCATTTGACGTGGTGCGCGCTTGTCCCTATTGTCCACCGATTCAGTGGACTAATAAGGAGAGCGCATGCGACGGATTAGCCTAGCTTTGCTCGTAGCCTTGCTTCTACCGGCCCTCGCCGCCGGCGCCTCGAAGGACACGAAGCTGACGCTCGTTGCCTACTCGACGCCCAAGGACGCCTACGGCCAGCTCATCTCCTCCTTCCAGAAGACCGGAGCCGGGAACGGCGTTTCCTTCTCCCAGTCGTACGGAGCCTCCGGAGAGCAGAGCCGGGCTGTCGCCGCCGGGCTCGACGCCGACATCGTCGCATTCTCGCTCGAACCGGACATCACGTCGCTCGTCCAGAAAAAGCTCGTCGCGAAGAACTGGAACAAGGACAAGTTCCACGGCATGGTGACGCGCTCCGTCGTCGTGTTCATCGTCCGCGACGGCAACCCGAAGAAGCTCAAGACCTGGAACGACCTCCTGAAGCCCGGCGTGCAGGTGATCACGCCTAACCCGTTTACCTCGGGTGGCGCGCGCTGGAACGTGATGGCCGCGTACGGCGGCGCTCTGCGCTCGGGCAAGACGCCGAAGCAGGCCGTCGACTACCTCGGGAAGATGTGGAAGCACGTCGTCTCGCAACCGACGAGTGCACGCGAAGGCCTCGTTCAGTTCCTTGCCGGGCGCGGTGACGTCTTCCTCGCGTACGAGAACGAGGCGATCTTCGCGCAGAAGAAGGGCCAGCCGGTGCAGTTCGTGATCCCGAAGGCGACGATCCTGATCGAGAACCCGGTCGCCGTCACCTCGACGTCGAAGCACAAGACCGAGGCGAACGCGTTCGTGAAGTTTCTCCGCACCGCGCCCGCGCAGAGGATCTTTGCGGAGAACGGCTATCGGCCGGTCGTCGCGAGCGCGGCCAAGGGCTTCAACTTCCCCACCCGGCCGCAGCTGTTCACGATCAAGTACGTCGGCGGCTGGGCGAAGGTCGAGAAGAGGTTCTTCGATCCGCATACCGGCGTGATGGCGAAGATCCAGGGGTCCGGTGGCGGCTAGAGCCGCCGCACTCCCGTCGCCCAGGGCCCGGCGCTCGCCGGCGCCGGGTCTTGCCGTCGGTCTCAGCACGCTCTACCTGAGCGTGATCGTCCTCCTCCCGCTCGCGGCGCTCTCGTGGCACGCACACGGCTGGGAAGCGATCGCGAGCGCTCAGGCCGTTTCGTCGCTCAAGCTCACACTCGGCGTGTCGATGGTCGTAGCGCTCGTCAACGCCGTGGCGGGAACGGTGATCGCCTGGACGCTCGTGCGCGACCGCTTCGTGGGTCAGGGATTCGTCAATGCGCTCGTCGATCTCCCGTTCGCGCTCCCGACCATCGTCGCCGGCCTGACGCTGCTTGCTCTGTACGGGCCGAAGTCGCCTACAGGCGTCAATATCGCCTTCACACGCTGGGCGATCTTGGTTGCGCTCCTCTTCGTCACGCTGCCGTTCGTCGTGCGGACCGTCCAGCCGGTGTTGCTCGAGCTCGACACGGAGATGGAGGATGCGGCTGCCTCGCTCGGCGCAGGGCGCCTGGCGACGTTCCGGCGAGTGATCCTCCCGAACATCCTGCCGGCGATTCTTTCGGGCGTCGCGCTCGCATTCGCTCGTGCGGTCGGCGAGTTCGGCTCCGTCGTGCTGATCTCGGGCAATCTGCCGTTCAAGACGGAGGTCGTGTCCGTCTACGTGTTCGGACGAATCGAGAGCGGCGACGCCGGCGGCGCGGCAGCGGCGTCGGTGGTCATCCTCGCCATCTCGTTCGCGGTGCTCCTCGCGATCGGCGGTTGCCGCCGCTGGGTGACTCGACATGATCGGTAAATACGTCGTGCGCTTCGCCGCACTGGGCTATCTCGCAGCGCTGCTCGCTGCGCCGCTCGGCTACGTCTTCTGGCGAACGTTCCGGCACGGACTCGGCCCGGCCTGGGCTGCCGTCACCACACCGGACGCCGTACACGCGCTGAAGGTGACGCTGATCCTGACGGCGATCGCCGTTCCGGCCAACACGATCTTCGGCATCCTCGCCGCGCTGTCGATCGTCCGCTATCGCTTCCCCGGTGCGGGGCTCTTCAACGCCGTGGTGGATCTTCCGCTGGCGCTTTCCCCCGTCGTCGTCGGGCTCGCGCTCCTCATCCTCTACGGGCGCGGCGGCTGGCTCGGCGGTCATGGCGTCGTGTTCGCGCTCCCGGGCATGGTGCTCGCGACGATCTTCGTCTCGCTGCCGTTCGTCGTGCGCGAGGTAGTGCCGGTCCTGCGCGAGATCGGAACGGAACAGGAACAGGCGGCCGCGACGCTGGGCGCCTCCACGATCCAGACGTTCACGCGTGTGACCTGGCCGGCCATCCGCTGGGCGACCGCGTACGGCGTCGTGCTCACGACTGCCCGAGCGCTCGGCGAGTTCGGCGCGGTGAGCGTGGTTTCGGGCCGCCTGGCCGGCAAGACCGAGTCCCTAACCCTTTACGTGCAGGACCGCTACCAGTCGTTCGACGAGGTCGGTGCCTACGCCTCTGCTGTCGTGCTGGCGTTGATCGCGGTGACCACGCTGATCTTGATGACGACGCTGAAGCCAAAGGAGGAGACCCGATGATCGAGGCGTGCGGGATCGTCAAGCGTTTCGGTGACTTCACCGCTCTCGACGGTGTTTCCGTCGACGTCCCCAGCGGGTCGCTGACGGCGCTGCTCGGCCCGAGCGGGAGCGGCAAGTCGACGCTGCTGCGCGTGATCGCCGGGCTCGAGACTCCCGACGAGGGCACGGTCGTGCTCGCGGGCGAGGACGTGACGCGCGTCGCTCCTCAGGAACGAGGCGTGGGCTTCGTCTTCCAGCATTACGCGGCGTTCAAGCACATGACCGTATGGGAGAACGTCGCGTTCGGCTTGAAGATCCGCCGCCGCCCGCGGGCGGAGGTCAAGCAACGCGTATCCGAGCTGCTCGAGCTGGTGCAACTCGCGCGGCTGGGCGACCGTTATCCCGCGCAGCTTTCGGGAGGGCAGCGACAGCGCATGGGTCTGGCACGGGCGCTTGCCGTCGATCCGAAGGTACTGCTCCTCGACGAGCCGTTCGGCGCGCTCGATGCGCGCGTGCGCAAGGAGCTGCGTCTCTGGCTGCGCCGGCTCCACGACGAGACGCACACGACGACGGTCATCGTCACGCACGACCAGGAAGAGGCGATGGAGGTCGCGGACTGCGTCGTCGTCATGAACGCCGGTCGCATCGAGCAGACGGCACCGCCGCGCGAGCTCTACGACCATCCCGCCAACGAGTTCGTGATGTCGTTCGTCGGCCCGGTCAACCGCCTGGGTGACACGTTCATCCGCCCACACGACGTCGAGCTCTTGCTCGAGCCCAACGGCTCCACGCAGGAGGCGATGGTGCACCGCCTCGTTCATCTCGGCTTCGAGGTGCGCGTCGAGCTCGTGCGCGACGACGGCGAGGCGCTTTCCGCGCAACTGACCCGCGAGCAGGTCGAAGGGCTGGAGCTGCAGGCGGGGCAGATCGTCTACGTCCGCCCGATGCGGCAGACCGTCTTCGCGGACTAGTGGGGCTGCCAGGCGTCCGGGTCGGCCGCCAGCTGCTCGATCGAGACTGGCAGCTCGCCGCGCGCCAGGTCGGCGATCGTGACCTGCTCGAGGACGGCGCGCAGGTTCGCGCGCACGGCGATCCACACCTCGCGCAGCTTTTCCGCGGAGCCCGCGTACTCGACCTGTTCCGGCCCGACGCCGCGGACGTTGGCGATCGGGCCTTCCACCGCCCGAACGACTTCTGCGACCGTGATCTCTTCCGTCGGACGCGCGAGCCAGTAACCGCCCTCGACGCCGCGCTGGCTGCGCACGATGCCTGCGTGACGCAGGTCGCCGAGGATGTTCTCCAGAAATTTGAGCGGGATCTCCTGTGCCTGTGCGATCCGCTCGCCTTTCACCGGACTCTCGCCGCCGATGACTGCGAGCTCGATCACGGCACGTAAGGCGTAGTCCGCTTTCGCCGAGACCCTCATCCCGTCATTGTGGCGGAGGTTGCGGCCGCAGCTCTCGGCGAGCCGCGGCCGCATGGTGAGCTCTTAGCCGAACACTGCGACGTAGAACGCGTGGTCCGCCGGAGTGCCACCGTCGTTGCGCGTCTGCACGAAGATCGAGCTGGTGTTATCCGACGTCGGGCAGGTCCGGCCTTCAGCGCCACCGCCGCAAGGGCCGGCAGTCGTCTCGCCGCGCTGATCCGACGCATCCGCCGCGTAGCCGCCTGAGGCCAGGATCGGCTTGCCGGTGACGGCGCTACCGATGCTGAGGATGTAGGTACCTGCGCTCGGCTTCGCGGCGAGCGTGATGCCACCGGACTGAGCGGCGATGCCGCCGTCGGGCCGGACGAGCGCCCACTTCACGGTCGACGATCCACCCGAGCCGGCGGGACCGGCCGGGCCCTGCGGACCGGCGGGCCCTGCAGGACCTGCAGGACCGGCTGGGCCGCGCGGAATCTGACCTGCCTTGAAGTCACGTGCCAGCAGCGAGTGGTCCTTGACCTGGATGCTCCCCACGCTGTTCCGCGGGAGCGCCTTGCTGGCCGCGTAGCCGGTGCCGCCGAGTGTCAGCAGCAGCGCGAGGCAGCCGATGACCATCGCAGGCGACGGCCTGAACCTCTTGATCAGACTCATGTGTGATTCCCCCTCAGATTGTGGTCCTGGGCGATTTGGCGTCTCCTACCCTAGGAAGCGCTCTTTAGAGCGGTGTAAAGGCTGTCCAAGCCCCGGGAAAAGGTCGCTCTTTGCGGCCTTCGGTCACCTCGTGACGGCAGGCTGGCCGCCTGCGCTGCGCGCTCTCGCCGGCGCACCGAGGTGCGCCCGAGGATCTGCCGCTTAACGAGGCCTTAACGGACCACAACCGTGCGTTAAGCCCGTCGCCGCTAGAACGGAGCTGTGCATCGCACCCTCCACCTAGGGAGCCGCGCCGCCGTGCTTCTCGCCATTGCCTTGCTCGGTGGCGTCCTTGCGCTCGGCGGCGCGGCGGCGTTGGGGAAGCTCGGTGATCACACGACGATCATCCGGGAGGAAGTGGCGTCGAGCTCACCGGCCCCGGCGGCCTTCCAGCAGGGCAAGCGGATGTCGATCAACGAGATCTACCGGGCGTCGGCTCCGGGCGTGGTGCACATCGAGACGACGTCACGCGTCCAGCAGTCCACCGACTTCTTCGGCAATTCCTTCGGCGGGAGCCAGACGCAGCGTGCGCTCGGCTCGGGCTTCGTCATCGACAAGGCCGGCCACGTAGTGACGAATTACCACGTCGTCCGCGGAGCGAGCACGATCCAGGTCAGCTTCTCGAACAACGAGCGCTTCAAGGCGAAGGTGGTCGGGGCCGATCCCTCGACCGACATCGCGGTGCTACAGGTCAAGGTCAAGTCGCGCGCGCTCAAGGTCCTGCCGCTCGGCAACTCCGACTTCGTGCGGGTCGGCGACCAGGTGATCGCAATCGGGAACCCCTTCGGCCTCGACCGCTCCGTCACGGCTGGAATCGTCAGCGCCGTCCAACGCCGGATCGAGGCGCCGAATCAGCTCTCGATCTCACACGTGATCCAGACCGACGCCGCGTTGAACCACGGCAACTCGGGCGGCCCGCTGCTGAACGCGCAAGGCCAGGTCATCGGGGTCAACGCGCAGATCGAGACCGGTGGCCAGAGCCAGGGCAACGTCGGCATCGGATTCGCGATCCCGGTCAACACCGTCAGGGACGTTGTCGCCGAGCTGATCAAGCGCGGCAAGGTCGAGCATCCGTTCCTCGGAATCGAGGGGAAGACGCTGCAGCCGAACATCGGGCGCCTCTTCCACCTGCCCGTGACGAGCGGTGTGCTCGTCGCCTCCGTGCGGCCCGGCAGCGGTGCTGCGAAGGCCGGGCTCAAGGCGGCCACGAACCAGGTCACGGTCGAGGGCGAGAGCTGGCCTGCCGGCGGCGACGTGATCGTCAAGGTCGACGGTAGGGCCGTCCCTTCCATCGAGACCCTTGTCGATCTCATCGGAGCGAAGAAGCCGGGCGACCACATCAACCTCGAGGTCGTTCGCGGCTCGAAGCAGATGCACCTCAACGTCAAGCTTGGACGGCAGCCGTGAGGCTCGAAAGACGCCGTCCCGACTGGCCCCGAACCCCTGGGGGCCTGCTTCCGCCGGAGCCGTAGGCCAGCACGGCGCGCGGGAGCGCAGAGCGAGAGGCCCGAACGCCTGCCCGGGCCTCTCGCCATATTTCCGGAGAAAGTGCTGCGCACTTTCTCGGGGCAATGGTTAGGACTTCGCTTCGCTCGCCGGGATTTTGAGCGCCTTCTCGGCGGCGGCCTTCAGGCCTTCGCAGTAGCTCGGATAGACGTGATGCATGTACGCGAGGTCGTCGACCGTGACGCCGAGCTTCAGTGCGGGGGCGAGGCTGCCGACGATGTCGCTCGCTCCTCGTGAGACGACGTGAACGCCCAGGACCCGGCGGGTCTCGCGATCGAAGACGATCTTGAAGATCCCGTGCTTTGCGCGCGTGTACTGCGCTCGAGTGAGCGACGCCAGTGGATGCGTCACGACGCCGAAGTCGTGCGCCTGCTCCAAAGCCTCCGCCTCGCTGAGGCCGACGCCGCCGAGCTCCGGGTCGGTGAAGATCGCCGTCGGCAGCACCGAATAGTCGGCGCGCCGTGAACCGTTCCCGAACATGTCCTCGACCGCGATCCGTGCCTGGTACTGAGCGATCGGCGTGAGCAAGGGCCCGGCAGCAACGTCTCCCGCCGCCCAGATCCCGGAGACGTTCGTGCGCATCAGGTCGTCCACCGCGACGCCGCCACGGCCGACCTCCAGCCCGATCGTCTCGGTGGACAGCTCCTCGATGTTCGGCACACGCCCCGAGGCCAGTAGGACATGTGACACTTCGATGAGACGGTCGCCCAGTTTCGCCTCGACGCTGCCGCTCGGACTCGAAGCGAGCGAGTCCACTCCACCGTTCAAGACAATCTCAATTCCTTCGGCCTCGAGGGCCGCCTGCAACTCGCGTGCCGCCTCTCGGTCTGCACGTGCCGCGATCTGCGGGCCGCTGTTCACGATCGTCACGCGCGAGCCGAAGCGCGCGAAGATCTGTCCGAACTCGAGCCCGACAGGCCCCGCGCCGACGACGAGCAGCGACTCCGGCACTTCGTCGAGCTCGAGCGCGCTGACATGGTCGAGCCACGCCACGCCCTCGATCCCGGGAATCGGCGGGACGGCCGTGCGGCCGCCGGTGGCGACGAGGATCCTCTCGCCGCTCAGCTCGCGCTCGCCGACGCGCACAGTGTGAGCGTCGACGAAGCTCGCCGTGCCCGAAACGACGCCGTACCGCGCTTCGGTCAGTACCTGCACCCAGCTCTGCTGGTCCCGGCGCAACGAGTCCTTCCACGCGCGCGTGCGCGCGAGGTCGAGCTTCGGGTCCGGCAGATCGATCCCACGCTCCGCCGCGTGCTCGCGCACGTCGTGCATCAGCTCCGCCGCGACGACGTACGCTTTCGTCGGGCGGCAGGCGACGTTCGGGCACGAGCCGCCCCACAGCCGGTGCTCGACGAGCGCAACGTGCGCGCCGAACTCGCGTGCTGCCTTACCGGCGCCGTCGCGGGCGGCCGAGCCGGCACCGAGGACGATCAGGTCATAGTGGTCGGCGGTCATCTGTCTCCTGTCTTCGGCGTGAACGACGGCGTTACAGTCGTGTAGTGACGCAACTCCTCTCTCCGGAGGATGCACTGCTCGTCGAAGGGCTGCGCGCTGGTGACGAGGCAGCCTTCGCCGCAGTCATGCGCATGTACGGGAGGGGAATGCTGCGCGTCGCCGAGATGTACGTCTCGAGCCGCGCGATTGCGGAGGACGTCGTGCAGGAAGCATGGGTCGGTGTGCTCAGAGGCATCGGGCGGTTCGAGGGACGCTCGTCTCTCAAGACGTGGCTCTACCGGATCGTCGCCAACACGGCGAAGACGCGGGGGGTGCGGGAGTCGCGAAGCGTTCCGTTCTCTTCGCTCGGCGACGGCGGCGACGAGGGCACGGTCGACCCGGACCGCTTCCTCGGCTCGGGCGAGCGCTTCCCGGGTCACTGGGCGGTTCCGCCGCAGGCGTGGGCGCCGGAGGGCCGGCTGCTCGCCGACGAGACGCTCGAGGTGGTGGAGCGCGCGATCGAAGAGCTGCCGCCGGCACAACGCGCCGTGATCACGATGCGGGACGTCCAGGGCTTCACCTCCGAGGAAGTTTGTAACGCCCTGGACTTGACGGAGACAAACCAACGTGTGCTCCTGCACCGCGCAAGGGCGAAGGTGCGAGGCGCACTCGAGGAGTACATGCAATGAGGCTGGACCGAGAACTGGCATGCCAAGATGTCGTGGAACTGGTCACGGCGTATCTCGACGACGCGCTGCTTCAGGACGACCGCGAACGCTTCGAGGAGCATCTCGTCTTCTGCGACGGTTGCCAGAACTACCTCGACCAGATGCGCGGGACGATCAAAGCCGCAGGCCGTGTGCGGGTCGAGCTACCGGCTGAGCTCGAGGCGAAGCTGCTCGAGGCATTCCGCGGGTGGCGCGAAACGTGATCGCCTACAAGTTCCTCACGACGGGTGCGGTGGCGCCTTTCACCGGTTTTCACTGGCCGGTCGGCGAGTGGGTCGCCGCGGCCGGGGTCGATCCGTGCCGTCAGGGCATCCACGCCTGCAGGATCCGTGATCTGCCGCTCTGGATCCAGGCCGAGCTCTGGGAGATCGAGCTGGGCGGAGAGATCCACGAACAGGCACGCAAGGTCGTAGCGGAGCGGGGACGGTTGGTGCAGCGCGTCACAGGCTGGAACGATGGGCTCGCGGCTGAGTTCGGTCGCTTTTGCGCGGCTCGGACACGCGAACGGGTCGGCTTCCTGCCGGTCGGCTCGGGTTACGTCGGCGACGTCGATCGCTTCGTGGCGACGGGTCGCATCCCGATCGCGGGCTTCGCGGCAGCGCGTGCCGCAGAGTGGCGGGACGGTCCTGGGGCGTATGACGAGGAACGCCAGGCTCAGGCTGGTTGGCTCGCAGAGCGCCTCGGGCTCAGCGGGTAGCGGAACAGCGGCCGCCTCGCGCTAAAAGGGGCCCGGTGGGCGCGCGACGAGGCGCGCCCCACGCCTGGCCCGACTGCGGCTGCGGGCAGGCTGCCGGACCCCTCTCCTAGAGTGCCCGAAAGAGGCTCGGTCCAGACGGGTAGCCTTTTCGCGGTGGAGCAGGGCCGCATCGAGCCGGGGCACGCCGTCTTCGCCGAGGGGGAGCTCAGCTGGCAGGAAGAGCTGTGGCGCGGCGAGGAGACAGACCACAGCGGCTGGTTCTGCGTCCGGACGAATCCCTTCCCCTGTCCTGCCGCCGGGTGCACATTTGTCGCAGGCTTCATGACCGCCGCTCACCTGATCCTCGTGTGGGAGCAAGCCGACGATCCGAACCTCCTCCATCACGCTCAGCGCGCGAAGGAGGTCGGTCGCAATCCGCGCATCCTGGAGTACGAGCATTCGTACGGCCCGAGTGCGTCCTACTACGCGTGGGAAGCGGCCGGCGGCCCGGTCCACGGCGTCAGAGCGGGTTGATCGAACAGAACTTCGGGCGCTCCTTGACCGTCGGCGTCGAGGAAGAGCTCTGGATCCTCGATGCGGAGACACGCGAGCTCGTGCCGGCAGTCGAGGTTCTCGTAGCAGGAGCCTCCGATCGCAGCCTGCCGGGTGCGCTCAAGACCGAGCTGCACGCATCGGTCGTGGAGCTCGCGACGGAGACGAGCGAGAGCGCGGACGAAGCGATCGAGCGCCTCGTGGAGTTGCGGCGCGCCGCGCGCGAGATTGCCCAGCGCAGCGGTTACGACGTCGCGGCCGCAGGTTCGTATCCGACCAGCATTCCTTCAGAACAGGAGATCGCCCCGGTCGATCGCTACCGCGAGTTCGTCGAGTACGCGGGCCCGTCCGCGCGGCGGCAGGGTGTCAGCGGCCTACACGTCCACGTTGGGATGCCGGACGCCGAGGCTGCGTTCCGGGTGATGGAGACGATCATCCCCTGGTTGCCCGTCGTGCTCGCTCTGTCTGCGAACTCCCCGTACTTCGAAGGCGGGGACACCGGCATGCTCTCGATTCGCGCGGAGGTGCTGGGGTTGCTGCCGCGCCATGGTGCGCCCCCAGCCTTCCGCGACTACGCCGAGTGGGAGCGGTTCATCGAACGGATGGCCGAGTCCGGCGTGGCGAGCGACTACACGAGCTTCTGGTGGGACATCCGCCTGCATCCACGCTTCGGGACCGTCGAGGTTCGGACCCCCGATCAGGCGACGTCGATCGAGAGCGCCGCGGCGCTGGTGCGCTATATCCGGACGCTCTGCGAATGGGCGCTCGATGCTCCGGCGCGCGAGTTCGACCCGAGCGAGCGAGGTGTGTACGACCAGAACCGCTGGGCCGCATCACGTTTCGGTCCGCACGGCAAGCTGATCCATCCCGATCGCAACGTGGCTCTCACGGTCGCCGAATTGGCCGGCGAGCTTCCAATCCCGCTCGACGGCCTCGATCCCGCAACCTGCGAAGCCGACAGGCAGCTCGATGTCGGCCGTGCGAACGGGTTGCACGCTGTCTGCGCGGACCTCGTCAAGCGCTCGATACCGTAACGGCGTGCCACTCGTCACCGAGACCATTCAGGTGAACGGCGTCCGTTGCGAGCGCTGCGTGATGAGGCTCGCGAAGATGCTCGAAGGCCACGAGGGCCTGGAAGCCGCGAACGCGAACCTGCTGGGTCAGGTCACGGTTACCTGGAACGACGCAGAGACGTCGCGGGAGGCATTGCTCGAGGCGATGGCGCGCGGCGGCTTTCGTGAGCTCGAAGCGGTCTGACGCGCCGATTCTCCACTGAATTTCATGCGCTCGGAATGCTGGGGGATAACCGTACGTTTACGCCAGGAACGCCTTGGTAGGGTGGCCCGGCATGAGCGAGACGACGCGGGAGCCCGACGCAAGGCAACTGGCGACTGAAGCGCGCGACCGTGTGCGCTTCGAGGAGGAGGCTCTTGCACTATCGGATCAGGTCTATCGAGTGGCCCGCCATCTCGTCGGTTCCCGCGAAGAGGCGGAGGACCTCATGCAAGAGACCTACGCAAGAGCATTCCGGAGCTGGCGCTCATTCCAGCCCGGCACGAACCTTCGCGCCTGGCTCCTCCGCATTCTCACGAACCTCAACATCGATCGTGGACGCAAGATCCAGCGCACACCGGACCTCCAGCCGCTCGAGGAAGGCGACTACTTCCTCTACAACAAGCTCGAGGCAACAGGCGATGGTGGAAGCGACGAGGACCGCGTGGTCGAGCGGCTCTCGCAGAACGACGTCGTCGGCGCTCTCTCCGAGGTACCGCACGACTTCCGTGACGTCGTCGTCCTCGTGGACATCGGAGACTTCACCTACGCCGACGCTGCCCAGATCCTCGACATCCCGATCGGCACCGTGATGTCGCGTCTGCACCGGGGCCGGCGTATCCTGAAGCAGGCCATGGCCGAGTCCGCTGTCGGAGGCGACGGAGAATGACGGCTTATGATCCTTGCGCGCACTGCGAGGAGATGATGCAGCCGTACATGGACCGCGTCCTGACCGACACGGAGCGCGCTGAAGCCGAGACGCACCTCGACGATTGCACGTACTGCAGGAAGCGCTACCGCTTCGAGGAGAAGCTCCGCCAGTTCGTGCGGAAGGCGGTCCAAGAGCCGATGACCGTCGAGCTCAAGACGAAGCTCGCCGGGTTGCGCACACCCCTGCAATAGAACGTCGCGAGATCCGGCTCGCGCTGCGCGCGAGCCATGATGATCTCGCGCCGGGATATCTCCGAGAGCGTGGTCGGCCGCGCCGGGCAAAGCCCGGCACGGCGGCGCTCTTATTCGCCTGGGCCGCGGGCAGGACCGACGATCACGTAGAGCTGGCAGGCTCCGGTGCCGCCTGGAAGCGGTTTCGTCGCAACACCCAGTTGCTTTGCGAGCCGGAGGGCGACACCGTCGCAGTTCGGTGGGAAGTACACCGCGGTCTGCGGATACGTGAAGTTGTCCGCGCGACCGACCTTCTTGATCGTATAGCCGAAGGCTCCGATGCGACTCGCGACCTGGCGCGTGTAGTTGATGTCACCGCTCCCGTTGAGCACGTTCACGGAGACGCCCCACGGCGGCGGCAGAATGTCCGCCGCGGTCTGTGCGCCTTTCCCGCCCGAGCGCGGAATGAAGAGAAGCGCTGCGAACACGGCGAGGGCGATGACGAAACCGCCGATCACGAGCAGCCGCGGGATCGGGTTGCGCTCGATCGGCTGCGGGGGCACGGGGAGTCCGGCCAGCTCGCGAGCCTCGCGGTTCTCGAGCCCGAGCGCCGTCGAATAGAGTGCGGTGGCGATCAGCGCATCGTCGGGTCTCGGAAAGCGGTACACGCGACCCTCTTCGAGCCAGCGCACTTCCTCGGCGGTGATGCCTGCGCGCTTCGCCGTCTCCTCGACGGTCAGCTGCCGGTGGAGGCGGGCGCGGGCGAGCGGAGATTCCTCCCCGTCGGGCTCGA
>Ga0207693_10000350_pt1 | contig 42606 bp, 37 predicted proteins | sample LARL81metaG_FD_184347 | JGI IMG/M metagenome (GOLD analysis project Ga0207693, IMG submission 184347) | Corn, switchgrass and miscanthus rhizosphere microbial communities from Kellogg Biological Station, Michigan, USA - LAR L8-1 metaG... | ecosystem: Host-associated > Plants > Roots >... | reverse complement strand
CTTCGGTCTCGCCCGCAGTCAGGTCTGTATAGTCTGCCGCTACTATTGCTGCAAGAGACATATCCAGCGGGCGAACGATGGATTCTGGAGTGATGCCGTGCTCCTCGTTATAGGCGGTCTGGATAGCGCGGCGGCGGGAGGTTTCGTCCATGGCGCGTTTCATGGAGTCGGTCATGCGGTCGGCGTATAGGATCGCGCGGCCGTTCAGGTGACGCGCGCAGCGGCCGATGGTCTGGATTAACGACCCGGACGAACGGAGGAAGCCCTCTTTGTCCGCGTCGAGAATCGCTACGAGCGAAACCTCGGGCAGATCTAGCCCTTCGCGTAGAAGGTTGATCCCGATCAGGACATCAAACTCGCCCTTGCGCAGATCGCGCAGGATCTTGACTCGTTCCAGGGTTTCGATCTCGGAGTGCATGTAGCGGCACTTCACGCCGACCTCAGCGTAGTACTCGGCTAGATCCTCGGACATGCGCTTGGTCAGAGTTGTGACCAGCACTCGCTCGCCTTTCTCTACCCGGGCGCGAATCTCGTGCAGCAGATCGTCGATCTGGCCCTTGACTGGACGAATCTCAACTTCGGGATCTATTAATCCCGTTGGCCGGATGATCTGTTCGACCACCACACCTGAGGATTTTGTTAATTCGTAGGGCCCCGGCGTCGCCGACACATAGACGAGTTGGTTTGTCCGATGTTCGAACTCTTCAAACGTGAGAGGGCGGTTGTCGAGCGCTGAGGGCATGCGAAATCCGTATTCCACAAGAACTTCCTTACGGGAGCGATCGCCGGCGTACATGCCACGCAATTGCGGGACGGTCTGGTGAGACTCGTCGATGAACATCATGTAATCTCGCGGGAAATAATCGAGCAGCGTCGGCGGAGGCTCTCCCGGAAGACGTCCAGTGAAGTGACGTGAATAGTTTTCAATTCCATGGCAATAACCCATGGCTTTGATCATTTCCAGATCAAACATGGTGCGCTGATGGATGCGCTGTGACTCGACGAGGCGTCCTTGCTTTTCGAGTTCAACTTCCCACCACGCGAGTTCCTTCTTGATCGAATCAACTGCGGCTGCACGCGTTTCGTCCTTCATGACGTAGTGCGTTTTGGGATAGATGGGCAGACGCATGTACTTCTGCTTCACGGTGCCGAACAAGGGATCGATCTGTGAAAGAGCTTCGATCTGGTCTCCCCACATCTCGATGCGATAGGCCATGTCGTCGTAGGTGGGGAAGACCTCGATGACGTCGCCGCGCACGCGGAATGTTCCACGGCGGAAGTCGCCGTTGGTGCGTTCGTAGAGAATGTCGACAAGCTTGCGGGTGATGTCTTCGCGCTTGATCTTCTGACCTTTTTCGACGAAGAGCATCATGCCGTAGTAAGCCTCGGGTGAGCCCAGGCCGTAGATGCAACTCACCGAGGCGACGATCAGGGCGTCTCGGCGTTCGAATAGTGAGCGCGTGGCGGAGAGACGCAGCTTGTCGAGTTCATCGTTGATCGTGGCTTCTTTTTCGATGTAGAGATCGGCGGCGGGTACGTAAGCTTCGGGCTGGTAGTAGTCGTAGTAGGAGACGAAATATTCGACGGCGTTGTGAGGGAAGAAGCTTTTGAACTCATGGTAAAGCTGGGCCGCGAGGGTCTTGTTATGAGCCATCACCAGCGTGGGACGGTTCACGGCCTCGATCACCTTCGCCATGGTGAAGGTCTTGCCCGATCCGGTGACGCCTAACAGGACCTGGTGTTGCTCGCGGTCGAAGATACCTCTCGTGAGCGCCTGGATGGCGGCGGCCTGATCGCCTTGCGGTTTGTAGGTCGAGACGAGTTTGAAATCCATGGAAGCTTCTAGCTGCTAGCTTTTAGCCAAAATCACGGTAATCGTTATTGAGGACATATTCTGTCCTCGACTGGGCCATCAACGACTTGCGATCTGCCCAAACTTCACAGATTGGAACTTTGTCAGTCGGCAATCTTTCTATTATATCGTCTGCGGAGAGAGGAAAATTCCAACTGTGGGAGGGGTTATTTGTGCAGCTCAATCGAGATCAACTGCGCGGAGACAGCTGGATTGGCTGATTCGATGTATTCGACCTTGGCAGGCCGGTTCTCAAGATCGGAGCAAGGGTTCAGGTCTCCAGTTGGGTGAAACCCGAGGGTGGAAAATGCGACCTTGAAGTAGTTATCGACGTGCAGAGCAAGAGGCTTTCCGCTGACGACGACTGTAAGGTCAAGAGCAGGATTCTCACAGGTTATGCTTTTCAAGGTTCCTGTCGCGAAGCGGTGTGGGCCTTTCGGAACGAAGTCGCGGTGCTTCAGCTTTGGTATGTTCCGATCGGTTCTTGTGGTCGCCGTCTCGCTGCGGTCGTTAATCTGGTTCTGAGCCATCCGCTGTTGCTCGGATTGATTCTTGGCGTCAGCGTACTCTTGGGCATGAGTGAGTGCGTCGGCGACCATTTGGCTGTCCTCTGGAGTCTTCGCGACTTTTGAGGCAGCATTAAGAACCTGAAGCGCAATATCAGCCTTGTCCATGGTCAACAGAATATTTGACATGTTGATGCGGTAGCGGACGTTTGCAGGCTCGAGGCTAACGGCCGTAAGTCCCATCGTGCGAGCTTCATCCAGGTTCTGATGCTGCATCGCCAACAAAACTCCGAGCTCGTCGAACGCCGGCGCGAATTTAGGATTCAACTTGACGCAAGCGCGCAGGCTGCTCTCGGCCCGGTCGCGTGTCGAGGGGTCTTGACTACTCATGATGGTGATAGCGGCGAAGTAATAGTGCGCAAGGTAACTTTGAGAATCGTATTGCACCGCCAACTCATACCACTTCTTTGCTTCGTCTAGGTTGTGCTGTTCAAAGGCGATGAATCCTTTGGTCTCGAAAGCGGAGACGTTCTTGGAGTCCTCCTGCAATACGCGATCGAGGAGAGCTTGGGCATCGGCGGTTCTCTGGTTGTATGCCAGGAAATCGGCGCGCACCGCTTCGGATTGAGTGACGGTCAGGGGTTGTACCTTGAAAGCAGAGTCATCCACCTCAGTCGTGGTCTTCATTTGGAAGTACTTAAAAGAAGACTGCTGAACGTACTTTTCCAAGTTGGCCTGCAGTTGCTTGAGATCGCCGAAAGCGCGGTTCGCCGCTTCTAACGGATCGACGTTCTGGGCCAACAGGATTCCATAGTCGTTTAAGCGGCTCTTCTTCTGCGGATAGTCCGTCATCTGGATGTAGTGCGTTAGAGCCCAGGATTCAGCGTAGAAGATCGATCCTTTTTTCTCTTCGTGGTAGTAAGGAGAATTGTGATCTACCGCAAAAAGAGTGGCGAGGGGAAGTAGGCGATTCTGTTGCAGCCATCCAATATTCTCGAAGCTAGGTTTTCCCAAGAGTGCATCTTTTTCCTGGATGTCGGTGTTCTCGTAGAATTCAGCCAAACCTTCGTTCATCCACAGCGGCATCCAGTTGGCGGATTTGCTGAGAAGAAGGTGGGTGTACTCGTGATAAATCGTGGCGTAGGGATGATCTCCTTCCGCTTCAACCCGCATCAGCACATAGTTCTTGTCGGGGCCGTGCAGAAAGAGGCCGCCTAGTTTCAAAGATCCTTTTGCAAGGTATTCCTGGGGTTCGAGTGTTTTGAAGTCTTTTTCGTCTTTGATGGCAAGGACGATGATGGGAGTTCCCGGATCTACTTCAAGTTTGGGGAACGCAGCGTGAAAGACTGAACGCATCCGCTCAAACTGGTCGGCGATGCGGCGGCCCTGCTTTTCGCTGGCATTGGTCGCGACGACGAAGTGCGGGCTCTGGACTTGAATCCAATTGTCGGCTTTATCGCGTGCGGACGCGAAAGGTGCGGCCAACAGAAGGGCGAGCACAACGAGACGTGGCGACATGCAAGTGCCCTAGGCAGCGAAGGCTGCTGGTGCGCCGGAATTATATATGCGTCTATTCCGGGCGGGTAGTGGATTCTATAGCGCCACAAATCCGTTCAAGAGTCTTGCCTAAAAGCCTGCGGGGCGTTCACTTGCCACGCCGAAGGCGCGTTCCAGGGCAATTCCTGCGGTTCCGAGAGTGCCTTCATCGAATAAGTTTCCGATCAGTGTTACGCCGTGCGGTACGCGGCGGGGCGTGGTGAATTTTGGGAGCGGATGTGCCTGATCGGGGGCCCAGTCGCTACGGGCTTGATTTACTTCCACGAATCCTGCGCGGAGAGTCAGCGAGGGATGGCCGGTAAAATTGGTGATGACCAGCATCTCGTCGCGGAGGGAGGGGACGAGAAGGAGGTCCACTTCAGAAAAGAGGCGTGCCATTTCCTGGGCGACCTTGCGACGCAGGCGATCGGCCTGCACAAAATCAACTGCGGAGAGGAATCTGGCTTGGCGGAAGAGGTTCGGCCAGGCGTCGGGGACCTGCGCTTTGAGTTCGCGAAGGCCGCCGCTGAGCGTTAATTCTTCGAATGCGGCGGCGCCTTCGGCGAAGAGAATGATGTTGAGGGAGTCGTAGGGCCAGTCGGGAAGGGAGGCCTCGGTGAGTTCGAAGCCAACTTTCTTCGCGGTGTCGAGGGCGGCGCGATCTACTTCGGTGGCCGGGCGCTCTTTCATCCAGGCGGGGAAGTAACCGAGGCGTAGACCCTTCACGCTGCGGCCGGAATCGAACTCGAGACGAGCGGGGACGCTGGCGGTGTCGCCGGGATCGGGGCCGGAGATCGCTTGCAGCACGAGCATGGCATCTTCCACGCAGCGAGTCATGGGGCCGAGTTTGTCGAGGGACCAGCAGAGTGTCATTGCGCCGGTGCGCGGTACTCGGCCGTAGGTGGGACGCAGGCCGGTAACGCCGCAGCGCATGGACGGGCTCACGATGCTGCCGCCAGTTTCGCTGCCAATGGAGAATCCGACTAGTCCTGCAGCGGTGGCGGAGCCGGGGCCGGCGCTGGAACCGGAGGAGCCTTCTTCAGGGAGCCATGGATTCATGGTCTGTCCGCCGAACCAGATATCGTTGAGGGCTAGTGCGCCGAGACTGAGTTTGGCAACGAGAACTGCGCCTGCTTCGTACAAGCGTTTTACCACTGCTGAATCTTCTGCTGGAATGCGATTGCGGTACGGTTCGGCGCCGTAGGTTGTCGGGATGCCAGCGGTGTCAAGAAGGTCTTTTACGCCGAACGGAATGCCGTGTAGCGGTCCACGATATTTGTCTTGGGCGATTTCTTCATCGGCCTGTTTGGCGCGCTTCAATGCGAAATCGCGCGTGATGGTGATGGCGCAGCGCAGCTTGGGATTGAAACGCTCGAGGCGGTCCAGGTATATGCGGGTGAGGTGTTCGGAGGTGAGCTTTTTGGTTTCGATCCAGCGGGAGAGTTGCGTCACGGTTGCGAAGGCGATGTCTTCGTCTTTAGTCGGGAGAGGAGCGTCGGGCGCACTGGTACGGACGAAACGATCGTGCTGCGTGGAATTTTTCAAGCCGGGCAGCATGGGATTCCATTGCGTGCCGGGGGCGATGGTCGATTCGAGCGGTAACTTACGGGGGCCGACGCGGCGTTCGTAGACGGAAGCCAGAGTGCGGCGCCAAGTGGAGGCGGACATGGCGCGCTCGTCATCTTTCATGGGGAACTGGACTAGCTTCTCGGCTTCGGCAAAGGTTGTGGCTGAGACGTCAGGGCCGAAGGCGGCGCCCGCGCCGAACGCGGGCGGAGCGCCGGGCGGGAGGGTCGACAGATTTTGTGCGTGCAAGCGGCTTAGGGCGGTCGCGCTGAGAACTCCGAGGGAGGTTAGGGTTAGGAAGTCTCGACGTGATTTGGACATGGCTCGCTAGTTTGCCAGAATCCGGCGAAAAAGATGTCATCGGGAAGCAGGTTGGTGCCAGTGAGTTTTTGCTTTCGCCCCTGCGGGGCTCGCTCACTTTTCGCAGAGTGACCCACCGCTTGCGCGGTGGGCTGCATTCTTTCGCCGCTTCGCGGCTATCCGTACTTCATTCGTCGTGACGTTGTTTCATCGTCACCAGAATGACGGTTCCGCTCAGGATGACGCCCCGTTAAGAGTTCTCCATATCTAATTACGCAACACTTGGACGGAGTTCGACCTTTTTCGTTTTGATTGTGACCTGTGTTGGCGGCAGGTGTGGCGGCGGCCAGTCGCCTGTGTATGCCTCTACGGTGATTGTTCCCGCTGCCCTAGTGGACTGAACGATTACTTGCGCCAGGCCGTTGAACAGGCTCCGCTTTGGTTCTTTGTCGGATTCCTGGCAGTTCGGGTCGCCGTTGCCTACTCCGATCAGCACGCCTTCGCCTGTGACCTTGAACAGGATGGGAACGTCGGCGGTCGGGACGGGGCGTCGTTCTTTATCTAGCGCTTCGACGCGGAGGACGCAGACATCTTCTCCGTCGGCGTTGATCTCAGTGCGATCGGGTGTCAGGCGGATCGATTCGGGCTCGCCTGTGGTTTCACGCTTTTCGACGAGTACTACCTTGCCATCTTTTGTGCCGCGGGCTTCGAGAACTCCGGGTTCGTACTTGACCTTCCATTCGAGATGGGTGAGCGGCTGAACTTTTTGCGAGCCTTGGCTCTTGCCGTTGAGGAAGAGTTCGACGGAATCTAAGTTGGAATGTACCCAGACGGAAATCGGTTCCCCAGTGCGCTGTTCCCAATTCCAGTGGGGAAGTAGATGCAGTACTGGCTCCGATCCCCACCAGGCTTTGTAGTAATAGAAGTTGTCTTTGGGGAAGCCGCACATGTCGACGATGCCGAACTGTGAATTGATCGAGGGCCATGCATACGGAGTTGGCTCGCCCCGATAGTCGAAACCGGTCCAGGCGAAGCCTCCGGAGAGCCATTCGCGAGCGGCGTAGAACTTCCACCATTCTTCGGCCAGTTGCGACCAAGCGGTGTGATTCAGGTCGTAGGCACTGACCCAGTTGCGAAGCTTGTCGGTGGAGTAGATGCCACGGGTCGAGACAGTGCTGGCGGTTTCCGAACCCACAGACGGTTTGGTCGGATGCGCCTTGTGCCAGTCGTCATGTTCTTTCAGGTTGTAGTTGAAACCCATTACGTCGAGTTGTTCGGGGAAGTGCGTCCTAAAGGCGGTATTGACCGCCGCGCTGCACCTGCGGGTGGGATCGAGTTCATGAGTGCGTCGGATCATATCGTCGATGACACGGATGCCCTGCGGCTGGAACATCATGGTCCATTCTTCGTTGCCCATCGACCAGAGAATGACGGACGGCGAGTTGCGGTAGCGCTTGACCATGGTTTCAAGTTGCGCCATGCCCTCAGGGTTGGAACTCATCAGGCGGGTTTCGCACATCATCATCATGCCCAGGCGATCGCAGGCTTCGACCCACTCGGGTGTGGGCATGTTGTGCGAAGTGCGGACGGCATTGCCGCCCATGTCTTTCAGGACTGCGATGCGGAAATCTTGCAGGCGGTCGGGAAGGGCAGCGCCGACTCCGGCGTGGTCCTGATGGTTGCAGGTGCCTTTGATCTTGACGGATTTGCCGTTGAGGAAGAAGCCTTTGTCGGGATCCCATCTGATGTCGCGAACGCCGAAGGTGATGCGCTCGCGGTCGTAGGTGTGTAGATCACGGCGATTCGACTGTTGCGGCTCCACCGAAACTTCGGCGGTGTAGAGGTTGGGAGTTTCCGGCGACCACAGTATCGGATTGGCAAGACCCGTGTTTGCTGTGAAATGGGTAGATCCGTCGGCGTCGATCGTTTGTTCCGCAGAGACGGTTTTCGCAACGGTCTTTCCCGAAGCATCGAAGACCAACCAGAGTACGGAACAGGTCACTGGCTCATTGCTTTCGTTGCGAACCACCGTGCCGAGGCTAAGCGTCGCCGTACTCCCCTTGACGGTTGGGCGAATGTAGGTCTCCCAAGCGCCCAGGTGTACCGGGTTTGTTTTGGTCAGCCACACGTGGCGGTAAATGCCGGCGCCTTCGTAGAACCAGCCATCGCCGAAGCTGGCGTCCATGCGAACCATCAGGTAGTTTTTCTCGCCATAGCGCAGAAAATCAGTTACATCGAATTGAAACGGCGCGTAACCATTATCGTTGCGGCCGATGAAGTAGCCGTTCAGAAAGACCAGAGCGCTGCGGAAGGCGCCGTCGAACTCGACTATGATGCGGCGGCCTTCGTCTTCTTTTGGGATGTCGAAGGTGCGGCGGTACCAGCCGACGCTGGTTTCCGGATAGCGGCGACCAAGAGGCTTGTAGCCGTGGCTGTTTTGTTCCTCGTCGCGCACGAAGGGCAACTCGACGGCCCAGTCATGAGGCAGATTGAGGTCGCGCCACTTCGAGTCGTCGAACTTCTGGGTGGAAAACCAGAATTCTCCGCTCTTGGAGAAGTCGCCTTGGCCGGTGCCGAGTCCCAAGTCGCGTGCCGGATCGGATCCGTGTCCCTGAAAGAATTTCCAGCCGAAGTCGAAGAGAAACCGCTCGCGGGGAGCCAGTGCGCCGGCTGGTGCGGGCGCGGGATAGCGTGCAAGCAGGGCATGTGCGCGATGGATGGAGTCGGGAATCAGGGTGGTGGCGGAAAGCGCTAAGCCAGAGAGAAGCAGGTCACGACGGGAGAAGGAGTTCATCGTTGCCTCTGGAATAAATTCGGATTAATTGTCTTTGGCGCGCGGTGGACTAAACCTAAAACCTCAACCACGAAGGACACATAAGACCCCGCGTTTCGGACCTCGCATTATATAGCGTCGGTTGGATTGGCTAGTGGGTCGGAGTCTTTGAAAACCCCCACTTCTGGCAACACCCGCCAGAAGTGGGGCACCCGGCTACTTCTGTTCTTTTATTTCTCCGATGCCGACGATCTTTGAGGACGTCCGGAACTTTTTGTAGTCGCGGTAGGTCTGGTCACCATCTACGTTGTATCCCTTGAGGAGCGCAACGCGGGCGTCGAACTTGTAAGTCACATGCTGGGGAAGCCAGATCTCGTCGTTCATGCGTAATTGATCGTAGGTGACGCGGGTTCCTTTGTGGATGCGGGCCATGACCCATCCGACGGAGGCCGTGTCGACGGCTTCGATATCCATTTTTGCAAGCTGCAGGTCCTCCTTATCAATCCAGAGACGGCCGCGAAATTTGTGGACGAATTTTGCATTCTTGTCCTCTGGCTCGTAGCCGGGACGAGGGTCGCCGTCGATGACCCAGGCTTCGCGGCCGTCGAGCACTTCTGTCCCGACTAGCCGGAAGTCGTGGGAATCGGCAACTGCGGTGACGAACTTGCGGCTCTCTTCGTGTTGTTTTGCTTCTTTCTCGAGCCGCTTTTTGCGGTCATCCTCTGATTCGTTTTTGTGCTTGTCAATGATCTTCTGAATCCGTTCCTCTTCTTTCGCCGCTTCCTTGGGATCGAGAGGCTTATCGTCTTTTTCGATTAGGCGGCGTACCTGCTCTCCGTAGATTTCGATGATCTCGTAGGTCTTGATCTCGGTGGACTTGACCTCTCCTTTGCCACCGATCGATTTTTCGACATCACGCTCGATATAGGTGTAGTCGCGTTCCTTCTTGTAATTGTCGCGGTAGTTCTGCGCCACGACGCGCGTCAGTTCACGCATCTGGTCAGGGGAAAGCCTGCCGTTAGCGTCTGGGATGAGATTCGGCCGCGCGCGGGCAGTGGCCGGTTCAGCCGGCGTTGCGGAGGAAGGGTCCTGCTGTGCGAAAACGGCCCAAGAGGCCAAGATGAAAAGGCCGAGGCCGAAGGATCGCATCCGCATGGTTTCATATTAAACGCTTCGGAAGAGGATAAGTTTCGGGCGAAAACCGATGCGGCGCAGAAATTACTGGCTGAGCGAATCTTGACCGAGCGAGTGCTCTATGGCCAGCTGGCGGCATGCGCGCGATATGATTTCGAGTTGCGATACCGCTTCCAGGAATTGAAAACCGTAGCGAAAGGCATTGCGCTGGCGGACAAGGGCGTGGATGGCGACATCCCCGGTTGGGATGGTGAACTCCAGACGCACGACTTCGCCGAGGGGGACTTCGTCGCGCAGCATGGCTGAGATTCCCGACTCGCTGATGTCAACCGAGTGTGCGCGCACGACGGGAACATTGCGCGGATAGATCCGCACCTCTACCTCAAGCTTGTAACGCGGATGGCGGCGAGCTTCTGTCACGACTAATCCCGGACTTTATAGGCTTTCCCCAGGCATTCCGCCTGAAAAAGTCTTTCATCCACCCGATGCAGGTTCTTTTCCTGGGACTTGGTCAGCAGGGAAAAATGCTTTACGTCGAACAGATGATAGACGATAAACCAAACTGGTTCATCCGTTGTCATCCAGTTTTGCGAGTCGAAGCGCGTGAGGCTCACGGGCAGGGAATAACGCCGCAGGGTGCGTTCACGGCGCAAATTGAAATAAGCGTTGAAGTAACTGAGCGCCAATTCGCGGAGGTTGCGGTAGACGGGTTCACGCCAGCGGCAGCCGGTGTAGTTGGATTTGGCGACCGCACCCCAGTGTCGGTTCTGGCGGAAGATCGCGATGACATGGTCGGTGTCGTGTTCCGCTTCGAAGTCAAGCAGGAGCGGGGGGTATCCGTTGGCGCGCAAAGCGGCAGCTGCGAAGATGGCTCCTTCAAGGCAATGGGATGACTGTTCGGCCAAGACCTTGCGGGGAGACCAAGCGGTGTCCTCAAGGTGGTAAGGCATGTCATCGAGGAATTTCTGAATGCCGTAGGGATTCTTCATGCTGCGCAGTTTGCGCAGCTCTTTAGGCGTGAAGTTGGAGGGAGCGAGCTTTGATTTTTCTGGGGCGGCGCGCAATTTTTGAGTCAGCCTCGTCAGTCGGTGACAACTGTCTTCTTCTTTTTGACCACGGTTCCGTTGCCGGCGTCAAACGAAATCGTGCAATGGAAGCCTTCTTCCTCAACGAGCCACTGATTGGTACTCCGTTGCTTGTCGTCGAGCCGAAGACTGCGGTCGGCTAGAGCTTTGGCGACGTTTTCCCGGGTCATTCCGGCAGAAACCGAATCGCAAACCGAGGCTTTGTGGGGATCGAGGCGCTGAGGAGGTTTCACCATCCCGCCCGGGTTCAATTCAGCCATGGGTGCGCCCGGTCCGCCGAAGGACCGACGCCAAAGTTCGCGTCCGTCGCTGGTGAGTGCTCGCACGACGCTGCCCTGCGGGCATTCTTCCTGATCGTAAAGGTCGGGCCCATTTGCACTCGGAACCGCCTGCACAAGATTTATACTTTTGCATCCCGGAATCGGGTTTACGGACCATAGCACTGTCCCACTCTTGCGGGAGTTTCCGGAAAGAATTTCGATGTTGGCCTCGGCAGAGTCACCGTCGGCATTAGCTGTGAGGATTACGGTCGAGGAGATTTCCTCCGCCTTGATACTGACCTCATCGCCATTGTTGGTCAGAGTGACGGCATGAGCTGGTGTGACACTCCAGGCCACGTTGTGTCGTATCCTGCCATCTTTGCCGACGGCGCGGAAGTCGCGCGTCTCCCCGACCAGCATGCTGACCTTACTCGGCGACACTGATAGCGGAGGCATGTTCTGAGCCGTAGAAGGAAGCGGATTCAGAACTATGGCCGCGGCCAAAAGCAGCGTGCTGATCGTTAGCCGGCTCATAAGAACACCTCCTTCTTATGTACTCTGAGGCGGTTTTGTTCGAAAGTTACTTTCGGCCGGGCAAGCTGTTGAGTTCACGTCGACACCGGCACCCCGGCAGTCTTGTCCCGGATTGCAAGCACTTGTCTCATCGTTGAAAGTGTTTCTTTCGCCCCTTCAGGGCTAGGATTTTCCCACTTAGCCCCACGGCTTGCGCCGTGGGCTGCAGTCTTGCGCCCCTTCGCGGCTATGTAGTGTTTCCGTGTTGCGCCCGAGAACAAATTTCTGAATTCGCATACAGACGCTGAGAGAGGTGAGCCCTCCCAACCACAAGCTGGACTTTATTTTTTCACCGAGTTGTATCTAACGCTTCGTGGTGGGCGCGTGGCTGAAGACTTCCAGCAGTTCGCCGGGACTATCCACAATAACGTCCGGATTCTCAACTTCCAGGGTGTGGGGCGCAAATCCATACGTGACAGCAACGGTCCAAAGTCCGGCATTGCGGCCGGTACGGACATCAACGTGGGAGTCGCCGACGATCGCTGCCTGATCGGGTCGCACGCCGGCTTCACCGACCAACTTGAGCGCGCCTTCAGGCTCGGGCTTTTTGGTCGCGAAGCTGTTGCCACCATAGATTTGAGCGAAGTAAGGACCGAGTCCGAGAGCTTCCACAATTGCGCGAGATGGATTCACGGGCTTGTTCGAGAGCACGGCCATTCTTCGTGGCGCGCCGTTGCCGGAATTCTGAATGGACGCCAGTGCCTCCCGGATTCCGGGATAGACCGTGGTGTGGTCGAGCTTGTGTTCGCGGTAGTACGTCAGAAAGAACTCCAGACCTTTGCGGATGAGAGCTTCATCGATGGCTTCGCCACCGAGGGCACGCTGAATCAGGATTGGTGCCCCGTCACCGACATAGCTGGCGATGACATCGTCGGGCAGTTCGGGGCGTTGAATGTGGCGCAGGGCAGCGTTGACGGAGTGAACCAGATCGAGACGCGAGTCGATCAGGGTGCCATCCAGATCGAAGATGACCAGTTTTATGGAGTGCGGATCAAAGGGACGGTGGATGCGAATCATCAGCTTTCAGAATAAACGATTTTAGGCGAGCTGCTCACTTTGGAAATTCCGCACGAACCCGACGGAGCAGCATGGCGGCACAAAAGATTCCCCCAAGAAAAAACGCGAAGCCCACGAGAACATTCCCGATCCAGTTGTACTCAGAACGCTTAAAGACCATCTGCTCAATGCCCGTTCCGATCAATGCGCCGCCAAAGAAACTAAAGCAAACGGTAGAGATGACAATGCCTTTAATCGTTCGGTTGGATGAGACTCAAGCCCATTTCGTGACTCCTACATCGCGATTGTCATTTTAGGTCTTGACATGATCTATATTTCCAGTAATATCGAAATATGCCAAGCGCGTCCATCAAGAGTTCCATCGCCGCAAAGTCTGCAGAACGTGTCGCGAAATATGCTGACATGTTCTCTGCAATAGGCACGGAGGCCCGCTTGCGGATCATGCAGCTGCTTTTGACCGCGCATCCGGAAGGGCTTGTCGTCGGGGAGATTCAGGACGAACTGGAGATTCCCAACTCCACGCTTTCTCACCATCTCGACAAACTCAGAAACGAAGACCTGGTGATGGTGAAAAGGGAAGGAACGTTTCTGCGGTACACGGCAAATACTGAGGCGTTGCAGGAGCTTCTGCAGTTTCTTTATGCCGAGTGCTGCACCCGGAACAAGGCGCTGAAACCGCAAGACATTGTTCAAATCTGTAAGTAGGAGACCTTTTCATGAGCACTGATATCGCAGCAGACGTAAAGGATGTGGTGAAGCAGAAGTACGGGGAAGCCGCTCTCCGGGTGAAAACGGGCGGAAGTTCGTGTTGTGGTACGACTGCGAGTACGGGATGCGTCGATCCGATCACCAACAGTCTTTATGACGCTTCGCAGATTGGACAGATTCCGGAAGAAGCAGTGCTGGCTTCTCTGGGATGTGGAAATCCGACGGCATTGGCGCAGTTGAAGCCGGGGGAGACGGTTCTTGATCTGGGTTCTGGCGGAGGCATTGATGTTCTGCTCTCGGCGCGGCGGGTCGGTCCCACGGGGCAAGCTTATGGCCTCGATATGACCGACGAGATGCTCGCGCTAGCGAATGAGAACAAGCGGAAGTCGGGGATAGCAAACGTGGAGTTTCTGAAGGGCGAGATTGAAAACATCCCGCTGCCCGACAATTCGGTCGACGTCATCATCTCGAATTGCGTGATCAATCTGTCCGCCGATAAAAGCAAAGTCCTGCGCGAGGCGTTCCGCGTGCTCAAGCCCGGAGGTCGCTTCGCGGTTTCGGACGTCGTGACCCGCGGGGAAATTCTGCCTGAAATTCGCCAGAGCATTCTGGCGTGGGTGGGGTGCATTGCTGGAGCGCTCGACGAGAACGAGTACCGCACGAAACTTGCACAGGCCGGATTCGAGCAAATCGACATCGAGCCCACACGCATCTATCGCGCGGAGGATGCTGCCGAATTTCTGGCAGGACAGCTTCCGATCAAGCTGGATCCCGCGCAGATCGACGGGAAGTTCTTCAGCGGGTTTATCCGGGCAGTGAAGCCAACCGGAACAAAGCAAGCCTGCTGTGGTCCAACTTGCTGCGACTGAAGGGGCGTTTCATGAAGGACCGATACAACGTGCTCTTCCTGTGCACTGGCAACTCTGCTCGTTCGATCATGGCCGAGGCAATTCTGAATCAGAAGGGGCGAAGACAGTTCACCGCATACAGCGCAGGGAGCCACCCTTCGGGTGCCGTGCGGCCCGAAGCGATCCGGCAACTGGAGGGAGCACATCTGCCCACCAGCGGTCTGCGCAGCAAGAGTTGGGATGAGTTCGCAAAACAAGGGGCTCCCCAACTGGACTTTGTCTTTACTGTGTGCGACAACGCAGCGAATGAAGTCTGTCCCGTGTGGCCCGGTCAGCCGATGACTGCGCATTGGGGCATACCGGATCCCGCCGCAGTTCAGGGCACCGAGGAAGAACGTGCCAGAGCCTTTCGCGACGCTTTCTTTCTGCTGGACAGGCGAATCAGCCTATTTCTCTCACTGCCGATGTCGAGCCTGGATCGCCTCTCGCTGAAGAAGGAACTCGACAAGATCGGGCAACCATCGTCGTGATTGCCAGATGTTATCGACGTTGAACTTTCGAGGACTAAATACATGAGTGGCAACGTTTCCTCGCGGCTGGGCTTTCTGGACCGGTACCTCACCGTCTGGATCTTTGCGGCCATGTTGATCGGCGTAGCTGCGGGATGGACACTACCTGGAATCGTTCCGTTTCTTAATCGTTTTAGCGTTGGCACCACCTCCATCCCCATTGCCATAGGGCTCATCCTGATGATGTACCCTCCATTGGCCAAGGTGCGTTATGAGGAAATGGGAGAAGTCTTCCGCAACAAGAAGGTGCTCATGCTCTCGCTGGTGCAGAACTGGGTGGTCGGGCCGGTTCTGATGTTTTCGCTGGCGATTATTTTTCTGCATGGGTATCCGGAGTACATGGCGGGGCTCATCATGATCGGACTCGCCCGCTGTATCGCCATGGTGATTGTGTGGAACGAACTGGCGCGAGGCGACACGGAATATGCGGCCGGGCTAGTCGCGTTCAACTCGGTGTTTCAGGTTTTGTTCTATTCGGTATATGCCTGGGTGTTTGTGACCCGGTTGCCACCGCTATTCGGGCTGGCTGGATCGGTGGTAGATATTTCGATCCGCGAAATTGCGAAGAGCGTATTCATTTATCTGGGTATTCCGTTTGTCGCAGGGATGATCACGCGGTTCATCCTGTTGCGAGCGCGGGGAAGGCAGTGGTATGAGACGAAATTCATTCCCCGGATCAGCCCGATTACACTCATCGCACTGCTCTTCACCATTGTGGTGATGTTTTCGCTGAAGGGGGAGTACATTGTCCGGTTGCCGCTGGACGTACTGCGAATCGCTGTTCCCCTGCTGATCTACTTCGTGGTCATGTTCCTGATGTCCTTCTACATGGGGCGCAAAATGGGAGCAGACTACTCGAAGACGGCGACATTGTCATTCACCGCTGCAAGCAACAACTTCGAACTTGCCATCGCGGTGGCTGTGGCCGTATTTGGAATCAACTCGGGTGCGGCATTTGCCGCGGTCATCGGGCCATTGGTTGAGGTCCCAGCCCTGATTGGGCTGGTGAACGTGGCCCTCTACTTTCAGCGTCGGTATTTTGCACAGGTAGCGGCGGCCTTGCCTTGAACCGCTCAAAAGACTTGCAGCTCCGGCGACTGCGGCCGCCGAAGCTGCGAAGGTTTGCTGCTGAGCTCGTTCGGTGGGGAGGACCACGAAGTTAACGCGCTCGTTGGGGACGAACTGTACAGATTGACGGGAAGCTTGTCTGTGATGGGAATCACGGTGAGCGGTTTTTCTGAGAATTCTGCGGGACACCTTCGATTCACTTGTGCCGGATTGAACTTCCAAAACCCCACCTCTGGCAACACCGGCCAGAAGTGGGGCACCCTCCCGTTAGGGTCGTACCGAAAACTCCTGACTTTCCCAACCTCTGATCAACATATACAATCCAACAAGTTGCACCCCGAACCGGGAATCGAGGTAGGGCTGGCCGGAATCTAAAACCTTAGGAATCAATCACCCGGAATGGCAACCACAAAAACCGACCCCAAGCTGGCTTTGTCAAGTGGAGGGAGGAAGTCTAAGCTACAAGGCGGACTCTCCCGTGAGCAACTGATCCAGGCGTACCGCCTGATGTATTTGTCCCGGCGCATCGACGACCGGGAGATCCTGCTGAAACGCCAGCAAAAGATTTATTTCCAGATGTCCGGTGCCGGGCATGAGGCGATCGGCGTAGCTGCCGGGTTGGCCCTGAAACCGGGATACGACTGGTTCTATCCTTACTACCGAGACCGGGCGCTCTGCCTGACTTTGGGTGTCGAGCCCTACAACATGTTCCTGCAGGGAGTAGGAGCGGCCGACGATCCCAGTTCTGGCGGGCGGCAAATGCCCTCGCACTGGAGCTATCCCGGGCTGCATATTGTTACGCAGTCATCGCCAACGGGGTCGCAGATCTTGCAGGCGGTGGGTTGCGCGGAAGGCGGACGGTATTTCTCGCGGCGTCCGAAAGCGGCGGAGCTACCTCCGGCAGGAGTGACCGACTACAGGCAGTTCAAGAATGTCAGCTTCCAGAATGATGAAGTGACGTACGTTTCGCTGGGCGATGGAACCTCGAGCGAAGGCGAGTTCTGGGAGGCAATGAACGCGGCGGCATTGGGAAAGCTGCCGATCATTTTCTGCGTGCAGGATAACGGGTACGCAATCTCTGTGCCGGTTGAAGTACAGACAGCTGGTGGAAGCATTTCGCGCCTGGTTTCCGGATTCCCCAATTTCCATTTTGAAGAAGTCGATGGTACCGATCCCGTAGCAAGTTTCGCGTCCTTCCAACGCGCGGTTCGCTATTGTCGCGAGGGATTGGGCCCAGCGTTCGTGCATGCGCACGTGATTCGTCCTTATTCGCATTCGCTCTCGGATGACGAGCGTCTATACCGGCCGGAGTCGGAGCGGGAGCGGGATGCGCAGCGCGATCCGGTGACGCGGACGCAGATGTATCTGCTGCGCGAAGGCATTCTAGATGACAAGGGCATCAATCAACTGGAGAAGGAAGTTGAGGCGGAGCTGCAGATCGCGGTCGATCGCGCGCTGGAAGCGTTGCCTCCGGTGCCTGAGTCGGTGATGAATTACATCTATTCTCCTGACCTGGATGTTACGTCTACCGCTTTTGACGCACCTGCCGCGACCGAGTCTTCCTCGGATGGAAAGAAGGCAACTGCGAAGACGATGGCTGACCTGATCAATGCGACGCTGCGCGACGAAATGAAGCGGGACGAGCGCATCATAATTTTCGGGGAAGATGTGGCCGATTGCAGCCGCGAAGAATATCTGCGGCAGAAATTAGTGAAAGGGAAGGGCGGAGTCTTCAAGCTCACGTTTGGCCTGCAATGCGAATACGGCAACGATCGCGTGTTCAACTCGCCGCTGGCAGAGGCAGCAATCGTAGGCCGGGCCACTGGCATGGCAACTCGCGGCCTGAAGCCGGTGGTTGAAATTCAGTTCTTCGACTACATTTGGCCGGCGATGATGCAGATTCGCGATGAGCTCAGCACGATTCGCTGGCGGTCGAATAATGGATTCTCATGTCCTGTGGTCATTCGGGTTGCAATCGGCGGATATCTGACCGGCGGAGCCATCTATCACTCGCAGTGCGGCGAGAGTGTTTTCACCCACATACCCGGATTACGTGTGGTGTTTCCGTCGAATGCACTGGATGCGGCAGGTTTGCTGCGGACGGCGATTCGCTGCGATGACCCGGTGCTGTTCCTCGAGCACAAGCGTTTGTATCGCGAATCCTATGGACGTGCTGCGTATCCGGGGGCGGAGTACATGATTCCGTTCGGCAAGGCGAAGATCGTGCAGCCGGGGACTGATCTTACTGTGATCACCTACGGTGCCGTTGTGCCGCGCGCCCTGCAGGCCGCTCAGAAATTGGAGCGCGAACAGGGGATCAAGGTTGAATTGATCGACCTGCGAAGCCTGAGTCCGTTCGACTGGGACACGATCGCTGGCTCGGTTGCGAAAACGAACCGGGCACTGGTGGCCTACGAAGATTCACTGAGTTGGGGTTACGGTGCGGAAATCGCTGCGCGCATTGCGGACCAACTTTTCGATCAGCTCGACGCCCCGGTGCGGCGTGTGGCTGCGAAAGATGTGTTTGTGGCGTACCAGCCGATTCTTGAAGATGCCATCCTGCCCCAGCCGAATGATCTGTATCTGGCGATGAAGGATTTGGCGAAATATTGACCAGAGACTAGCGGCGAGCGAGGTCCTGATCCTGAACCAAATCCCTCGCGTTTTGCCCAGCCTTCGCCTCCGTCTCTACAGATTGCAGAGCGCGCTTGTGTCGGAAGTATTCCGAAAGCTGTTGCCACCCGAACGCAAACGCCGGCATGGGGTCATTCCACGCAAACGGCGTCACGCTAGCGCCGCCCCAGGACGCCAGCCATGACCAGAAATCCAGGCCTTCTGCTTTTTGCAGTTCCCGCCATGCGCGTAAATCCGCAAATGGATAGCCGAATCGATGGCCTGCTTTGTAGGTGAGTGCCGGTTCGATGTCTAGTCCCAACGCATCGAGATACGCCATGCGGCAAATGTCGATGCCGGCTTCGGCGGGCACCTCGATGTACCACCAAGGCCGCGCGTTGATTTCGAGAAGTTTGAAGAATCCGTCTCGCGCGTCGTATTTGAATTCGGCGCTGAAGACTCCTCGGTAGGAAAGCGATTCGAGGAGATATTGCAGCGGGGCGACTGCTCCGGCGACCGCGTTGAGCGGCACGCTCTGCATGAACGTACTATTGCCGAGAGGCCGCGGATACATTCGCAACCGCCGGCGAGCAAACATGGCGCATGTTCGGCCATTCCGGTCGATAAATCCTTCTACAAAATAGCCCGCAGTCGGCGGACCCGGAATGAATTCCTGCAGCATGATCGGGAACGGCACATGCTGCATCGCTCGCCGCGCGTCCTCACGGTTATGGATCATGAATCCCTTTACGCCGTATTTCTGAGAGAAGGCGACAGACGAGAGGGGTTTCAGAATGTACTGTTGGAAGGCGCTATCCGGCAAACTCTCCAACTCTTCGAGCGAATTCAGAAGTCGTGTGTCGGGATGCGGCAGGCGCTCCTGCTGCAATAAGCGAGCGAATTTCCACTTGTCTACCAGGGTCTCAATGACCCCCAAAGTCGCGACGCTGGATGGGAATCTGCACGCCGTTTCGGCAGGCAGAGCCGCCGTGGCGGCGACCCAGTCGTCAGCACATGGCAAAAGTACGGCGCCGTCGAGCTCCAGATGGTCGAGCCAGTTTTTCAAGTCGGAAGGTCTCAGGTGCTCGGATCCCGGCAGGACGCGGTGCCAGCGTGAATGACTCGAAAAGTCTTTGTCGGGACTCACTGCGAAAGCAGGAATACTGGAGCGATGCAACAGCCGAAGAACCGCCGTCAGCGTTACACCGCTTCCCATGGCGATGACGGGAGGCACGCTCCCGCTTGCGCGCGGACGCACTGCTGCTGGGGCCAGAGTAGTTGTATTCAAGGGTGAGTAGGGCCGCGCCAGGGAGGAGAACTACGACAAGCAACGACCAACAACTCATCCTACCACTGGCTGCAGGTGTGGCGTGAATGGCCCATTCGTAACATGTAGTCACATAATGGGTTGCATGGACTAAGTCCATCCATATGATTGTCTATTTCTTGTGCGCCGGAGCGCTTGCCTCCTCCGGATGTTCTCCCTTGTATGCCTTCCAAGCGCCGTCGATCACATAGGCATGAATTGCATCGGCCTGTTGCGGGGTCATACTGAGGCTAGGAAATGCGAACTTTGGAGGATTCAGGAATCCAGGCATCCCCTTGTTCCAATGAGTTCCGCCCAGCACGATGGCGTACCAGCCCTCGTGAACATCTGGCGGCGTGTATCGCAGGTCGGGAACAGCTCCGTCGAGCACCCACGCGCTGCTGCCGTCGAGGCCCGGAGAGTGGCAGCCATCGCAGTAGAAGATCTTGTAGAGCTTCTCGCCCTCTTTAATCGTGGAGGCATCAGCAGTCTGCTCCGGCGGTTTCGGAACGGGAGGCACGACGTCGGGCGGCGTAGGAAAGGGAACGTTGCCTTTCAGTTTGAACGCAAGCAGACGAGATGGACCACGCTTGGAGCGCGGAGTCCCCATCGTCCACGAGGGAGCGAAGAGGCGAGAGCCCGAGCCCCAGCCCACAGGAAGCAGGACGTACTGTTCGCCGTTGACGGAGTAAGTCACTGGAATGGATTCGATCGCGGAGCCCGCGTCGAGCGACCAGACTTTTTTTCCAGTGTCGGCGGTGAAGGCGGCGAACTCGCCGTTGCCTTGTCCCTGAAACACGAGATTGCCTGCAGTTGAAAGCACGCCGCCGTTGGTGGCGATTTCTTCTTCCACGGACCAACGCTCCGATTGATTCACGGGATCCCATGCAATCAGGCGGCCTTCGGTTTGCTGCATCCATTCGCCGGTCTCGACGTCGGAGTGAGTGTCGGGCTTACGGTCAGTGGCGGGAATGTAGACCAAGCCGGTGCCGGGGTTATAGCTCATCGGCCACCAATTGTGAACCGTCCACTGCTTGCCGCCGCCTTGGGAAGCAGGAACTTCATTGGCCTTACCCGTGTTGAGGTCGATCGAGGTTGCCCAGCTCACCTTCACGATCGGCTTCGCCGAGAGCAGCTTTCCGGTCCACGCGTCGAGCACATAGTAGAAGCCGTGCTTGGGCACGGTCATGGCCACGTGATGCTTCTCGCCGTTGATTGGCAGATCGGCTATGAGGATGTGATTGTTTTCCGTTTGCAAACCGGGAGAACTTGTCTGGTAATGCCAGACGTATTCGCCAGTGGAGGCTTTCACAGCGACGATGCATCCGGCAAAGAGTTTGTCGCCTTTGGCGCGGATCGCAGAGAGTTCGCCAAAGTCAGCTCCGGCGCCGGCGGTGCCGAAAATGACGAAATCCGTGACAGGATCGTAAGTGATGGCGGTCCAGACATCGGCGCCGCCCATCTTCCAGGCGTCTCCGGGTGGCCAAGTTTTTGCGGCGATCTCTTTCAGCGCCTTCGATTCGAACGGCTTCTTGGGATCGCCGGGAACCGTCCAGAACCGCCAAAGTTCCTTGCCGGTGTTCGCGTCGTAGGCGGCGATTGCTCCGCGCACACCGTCATCGGAGCCGTTGTAACCCATGAACACCATGCCCTTTGCCACATGCGGCGCATTGGTGATTCCGGTTTGAGTAGGCTCGCATACGAGCGATTGCCAGATCTGCTTACCGGTGGCGGCGTCGATTCCGATCAGACGGCAGTCGCCCGTTCCTACGAAGACCTTACCTTCCCAGACCGCGACTCCTGCGTTCGTGCGCGCGGAGTAAGAGCCGTTCAGAGCCTGATCGAGCCGGACCTTGGGATCGAATTTCCAGATCAGTTTTCCGGTAGCGGCGTCGACCGCGTAGACCTTTGATTGTGGCGCGCTGACGTAGGCAACGCCGTCGACCACGATCGGCTCAGACACGATGCCCATGGCGCTGTCGACCTCCATGAACCAGGCAAGTCCCAGGCTGGAGGCGTTCTGATCATTTATCTGCTTGAGCGGGCTGAAGTGGCCGGAGTCGAATGTGCGGCCATTGAGCAGCCAATTGGAGCCGTCGTCGGCGGCGACGCGAGATTCATTCACGTTGCCAGGCTTGGAGGAATTGTCGGCCTGAATGGAGGTCAGGAGGATCATTGTTGCGGCAACGCCCAAAATGCTGAGAGAGGATATCTTCGACAGGGTTCGATACCAGGGTTTGGACACGGTCACCTTTCCCGATTGTTGTGACGGATCTGATATAAGGCTCAAGGCCCAAGGCCTAAAAAGCGGCCGCCGGCTAAAACCCTTGACCACGAAGGATCACGAAGGAAAAACATCGGAGTGATCTGCCTTTGTGGACCTTCGTGCCCTTCGTGGTTGATGATTTTTCGTGCCGGATTATACGCCGGGTCGAAATTAGCTCACCACTTGCGGTACGCGGGAATCTTTCTCCAATGCCGCCTGAACTTTTCCTGGAGTTCCGAAGAGGGCGCTGTAGATTCCGCCACCAATTGCGCCGCCAATCAGCGGTGCTACCCAAAACATCCATAGTTGTTGCAGCGCCCATCCGCCGGCAAAAACCGCGGGTCCCGTGCTGCGCGCGGGATTCACCGACAAGTTTGTGACCGGGATGCCGACCAGATGAATGAGTGTGAGGCAGAGTCCGATAGCAATGGGGGCGAATCCCTTAGGCGCGCGCTCGTCGGTTGCGCCCATGATCACGATCAGGAAAAACGCTGTGAGTACCACTTCTGCGACGAATCCGGCCAGCAACGAATAACCGTTGGGAGAATGGTCGCCGTAGCCGTTCAGAGCGAATCCTGCGTGAATATCAAAACCGACATTTCCGCTGGCGATAATGAACAGGGTACCCGCGGCGGCAATTCCGCCCAAGACCTGCGCGATCACGTAGGGCAACAGGTCGGAGGCAGGAAATCGCTTGCCGACGAGCAGGCCTACGCTTACGGCCGGATTCAAGTGGCAGCCTGAGATATGTCCGATGGCAAATGCCATAGTAAGAACGGTGAGTCCGAACGCCAGTGCGACACCGGCATAACCGATTCCGACGCTGGGAACGCCCGCAGCGAGCACGGCGGCTCCGCATCCGCCGAAGACCAACCAGAAAGTTCCGAAAAACTCCGCGAGTGCACGTTTACTCATGGGCATTGGGGGTAGCTCCTTTCCCGATCGTGCCGCAGTTGGAAGATGATGTTTGTGGAAGAAAGCTCGTACGAGCAGAGAAGCCTAGCACAGGGAAGTGGGAATCCGAAGTGGTAAACATGACAGGCATGATCCCTTCCTGATGCCGCTGTCGCATAGCGAGCAAGCCCGATTGGTTACGAACGCTTTCTTTGCAAGGGGTTGGCGATTGTCCGTTCTTGCTCCTGATGCTAGGCTCGATTTCAGTGGGTTCTACCGTAGCCAATCCGCTTCGTTCGAGAGTGTCGTTTGCCAGTCGCGCGGTGCACTGGCTGCAGTCGGCCTCTGCCGAGGTCTGGGCCAAGTTCCTGCTCGCGCTGTTTGGATTGGGATTGGCTTTTGCTGCCGCTCTCTTCTCAACCGTGTCGCGGGATTCCGGGAATCTTTGGGCTACGGTGATCCTCGCTTCGATTTCACTCGTATTGGCGACACTGGTCGGACTCGTGACGGTTCCGTACCTGGTAAGACGCGTTGCAGTCGAGCGTCTGCGCGAGACGTTTGACTACGACGTTACGCGGGCTGGGATCATTTATGTTCTCGTCACGCTGGTGATCGGGATCGCGGCACTGAATACAGGCAACAATCTCCTGTATATCGTGGTAGCGGCGATGCTCGCTGCCATCATCGTTTCGGGCTACGTCTCAGCACTTATTCTGCGTTATCTTGAACTGGACGTCCATCTGCCGGAACACGTTTTCGCGGGCCGGCCGGTCCTGGGACGAATTGTTTTGAAGAATCCGCGCCGATCTCTGCCTTCGTTTTCGGTGCGGGTGGTGTCGACTCGAAAAAAGAAAAAGCGCGCCCCGCACAAGTGGGTGTGGGAGCCGACTACTTTCGCGTTTCCATTCAATCGTCCAAAAGAGAAGCAATGGATACGGATTCCCAATCGGCGGTTTCGGCGCGTAGCGCTGATTCCCCCTGCCCCCGGCATCTTTAGCGGGATGGCTTACTTTCCATACATTCCTCAGAAAGGTGAAGCGACCGCCGACCTCGAATTAAGATTCGATCACCGCGGCCGCTACCGGGAAGACGGATTTGGGTTGGCGACAGGTTTTCCATTTGCGTTCTTCACCAAGACGAGACATGTTTCACTGCAGCGCGAGATTCTGGTGTATCCGCGAATTGAACCTACTGATGAAGTATTCGAGATCCTACCGCTGGTTCGGGGTGAGTGGGAGAGCTTTGTGCGCGGCCGGGGTTCCGATCTGTACCGCATCCGCGAATACATGCCGGAAGACTCAGCGCGGCATGTGGATTGGAAATCGACGGCGAAGTCAGGGTCGTTGAAGGTGCGGGAGTTCGCCCGAGAAGACGAGCGCAAGCTTTGCATTACTTTCGACAATCCGCAATCAGGATTAATCTCGGAAGTGGCGTATGAAAAGGCTGTTGATCTGGCAGCGTCGCTGGCCTGGCATTTTTCGACTCAGGAGGCAGAGGCTTCGTTCTTGATTCCGGGACGGCCACGGACGCGCGATTTGCATGAATTCCTGGCGTGGCTGGCGGTAGTGCAGCCCGGTGTCGGCAAGCAGAGTGAGGCAAGCGATCAGGACGATCCGTTGCGCGAGCTCGGGCAGGGCGGATTGGACGAATACAACATTGTCGTCACCGCCCGGGCGCGCGGAACCGTGCCTACGGCGTTATGGAATTCTTCGTATTTCGTGTTTGTAGGCGAGGAGTCGAAGCCGGTTTAACTCTCCGGCGGCCACTCGTAGGGGAAGGCCTTTCCCGCATCCTCTGGAGTTATTTTCACACCCAAAAGCTCCGCCGCATGAGCCAACACCGGATCGCGTCCTTTCGCGAGATCCTTTGAACTCGGCAATGCGACTTCATCGGGAATAACGCCAACCTGCTCGAGGCTCTTGCCATCCGTCATGATGAGGTCCGACTCCGCAATGGTAGCGGAATAGTACAGGTATGCCTCGGCGCGCCCATACGTTCACTGTATTGTCGGGACTCCATAACGGCGCCGGAGGTGTTGTCAGCCAGCACGTTACCGCGTTTCTCCAACTGTATAACCTTGGCGAATAATTCGGAGCAAGAGGCAGAATCGGAATCGACGAGCACCACCAGCTTACCGCTGAATTTGTTGGACATGGTCTTTGAAGTCAGAGGTACGCGGGCACACCTCTCCGTTCCAATTTGGGATAACACTTCAGTTCCTCCCAACCTTTTTTTCTTTATTTACATCTGGTCACGGGCATATACTCGCGCCCCGATAGATGCCGCACGCCAGTTCGGATTTCTGTTTGCCGGAGGGAGCATATGCGTATCTGCGACCTGATCAAGAATCAGGAGACCTATCAGGCAGAACTGGGCCACACGGTTCTGGAAACAGTACGCGCCATGGTCGAGCACAACATCGGCGCGGTTCCCGTGATTCATAGCGGGGAACTTGTGGGGATTTTTTCGGAACGCGACCTGATGCGCCGCGTGGTAGCTGAGGGCCGGGATCCAAGGTCTACCTGTATGGCTGAGGTGATGACCGATGATCCGTTGGCTGTCGGCATTGGGGAAGACCTGGAAACCTGTATGACGCTGATGCGCCGCCACGGTTTTCGTCATCTGCCCGTGTGCCATGAAGGACATTTGGTTGGCATTGTTTCATTGCGCGACATCCTGCTGCACGACCTGAACGAGAAAGATGATGAAGTGCGGATGATGCGCGCCTATATTCACTCCATGCCCGACGCGTAGGCGGTGAGACTCCTCCACTCTAGAATAACAACGCCATTTTTGTGTTCCGCGCGTGATATTCAGCCCTTCGATCCGCTGGCAATCCTGTGTAACTGCGAATCTCTTGTATGGAAGCGGAACTCCTCGGCTACAACCAACGGGCCATATCACCCCCCACTCTCGGTAGCACGAAGGTAACCTTGCCCCAGGATCAGTGCAGGCGGTAACGTTACTGTCTATTACTTCAGTGCATTGAACGGCAGGTAGTTAAGGTCTAGCCTAAGCTAGTCAAAGCCGACCACTCTGGGGTGTGGACGGCTGAGCCATTTTTCCTTACCGGCATACCAGATTTCTTGCCGGTCTACCGAATTGTCCGCCACTTGAGCCGCGCGAGCATGAGCGAAAGAACCAAGATTCTTTACTACGTACTCTGGGCCATGCATCCCATCCTTGAGATGGGAATCGCAGGCTTCCTGGTTCGGCGCGGGCTGTTGCGGAATTTCAAATTCTTCTTTGGTTATATCCTGACGCAGCTTCTAACTTTCTCGGTGCTCTTTGCTGCGTTTGTGTGGCGCAGCTACGACTCGCTCTTCACCTTGTTTTGGTTTTGCAACGCGATCACCGTTACCTTCGGATTTCTCGTCATCCACGAAATTTTCGTTGATGTTTTCAAGCCGTTCCATACGCTGCAGGATTTGGGCACGGTGCTGTTCAAATGGGCCGGCCTGGTGATGCTTTTGGTGGCGGCCGTGGTTTCGGTGTCTACGAATTCTTCCGACATGTCTCCCTGGATGCAGGCCATCGTTACTTCGCAACGATGTGTACGCATGATCCAGGTCGGGATGGTTTTATTCCTGCTCTTCTTCTCACACTACGTAGGTGTGAGCCGTCGACAGCATAGTTTCGGAATCGCTCTGGGCTTTGGATCCTTTGCGGTTACGGAATTGATCCTAATCAGTTCGTGGGTGGGCAGTCATCTGGGCGGGCCTTGGATGAGCATCGCAAATATGGCCGCTTATAACATAAGCCTTACGTTATGGCTCGGGTACGTGGCCGTAAAGCGCCCGGCAAGGGACATTTCCCGCTCACTGTTACAGACGCAGCGTTGGGAACAGAGCTTGTCGGACATCCACCACCCATTGCCAGCCGATTCGTTGATTCCGATGTTTGAAGGGATGGTGGATCGGGCGTTGTCGCGTACGCAGGCACCCGCCGCCCCGGCTCCGCTGGCAGATCGCGCTGCTGCGGGTACGGGTGGCGCGTCCGGTACAACCAGCTTCGCGGCGGTCATCCGAGCTACCACAAAGCGCTAGATTCCTCATTCAGCCTGCGTCAATCTCTCCATATAAATGCTTTACAATTTCCCGATTTTGTAACGTGCTGCGAAACAAACCCACGCGAGCAGAACTCTGCGACGCCCGGTCATGTGTTACTTGCCTTTATGCAGCTATGTTCTTGGATTGACTGTAATTAATTGAAGTGAAGGGACTTGGGGAAAGTAAACGATTACTGCAAGACTGCTAACATTGTAAATTTTTGTACAAGAAATTTGACACGTGGCCTATAATCCGTGCTCCGCGTTGGAAGTCCCAGTTGTACGAATTCTGATGCGGATCTAGGAGACGAACCCAATGAAACGTGCAATCAGGATTGCTGTCCTGATCGTCGGAGTAGTGGGCACATTCATGGCAGCGGCCGCGCCTCTGGTTCCCGCCGCGGACGGCGGCCCGCTCATTCTGTGCCCACCCAGATCAACTAAATGCCAATCGACCTTGCCGACCTAAACTAAGGTAAGCAGGATTTGGCCGCAAGGTAACCAAGGTAACCTGCCGTAACTCGGCCGAAAAAAGGGCTTGGAATCTTCGGGCTGACGGACACTCATAACCCCGTCAGCCCATATTTCTTGGGGACTATTTGTCGATCTGCAAAGCCTGGCTCATAGTATCCGCCAGTCCTGATGCTTCGAAGATGGGCGGCTGGCAGGAAGATCCCGAGCAGAGAACCGCGAACGATGTTCCAGAATCCAGCTGAGGCAGGTTGGGAATGGTAGCGGCCAGCGCTGGAGGCAGGTTCGCAGCGACTGCCTGATTCGCACGCAGACGAAGAGTGAATTTGGTCAGAGCCAATGGCATGATGGCTGCAGATTCGAGGGCGTTGGCTTTCCCGTCTTCCCCATCAATGATCACGGCCTGAACCGGACTTTCCAGGAAATGCAGCACAGCAATGCCATAGGTCGCCGCGAAGATTCCGAACTGCTCGGCGATGCCGCCGAAAGTCTCGAGCGTTTGTTCCGCTTTGTCTCGATAATCCTCATCGAGCGTGTAATGGTGCATGCGCATCAGCGCAATGACCGCCATGGGATTGCCGGCAGGAGTGGGTGAATCCTGCAGCGGCTTGCGGCGGGTTGCGAGAACGCCCAGGCTCTTGCCATCGGCTGCGGGTTCACTATCGAAGAATCCGCCGGAGGTTGCGTCGAAAAACTTCGCTATCATCGCGTCGACGATTGCCCGGGCAAAGCTGAAATAACTCAAGTCTGCGGTGGATTCATAGGCGTCCAGGCAGGCCAACGCGGTGAAAGCGTAATCGTCCAGCATGCCGGGGACATCTCGATGTTCGGCTTCGGGATCAGAATACGCGACCACATGTCGCAGAGATGCGGGGGTTGGCCCGTCCTGCGGCCTGTACGCCTGATTTAAAACACGATCGAGCGAACGCAGTGCGAACCGTCGCGCATCGGCGAGATGCAACACTTTTGCGGCCTCGAGGTACGCCGAGATGCACAGGCTGTTCCATCCGACATACACAGTCTTGTCAATATAGGGCGTCGGACGCTGCAGGCGAGAGGCATACAACTTCTTTTTGGCGGACGCGAGCAGATCGGAGACCTGTTGCTGCGAAACATTCATGCGGCGAGCAATTTCGTCGATTGGAGCCCGCACATAGAGAACATTCTTCGCCGGATTGTGATGCATCTCGCCGATTTCGTTTATGTCATAGCGCAAACCTGCTGCTTGCAACTCCGGGTCGGTTAGTACACTTCGAGCCTCATCGAGTGTCCAGGTGAAATAGTCGCCGTCGTCGTCCATGTTGATGTCGGCGTCCTGCGATGCATAGAATCCGGCCCGATCACGATCACTGAGCCACTCGTCCATCCAGCGGATGATGTCGCGGGCGACATCGGCGAAGAAAGAGGATCCCGTTGCCTGATAGGCGTGGACGTAGTTCTTCAACAATTCCGAGTTGTCGTAACACATCTTTTCGAAATGCGGCACCACCCAGCGCTCGTCGACGGAATATCTGTGGAACCCACCTGCCAGTTGGTCGTACACTCCGCCGTTGGCCATGTGCTCGAGAGTGGTAACGATCAGGTTCTGCAAATTGGCATTTGCGGGGCCTGTTCTTTCGTTTGTATCCCTGCGTGGTGTGACCCGCGCATATCTTTCGATCAGCAATTCCAACGCTGATGGGTGAGGAAACTTCGGGGCCGAACCAAATCCACCATTCAGGCTGTCAAACATCTTGAATGCGGAGTCTTGAATAGCTGTAATCACTTGGGCAGAGATCCGCCCGCTACGTCCATGAAAAGATTCCGACTGCACGATGGCGTTTTCCACGAGCGTGGCCTGCTCCATAACATCGCCGTGCTTCTCTTTGTAGGCATTTGCGATGCTTAACAGGACTCGCCGGAAACTCGGACGACCGTAGTGATCCTGTGGCGGAAAGTAGGTGCCGCCGTAGAAAGGTTTGCCGTCAGGCGTAAGAAATGCGGTCAATGGCCATCCGCCCTGTCCGCTCACGGTCTGCACAGCCGCCTGATATCGGCTGTCGATATCGGGACGCTCATCCCGATCGACTTTCACTGCCACGAAGTTTTCATTGACGATGGCGGCAATCTCTGGGTCGTCGTAGGATTCGCGATCCATCACATGGCACCAGTGACACCAGACCGCGCCGATATCGAGCAGCATGGGCTTGTTCTCGCGCTGAGCGATGGCGAAGGCCTCCGCGCCCCACTCATGCCATTGAATCGGCTGGTGCATGGCGGAACGCAGGTAGGCAGAGGAAGCACGGGAGAGGGAATTCAGTACAGCATTGGTCATCTAATCAGTGTACTGTCCGCGGACATCCTATGAAAAACATCAGCGCTAGGCGGAGCCGAGAGGGAAAGCCAGAAGCCGACAACTGAGGTTCCCTCCCGATAGCATTCCGCCCGAGTCTGGAGTAAGGTGAAAATCATGTCACATTCAAGCCACTCGTGGCTGCGACGGCGCGTGGAGTCGGCCCTGATGAAGGGACTGACACGCGCATATTCGGGCGTGCGGGTGGATCCCGCGAAATTTCTGCTGCAACTACGCACTGCGTATCGCGTCCCAATCAGCGGTTATCACGGTGTGTATTCGCTGGAGATTCGAGAACTCGACGTGATTGCGGATTCGATTATTCGCAGCGGTATGAAAATGGCGGCAGTGGAGGGAGCAGGCTTCGGATTGGGTGGATTTCTGACGATTGTGCCCGACATGGGGATCCTTTCCGCTATTACGATGCGCACCATCCAGAAACTGAGCCTGCTATACGGATTCGAATACAACACGGATGACGAAATTGCCGAATTGTGGATTGCCGCAGCCAGTGCGGCCGGTGTCGACCTGGGTCGCGATCTGTTGGAGAGGGAAGTCGTGAATAAGTTTGTCCCGGTGGTGATTAAGCGGATTGCTGCGCGTGCCAGTGGCGAAGTGGTGGAGAAGTGGACTGCAAGGGTGATCCCTCTGGCCAGTTCCGCGCTCGGCGCCGGACTGAACTATTGGTTCGTGCGGGCCTGGGGACAACGAGCGATGTTTCATTTTCGGCAGCGTCATCTGGCAGTGCGTCCGGCGCGGCTGGCAGAGATGGCTGACCAGCCGCGCTTGACTTCGGCAGGATACTGACGGCATCAGAAACAGAGGCAGTAACGAAAGGGGGATTCTCCCATCCCCAAAATCCCGCATCTCTGTGTTTAAATCGATTTCATGAAAAGTTTCAGTTGCTCAGCCATTCTGTTTGATCTGGATGGGGTGCTGGTGGATTCGACGCGGCAGGTAGACCGCGAATGGAGGGAATGGGCCACTCGTAAGGGAGTGGATGGCGATGCGGTGATGGCCATCGCCCATGGTGTGCGGACGATTGAGGTTATCCGGCTGGTCGCGCCGCATTTGGATGTGGAAGCGGAAGCCGCCGCGATTGAAAAGCATGAGGCCCATGACCAGACGGGTGTAGTGGTCATGCCTGGCGCGCTTGAGTTGATCCGGTCGATCCCTGATGGCCGATGGGGCGTGGTGACATCGGGATCGAGATTGCTCGCGCGAAATCGTCTGCGTTACTGCGGGTTGCCAGTTCCTAAAATGTTAGTCACCTCCGACGATGTCACACACGGAAAGCCCGACCCGGAGCCGTATTTGAAGGGGGCCAAGCAATTGGGTTTTGCCCCAGCGGATTGCCTCGTCATAGAAGACGCTCCGGCCGGGATTGAGTCGGCGCGGGCCGGCGGGATGAAAGTGATCGGGATGACGAGTACGTACATCGCCGAGAAACTTGCTCATGCCGATTGGGTTGTGTCAGGTTTTTCTTCAATCAAAATCAACGCAAACGGTACAGGCAAACTGGTTGTCGAGATTGGGAAGCGGATTCCTACACGGTAACCGTGGTTTCAGCGGAGCCAGTCTTCCAGTTCAATGCCGCGGTCGGTTTTCTCATCGCGATACTTCACGATCACCGGAGTGTAGAGGGAGAGATTCCAATCGGCGGCTTTGCCTTTCGTGACTGCTCGCGAACCGGGCACGACTACCGCGTTCTCGGGTACCTCGAGTGGGCCTTCGGAAGTGGCGCGGTAGACATCGCCTTTCACCAGGTCATAAAGAGGAGTAGAGCGCGTGAGGATGGTGCCTGCGCCCAACACAGCTCGGGCACGCACCAGCGTGCCTTCGAAGATGCCGCAATTTCCACCTACCAGTACGTCGTCTTCGATGATGACGGGAGCGGCGTTGACTGGTTCGAGAACTCCTCCTACCTGCGCCGCGGCACTGAGATGGACCCGTTTGCCGATTTGCGCACAGGAACCCACTAAAGCATGGGAATCGACCATCGTTCCCTCGTCGATGTAGGCGCCGACGTTGATGAACATCGGGGGCATGCAGATGACCGAAGGCGCGATGTAGGCTCCAACGCGTGCCGAGGATCCACCGGGAACCACTCGCACCCGATCGGCGATCGTGAACTGACGGGCAGGGAAGGTGTCTTTATCGATGAATGAAAGGCCTGCGGTCATGTCGGCGAGCGCGCCGAGACGGAATCCGAGCAGGATGCCTTGCTTGACCCAGGCGTTTACGCGCCACTTGCCATCGATTCTTTCGGCGGCGCGAATTTTGCCTTGGGTGAGTTGATCGCGGAATTCCAGGAATAGGTTGCGTGCGTCTGGTTCGCGCTGTGCGTCGGTTTGCGCGAAAAGCTTCTCTATCAAAGATTTCAGGCTCGACATGAATTGTTGATTGTTGATTGATGATTGTTGATTTGTCAAAAGAGAGCTGACGCAAGGTCCCTCCACTTCGCTCGCTCCGGTCGGGATGACAATGAAGGGATGATTGCAATCAACAATCAAAATTCAACAATCAACAATCAACAATCAACATTCAACATTCAACATTCAACAATACCGTTATATGCACTTGCATTCGCTGCGAATCAGTACTCCCGTCATGCTGTGGGCGACTTCTCGTGCCTCGGGAAGCGTCGCGTACGGGCCATGCCATCTGGCGTGATTGGCGTCATGACCTGAGGGGCGTCCCTTGCCATGGCTGCACTGCCCGCAGGTGCCGCGGTGCAGAACAATCTTGTGGGGCCCGGCAACCCAGTTTTCGTAAATGAAAAAGGCAGCAGCTTCTGGCGCAGCCCCTGCGGGCTTGCTTATGAGTCCTGCTTCCGTGGCAATTCTCTGTACGCGGGACCGTGTATCGCGGCGCATCGGAACCAGCGGTAAGCGGTAGACTTCTTCAATCTTGCCCATCATCGCTAGAACCGCTTTTACGGGCAGGGGACTCGATTCGATGAAGTTGGCCTGCATCAACGGCAGATATTTGCGGTTGAGGCTGCGGGCTGTCGGCCAATCATTCGAGAGCGCGGCGCGAGTGAGGGTCGCCATCTCGTTAGGAATTTCGTTCGCCGCAACGGAGACGACTCCGACGCCACCGAGTGCGATGATGGGAAGAGTTACGGCGTCGTCGCCGGAGAACACCAGGAAGTGTTCAGAAACGGATGCGATGACCTCCGCGACCTGGGTCATGTTGCCACTGGCTTCTTTCACGCCGACGATATTCGGAATCTCGGATAGTCGCGTGAGGGTCGCCGGCTCGAGGTTGGCTGATGTGCGCCCGGGCACGTTGTAAAGGATTACAGGTTTGTCGCCGACGGCTTCGGCAATGGCCTTGAAATGGCGGTATTGGCCTTCCTGCGTTGGCTTGTTGTAGTAAGGGTTGGCCGTGAGGATGGCACCTACTCCCGGTCGCGCGGCTAGTTCTTTGGCCTTTTCGACCGCTTCGTGCGTGGCATTCGATGTCGCTCCGGCAACGATGGGAACGCGTCCGGCAGAGACTTCGACGGTTGTGTCGACAACGTGGAGCCACTCATCATGCGTGAGAGTCGGGGTCTCGCCAGTCGTGCCGCAAGGGACCAGGAAATCGATACCGGATTCAATCTGCCACGCGACGAGATTACGGAGCGCGGCGTCATCGATAGAGCCGTCCTGATGAAAAGGAGTGACCAGAGCAGTGCCGCATCCACGAAGTTGCATAGGGATACTGTAGCGCGAATGAGTTCGCGGGGAAAATCACGTGACCGAGATCACAAGGTCAATCAGGGTCGTGCGGCGCTATCTTTCGGGTTCGAGTTACTCCCGCTCCGAACCAACTCATCAAGCTGGCCTTCGAGCGCGTTAAGCTTGTCCTGCTCTTCTCGCAGCTGTTGCGCGGCCTGAATCTCGGCGGTTTGTTGTTCCTGGACCATGTTTCCGGCTATTTCCGTCTCTGATTTGGCATGCTTTATGCGATCCTGCAAATCGGCCTGTTGAGTGGCGTTCTCGACTGTACTGACAGAATCTTCAAGCCGCTTGAGCTCAAACGTTATTTCTTTCTGCCGTATTCGCGCTTCCAGCAGTTTTTGGCGAACGTCGTTGAGATGATCCGATGCTCTAGTGATGACTCCCTCCTGCATCTGAAAGCGAGCGAGCAGGATCTGTATCGTCTGAGTTCGATTCAGAGAAACTCGCAAATCCTGGCGAAGGCCTCGCAGTTCGTTAAGAAGATTCTGGAGGGTCTGACTATCCGGGGAATTGGACTGGCCGAAGGCATAGGCAGAAACTCCAAGCAGAATTAGCCAAACGAAAGCCCGTCGCATGAAAACCTCCTTGATGTAGCGAGCCTTTAAGTCGACATCGTGTCAATCGAAGTTTGCGGGACTGGGTGTTTTGTGCACAACCCCAACTGGCGTCCAGGGATAATTTCACAACTCTCGCCAAATATCCTTGAACTCGTAAAAGCCCTTTTTCCCAGCGAGCCATTCTGCGGCGCGGACCGCGCCCTCGGCGAAGCCTCGCCGAGATTTGGAGTCGTGGCAGAGATAAATCCTATCCACCGGGGATTCGAAAACCACTTCGTGCAGACCAACAACTTCGCCTTCGCGAAAGGAAGTGATTTCCAGGGCAGCGTGTTTCTGGACAGCTCTATGAATCGCCTGCTGAAGTGCGATTGCGGTGCCCGAAGGCGCGTCTTTCTTGTGGGCGTGGTGTCGCTCGAAGATTTGTCCGGAGTAGTCGTGCTCCAGAGCAGCCGCGGCGCCGCGAGCGATCTCAAGAAACAGGTTCACGCCGATAGAGAAGTTGGCGGAATACAAAAAGCCGGTTTGGTGTTTCTCGACCAAGGAGCGCACGCGATCGAGTTCCTTGTACCAGCCAGTCGTCCCCACGACCATGTTCTTGCGTTCTTTCACGCAGGCTTCAATGTTGGCGAGTGCGCAATGTGGCGCGGTGAAGTCGATGACGGTGTCGACGCTGCCCAGGTTTTCGGGAGTCAGGGCTTCGCCCGATGAATTCTCTCTCGAACCCACAACGCGAATATGATGTCTGCGCTCGGCGGCGACTTCAGCCACCAGCGATCCGGTTTTTCCGTGGCCTAGTAGAAGCAGGTTCATGACTCGTCTGGGTTCCAGTCCAGATTAAAGATTTAACCACAGGGAGCACGGAGTGACACGGGGCCTGATGGAAAGTCCCGATTGTATTGTGATTTGGTCGGGTAAAGCGCCGGGTTTCCACAACTTCGACGTATTCCCATCGACAACACTCGCGAGTGGTGCAGCATCCCATAGCAGCGCCACGGAGTGGGAGGATTCATGGATCAAAATCGGATGATGGTGGTCATTGCACTTGTTGTAATTGCAGTGATCGCGGTTGCAGTGATTGCATTCTTTGCATCGCGCAAGCGACGCAGCCAGCAGCTGCGAGCGCGCTTCGGGCCCGAGTACGACCGCGTGGTCCGGCAAGAGGGGGATCCACGCAAGGCGGAGGGCGTACTCGAGTTCCGGCAGAAGAGAAGGGAGAAGTTTAATATTCGTACGCTCTCAGCCGCCGACCGGTCCAGCTTTGCAACTCGCTGGAACGAAGTGCAGTCGCGGTTTGTGGATGACCCGCGGGGAGCCGTGACCGTCGCGGACAGTCTGGTCACCGATGTAATGCAGCTGCGTGGATATCCGATCGGGGAGTTTGATCAGCGAGCGGCTGATCTATCGGTCGACTATCCGTTGATTGTCGACAACTATCGCGCCGCGCACGACATTGCTTTACGGCACAGCGCGGGCAAGGCCAGCACAGAAGACTTGCGGCAGGCGATGGTTCACTACCGCGCGCTGTTTCAGGAACTGCTCGAAGAATCATCGAATATGGAACGCAAAATTGAGAGAAAAGGAGCTTAGAGATGGCGACGCCGCTGAGGAAAGAGCATCCGGAGTTTGATGATGAACAGGAAATCACGACGGCGGATCTGGCGCAGGGCAAAAGGCCAGCGTCAGAGACCCGCGGTCCGCAAGCAGTTTCGACCGAACGAAATCTGGAACAGGGAGAACGAACCAGCAACGCAATACCTCTACCTGAGCAGTTTGCTGCAAATGAGGGGCGGACGGATGGAAGCAGTCCCTTATTTCCCTCCGGTGAGTTGGAGGGGCTCCGTACCCGTTGGAAAGAAGTTCAGACCGCGTTCGTGGATGAGCCTCGCAAAGCCGTAGAGCAGGCGGATGGATTGGTTGCTTCTGCCATGAAACGGCTCGCGGAGGTGTTTGCGGAGGAACGTTCTAAACTCGAGCAGCAATGGGATCGCGGAGATAACGTTTCGACCGAGGATCTGCGGGTGGCATTGCAGAGATATCGGTCGTTCTTTGATCGGCTGCTGTCAGTTTGAACTGGTGTGGTAACGATTCAAGCAGCATGGGCGCCTAGGCGCTCGCGCTGCTCGCGGGGCGGACGAAGGCGTCTGCCCCTACACATTTAGGCGAAGACTTCGGGGTCTAGTTCTGAGAAGAAAGTCTTATGCAGGCGCTGGATTACTTCGGGGACTTCATCCTCTTCGATCACGAACGTCAAGTTAATCTCTGACGCACCTTGCGAGATCATACGAATCTTCTTGTCGGTCAACTCGCGGAATACATGGGCCGCGATTCCAGGCGTTTCACGCAAGTTCTCTCCTACCAGGCAGACGATGGCTTTCCGGCCTTCGTATTTCACATCAGCCAGCTTTGCTAAGTCCGCCGCCAGAGCGGGAATCGCCTGATTCGAATCGACGGTCAGGGAGACACTCACTTCCGACGTCGAGACCACATCGATCGAGACCTTGTGGCGGTCGAAAGCTTCAAAGATGGAGCGCAGGAATCCGTGCGCCAGCAACATGCGGGGAGCAGCGACATCCACGATGGTGATCCGCTTCTTGGCTGCGATTGCTTTGAAGATGTTCTTGGTATGGGGAGCCCTTGTCGTGATGCGAGTGCCCTCGCACGACGGATTGCGTGAGTTCAGCACGTAGACTGGAATATTTTTCTGAATCGCTGGGAGGACGGTAGCGGGGTGCAACACCTTTGCTCCGAAATAAGCGAGTTCCGCGGCTTCATCGAAGCTGATTACTTTGATACGGCGAGCGTCAGGACACATTCGTGGATCGGTCGTCAGAATGCCGTCGACATCGGTCCAGATCTCGATCTTGTCGGCGCCGAGTCCGGCTCCGAAAATTGCGGCCGAGAAGTCGGAGCCGCCGCGGCCGATCGTCGTTGTGATTCCTGATCGGTTCGCCCCGATGAATCCACCCATCACGGGTACCTGTCCCTCTTTCACAAGCGGTAGAACCCGATCCTGAAGCCGGAGGTTGGTCTCTTCGTATTGCGGTACCGCGCTCATGTAAGCGCTGTCAGTGACCAGTACGTCTCGGGAGTCGACGTGTACGCCCTTCAGCCCATGGGCTTCGAACGCCGCCGCGACGATCTTGCTTGAGAGCATCTCGCCAAATGCGGCGACATGATCCGTGGTGCGAGGGGTGATCTCGCCGACCGCGGAGATTCCGCGGAGGAGTTCGTCGAGCGATTCGAAGTCCTGACCAAGTTCGGAGTGGAATTCCGTGAAGCGCGCGGTACCCAGGAGTTCGCTGGCGGCGTTATAGTGGCGCTCCTGCAGCGAGCGGCACAGCTTGAGGGCAGTCTTGCGTTCGCCTTCGCCGGCGGCACGAGCCATGGTCAACAGCGTGTCCGTAACCTTGGCCATCGCGCTGACTACGACTACAGGTTGCTGCGCGAGGCGTCCTTGAACGATCGCTGCGACGCGGTCGATGGCTTTGGCGTCTTCGACGGAGGTTCCGCCGAATTTCATGACGATCATCGGGGCCGTTTCCTCTCGAGGAGTTCAGCCACCAGTGGGGTCATTGCTTGCCAGAGATCCTTCGCTCCGCCGGAAAAGCGGCTCCGCTCAGGATGACGCCAAGCTGGGCCCGCATGGTCCGCAGCAGGTACCGTCATCCCAGGTACCCTTTGGCTTTCAGCAGTTCAGCGTTGAGAACGGCTGCGCCGGCGGCACCGCGAATCGTGTTGTGCGAGAGCACCGTGAACTTCCAGTCAAGCACGCTGCAGGGACGCAAACGACCGACGGCGGTGGTCATACCGGCACCCATATCTACATCGAAGCGCGGCTGAGGACGGTCACTTGCTTCGAGGTAGACCACCGGCTTATCCGGAGCGCTCGGCAGCTTCAGTTCCTGGGGTTCGGCCTTGTAACTGTTCCAGGCTGCAATAATCTCTTCCGGGGTCGCTTTCTTCTTCAACCGGATCGAGACCGACTCGGTATGACCGTCTTCTACTGCCACTCGATTGCACTGCGCGCTCATCGCAAACGGGCCGGGAATGACCTTCGAGCCATTGAGATTCCCCAGCAGCTTCTTGGTTTCCTCTTCCATTTTTTCTTCTTCATTCTTGATGAAGGGAATCACATTTCCCAGAATGTCGAGCGAGGCGACGCCGGGATATCCCGCGCCGCTGACAGCCTGCATCGTTACCGCCATGACAGTTTCGAGACCGAACTTCTGATGTAAGGGAGCTAGAGCCAGTACCAGACCGATTGCCGAGCAATTCGGGTTGGTCACGACATAGCCTCCGGACTTTTTTCGCCATCCCTGAATATCGATCAGCTTGATGTGGCTGGCGTTCACTTCGGGGATCACCAAGGGAACGTCTTCCTTCATCCGAAGAGCGCTCGAATTCGAAACCACGGCGCAGCCAGCATCGGCGAAGCGAGGCTCGAGCTCCGCCGCGATGGACGCGTCCAGTGCGGCAAAGATAATTTTGGGCGCACCGTCAGGTGTTGCCGGGGACACCGTCATTTTTGCGACGGCTGGAGGAATAGGAGTTTTTAGACGCCAGCGTGCAGCCTCCGCGTATACCTTGCCCTCTGAACGGTCGGAAGCTGCCAGCCAGGCCACTTCGAACCACGGATGGTGCTCCAGCATTTGGATGAATCGTTGCCCAACTACACCGGTAGCGCCGAGTATGCCGATAGGAATCTTCTTGTTCATATGAATACCTGGAATTTTATAACAACCGGGCTGGAAATCCCGTGAATGGCGTCACATGCGAGGTTACGACCGGGAAGGCTAGATACGAGACGTCACTTTCGATGGACACCCTGAGTGCCGATGGAGTATTCGGCCGTGAGCGGGCCGAACTTGCGCTTCTCCGCATACAGGCGCCAGCGCCGGAAAACGATTCGCAGGCTCGCCATTACTGGAATGGAAAGATAGATACCCAGAATTCCCGCGATCTCTGCTCCGGCCATTACACCGAAGATCGCAGCGAGGGGATGCAGTTCCATGCTGTCGCCCATGATGCGGGGAGACGAGACATAGTCCTGGATGATCCTCCAAATGATCAGGAAAATAAGAATTACTAGCCAGTGCTGGTAGCTCGTTAAAAGCGCCACAGTGATGATTGTGAGCCCGGCGACCAGCGGACCGAGTACTGGAATGAACTCCAGTACACCTCCAATTGTCCCGAGCACCAGTGGATAAGGGAAACCCATGATGCCCAGAAAGGCGGAGTAGACAACCAGAGATACCGCGGCCAGTGTAAGCTGAGCGCGAATAAAGTGCGCCAGCATCTGGTTCAGATCATTGAGCACATTTTCCAGGAACTCACGCTGCGGCCGTGCCTGAATGGTGGAGAGCAAAAAGTCACTGAATGCACGCCCATCTCTGAGAAAGAAAACCGACAGAAGGGGTACAACAAATAGCAGCCACGCTTCTTTGGCGACGTCGGCGGTACGTAAACCTATTCGTTGTGCAATATTGGTGATGTCGTTCTGATGAGAAACGAGGAAGGCGTCGACCGCATCAATGGTCTGACCGCTCCAACCGTGCTGCTGGCCTAGCGTCTTGGTGAGTTCCCCGGAACTGAGCTTTTCCAAAAGGCCCGGCAAGGCGTGCCCAAGGCGGCCAGCGTCCCGCGTGACCTTGGGACCGACGATCACAAAAAACACGATAACCAAGACAAGGAGCAACGTATAGATCACTGCGATGGCCCGGCCGCGGCCCTTCAGAACTTTCTCAAGGTTCGCAACCAAAGGGCTCACGAGGTATGCGAAAAAAATGGCGAAGAGGAATGCAATCAGCGTTTCGCGGGTGACGTAGAGAAATCCCAGCCCCAGCGCAAACAACAGCACCGTGACCAAGACCCGAGCCGTACGTGAGTCAGCCAGCAACAATAAGTTTTCCAGGGCGGTCTCGCTTGCCGCCGGGCAGCCTACTGCTTAGTCCCGGACCACTTCCGTGTTATCGGCAGGGATCGCCACTCGTATGAGCTTAAACTGATCCTGTTCGTCAACCCAGAGGGCCCAGTCAAAATTATCGCCTTTTAGATTCAATCTCATCAGGTCGCGGTCGGTTCCGCGCACAGAAACTTTTTCCTTCCCGACCAGTTCGACTCGGACGTGCATCGAAATGCGGTCCTGGGGAATAATCGCTCCGAAGTCTCCGGGATCCTGCTGACACTTAAAGCCCCCGCCTTGGGGCTTGCAGGCTGCGGCTAAGTACCGCCACACCAGCACCTGGCGATGAACGAAGAAATTGTTGTCGAGAATTGCGGAGGTATTGGGCATGAGAAAGGGCTGTTCTGCCGACTTTGACGAGGAGGGGGCGGTTATCTTCTCGAGGAGGAACTCGTTGTTCGGGACTACGCTGAGCGACCCTCCAGAGGATTGACTCCACTCGTAGCGAATCAATTCACCGCTGGAAGTAATCTCAAGATGGCATTTTTGGCTGGCATCGCCGCCGGAGGTTTGTTTCAGTTGTGCTTTGATCACGCTGGTGCCACTTTGCTGCTGGATGGTGAAGCTCTCGGTTGCGACGCGCTCACCCTTCACAAATACGCCAAACGAGCCTGTATCCACGGTTTGGACTGATGCCTGGGGCTTCTTATCTGCCGCGTGTGCGGCCAAAAGCAATGCGACGCAGACGATAGCCGTGAGAATTGTGGCACTAAGCGTTCTAAAATGAAACTTCACTCGACTTCTCCTTGTTCAACGCGGACATCGACCTTTTTCAACGCGAGGACTCGGGCGATTTCGCTCGCGATCTCTTCCAGGTTGCGATCTTCAGTTTGTACACTCAGCGACGCTCTAGAGTAGATCTTGCGCCGGATCTCGTATAACCGGGAAAACTGTTCCATACTCTGAAGAAGCGGCCGCTGGGCTCCAGACTGATCGGCCTGCTTCGAGCAACGCCGCCACAACTCGGCGACTGGGGCATCCAGGAACACCGTCGGCACGCCGAACGTACCCAGCAAGTCAGCATTGTCCTGCTGTACGAAGGCGCCGCCGCCCAGAGCCACGACCTTTACTGCGCCACAAGCTATTTCCTGCAAGACGGTACGCAGGGCATCATGTTCAGCCCGGCGGAACTCCTTCTCGCCTGATTCGCGGAAAATCTCGGGAACTGTGCGCCGCTCGCGCTGTTCCACCCGGTTATCGAGATCTTCGAAAGTCCAATTCAATTGCCGGCCGAGGACGCGGCCAACGCTGGTCTTGCCGGCTCCCATAAACCCGACCAGAAACACGGCGTGACCCTCGGAACGGGTCGCGCGGGGAGCCTGAGACTGCCCGCGACGGCGCACGTTCGCGCCTGAGGTCTTCTTGCCAGATCGCTTCTTCAAACGGTCCGGATTTCTCTGGTTCTTATTCGGCAGCGCGTTTTCTGAGGTGGATTTTACCACTGAAGCTACGCAGCATTACGGTAGAGGAAACTGCCGCGCGACCCATGGTACCCCATAAGGCAACGCCCTCTTTGATGGCAAAGTAGGAGTGCTGCTTGGGTTGGAGATGGACGTCGTCGTGCACTTCGCCGCGTACGGAACGCAGGCTCACATCCGCCGAAGTGCTGTCGGGAACCGCGGCATCGATATCGCCGCTATGGCTGGTGAAACGGTAATCTCCGTGGTCACCGAAATCCCCGATGTAAGTGATTCCGCCACTGGTGGAAACGACCTGCACCAACGGTCCATTGACGCTTCTGAGAGTGACATTTCCGCTGAGGGAGTCGATTTCGATGTGGCCGTCTTGTATGTTCGTGAGCGTAACCGGACCATTCAGGGTCTTGACGTGCACATGTGCGCCGGTGATGTCGCGCACGTCGACGGTAGCGCCGGCGCCTTCGAGCGAGACGTCTCCATGGAGCTTCTCAGCGCGCAGCGATCCAGCGCTGGAATGCAAGGTAATGCTTGCGTCTGGCGGAGCCAGAATCTCGTAATCCACGCGGCCGGAATTTGCGTCGGAGCCGGGAAGCAAGTGAGATTCAATCTCGACGCGATTCCCGACCATCGATTTATCGACTTCGACTTTATCGGACGACAAGATGGCATTCACGATTACGACGTTGCCGGTAGAGGGTTTCACAGAAACGGACCCGTAAGGGTTGTTGACCGAAACTCCGGCTTTGGGCCCGACGTTGAAGCGATATTCCTTATGTGTTTCAGCGAGCAGCGTACCAGACGAAATGACGAGAACCGCGCTGAGTGCTGCAGCTTGAATTGTGCGCCCGCTCATAAGATTCTTGAACCCCTTTTTAAAGCCTCCGGCGGAGTGCCGGCTTACACTTTCGCTCCAATTATTGCAGGGAGCGATCCAATGCCAATTCAAAAAGCATCGCCTTTTCCTGATAAGCCTCCATCAGGGAGCGGCGGGCTTCTTCGTCGTTCGGATCCGCTGCGGCGATATTTCTCGCATCCTGGATGTACTCATTGACGCGGCGAAGATTATCGGCGTACTGCTCCCGCAGCGCAGGAGCCTGTTGCTCAATTTCCTGCAGCAGTTCTTCGTCCTTCAGGCCAGCGATCGTGATATCCGACGGCTCCGTGATTGGGGTTACGGCAAAGTCGTTGCCCACCGGAGGCTTGTTGGAATGCTGCC
>Ga0207693_10000349_pt1 | contig 42666 bp, 35 predicted proteins | sample LARL81metaG_FD_184347 | JGI IMG/M metagenome (GOLD analysis project Ga0207693, IMG submission 184347) | Corn, switchgrass and miscanthus rhizosphere microbial communities from Kellogg Biological Station, Michigan, USA - LAR L8-1 metaG... | ecosystem: Host-associated > Plants > Roots >... | reverse complement strand
TTACCTTTATCTCGATCGCCACCGCAGCCGAAGATCACATGCAGTTTGCCGCCGACATGCGGGCGGAGCGCGCTGAGCACTTTCTCCAGTGAATCGGGCGTGTGCGCATAGTCGACGTAAATCGGCGCACCAGAGGCTGCAAACGCGACTTTCTCGAGGCGGCCCGGCGCTCCCTTCAAATGCTCGAGTGCCGCAAAGACCTGACCAGGGTCCCCGCCAAGACCGATGACGAGGCCTGCTGCCACCAGCGCATTTGAGGCTTGAAAACGTCCGGCCAGCGGCAGCGTCACATTATATCTACGTCCGTCATGGCTGAGTTGCAGCTTTTGTTTGTCTTGGCTTCCAGCGCAGGAAATCAATTGTATCGTTTCGCCGCGTTCGCCGACCGAGAAAATTCTGAGACCGCGTGCGCGTGCAGCAGACGAAAAGCGCTCGGCATGCGCCGCGTCGGCATTGATCACCGCAATCCCGTCCGCACGAACGACCTCGCTGAAGAGGCGCAGCTTGGCGGCGACGTAGTGCTCGAAGTCGCCATGATAATCGAGGTGATCGCGGGTAATGTTGGTGAAGGCGGCAGCGGCGATCTCGACACCGTCGAGACGGTATTGATCGAGCCCATGGCTAGATGCTTCGAGGGCGAGGTGGTCGATACCGTCTTCTTTCAACCCCGCCAGCAGGCGATGGATTTCGATCGGATCAGGCGTGGTGTGTTTGAGCGGGAATTCGCCTTTCGCGGTGACGACGCCGATCGTGCCGAGGCTGGCCGCGGATTTACCCAGCGCTGTCCAAATTTCGCGCACAAACGCGACGACGGATGACTTGCCCTTCGTGCCCGTGACGGCGGCAACGACCTTCGGTTGGGTTTTGAAGAATGACGCCGCCCGGCGGGCTAGCGCGAGTCGTGGATTTTCGTCCGCGATGAAACGCACGCCAAGCGCGCGCACTTGATCGGCGACCGCCGGCCGGCCGAGAATCGTGGTAGCACCGCGCGCAACCGCGTCCTTCACAAATTCGGCGCCGTCGGTCTTCGTGCCGGGAAGCGCTGCAAACAGATAGCCGGGTTTGACCTCGCGGCTGTCGCATGCGAGCCCGGTATATTCGATGGACGCCTGCATGGCGCTCGCAATCACCTTACCCGCCGTAATACTCGCTCCCGATTGTGGTGCCATTATGTGTTCTCACGCGCCACCGTGACCGGTCGTTGTGGTACACCGAGCAACGGCGCAATGCGCGAGATGACGCGCCCCGCTAGGGGCGCTGTCGTCAGGCCGGCGAGTGCCAAGCCGCCCGTTTCCTTGGTTCCGTGCGGCTCATCCAGCAGGACGAAGACAACATAACGCGGCTCCTCGATCGGGAACGCGGCAAAAAACGACGTGACGAGGACGTGCGACTGATAACCGTGAGGGCCCGGCTTCTCGGCCGAACCGGTTTTGCCGCCGACATCATAGCCCGCAACGTCGGCCTTGCGGCCGGTGCCGTTGGTCACGACATAGCGCAGCAATTCGCGCATTTGCGTGCTGGTCTCGGGCTTGATGACCTGCGCACCGCGACGGTCGGCATCGGTTTTGAGGAACGTCGGAAGAATGCGACGTCCACCATTTATCACAGACGCCGCGGCCGACACGTAAGCCAGGGGCTCGACCGCGATGCCGTGTCCGAAGCCGATGGTGGCGGTTTCGATCAAGCCCCAGTGCGCGGGATAGAGGGGACGGGCAAACTCCGGCAGTTCGCTGTGCAGCAGACCGAGAAGGCCGAGGCTGCCGAGAAACTGCGCCTGGCGTATGGGCCCCGAGCGCATCGCGATCTGAGCGGTCCCGATGTTGGAGGAATGCGCCAGCACATCGCGCGCGGTCAGTGTGGCAGGCATGTGCTCGGCTTCGTGGATGGTGTACTTGCCGATACGATAGCCCTGCCCGATGGCGAAGACTTCGTCCGGCCGCGTGGTGTGATCTTCCATCGCCATGGCGAAGGTGAGCACCTTGAACACCGAGCCGAGTTCATAGCGATCCGCCGCCATGATGTTGTGGTCGGAGTCTTCGCTGGTGATCTTGCGGAAGTTGGGATCGAAATCGGGCAGCGAAACCATGGCGATGACTTCGCCCGTGCGCACATCCATGACGATGCCGCCCGCCTTCTTGGCGTGAAACATCTGGCGGCTGGCTTCGGCCTCGGCCGCGAGGATGTATTGCACGCGCATATCGACCGAAAGCTGCACGGGCGCGCCGGCCGCGTCGTCGCGCAGCCGGTTGTCGAGACCTTGCTCCAATCCCGACACGCCCTTGCCGTCCGGATCCGTTACGCCGAGTAGCTGCGCGGTCGAGCGACCGTCCGGATAGAAGCGCTTGGCGCTGGGCTCGAACTCAAGCCCCGGCAAGCCCAGATGCATGACGCGATCTTGCACGTCGGGTGACAGCCGCCGCGCGACGAGCACATAGGGATGCTTGGTGTTGTCGAATCCGTCGCGCAGGCGGCTTTCATCGGCGCCGGTGGCGCGCGCAAGCTCGTGTGCCGCGCCCGACTTGTCGTCGAGCGTATGCGGTCGGGCATAGAGATCGACAACCGGAAGATCACGCGCCAGCAGCTCGCCGTTGCGATCGACGATGTCGGCACGGTCCATGACAGGACGATCCAGCGCATCGATTCTGCTTGCGAGGGGCTTGAACAGCGTGACGTCGACGAGACGAATACCGACGAGAGCAAACGCCGCGGCGCAGAAAACGGCTCCGACGACGATGCGTCGCTGGTAGATCGTGGCGCCCTGGATCATCGCGCCTAGAGTCCACTGTGTCGCGGTGCCGGTTCGGTTACCTGTGCGCTCGCCTGAGCGATCGGGTTGTTGTTCACAGGCGCCGTATCGTCGCCGCGCCGCGGCAGCGCTTCAAAGGACGACATTTGTACGGCGGGCGCACCCGTGAGGCCGAGATGGCTTGCCGCCAGCTGTTCGACGCGTGCCGGACCGGCGACGCGTTCCCACTCGGTTTCGAGAACGCTGATCGTCGCGTGCTCCTGCACGATCTGGTGGTTCACTCGCGCCAGCTCCACCGAGGCCACGCGCGTCTGCTCCGAAACGTGATAGAGCGCGAGGATGGAAAGTCCCATCAGGGCAACGCAGAAAGTGTTCAAGATGCGAACCATGTCGTACTCCTAGGCCGCGATGCGAATAGCCGCGCGCAGGCGGGCGGAACGCGCGCGGGGGTTGGATTGGATTTCTGCATCGCCCGGTGTCAGTGGGCGACGGGTGAGAAGGCGAAAACTGGCGCCACCGCGACGCATGTCGGGTGCGTGGCGCGAAGAGCGCGGTGCAGCCGTGCCGTGGGCGCTCAAGAACTGCTTGACGATGCGGTCTTCCAGCGAATGGAACGCGACGACAACGAGACGCCCATCCGGCGCAAGCGCATCTTTGGAGGCTTCGAGACCGCGCGTCAGTTCGCCCAGTTCGTCATTCACGTGGATGCGCAGCGCCTGGAAGGTGCGTGTCGCAGGATGGATCGCGAAGCGCGCCGCCGCCGGCCCTTGCACGGTCGTCACAAGTTCGGCCAGTTCTGCAGTCGTGTGTAACGGACGAGCAGCGATGATGGCGCGCGCGATGCGCCGTGCATTCTTTTCTTCACCGAGCCGTCCGATGACATGCGTCAGGGTCGGCTCGTCTGCGGTGTTCACAAACTCAGCCGCGCTCATGCCGTCGCGGCTCATGCGCATGTCGAGCGGGCCGTCGGCGCGGAAGGAAAAGCCACGTGCCGGCTCATCGAACTGGAACGACGAGACGCCAAGATCGAGCACGATGCCGTTGGTGCGCGCGCCGCCGAGCAGCGAGCGCACTTGTGAAAACTCGCCCTGCATCAAGGTCAGCCGGCCGCCGAAACGGGCGACGAGTTCCTGGCCGCGCGCGATCGCATCGGGATCGCGATCGATGCCGAGCACGCGGCAATCGGCCGCTTCCAGAATGGCGCGGGTGTAACCGCCGCCGCCAAAGGTGCCGTCGACATAATGCTCGCCATCCTTGGGCGCGAGCATCGCGAGCACTTCCTTCAGCATCACAGGAAGATGGCCGCTCACGTGCCGCCTCCCGAAAGCTTGGCGATTTCTCGTTCGCGCGCCGCCTTCATGCGGGCAATGCGTTCCGCATCGATCGGCGCGAAACGTTCGGCATCCCAGATCTGGAATTTCTGCGACATGCCGATGAAAACGATTTTGTCCTTCAGTGCCGCATGCTCGATCATCTGGTCGGGCAAGCGCACGCGGCCCTGTTCGTCGGCCGGCAGAAGCTGCGTGCGCGAGATGATCGCGTAGGCCGTGTCGTCATGCGCCACCGACAAAAACGGATCGAGCGCGGAGAGCCGGGTGTGCAATCCGTCGAGAACGCTTTGACCGAATCCTTCGAGTGCGTTTTCGAAAAACGACGGACAGACGTAGACGCCGTTGGTGTTCTGCGCGCTCAGGATCTGGCGATAGGCCGCGGGAATGCACACGCGCCCTTTGCTGTCGAGCGTGCCCATCACCGTCGACATGAACGGCTGGATGGTCATGGAATGCGTCTACCCCCTCGCGTCCCAGGGGGCTTTCGCGGGCGGAACAACCGCCAGGTCGGACCGGCTCTAGCTCAAGCCACTGGGACAGTCTGGGATAGCATGGGAAAAGTCTCCAGGTCAATCAAAAAGTGTAGGAAATTGAGGGGCTTGCTACATCTACCTATGGAATCGACCATGCTAGCTGTGGTAACGCCGGAACAAAGCGGCAACGCGGAAAGTTTGCGGTTACCAAGGTAAAAAATCTCCTAACGTGACTTGACTGATAATCTTCCTATCGGCGTTTCTGACTGGATTCCTACAACCGTACCGCGAAAATGAGTTAATCGCCGACACCCGATTCGCCCCCAATACGGTGGAGCGACCTCTTATGCGTAACCTTGTTCTGGTGCCTCTCGAACGCTCCACCACATCGTACTGTTTTCGACTTGCGCGATGTTCGTTTTCCTTTTTCGCGGCACAGTCCTCCAATGCGTTGATTCTCCTACCACCGCACAGATTCGAACGTCGGTTTTCGGCATTTCCGTTTTCTCCTCACAAAAACAATTTTGCATACCATCCCGATGCAACCGATCTGCAGACGCCGAACCTGCGCTGTCTATCGGACGTCGTGATGTAGGAAGGGATACTTCGTATAGAAGCCTGCGCCGAGGTTCGACGTCGTAAGACTTTCGTCCCTGCCGGTCAGTAATTCAGCGACGCGGTGATGAAGTTGTAGCCGATCAGGAACGTCGCCAGCACGATGCAGGCGATGACGACAAGACCGTCCGTCGCCTTCGTCCACCACGGTCTCTGGCGATCGCGCAACGCGGACCAGAATTCCAAAACCGGAATGATCGTGCCGACGATGGCCGCGACCGACAGAAATTGCAGCACGCGAATAAGACCGTCCGATGGCGTATCGAACAGCGACAGGTCCGCCTCGCCCGCCAGGATGAACCAGCTCCAGGCTGCAAGCGTCACGACGTACAAAAGCGCCACAATCCGGGTGGCACGGTAGAGCGCCCGGTTCCTGCCCTGCAGAACGAACGGCTGCCCGTAGCGCCACCGCAGCAACGCCTTGATCGGCCAGAACAATGCGACTAGGGCCAACATCAGAAGGGCGCCGGCGACCGCTGACAGCACGAAGGCGAAGGAACGCCAGAAAGAAACCTTTTGAAAAACCAGCACAGGCGGGAACATATCGGAACTCAAGAATTTGACTTGGCCGTTGGCGAGGCGCGCCACAATGCGAAACGCGCCGAATGGCTGGCGCCAGACAAAAGGTGCCACTTCGATCCAGCGTCCTACGACGCCAACCGCCGCGAAGGTGGGAAATTCGAGCGAGCCATCCTTGTTCGCGACAACGATAACCGGAAGCGTGAAACGCATCGCGCTGAGAAAATTCGTTTCGGAGCGACGACTGACAACGTAGAAGCCAGCCACTTTCGCGGCATCGGCGACTGCCGTTTTCACGGCGAGAGCCGCAGGTGGCTCGGGTGCCGGAAAATAACGCGCCAGAAAATGATCGAGCAGAAACGGCCGCAGGCTGTCGATCAAGCTCGGATCATTTCCGGCGCTATTCAGCGAGACGAACAGTCCGACATTGCGCTCCAAAATCAGATGCAGATCACTGTGGAACACAATCGTATCGCCACCGTGACCGATGATCATAAGTCCGCCGCGGTCTTCGTGATAAAATCCAAGCGCCATTCCCGGCAGCGGCGGCGTCGCCTGAAACGCGGTACGATGCATCAGCTCGACCGTTTCGGGCTTCAAAATTTGGGTTCCGTCGTAGTTGCCGCGATTGAGATGGGCGATCATGAAATGCGCCATGTCATTGCCGGTCGCGAACATGCCGCCGGACGGTCCGAAATTGTAGAGCTCGGGCGGCTTTGGCTTGTCCGATGCAAGGATGTAGCTCTGCGATAAGTCTGGAGCGCGCCTCAAAGGCAGTGGCTGCACGAATGTCGAATGCATCATCTTCAGCGGCGCGAAGACATGATGCGCGATGTAGTGCGCGAACATCTCGCCCGAGACCCGTTGCACGATATAGGCCGCAAGACAGGCTCCGAAGTTCGAATAGGCCGGGACTTCGCCCGGTGGATAAATCCGCGCCGGAATGCCCGCACTCAAACTCTCGCGCAGGCTGCGCATCCGCGCCGGGTCATAGACCATGATGGTCTTGAGGTGCTCCTCGAATCCTGCGGTGTGCGTCATTAGATTGCGCAAGGTGATGGGCTTGCCGAACGCGTCGGGAATCTTGAAATCGAGATAGTCGTTCACATCGCGATCGAGATTGAGCCTGCCTTGCTCGACCAATTGCATAACAGCAGTCCAGACAAAGAGTTTGGAAATTGAACCGGGACGAAACAGCGTGCGCGCGGGATCGACGGGTTTTCGCGCGTCGACGTCGGCGTAGCCGTAGCCCTTTTCGAGTAAAATCTTGCCGTCCTTCACAACAACAACCACAGCACCAGCGATCTGCGCGCGGCTCAATGCATCTGGAAAGAACCCATCAAAGTAAGCTTCAGCATCTTCGCGAGTAAGCGGATGTGCAGGTGGTCGTGCTGATGTCGCTTGCCCGGTTCCTGTCGGCGGCGGCACGGTCGACGCGTTCACTGCAATTGCCGAGAGCGTCGAAAGCAAAATCGCAGCGAAAAACGCGCGCATGAACGCCCCCAAATGGATCAGGTTTCCAACTTGTGGTGCGGGCGCGGTATTGGCAACTCCATGATGCGGACTCGTGGCCCGGACATTAATTTACGTGAATTCTGTCGGGCCTTCGCAGCGTTTCGTCAGTAATTCAGCGACGCGGTGATGAAGTTGTAGCTGATCAGGAACGTCGCCAGCACGATGCAGGCGATGACGACAAGACCGTCCGTCGCCTTCGTCCACCACGGCCTTTGGCGATCGCGTAACGAGGTCCAGAATTCCACAACGGGAATGATCGTTCCCGCAATGGCGATCAGGGAAAGCACCTGCAACAGCCGCACCACCGTATCCGAAGCTGAGTCGAACACGCTCAGATGCAGCTGTCCCGCGATCAGGAACGAGAACCAGCCTGCAAACGTCGCGACATAGACAACTGCCACAACGCGCGTCAGCCGGTAAATCCACAGATCGCGCCGGCTTAAACCCATCGGCCGTTTGTAGCGCCAGCGCAGCACGGCTTTGACCGGCCAGAACAGCGCCGTCAGCGTCAGCATCATGAGTGAAGCGGCAAGCAGCGGCAGGACGAAGAGAAACGAATGCCAGAATGACAGTGGGAGAAGCACCAGAATCGGCGGGAAAAAGTCGGAGCTCAGCCAACGCACGCGGCCATTTTCCATCCGTGCAACGATGCGGTGCGCGCCATGCTCCTCGCGCCACACGAGCGGCGCCACCTCGATCCACTTGCCGCCGGTGCCGGCGAACACAGGGATCGGAAAATTGAGCGTGCCGTCTTTGCCCGCCACGATCCAGATCGGCACTACGATGGCCTGCATGCTGAGAAAATTGTTTTGCGAAGCGCGGCTGATGAAATAGGTTCCGGCGACCTTGGCGGCATCGGCGCTTGCCGTGGCCAACGGCTTCGCCGCCGGTGGTGGTGGCGCAGGGAAGTAACGATCCACGAAATGCTCGAGCAGGAAGGCGCGCAAACCCGAAACGGGGCTGGCGTCGCGCCCCAGACTGTTCAGCGACACGTAGAGACCGACATTGCGTTCCGGAATGAGGTGCAGATCGCTGTGGAATACCTGCGTGTCGCCGCCATGGCCGACGATCGTCAAGCCATTGCGATCTTCGTGGTAGAAACCAAGACCCATTGAGGGTAACGGCGGCGTCGGCGTGAACGCATTGCCGTGCATGAGATCGGACGTCTCGGGCTTCAGAATGGCCGCGCCGTCATAGGTGCCGTGGTTCAAGTGGGCGATCATGAAGCGGGCGATGTCGTCGCCGCTGGCCGACAATCCGCCCGCCGGACTGTAGCTGATGAATTCGAACGGCTGCGCCGCGCGCTCGGGAATGAAGTAGCCCTTGGAAAGATCGCGGGCGAGCGCGGGCGGCGGCGGCTGCACGAACGTCGAATGCGTCATCTTGAGCGGCGCGAAGATGTGTCGTGCGACGTAATCCTCGAACGTCTCGCCGGAAACGCGCTGGACGATGTAACCGGCAAGTGCCGCACCATAATTCGAATAGGCGGAGACTTCGCCAGGCGGATAGATCCGCGCCGGCAGCGTTCCCACGACGGCATCGCGCAACCCACGCAAGCGCTTGGGGTCGTCGACCATCAATCCCTTGATGTGCTCCTCGAAACCTCCCGTGTGCGTCATCAGATTGCGCAGGGTAATGGGCTTGCCGAACGCGTCTGGAATCTTGAAGTCGAGATAGGCGTTCACGTCGCGGTCGAGATCGAGCTTTCCTTGCTCGACCAGCTGCATGACGGCGGTCCAGGTGAAGAGCTTCGATATTGAACCTGGACGAAACAGCGTGCGCGTCGGGTCGACCGGTGCGCGGGTTTGCACGTCGGAATAGCCGTAGCCCTTCTCGAGCAAGACCTGGCCGTCCTTCACCACCACGACCACCGCCCCGGCGATGTCGGCGCGGGCCATCGCGTCGGGAAAGAAACCGTCGAGAAAGGCTTCGAGATCGTCGTGCGTCAAGGCATGCGCCGCGGGCGTGCGGGCATCGGGCGCTTGCGCCGAAGCGGCGTGAGCTGGTGCAAGCAGACTGACGGCAGAAAATGTAAGTGCCAAGAGTGCCGTCCGAAATGCGCGCATGACGATCCCCCGATTGCTCGCCCGACAAAGGATGGTGCGTCTACCGCAATTGTGCAACGCCATTCGGAGCGCGACGTGCGTTGACAGGACACGGGCCGCGGCTCAACGTCTGGGCGCACTGGGGGTGCGACATGTCGCAAAATCTGACGAACGAGCAACGTCATCTGTCGATCGATGCCGTGCGCGGTTTCGCGGTGCTCGGCATCTTGCTGATGAACATCGTCGGCATGGGGCTGCCGTCGTTCGCCTATATCGATCCGACCTATGCCGGCGGCTCGCATGGCGCGGATCTGTGGACCTGGGCCATCAACAACGTGCTCACCGATGGCAAGATGCGCGGTCTCTTCACGATCCTGTTCGGCGCCAGCACGATGCTCATTGCTCAGCGCGCCGAAGGCTCACCGCCGGGTCCGCTGCAGACGCATTACCGGCGCATGTTCTGGCTCTTCGTGTTCGGCATGTTCCACGCTTATCTCTTCTGGTGGGGCGACATTCTCGTCTGCTATGCGATCGCCGGCCTCTTCCTCTTTCCCTTCCGCAAACTCGATCCAAAATGGCTGATCGCCATAGGCGCGGCGATTTTGATCGCGCTGCTCTCCTACAACGCAATCGAGGATATGCGCCTCGTCGCGCTTCACGCGGCCGCGATTGCGCCCGGTGCATCGGCTCAGGCGATCAAGGCGTGGCAGGAAGCCTCGGTCACCGTCGTCCTGCCGCCAGAGATGAAGGCGCAGGAGATCGCCGGATTCGGCGGCGGCTTCTTCGACGCGCTCAGATCGCGCGCGCAGATGGCGCTGTTTCTCCAGCTGATGCTGAACCCGACCGACTATCTGCCGGAAGCGGTCGGCAACATGCTCATCGGCATGGGCCTCTTCCGCCTCGGCTATTTCACGCTCGGCTGGTCGACCCGCGCCTATGCCGGGTTGATTGCCTTCGGCTATCTCGTCGCGGCGCCGCTCACCGCATGGCTCGCCTATTTAATGTGGAAGAGCGGCTTCGATCCGGTGGTGCTGCATCAATTGGGCGATTGGCAACAGGCGACTCGGCCGTTCATCGCGCTCGCCCATGGCAGCGTGGTGTTGCTGATCATCCGAGCGGGTGCTTTGCGCTGGCTGGTCGACCGTCTCTCCGCCGCCGGACGCATGGCGTTCAGCAACTACCTCATGACCTCTATCATCACGACCTTCGTGTTCTGCGGTTTCGGTTTCGGGCTCTACGGCAAGCTGTCGCGCTTCGAACTGCTCTATGTCGTTGCCGGCGTGTGGGCCTTCATGTTGCTGTGGAGTGCACCATGGCTGGCGCGCTTCCACTACGGACCGTTCGAGTGGGCATGGCGTTCGCTGGTGCGCTGGGAGCCGCAGCCCTTCGCAAGGCGGCACGCGACGCCGGCACCCGCTTGACGTGACCGTTGGCGGCGCGGTCGCTAGGTTCAGGTCATGCCGAACCCAGACCCCTTCGCGCTCGAACGTTTCGTCGCGGCACAGGCCGGCGTGATCGATCGCGTGCTGGACGAACTGCGCGCCGGGCGCAAGCAGAGCCACTGGATGTGGTTCATCTTCCCGCAGCTCGCCGGATTGGGCCGCAGCCCGACGGCAGTCCACTACGCCATCGCTTCGCTCGACGAGGCGCGCGCCTATCTCGCCCATCCCGTGCTGGGGGCGAGACTGCGCGCATGCACTGAGCTTGTGTTCGACGTCGAAGGTAAGAGCGCGCACGACATCTTCGGTTCGCCCGACGATCTCAAATTCCATTCATCGCTGACGCTGTTCGCGCGCGCCGCGCCGTCCGAAAGGATTTTTTCGCAAGCGCTCGAAAAGTATTTCGCCAGCCGACCCGACAACGCCACCATGGTCCGGCTTCGCTGAGCTGGACGCGGTTGCCGTGCGATGGTGCGTTGGCTAGTATCGAATTGACAATTTGTCAGGAGGCGTGCGTGGCCGAAAAGAAGCTGCCCGGCATTCTCGAACTCACACCGATGAATCCCGCCTTCAATGAAAATCCGCACGCCCTTCTGGATCCGCTGCGTGACGAATCTCCGGTACATCGCGACACCATGGCCGGCGTCTTCGTGCTCACGCGCCATGCCGATGTTCGCGGCACGCTGTCGGACACGACCATGTGGCGCGGCCCGACGCGCGCCGAAGAAGCGGCCGTCTTGACGCGCGCGCAACTCGAACGCCGCGACGAGGGCGTGACGGTTCCCGAAGACGAGTTCAACACCAACATCTTGATGCTGGACGAACCCGATCACATGCGCATTCGCGAGCCGTTCGCCAAGGCGCTCTACAAGCGCGTAGCGAAGTCGAAGCCGCTGGTGCAACGCGTCGTCGATGAGTGGCTTGACAAAATCGGCGATGCGAAGTCGTTCGACGTCATGGCGGATTTCGCCATCCGCGTGCCGATCGACGTTATCGCGCGCATCCTGGGCGTCGACGAAGCACGGCTGGACGAATTCCGCACCTGGAGCGAAGGCGCCATCCTGAGCCTCAATCCCTTCCGCTCGGCCGAGGACAGCAAGCGCATGGTCGCGGCCGTCAACGCGCTCTCCGCCTATATGCGCGCGCTGATGGCCGAACGCGCCAAGGCGCCGAAGGACGATCTCATCAGCGACATGATGGCGTTGCAAGCGCAAGGTGCTCCGCTCAGCGCAGGCGAGATCTCGAACAATCTCCAGGGCCTTCTGATCGGCGGCAATCTCACCACCACCGATCTCATCGGCAACGGCATCTGGCTGCTGCTAACCCATGACGATCAACTCGCCAAGCTGAAAGCCGATCCGGGGCTCATCAATTCCGCGGTCGAGGAAATGCTGCGCTATGAATCACCGGTGGACATCACCGGGCGCATCGCGCCGCGCGACATGGCGGTCGGCGGTTGCCCGATGAAGCAGCGCCAATCGCTGATCTTCTCGCTGCGCGGCGCCAACCGCGATCCTGAGGCGTTTCCCGAACCGCATCGCTTCGACATCGCGCGCAAGGATGCGCCGCATGTCGCCTTCGGCGGTGGCTTGCATCTGTGCATCGGCGCACCGCTCGCCCGTCTCGAAGCGCAGGTCGCGATTCTTTCCTTCTTCGCGCGCTTTCCCAATGCACGGCTGGTAGACCCAACCGAGAAACCGCAATGGCGCAAGCTGCCGTTCTTCCGCGGCTTGCAGGAATTGCGCGTGGCGGTGTGAGCGCTATTGCTCTGGTCGGAGCTGCTCATCCTTCGACAAGCTCAGGATGAGGTCGTTTATCCATTTCCTCATGCTGAGCTTGTCGAAGCATGAGGGCACAGCCATCGAGTAAAAAATGCGTCAGACGGCCTGTAAGCCGGGTTCTGTCCATGCGGTTGCCCGCACTGGATGGCCATTCCTCTGGGATGCGTGTCGCCACGCACCTCACGCGACCTACCCGGGCGGCTATCCGGAAACGGATTACGTGCCGCCCCTATTTGGTCTTGCTCCCGGTGGGGCTTGCCTTGCCGCTCCTGTTGCCAGGAACGCGGTGCGCTCTTACCGCACCATTTCAACCTTGCCGGACCTTTAGGGTCTTAGGCGGTGTCATTTCTGTGGCGCTATCCCTGGGGTTTCCCCCGCCGGACGTTATCCGGCACCGTGTCTCCGTGGAGCCCGGACTTTCCTCGACATCGTGCTTGCGCAAGACGCCGCAGCCATCCAGCCATCTGACGCGTCCATAGTATAGTGAGCCGGTGAGCCAAATCAAAATCCGCCCCGCCCGCACGCAGGAAGCCGATGCGCTGAGCGCGCTGTGTTACCGCTCCAAGGCCCATTGGGGCTACGGCGAGGAGTTCATGGCGCGGTCGCGCGCCTCTTTGACGCTCTCGCCTGAATTTATCGCCACTGGTCGCGTGTTCGTGGCTGAACCGGAAGGTTGCGCACCTCTGGGCGTCGCCTCGGTCGCGCCGCTCAAAGTGAAAGGCGATTACGACCTCGTCCATCTCTTCGTCGAGCCGTCGGCAATGATCAATGGCGTCGGACGGCTCCTGTTCGAGGCTGCAGCGAACAAAGCCAGAGCGGACGGCGCGCGGCGTCTCGTCATCCAGTCCGATCCGCATGCGGTCGGGTTCTATCGCAGGCTGGGCGCGACGGATGCCGGCGAGGCGCCGTCGGATTCAATTCCGGGCCGCATGCTGCCCATGTTGCACTTCGAACTCTAGGCGTGACGCGAGCGCGTGATCGACGACGGCCATGGCGTGCAGCGCCGTGGTGTCGAATTGCGGCACCGATGAGTCCTCGCTCTTCAACAGCAGCGGCAATTCGGTGCAACCCAGGATGATGCCTTGCGCGCCCTTCTCGGTCAGCATCGCCATGACGCGGCGAAAATGGGCGCGCGCGGAAGCGAGAAATTTTCCGCGGGTGAACTCTTCGAAGATGACGCGGTTGGCTTCGTCGGCGTCGGCGCCGGTCGGCGTGATGACGGAGAGGCCGAAGCGCTCGGACAGTCGCCCCTTGAGGACGGCGTCATTGTCCATCGTCTGCCGCGTTCCGATCAGACCGACACGTTCGAAACCGGCGCGCCTGATCGCCGCGCCGAGCGGATCGGCGATGTGCAGCAGCGGAATCCGAACCGCACTCTCGATTGCGCGTGTCGCGGCATGACCGGTGTTGCAGGCAAGGAACAGAAAGTCCGCGCCAGCGCGCTCAAGGCCAGCCGCGGCCTGCGCGATCCGGCGATTGGCTTCGTCAAAGTCGCCGGATTGCCACAGCGTCGTGATCTCCGCGAAGTCAAATGAATGGACGAGCAGCCGCGCCGAATGCACACCGCCGAGACGCTTCTGAACTTCGCGATTGATCAGCTGGTAATAGACGCCCGACGACTCCCAACTCATGCCGCCGATCATGCCGATGGTTTTCATGCGCCAAGGCTAGCAGCCGATGCCCTGCGCAGAACCATCACAAACGCATGACGGTCCTGCGAGACTGTCTAAGCGAGCAAACCAGCGAGCGCGGCCTCGCATTCGCCGTCCCAGCGGCCGTTCACGGCCGACGGACGGAAATGGCGCTGGAAAGCGGTGATCACGGCCTCGAGGCGGACGTCCGTATGCGGAGGAAGTCCGTAGCCGTAGCGCGCGAGGCCGAGCGCGGGATCCGCCCCCTCCGTCCCGCTTCGCGGCACACCGCGAACGGGGGAGGAACGATTTGGCCACACGCCGATGCCGAATTCGGCGAGATGCTGCCAGGGAAAGAGCTCGCCCGGATCTGTTTTGCGTCCGGGCGCCACATCGGAATGGCCAAGCACGCGGTTAGGCGGAATCGGATGCCGGCTGAGGATGCCGCGCGCCAGATCGATCAGTGCCGCGATCTGGGCTGGCGCAAACGGCACATAGCCGAACTCATGGCCCGGATTGACGAGTTCGATACCGACGGAGCACGCGTTGACGTTCATCTGTCCCGCCCAATAGGAAACGCCGGCATGCCAGGCGCGCCGCTCCTCCGGCACATGAAAAAACACCCTGCCGTCGGTACCGACCGTGTAGTGCGCCGAGACTTTCGCGCCCGGATCGCAGAGCCTCGCCAGCGCCTCGTCCGCGGTCTTCATGCCGGTATAATGCAGGACGATCATGTCGATCGCCGCGCCCGTCGGGCGCTCGTCCTGATTGGGCGAGCGGCAATCGACCAGACGCATCACACGAATATCTTGTAGCTGACCGTCTCGCCGTTCGCTCGCTTCAAGGAAAATTCCGCGCCGGCTTCGTGCTCTTGCAGCAACGCCTCGAAGACGCGCACCGCATTGCGGATGACTTCGGCGTAGGAAGCGGCTTCCGTTTTATCCTTGAGCCGCTGCAGGCGTTCCATCGCCTGGGGCGGCATTTCGAGTTGCACGCGCGTCGTGGTGCGTTCGCCGCCGTTCTCGACCGCGTCTGCGGCGGCGCGCATAGCTTCCGCCGCGATGCCCCGACCGTAACGATGTCTGTGATGTCTGTGCATATGACTGTTCCTCAAACTACCGCTTCGCCCGATCGCGACGGCGCAATGATGTCGCCGGATTCAGTCGCGAACGGACCGTGGCCGCGGTAATAGTCGGTGATGAGCGCGAGCAGCGCCACGACGCCCACAACGGCGAAAACGTTCGAGAACGCGAAGCTCACCAGCGCGATCAGGGCGATGATGCCGAGAGCGGCCCACAGGACCCATTGGCGCCATTCGTCATGGCGGCTTGGGCGCCTGTCTGCGCCGAAAAGGCCGGCGGTATTCGCTTGAATGTTGCGCCGGACGTTTTCTTGGATGTGCTCGTTCAGTTCCCGCCGGAAAGTACGACCTCTTTCGCGCATTTCCTTGCGCCACTGTCGGCGTTGCTCGCGCCATTTGCGATAAGCTTCGCGGCGCGCGGCGCAGCGCGCTTCGTCCTGGTCGTGGCGGTCGCCGTCGGGCGCCTCGGCCGGTTTGCTGTCGTCGGCCGGGAATTCCTCGCCGATTCCGACTGCGATCTTCGTCATGAAATCTACTCCTTGGTCCTCGGGCCTATGATTGACCCTTATCCTTATAATCATCATGAAATCATCATTAGTCAAGACCCCTCATCAATTTATCATCATTGACGACAACTTATTGATATGTATTAGTTTTATCGCCTTTCAATAGCGACCAACCGGTCCTCGACCGCCAAATAAACAACGGGCGCCTCATTTCCGACGCGAATCGCCGTTCAACTCGCAGGCGGGTTGGGAAAATCGGGGCGATGGCGGTCTTCTACCTCAGCGTTCGTGTCGGCGACGAATTGATCCGCGATGAGCGGGCTTATGACTTTCCAACGGCGCAGGATGCCCGCGATGTCGCCATCCATGCGGTGCATGAATTGATCGCCGCCAACCCCGACGACGTCGAAATCGACCGGCGCGAAATCGAAATCGCCGATGCCACCGGCCACGCGATCACCGTGGTCAGCCTTAGAGAAGTCGCACCCTGGCGGGGATGAGGCATCCGGTCACCGCCGCCATTCCCGCTCGCGCGCGATCTTGTCGAAAGCCGTGTTGATTGCGGCGAGCTTGTCGGTAGCGAGACGGATGAATTCCTCCGGCACACCGCGCGCGATCAGCTTGTCGGGATGGTTCTCGCGCACCAGCATGCGATAGGTGGCGCGCACCTCCGCCTCGTCTGCGTCGTGCGCCACGCCGAGCACGACATAAGGATCGCCCTTGTCCGGACCGATGTGGGCAGCACGGATGCGGCGATAGGCGTTGGGCGTGAAGCCGAAAATATCGGCGACTCGTTCGAGGAAAGCGGACTCGCCGGGATGGAAGACACCGTCGGCCTTCGCGATCTCGAACAGCCCGTCGAGAATATCCTCGAGCAGGGCAGGATTTCCGGCGAGCATCTTGGCGATCTGGCCGGCATAGGCCTCGAAGCCCGCCGTATCCTGTTGCGCGAGCCGGAAGATGCGGTCGACGCTCGCCTGCTCGCTCGGCATGACCCGGAAGAGGCGATGAAAAGTCTCGATCTCGTCCTCGGTCACCGTGCCATCGGCCTTCGCCATTTTCGCGGCCAAGGCGATCATTGCGATGGTGAAGACGATGCCCGGTGCTTCGCCCGGCTCAAGCGACGGGACTTCGCGGTCGATGAGGAAATGGCCCGCGAGCGCGCCGATCAGCGCGCCGATCGGCCCACCACCCAGCATGAATCCCGCCGCCGCGCCGCCAAGTTTTCCCAAGATGGACATGGGGGAAAGCAATAGGGGAAAGTGGATGGAAATGCGACGGAGAAAGTGCGGCCATTCGTGACGGACAACCGTTGGAATTTCTATATCGATCGCGGTGGCACGTTCACCGATGTGGTGGCGCAAGCGCCGGATGGCGCGCTGTCGACTCTGAAACTCCTGTCGGAAAGTTCACGTTACGACGATGCCTCGCTCGAAGGCATTCGCCGCGCACTCGGCATCGCAAGCGCATCTGCCATTCCCGCCGAGCGCATCGGCGAAGTGCGCATGGGTACCACGGTTGCGACAAACGCATTGCTGACCCGCGGCGGCGAGCGCGTCGTGCTCGTGACCACCCAGGGTTTCAAGGACCAGCTGCGCATCGGCTACCAGAACCGGCCGAAACTCTTCGCGCTCAGGATTGACGTCCCCGATATGCTGTATGAGCGCGTGATCGAGGCGGACGAGCGCGTCACGGCCGAGGGCGACGTGTTGCGCCCGCTCGATGAAGCCGCGCTGAAAACAAAGCTCGCCGAGGCAAGGCATAGCGGCATCACGGCCTGCGCCATCGTCTTCTTGCACGGCTATCGCTTCAGCACACACGAGGCTCGTGCAGCGGCAATTGCCCGCGAGGCGGGCTTCACGCAAATCTCCACGAGCCACGAGTGCGTGCCGCTGATCAAGTTCGTCTCGCGCGGCGAGACCACGGTTGTCGACGCCTACCTCTCGCCGGTGCTGGCGCGATACACAGAGCGGATTGCCGGCGCGCTCGGCGGCTCGCGAGTCTTCTTCATGACGTCGAATGGCGGTCTCGCTGCGCCTTCGTTTTTCCACGGCAAGGACGCGATTGTTTCGGGTCCGGCGGGCGGCGTTGTGGGCATGGCGGAGACGGCACGTGCCGCGGGCTTCGCGCATGTCATCGGCTTCGACATGGGCGGCACCTCCACCGACGTGGCGCGCTTTGACGGCATCTATGAGCGCGTCTACGAGACGGAGGTTGGCGGGGTCCGACTACGCACGCCGATGCTGGCGGTCCACACCGTGGCGGCGGGCGGCGGCTCGATCCTGCACTATGACGGGGCACGCTTTCGGGTCGGACCAGATTCAGCCGGCGCCAATCCGGGACCCCTGAGCTATGCGCAAGGCGGACCGCTCACCGTGACCGACGCGAATGTGATGGTCGGTAAGCTCAAGGCCGCGCACTTTCCCAATCTGTTCGGCACAAGCGGCGACGGACCTCTCGACGAAGCCTCGGTGCGCGCGGCGTTTGCGGAATTGGCGAACCGCATCGGAAAACCAGCCGAAGAAGTGGCCGACGGGTTCATCCGCATCGCGGTCGAGAACATGGCGAATGCGATCCGCAAGATCTCCGTCGCCAAAGGCTATGACGCGCGCAGCTACGTGCTCAATTGCTTCGGCGGCGCGGGTGGACAGCATGCCTGCCTCGTTGCCGACGCGCTCGGCATGCGCACGGTGCTCATCCATCCTTTGTCGGGACTGCTGTCGGCCTATGGCATGAAGCTCGCGCAGATGCGCGCGGTACGGCAGAAGTTTATCGGCATGCCGCTCGCCTCCTCTCAGCTAGCTCTCGCAGGCGCGGCCGAAGAACTTCGCCGGCAAGCGCAAGACGAATTGCGCGCGCAGGGCGCACCACACGTCGAGGCGCTGGCACGCGTGCACATCCGCTATGACGGCAGCGACACGTCCCTGCCAATCGCGCTTTCATCACTCGAAGTAATGTCGAGCGCGTTCACCGCCGAGCATGCGCGGCAGTTCGGCTTCGGTTTTGAAGGCCGCACGCTGATTGCGGAATCGATCGAGGTGGAAGCGTTCTCTGCACCTTCTCCGCCGCAATCGGGTGAAAAGGTATCCTCCGCCTCTGACGGCGACACGCCGCGTGAACTCGAGGAGAAAACCAGATTTTTCTCCCACGGCACCTGGCACGACGCGTCTGTGCTGCGCTCCGCAATCGACGGCGTCGACGGACCGGCGCTGATCATCGAGCCGCATCAGACCATCGTCGCCGAGCCGGGCTGGCATGCGCAGACGACGGCGCATGGCGTCGTGCTGACGCGCGTCGCCGAACATTCCGCGGCGGCGGCAAGTGAAATCGTCGATCCCGTACTTCTCGAAGTCTTCGCCAATCTCTTCATGGCAGTCGCCGAGGAGATGGGCGTCGTGCTGCAGAACACCGCCACCAGCGTGAACATCAAGGAGCGTCTGGATTTTTCCTGCGCCGTGTTCGACGCCGAAGGCGGACTCGTCGCCAATGCGCCACACATGCCGGTGCATTTGGGTTCGATGGGCGATTGCGTGACCGCGATCATGAAAAAGCATCCTGACATGCGCGAGGGCGATGCCTTCGTCACCAACGCGCCTTATGACGGCGGCACACACCTGCCGGACATCACCGTCGTCATGCCGGTATTCGTCGAGGGTCGTCTTTGCTTCTACGTCGCCTCGCGCGGTCATCATGCCGATATCGGCGGCATCACGCCGGGCTCCATGCCGCCCTTCTCGAAAGACATCGCCGAAGAAGGCGCCTTGTTCGACGGCATGCGCATGGTCAGCGGCGGTCGCTTCGACGCAGATGCGGTGCAAACGGTCTTGCTGAAGGGCAAATATCCGGCGCGCAATCCCGAGCAGAACATCGCCGACTTGAAAGCACAGACGGCGGCATGCGCCAAAGGGGCGGAGGGTCTGCGCCACGCCTGCAAGCTCTACGGTCTTGGCGTCGTCAACGCCTATATGGGCCACGTGCAGGATAATGCGGAAGAATCGGTGCGCCGGGTGATCGGGAAGCTCAAGGACGGCGCGTTCGAGATGCCTATCGATGGCGGTCTCATGATCCGCGTCCAGGTCACGGTGGACTCTGCCGCCCGCTCCGCGCGCATCGATTTCGCCGGCACGAGCGCGCAGGCCGCCAACAATTTCAACGCACCGGGTTCGGTGACCAAGGCGGCAGTGCTCTATGTCTTTCGTTGCCTCGTTGACAACGATATTCCGATGAATGCCGGTTGCCTCAAGCCGCTCGAGATCATCGTGCCGGACCATTCGCTGCTGAAACCGCGCCCGCCTGGTGCGGTCGCTGCCGGAAATGTCGAGACGAGTCAGGCGATCGTCGATGCCCTCTTCGGCGCACTCGGCGTGATGGCGGCGGCGCAGGGCACGATGAACAACCTCACCTTCGGCAATGCGCGGCATCAATATTACGAGACGATCTGCGGCGGCGCAGGTGCCGGGCGCGATTTCGACGGACAATCGGCAGTGCACACGCACATGACCAATTCCCGGCTCACCGATCCCGAAATATTGGAACAGCGCTATCCAGTGCTGGTGGAAAAGTTCGAAATCCGGCGCGGCTCAGGTGGTCGCGGCGCCCACAAGGGCGGCGACGGCACGACACGGCGCCTGCGTTTCCGCGAAGCGATGTCGGCGGCGATCCTCTCGACCCGGCGCGAGACCGAGCCGTTCGGGCTGGCCGGCGGGAAGCCTGGCGAAAAGGGCCGCAACACCCTCATTCGAAAGGATGGAACTTCGGGTACGCTGCGCGGTTGCGACGAGGTCGATGTCGCGCCCGGCGATGCCATCGAGATTGCAACGCCGGGTGGCGGCGGATTTGGAGAGGAACTTTCATGACAACCGTTCTCATCACCGGCGCCAATCGCGGCATCGGACTCGAGTTTGCCAAGCAATATGCGGCCGAAGGCGCCCATGTGATCGCCTGTTGCCGCGCGCCGAACAAGGCCGAGGCGCTCAACGCGCTCGCCAAGACGGCCAGAGCAGAGGTCATGGTGCTCGACGTGACCTCGCCAAAATCGGTCGCGGGGCTGAAGTCCGCGCTGGCCGGCCGGCCGATTGATATCGTGATCAACAATGCCGGGGTCGGCGGGCCGCGCAACGAAGCGAAAGGAACAATCGATTTCGACGCCTGGGTCGAGACCCTCAAGACGAATTCCGTGGCGCCGATGCTGGTGTCGTTGGCGCTGCACGACAATCTAAAGGCCGGAAAACTCAAGAAACTTATCACCATCACGAGCATGATGGGCTCGATAGCCAACCACGGTGGCGGCGCCTATGCCTATCGCGCCTCCAAGGCGGCGGTGAACAGCGTCATGCACGGCCTCTCCAAGGATTGGGCCAAGGACGGCATCGCGGTCGGCATCTACCACCCGGGCTGGGTCAAGACCGACATGGGCGGCGCCAGCGCCCCGGTGACGCCGGAAGAGAGCGTGAAGGGCCTGCGCGCGCAGATCGCGCGACTGAGCGCCAGCAACAGCGGCGCCTACCTCGACTACGCCGGGAAGGAAATCGCATGGTGACCGGCATTTCCGGCCTGTGGATAGAATCGCCGGAAATTGCATGACGTTCTGTCACAAAAAAATTGCACCGAATCGCTGAACAATATCCATGGCACGCGCGTTTGGCCTGCTTGACGGCTTCGCGAACGTGCGCGAGCCTTGTTGAGACTCCAGGACAGGAGGTGCGCATGGTCCGCGAGCTGCATATCCTGACGGCCGGATTGGTATTTCTGTTTCTCGGGGCGATCGTCGCTGGTTTTATCTGACGGCGATCGAGTGATTTGAGGCCGCGGTGCGTGCGTCACGCGCCGCGGTTTTTTTTGTGCTCGGTCATGACGTCAATGCGCCGAGGCGGCCGTGACGTAGAGCTTCTTCTCCTTGTAGGCGATGTAGAGGTGGAGCTGGCGCAGAATTCCCATCCCCAGAATGAGTTTGGGGCTCGCGTCCGGCAGGTGCGATTCGGCATCTGAAACGAGTTCAAAATCGGGATTTTGCACCGTTATGCCCTGCAACGTCAGCGCTGCGAACGGGTAATGCAGCGCGTGCCAGCGTCCCTTCAATGCCGTGAGTTTTGGATCGGTTGCGTCGATACCGAAGACGCTCTCGGCGAATTCCAGACTCAACACGGAGCGCGACGCACCCGTGTCTATCGTTGCCTTGATTTCGCGGCCATCGACGACGACCGGCACGACAATGTGTCCCTCCTGATCAATGCCGATGTTGATCGCAGCTGCGGAGGTTGTGGTCCAATAGACGACTTTTCCTTCGCAATGCTCTTGTGAGAAAAGGTTGAATTTGGCACTCGCGAAATCGAAGTCGACGTCATAGTGCCGCATAATGTTGGGCCCGAGTATCCCTCCGATGTCATTTGGAACTGTGCCCTCCGGGAGCACCTGCATCGGCATGTGCTCTGCTTTGAGTCCGCCCAGGTTCACATCGCTTGTATCAACATAGTAAACGATCTTTTTCCCGCCAAACATGGTTTCGCCCGAACCGAAGGTGTTGAACTTCTTGAGCCCGAGTCGCTGCACCGTTTCTTCCGTCAGCATCGAAAAGATAGCGCCCGTGTCGACGAGCAGGCTCACGCTCTGACCGGAGATCGTGATGGGAACGGAAACGCCGCCGGCAGAGTTTATGTCGATATCGAAGGCAGCCATGCGAGCCAGGTGACATGAGTCGTCTGCATGAGCCGGTGGAGCAATCAACAGTATTGCCACGACAATCGACGAGAGGCTTCGCATGAGTAGTTCCGTTCGATCTTTCAGTGCGCCGACGCCGGTGTGACATAGAGAATGCGCTGGTTGTAGGCGATGTACATGTGAAGCTGACGCAGGATTCCCATGCCGACGATCAGTGTGGGGCCGCCCGGCAAGCGATCATCTGCGCGCGAAAAAAGTACGAGGTCAGGGTTTGAGACTGTGACGCCGCCAAAGGAGAGCGTCCTGAACGGATATTTGTAGGTGTGACCGTTTGCAGTCTTTGCGATGGTCTGGAGCTGTGGATCGCTCTCCTGGAAGCCGAACGAATTCTCCGCTTCTTCCAGTCTAAGAATTGAACGAGAAGATCCGGTATCCAGGCTTGCGCGAAACTTCTTTCCGTCGAGTTCTACGATAAAACCGATTTGACCAAAACGATTCAGATCGAAGGAAATCTCGGCGTGTTCGTCTTTTGTCCAGTAGGCCAAGTTGCCCCTGCATTGGCTCGGCACGAATAGATTGAATTTGGCGTTGGCGAAATCGAATTCATCGTCATAGAGCCGCATGATATCCGGAGCCAGCGTCCCGCCTATTCCTTCGGGCACATGGCCGTCCGGCATAACCATGAAAATCATTTTCGGCGCCTTCAACCCACCCAAATCGATGTCACGCGCTATCGTCCAGGAGTCGATACGGTCGCCGCCAAACATGACGATCCTGGAGCCAAAGATCGACTGTTTCACCAACTTGAGCGTCTCGACAACCGACTTCGTCAGCATCGAATCGATTCCCTCCGTATCGATGAGCAGATTTACTGTTTGTCCGCCGATCGTCAGCGGTACGATGGGTCCACCAACCGGGTCCGTCGACATGTCGAGTGAGGCCGCGCGCACGAGTGTGCATGAGTTGTCGTCCGCAGCGGCACAATCAGCGGAAAAAGCAAGGAGTGTGGCAAGCATCAGCGCGGCGCGTCGAAGATTTCTCATTTCAACACGCTCAACTCGAATCTGGCATTGGAATATTCGACGAAATTCTTCGGACAATTCTGAGAAGCACTTTCGAGCAGTGGCTTGGCCGCGGTCGCGTCGTTGCGCGCGAGCCACCACTCTGCGACGTAGAAGTCTGCCTCGCACTGTTGACCAGCGATCTTGCCGGAGTCGCCATGCGTTGCGGCTGCTGTCATGTCGTCCGGTTTGGCGTCGCCGAGGAACATCTTGATGAGCGGTGCGGGCCAGTCGTTGCTATCAAGTTGGCGAAGGTCGTGTTCGCCTACCTTGAGATCGAGCGCGCTGCCTCGCGCCCGCGACAGTTCAAGCCACAGTACCGCGTAGGCGTTCCCCGGTTGGAGCCCGACGACATGCCCGAAATCATCGGCTGCGCCGGAGAAATGATTCATCCGCCAGCGCACTATGCCGCGATTCGAATAGGCACCGGGCTCAGGTCGTGCGGCAATGACCTCGGTCAGATCGGACTCGGCGGCGGAATATTCGCCGACACAGGCTTGAGTACTGCTCCTTAGATACAGTCCCTGCAGGTCGCCAGGCTTCAGCCGCAAGAACGCATTGAGATCCCCTATCGCGTCTTTGCACTTGCCCTGCCGCAGATAGGCGACAGCACGTCCGCGATAGGCGGCAGGAAGCAGCGTGGCGTTGAGATCGCCCGCCGTAATCGCCGCGCTGAACGAGGTGACAGCCAGTGCGGTATCGCCTTGGAGGTTTGCCGAAATGCCGCGCGCAAAATCATCGTAGGCGGCTGCGAACGTTCCCGTCGCGATGGCCAGAATCGCGGCGGATACGAGGCATGTAATGGCCGATCGCTGCACCATCTCCCCCCGCGAGCGCTGAACGCAGGACTAACAGATCGCCAGTGCAACAACAATTTCCGTCTGAGGCTTACGCCGCATCTTTCGTACGCGGATCGTAGTTTAGCAGCGGCGCCAGCCAGCGCTCGGCAGTCGCTATGTCCCAGCTCTTTCGTTTCGCATAGTCGGCGACCTGGTCGCGCTCGATCTTACCGACGCCGAAATAGCGGCTTTTAGGATGGGAAAAATAGAAGCCGCTGACCGAAGAGCCCGGCCACATCGCATAGTTCTCGGTCAGTTTTACGCCGATCTTCGCCTCGGCATCGAGGAGCTTGAAGAGTGTCGCCTTCTCGCTGTGTTCCGGCTGCGCGGGATAGCCCGGCGCCGGACGGATGCCGCGATATTTTTCGGCGATGAGCTCCTCGTTGGAGAAGGCTTCGTCCGGCGCATAGCCCCAGAAGTCGCGACGCACACGCTCATGCAGATGCTCGGCAAACGCTTCGGCCAGGCGATCGGCAAGCGCGCTCAAGAGGATCGCGGAATAGTCGTCGTGCGCGTCCTTGAAGCGCTTGATATGCGCTTCCTCGCCGATGCCCGCGGTGACGACGAAGGCGCCGATGTAATCGTCGCTCCCCTTGGGTGCGATGAAATCGGCCAACGCCAGGTTGGGGCGATTGTTTTCGCGGCTCATCTGCTGACGCAGCGTATGGAGCGTGTGGATAGGAAACTTGCGCGCCTTGTCGCCGAAGACCGCGATGTCGTCGTCGCCGACACTGTTGGCCGGAAAGAATCCGACGACGGCTCGCGCAGTAATCCACTTCTCATCGACAATCCGCTTCAGCATCGCCTGCGCATCGGCGAAGAGATTTCGCGCCGCCGTGCCGACCTTGTCATCGTCGAGGATGGCGGGATATTTGCCGATGAGTTCCCAGGTCTGGAAGAACGGCGTCCAGTCGATGTATTTCGCCAGCGTCGCCAGATCGTATTCGTCGTAGATGCGCGTGCCGAAGAATTTCGGCGCCGGCGGCTTGTAGGCGCTCCAGTCGAGCTTCTCCTTGTTGGCGCGCGCCTGTTGCAAGGAAAGGCGGCGGCCCGGCGCGCGCTGGGCGGCATGGCCGCGGGCGATTTCCTCGTATTCCTTGCGGACGCCGGCGACGAAATCCTGCTTCGCGCTTTTGCTGAGGAGCGTGGATGCGATGCCCACGGCGCGCGACGCATCGGTGACATAGACGGTCTGGCCGCGACGGTAGCCAGGGTCGATCTTCACGGCCGTGTGCACCCGGCTGGTCGTGGCGCCGCCGATCAAGAGCGGAATGTCGAAACCCTGGCGCTCCATTTCCGCTGCGACATGGACCATTTCGTCGAGCGACGGCGTAATCAGGCCCGAGAGCCCGATGATGTTCGCCTTCTCTTCGCGCGCCGTGTCGAGAATCTTCTGTGCCGGCGTCATGACGCCGAGATCGATGACCTCGTAGCCGTTGCACTGCAGCACCACGCCGACGATGTTCTTGCCGATATCGTGCACATCGCCCTTGACCGTCGCCATGACGATCTTGCCGGCCGGCTCCTTCGTCTGGTTCTTGGCCTGTTCGGCATCCATGAACGGCAGCAGGTAAGCAACCGCTTTCTTCATCACGCGCGCCGACTTGACGACCTGGGGCAGGAACATCTTGCCCGAACCGAAGAGATCGCCGACGACGTTCATGCCGGCCATCAACGGACCTTCGATGACGTCGAGCGGGCGCGCCGCGGCCAGGCGTGCTTCCTCCGTGTCCTCGTTGATGAAGGCATCAATGCCATGGACCAGCGCATGAGTGATGCGTTCCTGCACGGGTAGCGCGCGCCAGGCGGCGTTTTCGACTTCCGCGACCGCACCGTCGCCCTTGTAGCGCTGCGCCAGCGCCAGCAGATTCTCCGTCGCGTCAGGCCGGCGATTGAACAGCACGTCCTCGATCCCTTCGCGCAGGGGCGTGGGAATGTCCTGATAGACGCTGAGCTGGCCGGCATTGACGATGCCCATATCCATGCCGGCCTTGATTGCGTGGAACAGGAACACCGAATGCATGGCCTCGCGCACCGGCTCGTTGCCACGGAAGGAAAAAGAGAAGTTCGACACGCCACCCGAGATATGGCTATGCGGACACTGCTTGCGAATGATCTCGGCGGCTTCGACGAAGGCGCGGCCATAGTCGTTGTGCTCCTCGATGCCGGTGGCAACCGCGAAGATGTTGGGATCGAAGATGATGTCTTCGGGCGCAAAGCCGACCTTGTCGATGAGAATGTCATAGGCACGCTTGCAGATCGCGACCTTGCGCTCCTTGGTGTCGGCCTGGCCCTTTTCGTCGAACGCCATGACGATTACCGCGGCGCCGAACAGCATCACTTCGCGGGCGCGCGCGATGAAGGCCGCTTCGCCCTCCTTCAGGCTGATCGAATTGACGATCGCCTTGCCCTGGCAGCATTTGAGTCCGGCTTCGATCACGCTCCACTTCGAACTGTCGATCATCAACGGCACGCGCGCGATGTCGGGCTCGCCGGCGATGAGATTGACGAAGCGCGTCATCGCGGCTTCGGAATCGATCAGGCCTTCATCCATGTTAACGTCGATGATCTGAGCGCCGTTCTCGACCTGCGCGCGCGCGATCTCGAGCGCGGCCTCATAGTCGTTGGCGGCGATGAGCTTTCTGAACTTGGCGGAGCCCGTAATGTTGGTGCGCTCACCCACGTTGACGAAGTTGAGCTCGGGCGTAAGCGTGAAAGGCTCCAGGCCCGACAGGCGCATATGTTTTTGCACTTGCGGAATCTGGCGTGGAGGCACATCGCGAATGACGCGGCCGAATTCGGAGATGTGCTCGGGACGCGTGCCGCAGCAGCCTCCGACGATGTTGACGAGACCCGAACGGGCGAATTCGCCCATCAGCGCGCTCATACTCTCCGGCGTTTCGTCGTAGCCGCCGAATTCGTTCGGCAGGCCGGCGTTCGGATGTGCGCTGACGAGCGTATCGGCGACGCCGGCAAGATCGGCGAGATAGGGACGCAGCTCCTTGGCGCCGAGCGCACAGTTGAGACCGATGGCGAATGGCTTGGCGTGGCGGATCGAATGCCAGAAAGCTTCCGGCGTCTGGCCGGTGAGCGTGCGCCCGGAAAGATCGGTGATGGTGCCGGAAATCCAGACCGGCAAGCGCACACCTGTCTCGGCAAAGGCTTCTTCGATGGCGAAGATCGCCGCCTTGGCGTTCAACGTGTCGAAGATCGTTTCGATCATCAGCACGTCGGAGCCGCCCTTGATGAGGCCGAGCGCGGCCTCCTTATAAGTGGCGCGCAGCTGGTCGAACGTGATGTTGCGGTAGGCCGGATCGTTGACGTCCGGCGAGATTCCGGCGGAACGGTTGGTCGGACCGAGCACACCGGCCACGAGGCGCGGGCGCGACGACGTCGATGCCTCGTCACAGATCTCGCGTGCGAGCCGCGCCCCTTCGAAGTTGAGCTCGCCCACCAGATGCTGCAGACCGTAATCGGCCTGCGAGGACTCCGTCGAGGTGAACGTGTTGGTTTCGATGAAGTCGACGCCGGCCGCCAGATATTGACGCCCGACATCGCGAATGATGTCGGGGCGCGTCAATGTCAGAAGATCGTTGTTGCCTCTCAGCTCCTGACCGTGATTGCCGAAGCGGAGCCCACGAAAATCGTCTTCGCCCAGCTTGTACCCCTGGATCAGCACGCCCCACGAGCCGTCGAGCAGAAGGATGCGCTTCTTCGCTTCTTCCAGCATCCAGCGGACGCGTGCCTGGCGATCGAAGCTCATGACGAACCTTTCGGCTGCAAGCCCATGATGCGGCAAGCCGCATAGGTCAGGTTCGCCTGGTTGAGGGTATAGAAATGAACCTGCGAAAAGCCGCGCGCGCGCAACTCTTGCACCTGTTCGGCAAGAACCGCTGACGCGACGATGCGGCGGGTCTCGACATCGTCATCGAGACCAGCGTAGGCGCGTGTCAGCCACGACGGAATCTTGGTGCCGCATTTGGCCGCCATACGCTCGACGCCGCGAAAGGCCGTCGTCGGCATGACGCCGGGAGTGACGGGCACTGCGATCCCAGCCGCCACGCAGTGGTCGCGAAAGCGCGCGACAGCATCGCTATCGAAGCAGAACTGTCCAAGCGCGCGCGATGCGCCGGCATCGACCTTGCGCTTCAGGAGTTCGACATCGTGCGCGAGAGAGGGCGAGTCGGGATGGCGCTCGGGATAGCAGGAGACGCTGACCTCGAACGGCGCAACCTTAAGCAGGCCCGCGATAAGGTCTGGCGTTGAGGCATAGCCCCGCTCGTGCGGGCGATAAGCGCCGCTCATCTCCGGCATGTCGCCGCGCAGCGCCACGATGTGTCGGATCCCCGCGTCCCAATAGCCCTGCACGATCTCGTCGATCTCGTCGCGCGAATGGCCGACGCAGGTCAGATGCGCCGCAGGTTTCAGCGAGGTTTCCTCGACAATGCGTTTCACCGTCGCGTGTGTGCGCTCGCGCGTCGAGCCGCCCGCGCCATAGGTGACCGACACGAACGACGGCGCCAGCGGTTCCAGGCGACGGATCGCCTTCCACAGTCCCTCTTCGGCTTCCGCCGTCTTTGGCGGCGAGAATTCGAAGGAGACTTCGATCGGTCGCGTGTCGGAAACGAGTTCGCTGAGACTCATGCCGCCTCCGCCCGCGCCTTCGCGCTTGACTGAGCGAGCCAGAGCTTGACGGTCAGCTTATCTTTACCCGCGACGATCGCTTCGCTGGCGAGCGGCTTCAGACCAGCGGCATGAAACCAACTTTGCACTTCGCGATCGGAGAAGCCGAGGCGACGATGGGCGAAATCGCTACGCAGGAATTCGAGTTCGTGCGGCGCGAAGTCCGCGATCAGGACGCGGCCTCCCGGGCGCATCACGCGCGCAGCCTCCGCCACGGCGGCGGCGGGGTCATCGAGATAGTGCAGCACCTGGTGAAAGAGGACGGCATCGAAACCTTGCAGCGCACTGCCGTTGGCGAATGGCAGGCGATAGGTGTCGGCAAGACGCACCTGCGCATGGCGGATTTGGGCGCGCGCCAGCCTGTCGCGCGCAATGGCAAGCATCTCCGGACTCACGTCGATTCCGACGGCGCGTTTCACATATGGCGCGAGCAGTTCGAGCATGCGCCCGGTTCCGGTCCCGGCATCGAGCAAGGATTCCATCGGTGAGCTCGCGATATGACGGACGATGGCAGCCTCCACGTCCTTCTCCGGCGCGTGCAGCGCGCGGATGCGTTCCCATTGCGCGGCGTTGACCTTGAAATAGGCGGCGGCCTCGGCGGCGCGCGCCTCGCGCACGGCGGCGAGACGTTTCGAATCCGCTTGCAGGACCGCAGATTCCTGCGCGGCAATGGCGGCGATGGCGGTGACGAATTCGGAGCCGTTGCCGGCTTCGCTGGCGCGATAGAAGACCCAACTGCCTTCCTTGAAACGCTCCAGCAGTTGCGCCTCGCAAAGCAGTTTCAGATGGCGGGAGACGCGTGGCTGGCTCTGGCCGACGATCTCGATCAATTCGCTGACCGTCAGTTCCGCTTGCCGTAGCAACAGCAAGAGGCGAAGCCGGGTTGGGTCGCCGGCGGCGCGCAGCATTGCAATCAGACGGTCCACGACATCCTCCTGAACAGAGGACATAAACATATCTTTATATGATTATGCAATAGTTTATGGCAGGCTCGAGACTTCCAGGCGGTCGCGCGTATAAAAGCGAATGATGACGGGGATTTGGGGTAAATCGGGCGTGCGACTGGCGATGGCCGCCGGCCTGGCGCTTTGGCTCGCCGGCTGTGCCAGCACGCCCCCCACCCCGGAAATGATCGCGAACAACGATCCGTGGGAGCCGACCAATCGCGACACGCTCAAATTGAACGGCAAGATCGACAAATATTTCGTCATACCCACGGTCGGCGTCTATTTCTTCCTCGTGCCGCAGGGCGGCCGGCGTGCGGTCCACAATTTCCTGCAAAACGTCGCGCTGCCAACCGTGTTCGTGAACGACGTCTTGCAAGGCGAGGCCAAACGCGCCGGACAGACCTTGGCGCGCTTCACGATCAACACGACGCTTGGTCTCGGCGGTCTATTCGATCCGGCTACCAGCAGGTTCCATATCCCAGGACATGGCGAGGATTTTGGTCAGACGCTCGCGGTGTGGGGCGTGGACGAAGGACCATATCTGGTATTGCCCTTTTTCGGCCCGCAACCGCCGCGTGACGCGTTTGGCCAGGTTGTCGATGTTTTTCTCGATCCCACCACCCACATCCATTTCAAGCAGCATCTTTGGTGGGATGTCGGGCGTTATTACTTTACTCTCTTGGATCTTCGCGGCCAGACTTACTCGACCGTGCAGGGAATCCAGCGCGGATCGGTCGACTATTACGCGTCGTTGCGCAGCCTTTACAGACAGCTGCGCAACAATGAGATTCGCAATGGCCGGCCGGATACGAAGAGTTTGCCGGAGTTCTGACGGAACGCCGCCACGAACTTGCCACATCGCGCCGTGACCATCGCCGCGCTCAGGAGGAAAGACACCATGCCTTCTTCGGACACCACTCCCGCAATAGCGCGGATCGCGCGGCGCGCGCTCCTTGCGTTCGCCGTCGCGTCCACGACGCTGTTCGTCGCTCTCCCCACCTCTGCCTCGGCGCCGCCGGCCGAAGAATTTGTCCAGGCTAATGTGCAGAAGGGGCTCACGATCCTGAACAATCATTCTGCATCGTTGGAACAGAAGCGCAGTCAGTTCGAGGTCTTCATTCTCGGCCTGACGGACATGAAGCGCATCGCCAAGTTCACGCTCGGCCAATACCGGCGTACCGCATCGCCGCAGGATCAAGACGCTTTTGCAGCGGCGTTTCAAAGCTACGCCATCGCGGTCTACCAGTCCTATTTCGCGAAATATTCCGGCCAGACCTTGCGCGTCACCGGCTCACAGGAACGTGCGCCCGGCGACACCATTGTGACGACCCAACTCATCGATCCCAATGATCGCAGCGGCCAGCAGCCGCTCGAAGTCGACTTCCGCGTGCTCTCCGACGGCGGCAAGTTTGTCGTGATCGACTTCAGCGTCGCCGGAATCTGGCTCGCGATCGAGGAGCGCGACCAGTTCAGCGCCTTCCTCGGCCAGAACAATGGCAGCATTCCAATCTTGATCTCGCACTTACGGGAATTGGCGAAGAATTATAGGTAGAGATCCTGCCCCGCCTTGCGGGGGGGTTATAGCCAACACGGACGGACGTTACATTTTTGACCACACGGTAATTGACTACAGAACGGAACGTCTGCTTTCGATCCTTAGTGAACGTTCGCAGTTCTTGCGGCAGGCTTGGATGGCACGACCAGAGTCGCCTGGCCGATACGAGTTGCCACCTTGTCGCCACACATAGAGATGAGTCATCCGCAAGTCGCCGACGATCTGCTGCCCCTTCCGTACGATCCCTGCCGGATTGCGGGATAGGACAAAGGCCAACTCTGAAACTCCAGCGTGCGGGCGAAAGAATACTTCGCGGTTCAGAAATTGATCGAGCAGCGGCTTCGAATGAAGTGGCAAACCCCTCAGATAGGAGTCTTCCGGTCTTTCCTGAGGGGTTTTGCCTTCGCTTCTCGAGACAGAGAAGAACGATGTATGTAGGCGCACCGGTCGTTAAAGTTTGACTGACAGTCTGTCGAGGGCACCTTTGACTTCTGAAGTCGCGATCAAATCCGCAAACAGTCAGTCGACCCGACCGCTACTTGGGGAAGCACGAACTTCCTGTCAACGTCACGGATGACGGATTGAAGAAATGAGTAAGGTACGTCAGGGTGTAGCTCGCTGACACTCTGTAGCCGCATGTCGGTGTGGTAACCGTGAACGTCGATGTCGGCGGATTTAGCCCGTAGGACTGAGCCGCCGCGTAGGTTTGAATCGCACTCGTGCTGGCGCAAGTATTGTGATCGACGCTGGCGCAACGTGCGGCCATTTCCGAACCATGCTGAATGCCTGCCTGAATCCAGAGGGCGAAGCTGCCCTCGATGATTGCCATCAGAAGCATGACATAGACCCACGACGTCATCGCGAATTCGATCGCCGCAGTGCCAGTCTTGTCCTTGATCACTCGATGGAGTCTCATTTGACGCGGACCGTTGACTGGGATGAAAACGTGTAACTGCTGCTCACTATCGAGGGATAGGAGAGGATCGTCGTGTAGGTAGCTTGTGCTCCGACGTTGACATACGAGCCCGCCGCCTCGCCGGATGCACACGTCGAGCCGCAAGTCGCCGTCGTAACTCCGCTTGTCGAGGGACAGCCGCAGAATTGGTTGGGTGCGGGCGAGACTGTCAGGCCCGACACGGTTGTTGCGTTTGAGACAGCCGACGTAATGTTGCTGCTATTGTAACCGTTGAGTGCCGCGTACTCGGCGCCGGCTTGCACCGCCGCCTCCACTTCCATCTTGGTGTAAACTCCAAGCCCAATGTCGACCGTCACGATGAAGGTGAGCGCGAGCAGGGGCGCGATGATTGCGAACTCGATACCCGAAAGACCCGATTGGTCTTCGGCGCTTCTCAATAGAAAAGAGCGGACCCGAAAGAGGCTCGATTGAATCTCCCTCATCCTCCTCACTCCACGAGTTTTGCCGTCAGAGTGCCGACTGGCGTGGTGCCAACGCCGCTGCAATTGACCGCAAGATTGGTGTTGCCGACAAAGTTGACGGTGTCCCCGATGACCTGATTGCAGCCGTTGGCGCCCGTGGCACCGCCAGAGTAATTGATCTGCCCCTCGGGCAGATAGACCGCGCCGTTGAATGCCTGGTTGGTGCCGCCGGTAAATCTGTAGAGCGTTCCCTGCGGCGTATTGCGGTCACCAAAAATGACGATGCCGGCCAACGGGCCCGTCGACGGCGCCGTCAGGTTGACGGTTGCGCCGCCGGAGATGGTTGCAGTGCTGTAATTGCTTCCGGAACCTGTGAACACGAGCGTTACGCCGGTCCCACTGATTGAGGCCTGGCCGTTCATTGTCAAGCTACCCGCATGGGAGCCCTGGTTCGTGATGTAGTACACGCCTGGGTTAAGCGTGACGACGGCTCCGGCGCCGAGGTCCATGCCACCGCAATAAACACCTGGGTCCAGGGTAACCGTTCCGTGCGTTGAGTAGTTTGTTTGACCACAGCCGTTAGGCTGCGCGGGAGGTGTGACGCCTGCATAAGGATCGGTTATCGGGCTGCCGCCGGTGTTGATGCCGTCCGTTGTCGTGATATTTGAACTGCCAGACACATTGCCCACGGTGTTGACACTCATCGCACTCATCGTCGCCGAACCGCCCACCGACACGGCGTTGGAGGCGTCGGAGTTGTCGTAGAGCGAGCAGCTGTTCAGCGCGATGCTGACACTACCTTGCTCGGAAGCGGAAGCCGCCGCATGCGGGTTGAGGGCCAGCACGCAACCGACGCCCGCATTTGCCATCGCCACCGCGCGCGCCGTGATCGTGACGGTGCTTGAACTGCTCCACAGCGCCGACAGAAGCCTTGTCTGCGGCTGACTGACGATGACTTCGACGGCTCCTGACCTAGATGTGTAGTTGCCGGTTGATGGTGGTCGGTTCACCACAACAGTCGTGCCATTCGAACCATGGGTGAACCCGTAGAGCGCGGTCACGCCATCTGCTTGCGTCGTGATGCTGCTGGACGAGCTTCCACTGTATGCGGTGGCCGCGCTTATGGCGGCAGAATCGGCCGCGTCCTGCATCTTGTGATGCATGTAGTACCAAAGGCCGCTTTCGGTTCCGAGGCCTGCAAATCCAATGAGTATGGGAAGCGTCAGCGCGGTGAGGATCGCAATGTTTCCCACCTGGTTCTTGCGAAAGCGGCGAAATGCGTGCGCGAGCAATCGCGGTACGCTCAAAGAACTCTTCATGTTCAACTTCATTTTGAGAGCTCCCGCTTGATCGTCGGCCCTTGTGAAATTGGGCGCGATCCTCAATCCGCAATTGATAGACCGGGCGCATTAACGGCCCTCTAACGGAACTGGTAAAAGTGAAAACGATAAGTGGTAAACGCCTCGTCAAAAAACAAACATCGCGATTGTTGGTGGTCGTCCGAGACCATGAGCGAGCGGGAAAATTGTCCGCCCTACGCCCGCGCGAACCGCTTGTACTTGATGCGATGCGGCTGGTCGGCGGCGATACCGAGGCGGCGCCTCTTGTCGGCTTCGTAGTCCTGGTAGTTGCCCTCGAACCATTCGACATGGCTGTCGCCTTCGAAGGCGAGCATGTGGGTGGCAATGCGATCCAGGAACCAGCGATCGTGGCTGATGATCATGGCGCAACCGGCGAACTCCTCGAGCGCGCTTTCGAGCGCGCGCAGCGTGTCGACATCGAGATCGTTGGTCGGCTCGTCCAGCAACAGCAGGTTGGCGCCGGATTTGAGCATCTTGGCGAGATGCACGCGATTGCGCTCGCCGCCCGAAAGCTGGCCGACCTTCTTCTGCTGGTCGCCGCCCTTGAAGTTGAAGGCGCCGACATAGGCGCGTGACGGCATGGTGCGCTTGCCGAGCTCGAGGATATCGAGGCCTCCGGAAATCTCCTCCCACACTGTTTTCTTGGCATCGAGCGTATCGCGCGACTGATCGACATAGCCCATCTTGACCGTCGGTCCGATGCGGAGCTCGCCGGCATCGGCCTTCTCCTGACCGGTGAGCATGCGGAACAACGTCGTCTTGCCGGCGCCGTTCGGGCCGATGACGCCGACGATGCCGCCGGGCGGCAAGGCGAAATTGACGTTTTCGTAGAGCAGCCGATCGCCGTAGGCTTTGGCGAGGCCGTCAGCTTCCACCACGACCGACCCGAGACGCTCGGCGACCGGGATCACGATCTGCGCCGTGCCACCGCGTTGTTCCTGAGATTTGGCGAGCAATTCCTCATAAGCGTTGATGCGCGCCTTCGACTTGGCCTGACGCGCGCGCGGGCTGGAACTGATCCATTCGCGTTCGCGCGCGATGGTGCGTTCGCGCGCGGCTTCCTCCGCGCCTTCCTGATGCAGACGCTTTTCCTGCACCGCGAGGAAGGACGAATAGTTGCCTTCATGCGGAATGCCCTTGCCGCGGTCGAGCTCCAAAATCCAGCCCGTTACATTGTCGAGGAAGTAGCGGTCATGGGTGACGAGGATGATGCAGCCCTTGTACTCGCGCAGCGTATGTTCGAGCCATTCGACAGATTCCGCATCGAGATGATTGGTGGGCTCGTCGAGCAGCAAGATGTCCGGCGCATCGAGCAAGAGCTTGCACAACGCAACGCGCCGGCGCTCGCCGCCCGACAGCGTCGAGACTTCGGCGTCGCCTTCGGGACAGCGCAATGCATCCATCGCCTGGTCGACTTGGCTATCGAGATCCCAAAGGCCCTGCGCTTCGATTGCGTCCTGGAGCTTTCCCATCTCGTCCGCGGTTTCATCGGAATAGTTTGCCGCGATTTCGTTGTAGCGGTCGACGAGCGCCTTCTTCGCGGCCACGCCTTCCATGACGTTGTCGCGCACGTTCTTGGTGGGATCGAGCTGCGGCTCCTGCGGCAGGTAGCCCATGCGGATGCCGTCGGCGGCCCAGGCTTCGCCAGTGAATTCCGTGTCGAGCCCGGCCATGATGCGCATCAAGGTCGATTTGCCGGCACCGTTGACGCCGACGATGCCGATCTTGGCGCCGGGGTAGAAGGAGAGCCAGATATCCTTCAGGACCTGCTTGCCACCGGGAAAGGTCTTCGACAGACCTTTCATCACGAAAACGTATTGCGGCCCGGCCATGGGAGTTCCTTGCGCTGCTGGCTTGAGATGGTGCGGCTTGTAGCGAAGCGCAAGCGCGGCGGCAACGCCTGCACACGCGGAGCGACTTGGTTAGAACTTGATTCTGGCGCGTGAGAGCAGCGAGACGGAATTCGCGCCGTTCTGTCCGGCGAAATTCATTTGGTAGGAGGCGTTGGTCTGCAGCGCCAACGCACCATCGAGGAACGTCGTGACATAGCCGACTTCAATGTCGGTTTCGGGGGTTGCACCCTCCAGGAGATTGGTGCGTGAGAAGAATTGTGGCCGGCCCTGGCGCGCCGGCACGGTGATGAAGGCGGTGCCGTCCGCGTTGAATGCCGGCCGCGACACGGCAAGACCGAGCGCGTCATCACCGAAGAGACCGTTCTTGGCGATCGCAATTCCATAAGAGCGTGTGCGGAAACTGTCGCCGGCCAGTGTCGGGCTGAAGCCCGGCTTCAGATCAAGCTGCGTGATACCTTCGCTGTACGATGCCGACGTGACCCAGCCGGCGCCGAGCTGGACGCGGGCCGAAAAATCGACGGCAGACGTGTTGGCGTTGACGCCGGACACAGCCGTGCCCAACACGCCATCCCGTTCCGACGTTTGCGAAGCCGTGACGCCGATACCGGCCCATTTGCCGATATCCCAAGTCAGGCTGCCGAGCAGTGATGTTGCCGCACGCATGCTGAATGGATTGGCGCCGCTGCCGATTCTGGCCAGAGCCGTTGTCGCATCGCGCGAGTAACTCGAATAGCCGGGCGCGAGACTGGTGCTTGCGACCGACAGGTGCAGATCGTCCGCCAGCGCCGCCGTCGCGCCGAGGAAATCTCCACCGCCGGCGAGCGATGCATAAGGCCCGTTCAGTGTCCCTGCGGAAAGGAAAAGATTATTGGCAGGGCCGTCGACGGTGCCGCTCGCAACGGCGCGGCCCGCCAGATCCACGTGATAGCCGGCTTGCAGTTCAATACCGTTGACCAAAGTCACGCTTGATACGAGGTTGGAAACTGTCTCGCGGCTTGTGTCAGGCGGGCCATAAGCGAGAGTCGGGAGAACGAAGGATTGGCTGAGATCGACCGTGCCTGCGGTCGGCTCGGCCGAAGAAATGCCGAAGGCGTAAAGGGACGCCGGGACAGGCGCAGCCGCATGAGCGGCGCCCGCAATGGCGAGCGTGCCCGCCAAGGCGCTTACGGCGCTGCGGATCAATCCCCTCATGACACTTCCCAGCTCAATCCTTTTAACCCGCCTGAACATTACCAGCCGCACCTGTCCAATCCAAGTTTTCCCGCTGAAACCACTATGGTTTACGATCTAAATTGACAGCGGCTGTGGCACTTTCGTTACGGCTTCCGTTACGGGGCGCGGATAATAAAATTTCAGTCCTTGCCTGGCTTCAGATGCTTAATTGTTCGCACTATTCCCGCGATTTAGACCCTCCAACGCGTTCCAAGGGTTGTGCCGGAAACCAAATCGCTCCTATCTGAGATGGCATGACTTCGACCCCGATCAAGGCGGCTATCCTCCCCGTCACCCCCTACCAGCAGAATTGTTCCCTGGTGTGGTGTACGCGCACCATGAAGGGAGCGGTCATCGATCCCGGCGGGGATCTCGAGCGAATCCGAAGCGCGCTCGTCCAGGAAGGCGTGAGTCTCGAGAAAGTCCTCCTGACCCATGGCCATCTCGACCATGCCAGCGGCGCCACCAAGCTGGCGCGCGAATTCGCAGTACCGATCGAGGGCCCTCACCGCGACGACGCGTTTCTCCTGAATGAGCTCGGCCGAAACGCCAAGCGGCCCGGATTCGGCGACGCCGAAAACTGCACGCCCGATCGCTGGTTGGAAGACGGAGACGTCGTGCGCGTCGGCGAGGCGGAGTTCGGTGTGCGTCATTGTCCGGGTCACACCCCCGGTCATGTCGTATTTTTTCACTCGGGCGTGAAGGTTGCGTTTGTCGGCGACGTCTTGTTCGCGGGATCTGTCGGACGCACGGATTTGCCGCGCGGCAATCATCAACAGCTTGTCGAGTCCATCACCGGCCGGCTCTGGCCGCTCGGCGACGACATGCAGTTCGTTCCCGGCCACGGCCAGATGTCCAATTTCGGTTGGGAGCGGAAGACCAATCCTTACGTCTGCGATCTGGCATTGCAGATTCAAAAAGACTTAGGCGGATAGGGTCGGTTCCACCCAAAACTGTCATGGGCGGCCTCGAGCCGCCCACCGAAACTAGCGCGGCGCAGGCTTATAAGCGGCAGGCATGTGCTTTGTGACTTTGCCCGGGAAATTCGGTTTGCGTTTTTCAAGGAACGCCGAGACACCTTCCTTGACGTCCGGACCTGCGCCCAGTTCGAGCGAGAGCGGCCCGTCGATTTTCATCAGTTCGAACGGATGGGACATGCCGGAATAGCCCCAGAGCATCTGTCGCGTCAGCGCGAGCGATACCGGCGCGGCGTTCTCGATCATCTCGGCAGCGATTTCGCGAGCGCGCGGCAAGAGCTGTTCGGGCGCGACGACCTCGGAGATAAGACCGCCTGCCTTCGCCTCCTCTGCGCCGAAGACGCGACCCGAGAGGCACCAGCGCAATGCCTGGTTCAATCCCACGAGTCTGGGCAGGAACCAGGCGCTGCCGGCTTCGGGAACGAGGCCGCGACGCGCGAAGATAAAACCGAAACGGGCTTCGCTCGACGCGATCTTGATGTCCATCGGCAGCGCCAGCGTGATGCCGACACCGACCGCCGCGCCGTTGAATGCCGCAATCGATGGTTTGCGGCAGCTGAAGATGGCCTCGACAAATCCTGCTCTTCTTCTGGGCGCTACCGCTTCGTTACTTGAGCGCTGTTGGTCATGCGCAGCCACTTCACTGCTTGAGGCGGTTTTTTCTCGGCCTACCGCTTCGCTGCTTGAGGCCGGGGCGCCGAACATCGCGGTGTTTCCCGACTTGGTGTCGAAGGCGTTGGCCCCGCCGGAGATATCCGCACCGGCGCAGAAGCCGCGCCCCGCACCGGTCACGATGATGACACGCACAGAATCGTCTTCGTCGGCACGAATGAACGCGTCTTCGAGTTCGCGACCCATGATTGCGGTGTAGGCGTTGAGCTTTTCCGGGCGATTGAGCGTGACGGTCAAGATTGGTCCGTCCAGTTCGTACTTGATGTGGTCGTAGCTCATCGGCGCTCTCCATTCCTCGCCGGCGAACGATAGACCTTGCGCGTGGGATGCCAAGCGTTACGCAACGGCAATCAGCGCGGCGTCGCCTTGAGCGAGTAACGAATTAGGGAAACGTCACGCCCGTCAGTTGCTCGGATACGTCCCACAATCGCGCGGCGACCGCTTTGTCCCGCGAGCGTTTGGAGGCATGCGCTGGACCTGGCGCGCCGATCAGTTCGAACGTGCCTTTTGGTCCATAGTATCCGCCCGGAACCGCATAGGGCGAGGTTGCGGCAAACAGAGTTGGCAAGGCGCCCTCGGCCGGCGAGTGGGCCAGAAACAGCGCCAGAAATCGGCTGGCTTGATAGTTGAGGCCCTTGGTGCCGGGGCCGTTGGCGATGAGATCGGTGAGCGCGAAGCCCGGATGCGCGGCGTCTGACAGAAGGCCCCAGCCCTTCGCGTCGCTGCGTCGTTGCAGTTCCAGGGCAAACATGAGGTTCGCGAGCTTGGACTGGCCGTAAGCGGCGATGGGGCGATAGCTCTTCTCGAATTGCAGGTCGTCGAAGTTGATCCGGCCGATGCGGTGCATGCCGCTCGACACCGTCGTGACGCGCGCCGCGCCTGCCGCGCGCAACAACGGCAGCAGGCGTGCAGTAAGCGCGAAATGGCCCAGATGGTTGGTACCAAATTGCAGTTCGAAACCGTCGGCGGTGGTTCGCCGCGCCGGGGGCGTCATGACGCCGGCATTGTTGACGAGGATGTCGAGCCTTGAATGGGTTGCGGCCATTCTCGTTGCGAACGTTGCGATGGACGCGAGGCTCGCGAGGTCGAGTTCCTCGAAGCGGATTTTTGCCTCCGGCGACTCCGCCAATATCCGGCGGACGGACTGGGCGCCCTTTTCCGCATTTCGGCCGGCCAAGACGACTTCAGCTCCCCGGCTTGCCAGTTCGAGCGCCGTCTCAAAGCCAAGACCACCTGTGCCCGTCACGATCGCAAACCGTCCGGTCTGGTCGGGGATATTGGTGGTGTTCCAATCGGTCATGACGACAATCGTGCCCACGAGGCCGCCAGCATACCGCCTGCGCCAGCATTCCTCGCCAGGTGCGTAGGGGTTTGGTTAGCGCGGCGCTCTGGCTTCGGCACGTGCCCAGCCGGCGGGCGGCGTCGATCTTTGGCAATTCGACTCGACTCTTGGCCAAAGGGCTGATTTTTTGTCGGCTAAACCATCCGCAAAACTCTCGAGGAAACGCGCCATGACGGCCATTAACCAGGTTACCGATTTCTCACGCGACGGAGAGGTCGGGATCATCACGCTGAATTCGCCGCCCGTGAACGCGCTCTCGTTCAACGTACGCGACGGCCTGTACGAAGGTTTCAAGGCGGCGATCGCCGATCCGGCCGTCAAGGCGATCGTCCTCATCTGCGAAGGGCGCACCTTCATCGCCGGCGCCGACATCTCCGAATTCGGCGGTGCGCAGAAGGGCGCCAGTCTCTTCGACGTGCAGAAAATGATGGAGGATTCGCCCAAGCCCGTCGTCGCGGCGATCCACGGCACGGCGCTCGGCGGCGGACTCGAAGTCGCGTTGTGCGCGCATTATCGCGTCGCGGTGCCGAGCGCGCGCTGTGGTCTTCCCGAAGTCAATCTCGGGCTGCTGCCCGGCGCCGGCGGCACACAACGCCTGCCGCGCATCGCCGGAGTCGAAAAAGCACTCGAGATGATGACGAGCGGCCAGCATGTGCCGGCGAAGGAATGTCTCGCCATGGGCCTCGTCGACGAACTCGCCGAAGAAGGCAAGCTGAAGGAAGCAGCGGTCGCCTATGCGCGCAAGATTCTCGCCGAGAACAAGCCGCTCAAGAAGGTGCGCGAGAACAACACGAAACTCGAAGCCGCCAAGGGCCATCCGGAAATCTTCGCCAACTTCCGCAAGGCCAACGCGCGCAAGTTCCGCGGCTTCAAGGCGCCCGAGGCCAACATCCAGTGCATCGAGGCCGCCGTGAACCAGAGCTTCGAGGAAGGCCTCAAGACCGAACGCAAGCTGTTCATGGAGGTGATGGCGAGCCCGCATTCCGCGGCGCAGCGCTACTACTTCTTCGCCGAACGGCTCGCCAACAAGATTCCGGACGTGCCGGACGACACCAAGCTCATCCCGATCAAGAAAGTCGGCATCATCGGCGCCGGCACGATGGGCGGCGGCATCGCGATGAACTTCGCCAACGCCGGCATCCCCGTGACCATCGTCGAAGTGAAGCAGGACGCGCTGGACCGCGGCCTGAAGGTGGTGCGAGGGAATTATGAACGCAGCGCAAAGTCCGGCCGCTTTCCGATGGCCGATGTCGACAAGCGCATGGCTTTGATCAGTCCCTCGCTCGACATGAGCGCTCTGGCCGACGTCGACCTCGTGATCGAGGCGGTGTTCGAACGCATGGATGTGAAGAAGGAGATTTTCACCAAGCTCGACGCCATCTGCAAGCAAGGCGCGATCCTGGCGACGAACACCTCAGGCCTCAACATCGACGAGATCGCATCGGTCACCAAGCGTCCGGAATATGTCATCGGCCTGCACTTCTTCTCGCCGGCCAACGTGATGAAGCTGCTTGAGATCGTGCGCGCCGATCACACCTCGAAGGAAGTGATCGCGACCTGCATGAAGCTTGCAAAGACCATCGGCAAGATCGCCGTGCTGGTCGGCGTCTGCCCGGGTTTCGTCGGCAACCGCATGCTGGCGCAGCGCGGCCGCGAGGCGCAGAAGATGGTGCTGGAAGGCGCCATGCCGTGGGACGTCGATCGCGTGCTCTACGACTTCGGCTTTCCCATGGGACCGTTCGCGATGAGCGATCTCGCGGGCCTCGATATCGGCTGGGTGAAGGAGAAGTCGCACGGCGAGACGATCCGCGACGTGCTGTGCGAAGCCGACCGCCGCGGCCAGAAGACGGCCGCCGGCTATTACGATTACGACGAAAATCGCACTGCCAAGCCGTCGCCGGTGACCGAGAAGATCATCAAGGATTTCGTCAGCAAGTCCGGCAAGAACCCGCGCACGGTTGGTGACGAGGAGATTCTCGAGCGCTGTATTTTCCCGATGATCAATGAAGGCGCGAAAATCCTGGAGGAGAAAAAGGCGATCCGCCCGAGTGACATCGACGTCGTCTGGGTCAACGGCTATGGCTGGCCGGTCTATCGCGGCGGCCCGATGCACTATGGCGACCAGATCGGCCTCGACAAAGTGCTGGCCAAGATGAAGGCGTTTCAGGCGACGATGGGCGATGCGTTCAAGCCCGCGCCGCTGCTGGAAAAGCTCGCCGCCGAAGGTAAGAAGTTCGCCGACATGCGTTGAACTTAGGCACGCTCAGTAAAGGATCGAGGGCAAATAGGCGCCGGCAGGCTCGTTGTAGAGGCCCATCGTCATCAGTGTCAGCGATTGAGTCACGCGAAGTCCGTGGTTCAAACACCAGCGCATCAACTCGCCGTTGCGCGACGGCACGAGGAAGCCTGGCCCCATGAATGCTTTCGCTGCGGCGATCAACGCCTTCA
>Ga0207693_10000348_pt1 | contig 42725 bp, 42 predicted proteins | sample LARL81metaG_FD_184347 | JGI IMG/M metagenome (GOLD analysis project Ga0207693, IMG submission 184347) | Corn, switchgrass and miscanthus rhizosphere microbial communities from Kellogg Biological Station, Michigan, USA - LAR L8-1 metaG... | ecosystem: Host-associated > Plants > Roots >... | reverse complement strand
CCAGGTCGAGCGGGGCGTAGTCGGCACGCTCCGCCGGAAGTTCGCCGCCGCGCCCGGCGGCGACAAGTATCACGGCGATCAGGATGACCAGACCCGCGAGCAGCAATACGACTGACACATATGAATCGTGCCACGCCCAGACCAGTGCACAAGCACGCCGTGCCCCTATTTCCGCGCATCAGCACGTACCCGGTTAGAACTCGAGGTCTCGTCCCGCTGGGAATCGAGGCGCACGCGCTGCTCGGCGAACGTGCGCAGCCGGTGCTGCGCAAGGCACCGCTCGCGAGCATCCCGCCAGATCAGGCCCGGCAGCTCATCGGCACCGGCCCGCTCGCGGCGCGGACTCCTGCCACCATTACCGATCCGGGCGCCTTGCACGCCGAACTCTCCCGGATCCGCGCCCGGGGATACGCCCTGGACGACGGCGAGATGGAGGTCGGCGTCCGGTGCGTCGCCGTCGGCATGCCAGGTGCGACACCCATGGCCATGTCCGTGTCCGGCCCGGCCGCCCGCATGACGGACGAACTGGTCGCGGTCACTGTGTTCGCGCTGCAGGCGGCCAGCTCCGAGCTGTACCGGCAGCTCGCCTAGAACGCCTGCTCGGGCGACGGGTTTACCTCTCGACAATCTTCATGTAAAAATGTATGCAATCTGCGGTTGCAATGAGAGGAGGACCCGCACTTGTCGCTATCCATCGACGTGAGCCGCTGCCAAGGCCATGGCCGCTGTTCGCTCATCAGCCCGAAATTGTTCGATGTCACCGACGACGGCCTCGGGCAGGTTCTGGTTCCCGAGCCGGAGCCGGCTGACACCGCCGACGTGGCGCGCGCCATCGCCAACTGCCCTGAGTCCGCGATCTCCTTCTCAGCCTAGGCCGTCACCATCGGGTCGGTGCCGCCGCCGCGGTCGTCGGCGGCTTACTCCTACGGAGGCCCCTATGACAACCATCAACGATCCCGCGGCCCTTCAGGTGGAGGACCTCGCGCCCCATTTTGACCTTTTCGACCCAGTCCACAGTGAGCGGCTCTGGGAGGTCCTGGCCTATGCGCGCAAGGCCTGCCCCGTGCTGAAGACCGACGCCGATGAGGGTTACTACATCGTCACGCGCTATGACGACCTGCGCACCGTCCTGGAGGACGCCGAGACCTACAGCTCGGAGCAGGCCGGCCTGCGCGGGGTGCCGATCCCGATGCCGCCGCTGACCGAGGACCCGCCCAGGCATATCGAGTACCGCCGCGCGCTCAACAAGTACCTGTCCCGGTCCTTCCTCGGCCGGTACGCGGGCGATGTGCACGAGACGGCCCGTGAGCTGCTTGACGACCTGGTGCCGCGCGGCGGATTCGATTTCATGACCGATTACGCGGTCCCCTTCACCTCGCGCAACCTCGCCCGCGTGGTTCTCGACGACAGCAACGCCGAGCGCATCCAGCGGGCGATCGCCATCGCGACGCGGATCAGCAGCGAGGGCGACCCCCAGGCATTCTTCGACATGGCCGCGCTGGCCGAGGAGTTCTTGCGGGACCGCGCAGCCTCCGGCAGCCAGCGGGACGACGTGCTGTCGGCGATCGTCAACGGGACCGTGCAGGGCCGCCCGCTCACCCTGGAAGAGCAGGTCGGGGCGACGATGATCATGTTCACCGGCGGCCTGGACACGACCAAGGCCGCCCTCGGCAACATCGCCCGGCACCTAGCCGAGGATCCCGGCCTCGAGCAGCGGCTGCGCGACCCGGAGTGGGTCAAGGCGGATCTGGACGAGTTCCTCCGCTACGAGTCGCCGATCACCTTCATGGCGCGCACGGTCACCCGCGACACCGAGCTCGGCGGCTGCCCGCTCAAGCCGGGCGACCGGGTGGCGGTCCACTACGCCTCCGCCAACAGGGACGACTCCCGGTTCGGCCAGGCGGACCGGCTCGACTTCGACCGGGAGCGCAACCCGCACGCCGCCTTCGGCCTCGGCCCGCACCGGTGCATCGGCATGCACTTCGCCCGGCTTCAGATCGAGATCGCCTTCAGCGAGCTGCTGTCACGCGTGACGAACCTGCGGATCCCGGCGGGCGCGCACGTCGAGACGGCGGTCGGCATAGTGCTGAGCCCCGAGCACCTGCCGGTGACCTTCGACGTCCGGGAGCCGTAGATGACAGGGCTGCTGGCGGGCCAGGTCGCGGTCGTCAGCGGGGCGGCCCGGGGACAGGGCCGCAGTCACGCCCTGGCCCTCGCCAGGGAGGGAGCCAGCATCATCGCGCTTGACGCGTGCGCCCCCATCGCCACCGTTCCCTATCCGCTGCCGACAAAAGCCGACCTCGAGGAGACGGCCGGGCAGGTCGAGGCGCTGGGCGGCCGGGTGATCCACGGCGTGGTCGACGTGCGCGACCTCGCTGAGATGGAGCAGTTCATCGGCGACGCGGTCGCCGACCTCGGCCGCCTGGACATCGTCTGCGCCAATGCGGGTATCAGCACCCCCTCGCCGACGCTCGAGATGCCGGAAGAAACCTGGCAGACCACGATTGACATCAACCTGACCGGCGTCTGGAAAACGTGCAAGGCAACGGTCCCGCACATCGTGGCCGGCAACCGCGGCGGGTCGGTGATCATCACGAGCTCGGCCGCGACCGTCATGATCTCCGGGAATATCGCCCACTACACGGCGGCGAAACACGGGCTGATCGGCTTCATGCGGGTGCTGGCCAAGGAACTGGCCCCGCACCGGATCCGGGTCAACACCCTGCATCCGGCCGGCGTGCGGACTCCCATGGTCTACAACGAGCCGATGTACCGGCTGTTCCGGCCCGACCTGGAGAACCCGGGCAGGGAGGACTTCGAGGCGGCCGCGCGTTCGCACAATGCCCTGGGAGTTCCCGCCGTGGAGCCGGAGGACGTGTCCGCGGCCGTCGTGTATCTCGCCGCGCCGTCAGGTCGGTACGTGACGGGCAGCACCTTCATGCTCGACGCCGGAGGTTCGCTGTGACAGCGCCGCTTGCCGACCTGGTCCGTGTCGAGGACACGCGGTTCTACGATGACCGCCAGTTCGCTGTCTACGACCGGATGCGGACCGAGGCTCCCGCTTACCACTACGAGCCCCTTGACGTCTTCCTGCTGACCCGGATGGACGATGTCCGCTACGTTTCCACGCACCCGGAAAAGTTCTCCAACGCCAGCGGCCTGACCCTCAACCAGCTCCGGATGGCCAAGGCCGGCGCGACCGCCGCGTTCGAGCGGTTCAACGAACCCGACGGCGAGCTCGTCATCACCAAGGACCCGCCCCGGCAGCGAGCGCTGCGTGCCCTCATGTCGCAGAGCCTGACGCCGCGCTACCTGCAGGGTTTCCAGGAGGCACTCGACGGATTCTGCCGGGACCTGCTGGACCAGGCCGGTGACGGGGCCCCGGTCGACTTCGTGGACTCCATCGCGGCGGAACTGCCGCTGTATGTCGCCGCGGCACTCATGGGCGTCTCCAAGGTCGACATCCCCCTGATGAAGAGCTGGGTGGCCGCTCTCGAGGATCTGACCAGGATGACCTCCGCCGCCGATCTCGAGGAACCAGGGCAGCGCTTCGACGAGCTCAAGCGGTTCCTTCGCGATCAGCTGGAGCGCAAGCGCCAGGCGCCCGGGAATGACATGATTTCGTCCTTCCTGGCGTCGACGCTAGACGGATCCCCGACTCCCGACGCCATCGTGCTGGCGCACGTGGCGACGCTGATGTCCAACGGCGGCACGACACGGCTGCTGCTCGGCAGCGTCGCCTCTTTCCTGGCCGGCGACCCGGACCTGATGGAGCTCGTCCGGGCCGACCCGGGCCGGCTTGACGCCGTGATCGAGGAGTGCCTGCGCCTGATGCCGCCGGCCAGGGGGTTCGTGCGCACCGCGACGGCCGACGTGGAACTCTCCGGCGTCCGGATCCGGGCCGGCCAGCGGGTGTACATGCTCTATCCCGCCGCGAATCGTGATCCTGAATGCTTCGCCAGCCCCGATAGCTTCGATCCGGGCCGGCGCCAGGGATACGGCCACGCGTCGTTCGGCTTCGGTACTCACTTCTGCCTGGGCGCCGGGCTGGCCCGCATGGAGGCGAAAGCGCTGTTCACGGAGCTGATCTCGCGCTACAGCGCCATCCGGCTGGCGGGGGTGCCGACCCGTTATGAGCACGTGCAGCTGAACGGGTGGGCAACCCTTCCGGTCACCTTTCATCGTTAGGAACGGCCGGAATGATCTCTGGGACCTAAAAGGCAGGAAAGATGAAGATCACAGTTGACCGGGATCGGTGCGTGGGCTCGGCGTATTGCCTGCGGATAGCGCCCGCGACATTCGATGTGGGAGACGACGGCATCGCCGTTGTCCTGGACGCCGGCGTGACAGGCGCGCGGGCAGCCGCCGCCCGCGAGGCTGAAGCGGACTGCCCCTCGATGGCCATCTCGATCGATGAATCCTGAACACCCGGCCATGACAAGCGAGCCCATTCAGCTCACTTTGCTGGCAGCGACGCGGATCCGCGGTCTGGTTATGGACGGCATACTGCTGCCAGGCGAAAAACTCCGGCAACTCGAACTGGCCGAACAGATTGGCGTATCCCGCAGTCCGCTGCGCGAGGCGCTCCGCACGCTCGAGTCAGAAGGCATCCTGACCTACGAGGTCAATCGCGGATACGTCGTCGCCCGGCTGGAACCCCGGGATATCGCGGAGATTTTCCGCATGCGATCGTTGCTGGAGGGCGATCTGCTGAGATCGATCGCCAGGCCCGGCCAGGGCGTGCTCGACGCCTTGACGATGCACAACGACGCCATGATGGCCGCGATCGACCACGATGACATCGCCGAGATCATGCGGCGCAACCGCGATTTCCACTTCACGATCTTCGACCTCTCGCCGATGCGGCAGTTCAAGCGTGAGATCACCCGGTTGTGGCAGCTCACCGAGGGCTACCGGGGCTGGTGGTGGCACATTCCCGACGCGCCGGCCCGGATCGATCGCGAGCACAGGCAGATCATCAGTACCTTGCGCCGGTTTGACCTTGACCAGTTGGTCGAGCTGTTCGATGCGCACCGGGTCGGCGGCCACCAGGGTATTGCCAACGGCAGGGCGGCGGCCCTAGACGGCTCCCGCTGGTGGTCCGGCACATCCAGCGGTTAGCCCGTATTGTATGCTAAAATGAATGCATATTTGCCGACGGTCCGAGCGATGGAGGGTCGACGATGGTGCGAAGCCGCGTAGGCCATCCCCCGCGCGGGAGCCGGGAGCCCGCCGGCGGCGGTCTCACCGTCCGCGAACTCACCGTCCGCGAACGGCTGAGCATCGCCATCTCGCGCGAGCTCAAGGACGGCGAGGTCGTCCTGACGGGAGCGGCATCAGCCATCCCGCTCGCCGCGTGCCTGCTTGCCCAGGCGCGCCACGCCCCGTCGCTAACCATCCTGGGAGCAGGCGTCTATATAAATCCGCGCCGCCTCGTCCCCGAGTTCACCGCGGGCTGGAACTGCGACCCGGTGGCGATCGCGGACATGTCTGACGTTTTCGCTGTCACCGAGCTTGGGATCGACGTCATGTTTTACGGCGGGATGCAGATCGACCGGTACGGATCGGTCAATCTGCACTACATCCCGACGGCGGCCGGCATGCTCCGCGGACCCGGGCTAGCCAACTCCGCGCTGGGTCACACGGCAGGGCGCACGATCCTCTACACCGAACGGCACGACCGGCGGACCCTGGTCGATCTCGTCGACTACGCGTCGGTGATCGGCCATGCCCGGCGCGGGCGTTCCCGAGCCGAGCTCGGCCTGCCTAATGCCGGTCCCAGCGCGCTATTCACGCCGGATGTGCTGTTCCGGCCGGACTGCCGGGGATCGCTTGTCCCGGCGCAGATGATGCGCCCGCTCGACTGGGACGACGTGATAGCCCGCACTGGCTGGCCGCTGCCGGCCGCGCCACCGGAGCCGTTCGAGGCAGACGCCGGCGAAGTCCGGACCCTCCGGCGATTTGTCGATCCGGGCGGCTTGCTAGTGGCCCGGAACAAGTGACCACTGCAGAGGCTGGGAAGCATTCATGAGCGATTCCGTAACCGCTCTCGGTTTTGAGCCGGTAATCCTGACGGCGCAGGAACGTCAGCTGCTGCTCGAAGTCCGCGAGTTCGCACGGGCTAAGCCGTTCGAGCCGTCCGCCGAGAGCCCGACACGCGGCGGCTTCGACCGGGCCTTCAGCGAGGACCTGGCCCGGCATGGCTGGGTGGGAATGACCATCCCGACGCAGTACGGAGGCTCGGCCCGGTCGGGCGTGGAGCGCTGCCTTGTCATCTCCGAACTCCTGGCCGCCGGCGCGCCTCTCGGGGCGCACTGGACGGCGGACCGGCAGACGGCACCCAGCCTGCTGCGCAACGGCCCGCAGACGCTGCGCTCCGAACTGCTGCCGCGGATCGCCGCAGGGCGCTGCGTGCTGGCGGGCGGGTTCAGCGAGCCCGACGCGGGCTCGGACCTGGCGTCGGTGCGGACGCGTGCCCGGAAGGTGCCCGGCGGCTGGCTCATCACCGGGCGGAAGATCTGGACCACGGACGCGGAGCGTGCCGACTACTTCGAGATCCTGTGCCGGACAAGCGACGGGGGCGGCCGGAAACACGACGGGCTGAGCCTGCTCATCGTGCCCGCCGGTGCCCCGGGGCTGTCGGTCGAGCCCATCCAGGGCATGGATGGTGAGCGGCACTTCAACGAGGTCGTCATCGACGAGGTGTTCGCTCCCGACAACTGGCTCATCGGGCAGGAGGGTACGGGCTGGCAGCAGCTGACTGCCGAGCTTGCGCTGGAAAGGGCCGGGCCGGAGCGGTACCTGTCAACGTTTCCGCTGCTCGAGTCCTTCGTACAGTCCAGGCACGGGGTCGACGCGCCGGAGCAGAGTTTCGAGCTGATCGGGAGGATCATCGCCCAGCAGACCGGCTTGCGGCTGATGTCGCTTTCGATCGCGCGCATGGTAGACCGGGGCGGTTCGCCGGTCGCTGAGGCGGCCATGGCCAAGGATCTCGGTACCGAGCTAGAGCAGCTTCTCGTCGACGAGCTGTGGCGGTATCGCTACGAGGAGATCAAGCCCGGCCCGGCCACCGAGAGGTTCCATGAATTCCTCGACATCAACCGGCTCCGCTCGCCGGTCTTTACCACCGCGGGCGGCACCAACGAGGTGCTGCGCGTGCTGGTCGGCCGCCAACTGCCTGGCTGGGCCAGCACCCGGAAGAGCTGGGCGCTCCGGTCACCACTGGCGGCGACGGTGTTCGAGCAGGCCACGGCGCTGGACGCCGATGGAGGTCCCTGGTCGGTGCCGCGCGGCCGGGTCGATCCGTTGTCCATGGAGTTGCTGGGTTCCCTGCAAGCCGCGGGGTTCCTCGGCGTCAGCGTGCCGGAACAACTCGGCGGCAGCGGTGGCGGCCTGAACGACGCACTCGAAGTGCTGCGCGGGGCGGCCTACGCCGGGGTGAGCACTCCCGTCATAGAGAGTCCCATCCTGGCGGGCTGGCTGCTCCGCCGGGCCGGGATCGCCTTTCCGTGGAACGATCAGCTGCCGTTTATCGCCGCGGGTTCGGTGCGGCTCGAGCAGACGGGCGGCGGCCGTGTCCTCACCGGCACCGTGCCGAGCATCGCCTGGCCAGACAACGCCAGCACGCTCGTGGTGCCGGTACGGCAGGGCGAGCAGCTCCTGGTGGCGACCCTTCCCGTTGACGCCCTGGGGCTCCCGCCGGGTGCGGCCAACACCGCCGGCGAGCCGGTTGCCCGCGGGATCCGGCTGGACCGCGTACTCGTCACCGAGCTCGCACCTACCGGCCTGACATTCGACGCGGCCATGGAGATGCTGAGCATGCGGTGTGCGCTCGCCCGCGCGGTGGGCATGGCCGCCGCGCTGCAGCGCACCGCGGAGCTGACGATCAACTACGCCGGTCAGCGCGTTCAGTTCGGGCAGCCGATCGCCCGGTTCCAGGCGGTGCAGACGCACCTGGCCAGGCTGGCCTCGGAAGCGCAGCGGGTGGCTGTCGTGGTGGACGCCGCCCAGGCTGCCCTGCGTGACGACGAGGTCCCGCAGTTGGATCCCGCGCTGATCGCCGCGGCCCGCACGCTGGCCGGGGACGCGGCGATCGTGGGCGCCCGGACGGCCCATCAGGTCCACGGGGCGATCGGCGTGACGATGGAGTACCCGCTGCAGCGATTCACTCGCCGGCTGTGGGAATGGGAGGCCAGCGACGGGACCGCAGCGCGCTGGGCCCGGCGGCTGGGCGCGGATGCCGTGACCGGGCAGCTGCGAGCGTGGCAGCTCATCACCGGGACCCGCTGACGCCGCGTGTTATTCAACCGCTTCAACTGACTGGAGTAATCATCATGGAGTTCTCCGAGAAGGTGGTCTTCGTGACGGCGGCGGCCGGTGCCGGGATCGGGCAGGCGGTAGCCAGGACCTTTGCCCGCGAAGGCGCGACGGTGGTGCTCAGCGACCAGCACCCCGAGCGAACCGCCAAAGTCGCGGCGGATATCGCCCAGGACACTGGCCAGGAGGTCACCGGAGTCGCGCTCGACGTGCGGGACGAGGGACGGATCGACGAGGTCATCAACGGCATCGCGGATAAATACGGGAAAATCGACGTCGTCGTCAACAACAGCGGCATCAACATGCTCGCCCCGCTGCACGAAATGCCCACCGATACCTGGCGCCACGTTCTCGATGTCAGCCTGACCGGGCCGTTCATGGTCACGAGGCGGGCACTGAACGTCATGCGTGACCGGGGCACCAAGGGCGCGATCGTCAACATGTCATCGATCGCGGGCTGGATGCGCACAGCCGAAGGCGAGTCGCATTACGCCGCGGCCAAGGCCGGCATCACGGGGTTTACCCGGGCAGCGGCCATGGAGGCCGCGCCGCACGGTATCCGCGTCAACGCCGTGGCACCCGGGCTGGCCTGGAACCCGTTCCTCGGCAAGATCTACGGCGAGGAGTACGTCGAGGAAATGGCCCGCCAGACGCCGCTCGGCCGGGTTGGCCAGCCGCAGGATGTCGCTAACGCCGTGGCGTTCCTCGCCAGCGAGCGAGCGAGCTTCATCACCGGCGAGATTCTGTGCGTGTCGGGTGGCTACTACCTGCACATCTGACCGGTCCTGCGCCCGGCGCCGGGCATTACCCCGCCGTGGCGCCGGGACGGGTGGCGACAAGGAGCGTCCACTGGCTGTCGATTACCGTGACGTTGTCCTGGTTGAGGACGACGCGCCGCTCCGTCACCCGCCCTCGCGTGCCGCTACGGGTCAGCTGCGCGTCGGTGAACGTCAGTTCAACGCGGACCGTATCGCCGATGCGCGTCGGGGCGAGCCAGCGGCACGTCACGTCGGTCATGCCCAGCAGGGCGGGCTGCAGCGCATGGAGCACCGGCAGGCGGGTGCTCAATCCGGACGCGACCGACAGCACCAGCAGCCCGTGCGCGATCCGCCCGCCGAACGGAGTGGAGGCGGCGAAGGCCTCGTCCACGTGCAGCGAGTTGAAGTCACCGGACAGGCCCGCGAACGCGACCAGGTCCGCCTCGGTGATAGTGCGCCCCGACGTGACGAACGTCTTGTCCAGCGGCAGATCCTCGAAATACAGCCGGTCACCGTGGTTCATTCGGTCCCCAGGCTCGACGGGAATTTCGGCCTGCGCTTTTCGCGCATCGCGGTATAGCCCTCGCGAGCGTCGTCGCTGAAGAATCCGAGCATCTCCATGGCGAGCGAGGATTCGAAGATCGGGCCTGCGGCACGGACCCAGTGGTTCAGGGTTCGCTTGGTGGCGGCGATCGCACGACGCGGGCCTGCGGCCAGATCCTCCGCGATCCGCAGCGCCGTCGGCATCAGCTCATCGTCCGGGGTGCATTTGCTCACCAGGCCGATCCGCTCGGCCTCTCGGCCGTTGATGAAGTCACTGGTCAGCAGGTAATAGCGAGCCTTGGCCATGCCGCACAGCAACGGCCAGATGATCGCCGCGTGGTCGCCGGCGGCCACGCCGAGCTTGAGATGGCCGTCGGTAAGCCGGGCGTTTTCGGCCGCGATGCTTATGTCGGCGGTGAGGGCAACGGCCAGGCCAGCGCCGACAGCGGTGCCGTTGATCGCCGAGATAATAGGTTTCGTGCAGTTGGTGATGTTGTGCACGATATCCGCGGCCTCCTTGAGCAGCCGCGAGATGACACGGAAGCTACCGAGCGTGGCCTCCACCATCTCGAAGTCCCCGCCAGCCGAGAAAGCCTTACCTTCGCCGGTGATCACTACGGCCCGGCACCCGTCATCCTCGTCAACATCGAGCCAGACCCTGCTGAGCTCGGTGTGCAGCACCTCGTCCATCGCGTTAAGCCGGTCTGGCCTGTTGATCTTGATCAGCAGCACGCCATCGGCCGGGTACTCGAAGGTGAGCCTGGAGTAGGAGGACCAGTCCATCGGACTCCTCGTGTCGTCGGGGATGACAATTGCGCGGGACGTCATGTCAGCAGCAGCGTACCACTCGCTACGTTGTTAATCACTACCTAAGTAGGTAGGTTATGATACCGACTGCTGTGGCTGGAGAAGACTCTCCGCGAGGGCCCGCGACTTGGACAGGCCCTGATCCAGGAACTGGGTATCAGCGCCAATGGTCATGAACCTGGCCCCTTCGCCCGCCCACAGGCGGGCTGCTTGCTCGGTGGCGGCGAAGATCCCGAACGGGACCGAGTTCCGCTGGCACGCGTCACGCACATCGGCGATCCTGGCCCGGACATCGGGGTGGTTCGGATCGCTGCGATGGCCCATGGAGACCGCCAGGTCCGCGGGGCCGACCATGATGCCGTCCAGGCCCGGAGTCTGCAGGAGGACGTCTATGTTGGCGAGCGCATCGACGCTCTCGACCATGACGAGCACCGCCACCTCATCGTCGGCCCGCGCGATGTAGGCCGTCCTGCCTCCCTCGAGACGGGCGGCCCGGCGCGGCCCGAACCCGCGCCTGCCCAGCGGGGGGTACCGGGCCGCCGCGACCGCGGCAGTGCAGGAGGCCGCGTCGTCCACCTCTGGCACGACCACCCCTTCAGCGCCGAGATCGAGGATCTGCTTGATCAGGGTCGCGTCGTTACCCGCCGGCCGGACGAATACCGTCGATGCCGACGTCCGGAGCGCGATCAGCAGCATCTGCAGCTGGTCGACCGTAATCGGAGCATGTTCGGTGTCGATGAGGACGAAGTCGAAGCCCGCACCGCCGATGACCTCGGCGACGAATGGATCGGCGATGGTGATGGACACGCCGAGCGCGAGCCCTCCCGCCCGCATGATCCCTTTCGTGCGGTTGTCTCTCATTCATTTCCTTTCTGCACGCATTTATGTATGCATAAGATATCCGAACGGCCGTAAGGGGTCAACCTCGGCCGGGCTCGCGCCGGTGGTCCCCGCCGCGGGCCGGGCCGGGAATGGGTCAGACGTAGGTAACTACCAACTGCAGGAGGTACCTAGTATGGTGATCGGTGGGTAACCGGCTCGCGGAAGGGAATCATGCCATGACTGGCAGCGGTTCGGAGGGCGGCAATCCCGCGGGAATCGACGCCCGGGTGATCGCGGCTTTGACGGATCTCGGCTTCTCGCAGTACGAGGCCAGGACCTATGCCGGCCTTATCGGCCGTGAGCCGATGACGGGATATGCCATCGCGAAAGATACGCTCGTTCCCCAGCCGAAGGTATACGAGACACTCGGCAGGCTGGTCGAGCGCGGAGCCGTCCTGCAGGTGAGCGGTTCGCCTGCCAAGTTCGTCGCGGTTCCTCCAGCCCGCGTGCTGAGCCAGCTGGAAACGTCGTTCCGCCAGCGCATGGCCACCGTTGAGCTAGAGGTCTCGCGGATGCGCCGCGAGACCTCCCAGGCCCATGAGTTCCGGATGTACAAGGAATCGGACTCGTGGATAGCGATTGTCGGCGCGGCCAATGGTCTCATCAGCGGGGCGACCGAGCGGATTTACGTGTCCGGTCACGGCACCTACCTGGACGCACTGGGCGAGGAGATCAGTGCGGCCGACCGGCGCGGCGTCCGGGTCGACATCCTCTGCTTCGGCGAGCTGCCCTTCAGCCTGCACAACGGGATAGTGATCCGCCACAGCAGCACGGACGGCACTGTCTACCGGCATCACCAGGCCCGCCACCTCGCGATCACCTGCGACACGGCCGCGGCGCTGTGGGCCCTGGCCCCTGAGGGCGACAAGTGGGAAGCCATGTGGTCTGACAACGACCCGCTCCTGACCGCGCTGGTGAAGGGCTTTGTCCGGCACGACATATTCTCGCAGCGGATGTTCCGCGACTTCTCGACCGAGATGCGGGCCCGGTATGGCACCGGTCTCGAGGGGCTTTTCGACCGGCACCTGGCGGATTCCGCCGAAGGCATGTCCCAGGTCGCCGAGGGTTCGCAAACCGCCGAGCGGGGCCAGCGCCGGCCCGCCTGAACCGCCGTACGATTGGTCTTAAGCTCCGCGCCGGCGAAGCCCGCGTCCCTCAGAAGGCGATCACGCCGCGCAGGTTGACGCCCCGGTGCATGTCCTCGTAGCCGGTGTTGATGTCGTCGAGCTTGTAGGTCCTGGTGACCAGATCGTCCAGCGGCAGCCGGCCGGCCCGGTAAAGCGCGTAGATGCGGTCGATGTCAACCAGCGGCCGGGTCAGCCCCATGACCACGCCGATCAGGTTCTTGGCGGACATGGCGAACTCGACGAGCGGCAGCGTTGCCGTGTTCTCGGTAACGGGCGACACGGATGTCATGACGACGTTGCCGCCCTTGCCGACCAGGGCGGATACCGGGCCGATCAAGTCCCCGTGCAGCACCCCGACCGTGATGATGGCGGCGTCGGCCATCCGGTTGCGGGTCAGCTCCGCGACCAGTGGCTGCGCTTCGCTGACACTTGAGGCGGTATGGGTGGCACCGAACTTAAGGGCCTGTTCCCGCTTGAAGGCGACAGGGTCCACGGCGACTATCTGCGCGGCGCCCGCGATGGCCGCGCCCATCACCGCGCTCATGCCCACGCCGCCGGTCCCGACGACGACCACCGTGTCCCCGTCGCGGATGGCGGCCGCGCGGACCGCGGAACCGTAGCCGGTGATCACGCCGCAGCTGGTCACCGCCGCGACCGGCGCGGGAATGTCACGCTCGTAGCGGAATAGCCGGATCTGCTGCACCAGCGTGTACTCCGAGAAGGTGCCGAGCTGGCCATAAGCTCCGAGCTGACGCCCGTCGCGGGTGGTGAAGGCGAACGACCCGTCCGCGCGGGCCCCGGTCAGCACGTCCAGGTTGCCGTCGCAGAGGTGACTCCGGCCGTCCGCGCAGTACCGGCACTTGCCGCACGTGGGCAGGGGAAGCAGCATCACCGAATCACCCACGGCCACCCGGTCGACGCCATCGCCGGTCGCCACCACGATCCCCGCGCCCTCGTGCCCGCCCACCACGGGGAGAACGGCCGGGAAGTCACCGGTGATGTTGTGGTCGTCGCTGTGGCACAGCCCGGCGTATTCCAGCTTGACGAGAACCTCACCCGGCCGAGGATCGGCAAGCGTGCAGTCGACGATCTCCCAGGGTCGGCCGACTTCCCAACATACTGCGGCACGTGTGTTCGTGGGCACGGCGTTTTATCCTTTCGGGCGGGGCCGGCAGATCGTTGCGTCCCGGGAAGCCCCGGGCGCTCACATTCAGCATCTCGCTATACTGCACACATTTTTGTATGCTAACGCTAGGCCGTGGCTCCGGGCTCGTCAAGGCCTCGCTGGCCGACCGTGTGCTGGCGGCAGCACCCGGGGAAGGATCGCGAAGGAGCTATCGTGGAGCACAGGGTCGTCGTAGTGGGCACATCCGTGGGGGGCGTGCGCACAGCCCAGGCCCTGCGCGCCGAGGGGTACCCGGGCCGTATCACCCTGGTGGGTGAGGAACTCGAATTGCCTTACGATCGTCCGCCGCTATCCAAGCAGGTCCTGAGCGGCGCCTGGCCGGCCGAGCATGCGCGCCTGCTCACCCCGGAAGATGCGGCCCATGCCCAACTCGAGTTGCGCCTGGGAGTCGCGGCTCGCGCGCTGGACCCGCAGGCCCGGCTGGTGCAGCTGGCCGATGGCGAGCTCCTGCCTTATGACGACCTTGTAATCGCGACGGGAGCATCGCCGCGGCCATCCCCGTGGCAGGCGGACTCCGGCATCTTCCTGCTGCGAACGCTGGCGGACTGCCGCGCGCTGAAAGAGCGTTTCGCCGACGGCACCGCGGTCGTGATGATCGGGGCCGGTTTCATCGGTGCCGAGACCGCCGCGGCAGCGCGGTCGGCCGGGTGCGACGTTACGCTGGTCGACCCGCTACCCGTCCCGATGGAACGCGTAACGGGTCCCGTGGTCGGCTCGCTCCTGGCGGACGTGCACCGCCGGCACGGGGTACGGACGCGCTTCGGGGCGGGAGTGCAGGCGATCAGCGGGCGGGCCGGCGACCTTCGAGTCACGCTGAGCGACGGATCGGTGCTGGGGGCCGGGACGGTGGTCGTCGGCATCGGCGCGATCCCGAATGACCAGTGGCTGCGGGGATCGGGACTCGCGGTCGAGGACGGCGTCATGTGCGACGCGCACCTCGCCGCGGCAGGCGCCGCACATGTCTTCGCGGTGGGCGACGTGGCCCGCTGGCCGCACCCGGAACTGGGTGACTGGGTCCGCTCCGAGCACTGGACGAACGCGGCGGACCAGGCACGATGCGTAGCGCGCAACATCGCTCGTCCCGATGCCCAGGAGACCTATCATGCCTCCGACTACGTCTGGTCGGACCAGTACGACTGGAAGCTGCAGCTGGCCGGGCAACGGGCTTGCGCGGTAGCGGAATGGGTCATCGGCGCGCCCGATGAACAGCGGCCCAAGGTCGCGGTGCTGCACGCGGACGCCATCGGGCGGTTGTGCGCCGCGGTCTGCCTTAACTGGCCTCGGGCGTTCGTGCGGTGCCAGCGGCTGCTCGGCGAGCGGGTGCCCGCGACCCAGGCCCGGGAGGTGGTGGGGGCACTGTGAGGATCAGCTGGCCCGGACGCCCCAGTCGCGCAGGATCGATTCCCGGTCGCCGTCGAGAACCGGTCCCGCCGCTGTCGGCAGGTCATAGCCGGACAGGATGAACGGCAGGGACACCGTGCGCAGCCCGTCGTCCAGCGTCGTCAGGTAGCCGTTGGCGGCGACGTGCTCATCGTCGATGACATCCTCGAGATGGTGGACGGGGCCGCACCAGACTCCGTGGTCGCGCAGCCGGGTCAGCCAGTAACCGGCGGTCTGGGTCGCGAAGTGCTTGTCGAGGGCGGCCCGCATCTCGCCGGCGTGCGCCAGCGTGTCGGCGTAGCTGGCGAAGCGCGGGTCCTCGAGCAGGTACTCAATCTGCGCCCCGGCCACGAAGGCATCCCACGCGCGCGCGTTGATGGCCGCGACGGCAATCCACTTGCCGTCACGTGCCTGGTACTGGTTAAGCAAGGCATTGCGCGGCTCCGTCCGCGGCCGGCCGCTGGTCGATGAGCCCGCGGTGTTGGCGACCGAGCCGATGAGCAGAGTCTGCGTCCACAACGCGCTCTGCAGCAGCGAACCGGTTACGGTCTCGCCCCGGCCCGTCCTGGCGCGCCGCATGAGCGCGGCGAGGATGCCGCCGAATAGGTAGGTCCCCGTTATGACGTCGTTCATGGCGCCAGGCGGGGCAAATGGCTCCGCGGGGTCCGGGGAGAGCGTGAACAGCATCCCGGCATAGGCCATGCCGGTCATGTCTTGAGCCAGATCGCCGGCGCGCGGCCCCCTCGGGCCGAGACCCGAGCCGTAGGCATAGACAAGCGACGGGTTGAGCGCGTGCAGGCTGGTTTCGTCGATGCGCAGCTTGCGGATCGTTGCCGGGCTCATGTTGCTGACAAAGACGTCCGCCATGGCGATGAGCTGGTCGAAGACCTCGCGGTCGGCCACGGAGCCCAGATCGAGGGCGATAGAGCGCTTGTTGCGGTTGCAGGTGGAGTAGGAGATGCTCGTGCCGGCCGGGCCGCCTGTCGCGGCACCGGCGGTCGGGGCGGTATGCGCGCGGGTCGGATCACCGCTCATGCCCTCTACCTTGACGACATCGGCACCGAGATCGGCCAGCAGCATGCCGCTGACCGCGCCGGCCATCCAGATCGTCATGTCAACTACCCGGATGCCGGCCAGCGGGCCGGAGCGGGGCTCGGACGACGTCCCGTCTGACAACGTGCCCTCCCTGCGAGCGAAGCCATTCCTGCGTTTCGATTGTAGACTAAAATGCATGCAGAATTATGACGGCGCGACGCGATGACGATCACTACCCTGCCGGACGTGCAGCGACGGCTGCGAGAGGTGCGCAGCGTCGCCCTCGGCGGCATGCTCCTGGAGAACCGGCCAAGCACCCTGGTGCGGGCGCTCCTGCGCTCCGAGGCGACCGGCCTGTTTTTGTGTTCGGCGCCCGCGGCCTCCTGGGATGCCGACGTCCTGCTCGGTGCGGGACGGGTCAGCAGGGTGCGCATCCCGCACATATCGTTCGCCAGCCTGGGGCTGGCGCCGGCCGCGCGGCGGGCGGCCGCCGCGGGCACAGTCGTCTTCGAGGACTGCGACGAGGCACTGCTGCTCGGCGGCTTCTTCGCTGCCAGCAACAACGTCCCGATCCAGGTCCTGCACAACCTCGGGACCAACGACCTCGTCGATGACAACCCCCTGCTCATCCGTTCTGGCGACCTCCTCGGCGTGGGTCCGCTACGAGTGGACGTCGCACTGCTGCACGCTCCGCTCGGCGATCCGGAAGGAAACCTGGTGCACTTCGGCAGCCGCTGGGCTGACCTGCTCATGGCCCGCTCCGCGCGGCACGTCATCGCCCAGGTCGATCGCATCGTGCCGACCGCCGTGGCAGCCCGGCTCGGCGTGTCGATCCCGGGCTACCTGATCGACGAGGTGGTGGAAACGCCGTTCGGCGCCCATCCGCTCGGCAGTGTCGGCTGCTACGTGGCGGACCTGGATCACCTCGCGGCCTACCAGGCCATGGTGAACGCCGACGGCTTCGCGGACTATCTGGGGAGCTATTGCACCATCGACCACCCGTCATACCTGGACCAGCTCCCGGCGGCGCGGCTGCGCGAGCTGGAACAGGCGGCTCACGGCGGCTGAGCCCACCGCGCGGGCGGCTCGTTACCGGCCGGTGAATCGCGGTGCGCGCTTCTCACGCCGGGCGGCGAGCGCCTCGCGGGCATCGGCGGTACGGGCCAGTCGCAGGGTGTACTGCTGCTCGACGGCGTAACCTTCTTGCACCGGCAGCCACTCACTTTCGTTCAGTGCCTGCTTGCCCAGCCGCAGCGCGAGCGGGCTGTGCGCGGCGATCTCCCGTGCCCTCACCATCGCCGCGCCGGCCAGCTCGGTGCTGTCGTGTACCGAGTCCAGGAAACCGAATCGCAGCGCCTCCTGACTCGTCAGCGGCTGCGCGGTGAAGAACATCCGCCGGACGATGCCCTGTGGCAGGTGCCGCATCATGTGCCGGCCGCCGCCGCAGCGGCCGACCGCCACCTCCGGCAGCGCGAAACTGGCGCGCGGCGAGCCCATCCGCATATCGGCGCAGGAGGCTATGACCGCACCGGCCCCGATCGCCGGACCGTCGACGACTGCGATGCACGGCTGAGGCAGGCCCAGTAGCTGCCCGAAGACCCGCCGGGCGAGTTCCTGACGCTTGACATCGGCTTCCTCGGCGTCCGCGCCGGTGAGCGCGGCCAGCTCGGTCATGTCAGCGCCGGCACAGAATGCCCTGGTGCTCGCCGACGTCAGCACCATGACCGATATCTGCGGGTCGGCGCCGACCCGGTCGAGGGCGGCGCTGATCTCCTGGTAGAAGTCCGATGACAGCGCGTTCACCGGCGGCCGGTCGAGCGTGACCGCCGCGACCCGGTCCGCGATCTCCACCCGGACCTGGCCGCTCACGAGCTGGCCTCGGGCCCGTCCGGCGCGCCCTCGGCCAGCCCGGCAGCGCAGGGCGCTATGCCTCCCCATGTGACCGGTGCCTGCCGGACCACCCCCGACTCGATGAGCGCATCAATACGGTCGGCACCCAGGCCGTGCTCGGCAAGGACTTCCCGGCTGTGCTCTCCTATCTTCGGGGCAGCGGTCAGCCGTGCGCGAGAGGCGAAGGCGTCGAACACGGCGGGCCACTCCGCTACGCGCGGCTGGCACTCGCCGGGCACCTGGTAGATCATGCCCCGCTCCTTGAAGTGCGGGTCGCGCACCGGCTCATGCAGGTCGTTCACGGGGGCTACCGGGACGTCGTGACGGGTGAGCAACTCGATCAGCGCGGCACGGTCAAAGGTGGCGACACGCGCACGCAACGACTGCTCGATCTGGCTGATGTGGCGCCGGCGCTGCTGGTAACTGGCGAACTGCCGGCCGGACAACTCCTCCAACTGCAGCGCCCGCACGAGCCGCTCCCAGAAGTGATCCTCGAGGGCGCCGATGCTCACGTACTGCTCGTCCGCGGTCAGGTAGACACCATAACCAGGACGAATGAGAGCATCGGCGCTGACCTGCTCGCTCAGCGCCTCGGCGATGCGTGGCTCCATCAGCGCCAGGGTGCAGTCCGACAGCGCCACGTCGAGGTGGCGCCCGGTAAAGCTGGCCGGGCGGGCAAGCTTCTCGTACAAGGCCAGGACCACCGCCAGCATGGAGTAAAGTGACGCGCCCATGTCCGCAGCGGGCAGCGTCGTCGGCACGTAATCGGCGGCGAAGTATGACTTCGGGGGCGGGATGGCCCCGGCGAACGAGAGGTACTGGAAGTCGTGCCCGGGAAGGTCCCGGTACGGGCCCGTAGCACCGTAGCCCGAGATCGACAGGTAGATAATCTGCGGGTTCACCTCAAGCACCGCATCGAAGCCGAGGCCCAGGCGATCCATCACACCGGGCCGGTACGCCTCCACCAGCACGTCGGCCGCGGCGATCACGCGGAGCAGCGCAGCATGGCCCTCAGCCGACTTCAGATCGACCGACAGATCGCGCTTGCCGCGGTTCTCGGCGGCGAACATGACCGGGCGCTGGCGCAGCCGGTCACCGGCATCCGGCCGCTCCACCTTGATGACATCGACGCCGAGGCCGGCTAGCAGGCGGGTGGCGTAGGGCCCTGGCACCTGCTCGGACAGGTCGACGACCTTGACGCCACCCAGCACACCATCCGCTGCCACCACGATCCTCCGCCTGGACTTCCTAGAAGTTTGATACCTACTATGGTAGATACTAATTCGCACGCTGTCACGAGCGGGGAGGGCACGGCATGGAGACTGACTATGTCTCCGAGTGGATGACCGACGAACTGCAGGCGCTGCGCGATGTGGCCCGGCAGTTCTTCGAGCGCGAGGCCGCGCCGCAGATGGCTAAGTGGTCCGAGCAGAGGTTCGTCGACCGGGAATTCTGGGTGAAGGCGGGCAAGGTCGGGCTGCTCTGCCCGACCGTCCCGGAGGAGTACGGCGGCCCCGGCGGCAACATCCTGCATCAGGTCGCGATAACCGAGGAGCAGTCACGCGTCCTTGAGAAGGGCTGGGGCAACAACGTCCACAGCGGGGTGGTCACCGACTACATCCTCAGGTACGGCAGCCGGGAGCAATGCCAGCGCTGGCTGCCGTCGATGGTCGAGGGCACCCTGATCGGCGCGATCGCCATGACCGAACCGGGGGCCGGGAGCGACGTACGGGCGATGGTCGGCCGTGCGCGCCGTGACGGTGATGAGTACGTCATCGATGCCACGAAGACCTTCATCACCAACGGCCAGACCGCGGATCTGATCATCGTCGCGGTCAAGCTCGAGAATCCGCAGGATCCCGCCGCCGACCCGAGGGCGATCACGCTGATCGCGGTCGAGGCGGCCAAGGCAGAGGGCTTTCACCGCGGGGTCCCGCTGCGCAAGATCGGCCAGCACGCCGCCGACACGTCGGAGTTGTTCTTCGATGAATGCCGGGTACCTGCCGGGAACCGCATCGGCGACGAGGGCGCCGGTTTCCCGGCGCTGATGAATCAGATGCCCCAGGAACGGCTGATCCTGGCGGTCAATGCCGTGGCTCAGACAGAAAAGGCGGTACAGCTGACGCTGGCGTACACGAAAGAGCGCAAGGTCTTCGGCAAGCCGCTCTACGACCAGCAGAACACACGGTTCGTGCTAGCCGAGTGCGCCACGCTGGCCAGGGCAGCCCGGCTGTTCATCGATCACTGCATCGTGGCGCACGCGCACGGGCGGCTCGACAACAAGACCGCGGCGATGGCCAAGTGGTGGCTGACCGACGTGCAATGCAAGGTCCTCGACGAATGCGTCCAGCTGTTCGGCGGATATGGATACATGGAGGAATACCCGATCGCCCGTATGTACGCCGACTCCCGAGTACAGAAAATCTACGGCGGCGCGAACGAAATCATGAAAGAGATAATCGCGCGCGCGCTCTGAGAGGAACGAGATGCCTGAAACGCTGGGCGGCCTTGACGGCCAGGTCGCTTTGATCACTGGCGGCGCCGGCGGTCTCGGCAGCGAAGCGGCACTGTGGCTTGCCATGGCGGGCGCGCAGGTCGTCATAGCTGACGTCGACGCCGCCTCGCTGGAACGGACCGCGGACAGGCTCACCGGGAAGCTCGCGGACGCGAAGAGCTTTCATTACGCCGCGCTCGACGTGACCGACTCCGCCGCGGTTCGCGACCTCGTCGCCGACATTGAAGGCCGCTACGGGCGGCTGGATATCCTGCTGACCAGCCACGGCTTTCCTCGCGACCGGCGGCTGCGGGACATGGCAGACGACGACTGGAACGATGTCATCGGCGTCTGCCTGACTGGAACGTTTCTGTGCGTCCGCGAATCGGCGCGGCTGATGACGGACCAGGGCTACGGCCGCATCATCACCGTCGCGTCGCGCGCCTGGCATGGCAACCCCGGCCAGGCGAACTACTCGGCGGCCAAGGCCGGCGTCGTCGGGCTCACCAAGTCCGTAGCCAAGGAGCTCGGCCGCCACGGGGTCACGGCCAACGCGATAGCCCCTGGGCTCATCGAGACGGCCTCGCTCCGCGAACTGGCGACCTTCGACCAGATCGCCGAGCGCGCCATCCGCGACAACAGCATTAAGCGCATCGGCCAGCCCAGCGATGTGGCCGCGGCGGTCCTTTACCTGGCATCCCCCGAGGCTGGGTTCATCACGGGCGAGGTCATACACGTCTCGGGGGGGCGGTTCGGCTGACCGCGGTGAAGACCGACCCGCAGGCCGGCCCGGCGCACTGGGCTTGCCTCGACAAGGACTGCGCCGACCTGGCACGGCGAGCCCGCCGGTACCTGGACGAGATCTCGCCGCTGATCCCGGCCGCCGAGCGGGACAGAACTCTCCCGGTGGAGATCATCCCGGGCCTGCTGGACGCCGGTTTCGTGCGCGGCGCGATCCCGGTCCGCGACGGCGGTCTGGGGCTGTCGCACCTGCAGACGGCGCTGCTGATGGAGGAGGCGGGCCGCTGCTGGGCCAGCATCCGCACCACGGCGAACATCCTTACCCTGGTCGCCGAGCTGCTATCGGCGGCCGGGAGCACCGAGCAGAAGCAGCGGTTCCTGCGCCCGCTGCTCGCCGGCGAGCGGATGGGATGGTTCGCCATCACCGAGCCGGAGGCGGGCTCCGACGCAGCGTCGCTGACCACGCTCGCCGAGCGATTGCCCACCGGCTCCTACCGGCTGACCGGCCGTAAGGCCTACATCACCAACGCCAGCTACGGCGACTTCGGGGTCGTGCTCGCCACCGTGGATCCCGGTCTCGGGGCCCGCGGCGTCACGGCCTTCCTCGTCGAGCAGGGGGCCGGCGGATACCGTGTCGTGGCCCGTCCGCAGCTGTCGGTTCGCGCCGCCAGCTGCTGCGATGTCGTCCTCGACGGGGTGGTGGTTCCGGCGGAGAACATGCTCGGCGACGTAGGCCGCGGGCTGTCGCTGGCCATGCGGGCCGTGAACGGCGGACGGCTCAACGTGAGCGCCGGCTGCACCGGCATCGCGCAGGCTGCTCTCGAGGCGGCCAGTGCCCATGCGGTGTCGCGTACTCAGTTCGGAAAGCAGCTCGCGAGCTTCCAGCTGGTGCAGCAGCTGATCGCCGATATCGCGGTGCAGACCAATGCCGCGCGCCAGGTCTACCAGTCGGCCGCGCGCCTGCTCGATGCGGGCGCGGATGCTCGCGTGGAGTGCTCTATGTCTAAGTACTTCTGCTCCGAAGCAGCCAATCAGGCGGCGACGAAAGCGGTGCAGGTTTACGGCGCGGCGGGGCTGATGGAAGGCAATGTCGCGGAGCGGCTGTTCCGTGACGCGCGCGAAGCCACCATTCCGGAGGGCACATCACAGATGCAGATCCTGCAGATCGGCAAGGCCCTGCTGGGCGTCTCGGCGGTGCGGTGAGCGATGCAGCCGTCGACGACCCAGATAGACCGGCGCCCGGTGGCGGGCATCGTCGGATACAGCGCCTACCTCCCCGCCTACCGCCTCCAGCGCGGCGAGATCGCGGCCGCGGTCGGGTCCAGTGCGCGGGGGGTACGCTGCGTGGCCGGCTACGACGAGGACAGCACGACGCTCGGGGTGGCCGCGGCGCTGCCGGTGGTGCGCGGGCGGGAACCGGCGGTCGGCAGTGTCTGGTTCGCCACCACCGACCCGGTGTACGCCGACAAGACCAACGCAACGGCGGTGCACGCGGCGCTCGAGCTCCAGCCCGGCATAGTCGCCGCGGACCTGGGCGCCACCTTGCGCTCCGGCATCGTCGCGCTGCTGACCGCCGCCCGGGACGGCGGGCTTGCCGTGCTGGCCGACCGACGCGGAGGCCCGGCCGGCGGCGCTGACGAGCGCGAGGGAGCGGACGCGGCGGCCGCTTTCCTGTTCGGCGAGCAGGATCCGCTTGCCTACGTCACCAGTACGGCGTCGGTCACGGCCGAGTTCATCGACCGGTGGCGCGCGCCCGGGGCGCCGGACGGCGCGGCCTGGGAGGAACGTTTCGGCGAGCAGCGATACGCCGAGCTCGCCGACCAGCTGCTGGCGCAGCTCTCCTCGGCTGGGGTCGAGCTCGGCGGCGTCTGCCGGTTCGCTGTCACGGGGATCAACGCCCGTGCGGTCCGCACCGTCACGAGTGCCGTCCGGAAGGCGACCGGGGCCGAGCCCGAAGGGGGCGACCTGCCCGACATCGTCGGCAACGCCGGAGCCGCACAGGCCGGCCTTGCCCTGGCAGACCTGCTCGACACGGCCAGAGCCGGTGAGATGCTGCTGCTGATCTCGCTCGCTGACGGCGCTGACGCGCTGGTCCTGCGAGCCACCGACGCGATCGCCGGACGCCGCGGTGAGCCCCTGCGCGCGCAGGTCGATCACGGCGTGACCATCGGCTACCCGCAGTACCTGCTGTGGCGGGAGCGCCTCGCGGCCGAGCGGCCGCGGCGTCCCGACCCAGACCGTCCGTCGGCGCCGTTCGCCTGGCGCAACCGGCAGTACAAGCTGTCGATGACCGGAGGCCGGTGCCGCAAGTGCGGCGCGGTGCAGTTCCCGCTGCCGCGGGTCTGCTATCAGTGCCACACCGCCGATGAGTTCGGGCCGGTGTCCGCTTCCGGGCAGACCGCGCGCATCGTCACCTTCACGGTTGACCGGCTCGCGTTCTCGCTGAGCCCGCCGCTTGTGAGCGCGATCGTCGCCTTCGACCAGGGCGGGCGCCTGCAGTGCGAGCTCACCGACGTCCGTCAGCCGCTAGGCGTCGGTGACGAGGTAGTCCCGACCTTCCGCCGTGGCGCCACCATCGGCGGCATCCGCAATTACATCTGGAAGGCCCGGCCTGTGTATCCGGCCACGTCAGTGGCCCCAGGACCCGCCGGTGCCGGACGTGAGAGCTAGGAGGTGCCCGTGGCGCAGCATGGGCTGAGCGATCGCGTCGCGATCATCTCGATGGGCTGCACGCGATTCGCGGAGCACTTTGACCGCAGCGCGGATGAGCTCGCCATCGACGCCGTCACCGAGGCGCTGGACGGCGCCGGTCTTGCCTGCGACGACATCGACGCGTTCTGGCTGGGCACCTACGTGTCAGGGATCAGCGGCATGGCGCTGGCCCGGCCGCTGCGGCTGACCGGCAAGCCGGTCACCCGGGTGGAGAATATGTGCGCCACGGGCTCCGAGGCGCTGCGCGCGGCCGTCTACGCCGTCGCCTGCGGCGCCGTGGACGTCGCCATGGCGGTCGGCGTGGAAAAGCTCAAGGACTCCGGCTACGCAGGCTTGATCTCGCCGAAGACCCAAGATGACGGCACCCGGGTGAATACCTCAGCGCCAGCGAACTTCAGCCTGCTCGCGCCCGCGTACCAGCAGCGCTATGGCGTCACGCCGGAGCTGTTCCGGGCCGCTATGACCCATGTGGCCTGGAAAAACCACGCGAACGGCGCCCTCAACCCACGCGCGCAGTTCCGCAAGGAGGTATCGAAGGAGTCCATCGAGCGCTCTCCGGCCGTGGCCGGGGAACTGGGGGTGATGGATTGCTCCGGCGTGGCCGACGGCGCCGCGGCCGCGATCGTGACACGGGCCGAGGACGCGCCCAAGTACACGGGCACGCCCCTGTATATCAAGGCGCTGTCGCTGGTCACCGGGGACGGTTCGGGCGCCGCCGACCCGCGCTACGACTACACCAGCTTCCCCGAGGTCGTCCACTGCGCGCGGGAGGCGTACGCGCAAGCCGGGATCACGGATCCGCGCCGGGAGCTTGCCCTCGCGGAAGTCCACGACTGCTTCACCCCGACCGAGATCGTCCTGATGGAGGATCTCGGCTTCGCCAGGCGCGGCAACGCCTGGCGGGACATCCTCGACGGGGTCTACGACCGTGACGGGGAACTGCCCGTGAACCCCGACGGGGGTCTCAAGAGCTTCGGCCATCCGGTCGGGGCGAGCGGGCTGCGGATGATCTACGAGTGCTGGCTACAGCTGCGCGGACAGGCGGGTGCCCGCCAGGTCGCCACCGCGGACCGAGGGCTGGCGCTCACGCAGAACCTGGGCGGCGCGCCCGGTGACTGCGTCTGCTTCATCTCCGTGGTGGGCAGCAGGCCCGGATGATGCCGTCGCCGCGGGGCCGTGCCCTGACCTCCGCATCGCGTCATCATTCCGCCTTGTGAATACAAAAATGCATGCGATATCCTTAGATGGGAGGCCGCGGGCGGCAGCTTCTCCGCTGCTCCGCCCGTCGCCAGGGCGACATCGCGCGGCGGCAGCCGCCGCCCGGCACACTCCCCTGCACCCACATGGCGTGCGGTTCGGCCACTAGAGACGGGATTCGGCATGCATGTGATCGATACGGCGAAGATTCCATGGACACTGGTCAGCAAGAGCAATCGCCCCGGCCGCGTCCACCGCAAGCTCATCCACGAGGGTTCGGTCTCGCCGGGCGTCGGCTACACCGCCGACCTCGTGTTCTACGAGGGCGGTCACGGCACGTTCAGCGCGCCACGGCACAAGCACAACTTCGACCAGATCCGCTACGTGGTCAGCGGCAGTCCCGACTTCGGCCACTACCAGGTCGCCTCGCAGGGCCAGTCGGCGTTCTTCCCGGCTGGCGCGGCTTACGGGCCGGAGACCATCGAAGAGTCCGAGATGCTGCTGATCCAGTGGGGCCAGCACTGGATGACGCGGGCCCAGCACGACGAGACCTACTCGAGAATGCTCCAGGCCGGCGAATTCAAGGACGGCTATTACGTCACGGTCGACGCCGCCGGGAACGAGCAGCGCGCCGATGCCCGCAATGCGGTCTGGGAGACCTTCAACGCGCGCAAGCTCGTCTACCCCACGCCGAGGTATCCGCAGCCGGTGATCATGGAGCCGGAGGGGTTCGAGTGGCGTCCCGTCAGCCCCGGCGTCTGCGGCAAGGTCATGGGCCGCTTTACCGAGGACGACGTGTACATCGGAAATTACCGGTGGGACACGGCCGACGGCGTGCTCACACTGGGTCCCGAGCGCACTCAGCTGATATGGGTCGCCGACGGGCAGTTGACCGCCAACGGCGCCTCCTACGATCGCTCGACGGTCATCTTCTCCGAGTTCGAGGAGACCACCGAGCTGACCGGCACCGCCGGCGCTCAGGCAGCCGTCTTCGGCCTGCCGCTCCCGTCCTGAACAAATCTCGCGTGAGAAAGAAGCCACATGTCGCTAACCACACTGGACCAGCGGACGGCACTGCTCGTTGTGGACCTGCAGGAAGGCATCGTCAGCCTGCCGACCGTGCACCCGGCCGCAGACATCGTCGGGCGCGCCGCCAGCCTGGCCAAGGCGTTTCGGGCGCACGGACTGCCGGTTGTGCTGATCAATGTCGCCGGCGGCGCTCCGGGCCGTACCGACCTGCCCCGATCCACGTCGGCGCCGAAGCCGAACTGGACCGATCTCGTACCGCAGCTCCAGGCATCTGACGACGACCGCTTGGTGACCAAGAAGAGCTGGGACTCGTTCCACGGCACTGCCCTGGACGAGTATCTGCGGTCCGCGAGCATCAGCCAGGTGGTGATCGCCGGGATAGCGACCAGCATCGGAGTCGAGTCGACCGCACGCTCGGCCCACGCCCACGGCTATAACGTCACACTCGCGACCGACGGGACGACGGACCTTGACGCCGAGGCGCACTACAACACCCTCGAGCGGATTTTTCCCAAGCTCGGCGAGACCGGCACCACGGCCGAGATCCTGACGCTGCTCGAGCAGACTCACCAGTAGGGAGATGAAATGGCAACGGGGCCGCTTCAGGGAATTCGGGTCATCGACCTGACCATCTGGATGTCAGGGTCGATCGGGTCGATGCTGCTCGCTGATCTCGGCGCCGACGTAATCAAGATCGAAGGGCCGACCGGAGATCCAGTTCGCCGCTATGTACCGATCGGCTCGACCGAATCGGGTAGTACTCCGAGCGGTGTGAACTACGCCTACGCTCTGTGCAACAGGAACAAACGGCAGATCAGGCTCGATCTCCGCGATACCGCAGATCGTGACCGGCTATACGAGCTGGTGCGGGACGCGGAGGTCTTCATCACCAGCATGCGGGCAGAGACCCTGGTCTCGCTCGGCGCCGACGAAAAATCCATCAAGTCGATCAACCCCGCCATTGTCTATGCGAAGGCAGGCGGGCTGGGCCACACGGGGCCGCGGGCGAACGATCCCTGCCAGGACATGCTCGGGATGGCGTACGCCGGCCTGCTCTTCACCGCATCGCCGGAGCAAGACGAGCCGTTCGCGCCGCCGGGGGCGACTAATGACGTGCTCACCGGGACAATGACTGCCTTGGGCGTGCTGGCCGCGCTGCTGAATCGGCGGCAATCGGGACTGGGGGAAACCGTTCAGACCTCCTTGCTGCACACCGCGCTGTGGACGCAGCTGATCCAGTTCGGCACTGTCGCGAACACGCCTCAGTTGTTGCTTCCAGCCAAGTCGCGGCGTGATCCGCGCAGTCCAGGAGTCAATCAGTACAAGTGCTCGGACGGGCGGTGGATTGCGGTCGCCGCTGTCACCGCCGACGCGTGGGCCAGGTTCGCGAAGGCGCTTGATCTTAGCTTCATGGACCCTGACGGGGAAGGCGAGCTTTCTTATGCCGGGGTACTCGAGCACGCGCCCCGCATACGCGAGATGCTTGATGAGTATTTCGCCAAGCAGCCCATGTCCTACTGGCTTGCCCGCCTGGAAGCGGCTGGTATCTGGTGCACGCCGGTGAACACGCTCACTGAGATCATGGACGACGAGCACGTCAGCGCGAACGAATACATAAGCACCCTTGACGATGGCATGAAGACCGTGACGATGCCATTCACACTGGCCGGCTATCAAGCTCCGACTCGTGCTGCTCGTCGCCTGGGCGAGGACGACGACGATGTGCTGAGAGAACACTGAGGTGATCTCAGGGTGTGAGGCCGAGCCCGTATCGTATACAGGTCTTCGCGGGGTGTTACTGCCAGTCGCCGATTGCGACGCTGTGGTTGTGGCTTCAGAAGATGGTGGCCCCGCTAAGCGGCTTGTTCACGTCCCCGCGCGGGAAGAGATCCTCGGTTGGAGGGGTCAGGATTTCTTCCGGCGCCGGTCCCACGCGCTCGACGACGGGTGCCAGCGCGGCCACGTCGAAGCCGAAGACCTGGGCCGCGGTCTGGCCCAGCATGATCCGCGCCTCCGTCTCCGGGACGTTGTTGGGGCCGAAGGTGGCCTGCAGGTAGTTGATCGTTCCGCCGGTCCAGGTGCCTTCGTGGTGCGGGTAGTCGACGCCCACCATCATCTTGTCGAGACCGATCGAATGCCGGTACCCCACCTCGGCGCGGGACAGCAGCGAAGAGCCGATCCAGCACTGACGCTGGAAGTACTCCGAAGGCTCGTGCTTGATGGCCTCGCGGATGTCGCGACGGAGATAGCTCCCGTTGTAGGAGTAGTCCATCTCGGTCATCTTGCTGGCGAACCACGCTGATCCCTGCTCGGTGAAGACCACGCGCAGATCCGGGTGCCGCTCCAGCACCCCGCCCCATATCAGGTGATCGACGATCTGCTGCACGTAGAACACGACCACGCTGCGGAACAGCGGCGACAGGCATGCGGGATGCGGGGGCTTGGCGTTGGTGCCGACCCACCGGTTCGAGGTGGAGGAGATGGCGACGTGCGTGTTGAGTACCAGGCCTAGCTCAGCGATGGTGCTCCAGATCGGATCGAAGTCCTCCGCGTAGAGGGGAAGCTTCTCGTCGAACATGGGCATCGTGACGCCACGCAGTCCCGCGTCCTTGATCTGGTGGATCTCGCGGATCGCCGCCTCGACGTCATTGAAGCTGATGGAGGCCATCCCGGCGAACCGGTCGGGGGCGGTGCTGCAGAAGTCGGCGAGCCAGCGGTTGTACGCCCGGTCGCCCGCGTCGATCTGCGCCTGCGTCCGGGCGCCATAGCCGAGCTGGGCGGCAAGCGTCGGCGAGTACAGCTCGAACGGGAGGCCGAAGTCCGGGAAGAGAACCTCGGCGACGACGCCCTCGCGCTCAAGCTCCTTGAGCCGGCGCTCCGGATTCCAATTCCCTTCCGTCCGACCCGGGCGGATCATGTGCTCGACCCACTCCTCGACGATGTATGGGTCGAGCCGGGCTCGCAGCGCGGGTTCGTCAAATGTGTGCGAACCAACTTTGCGGTATTCGACGAGGAAGTCGCGGAACTCGTCCCGGAACGCGGGATCCAGGTAGTCGGTGTAGTCCTCCATCCGAGCGGTGGCATGACCATCAGACGAGATGATCATGATCTTGCCGGTGTCACTGAACTCAGCCATGTGCGGTAGTCCCTTCGTGCGGGCGTCGCACCCGGCAGACGCCTGAGGCCGTCAGCCTATTCTTCCACCCACGCAGCGTGCCTGCAAGTATTACGGAATTTTTGTATGCAAAAACTTATCCACCATTACGCGGCAAGACATCGGCCTGCGCCCGGCCATCGCCGGCGTCAGTAGAAGCTCAGCGGCAGGTGGACCCAACCGTTGCGAAGCAACTGCCGGATCTCGATGATTTCACCCGCGACCTCGATCCTGTCGAAGGAATCCAGAAGCGCGCCGTATAGCTCGCGCGCCTCAAGCCGGGCAAGGTGGGCCGCGATGCACAGGTGCGGGCCGTAACCGAACGCGAGATGCGCGCTGGCGTTCGGCCGCTCGATATCGTACGTCCACGGGTCAGCGAAAACCTCCGCGTCCCGATTGCCGGCGTCGTAGAGCAAGTAGACCCGCTGGCCCGCTTTGATGTCTACGCCACGGACCTGAGTGTCCTGGAGTGCCGTACGCAGGAACCCCCGGGCCGGCGTAACCCATCGCAGTGACTCCTCGATCGCCCCCTCGAGCAGATCGGGATTCGCCTTGAGCTTTTGCAGCTGATCCGGATGCTCGGCGAGGGCTAGTGCCATCCCAGCCAGGAGGGAGCGTGTCGTGTCACTGCCCGCGGCGAGAAACGTACTGCAGTAGGTGAGCAGGCTCTCTTCTGAGATGGGCTTGCCGTCGAGCTGAGATGCGAGCAGCGTCGAGATCAGATCCTCGCCCGGGTGGGCTCGCTTGATTGCGAATTGTGCCCGGAAGAAGTCGCGCATCTCGGAGAACTGCCTGATCGCCGCGCGGATGTTTTCCGCGCCGTGGATCAGCTTCAAAGACTCGAGCGCGTCGCTCCACCGGCGTATGTCGGCGTCGTAGCCTGACGGCAGGCCGATGAGCGCTTCTGCCACCCGGATCGGCAAGACAGCCGCTATGTCTTCGACGAAGTCGAGAGGCTCGCCTGGCTCGATCTTGCCGACGAGCTCCGCGGAGTCACGCCGCACCTGCTCCCCCAGCCTCGCGAGCGGCTTCGGAGCGAAGTTCCGCGTGGCGACGCCGCGCAGCTCACGGTGCCGTGGCGGGTCGGCGTAGGCGAATTGTTCCCCTGGGCCGTGAAGGGTGGCGTACACCTCCACCTCCTCGGGCGTGAGCCGGAGCTCATGCAGGTGCAGTCCGTGTGCGGACGAGAAGATCTCCGGTCTCCGGGCTGCTTCCTTGATGTCCTCATGTTTGGTCAGAACGAAGACATCGAGCGGCTCGTAGTAGAAGACCGGGCGATCAGCGTGCAGTCGGTCGTAGCTCTCCCGCCGCTCCTCGAAGTAGAAGTCGGGATCCTCAATGCGGACGTCGTCGACGTTCAGCGGCTTCATCCTTCGCCTACTCATTCAAAGATGGCATGTCGAGTGCACGATCCGGTACGCCTAGATAGCGCTATCACGCCATCGTGTTCATTTTTGCATACATAATTAGGCTACTGTGCCGACCGTGGACCCGTCAAGCGGCCCCGCGCTGGTCTTCTTACATCGTTCAGGTTGTTTGTACTCATTATTGTAGACACTCTTGCCGCCCATGGCTCTTAGGCCGGCGCACGGCGGCAGGCCTTGCCCCGGGGCGTGCCCGAGAACCTGGCGAAAGGCGGCCTGACGCGCCGTGCGGCCGGCGGTGGCCGTGCGTGTCATGCGAAGACAGGACTCATCGTGTCCTGCGGGACGCGAGGCAGCCGCGCAGGAGGCGTCCGGACGTCATCGACCGTCGGACCGATGCGGTCGGCGACGCCCTGCAGGAACGCCATGTCGAATCCGAACACCTTTGCCGCTGTCCCGCCGAGCATGTCACGGACCTCGCGCGGCGGCACGTCGCAGAACGTGTGCGCGATCGCCTCACGCGAGTACGGGAACGTGCCCTCCGAGTGGGGGTAGTCGACACCCCACATGATGTTTCCGACGCCTATCTCGTGACGCTGTCTGGCCTCCTGCGGTAGGAACAGGCTGGCGCCGATGTAGAAGTTGCGCCGGAAGTACGCACTCGGCGGCATCGTCAGGTTCTCAACCGCCGGGCTGAGGAAACGACGGAAGCCGGAGGTGTCCTTGCCTGCCTCATACATCTGGTCCAGCTGCCGCAGGTAGCCCGGCACCCAGGCCGAGCCACCCTCGGTCAGGACCACTTTGAGACTCGGATGGCGCTCCAGCACACCGGTGAAAATCAGGTGCGCGACCCCCCGCCGGTTGTAGAAGTGGTTCTCCAGCATCGAGATTGCGATCATCCCCGGGCCGCCCCGCTCCGCATCGCGCAGCTCGGGAGGTGCGGGCGCGTGCTTGTGCAGCGGGAGGTCGAGGTCGGCACACAGTGCCCAGACCGGATCGAGTTCGGCGACGTACAGCGGCCGGGCCTCACTCCTCGGGCTGTCCATCGGCAGCAGGATCCCGCCGGTCAGCCCCATCTCCTTTATCCTGGCGATCTCTTGCATCGTGTCGTCCAGGTCATCGAGCATCACCTGTGCGATGCCCGCCCGGCGTCCGGGAGCAAGGCCGCAGAAGTCCACCAGCCAGCGGTTGTGCGCCTGAAGGCCTGCCCAGCGCCGCTCGTACTCGTGCCGAGTCTTCGGGCTGCTGCCTGCGAAGACGGAGCCAGGCATGAACGGAGGCGCCGTGTTCGGGAAGATCACCTCGGCGGCGACTCCGTCCTGGTCCATGTGCTTGATCCGGCGATCCGAGTCCCAGCTCAGCGCGCTGTGCCACGACGCGGCCCCGGTGAGGATCTCCACCTCGCCGAAGTCGAAGTCTGCCCGGTCTAGACGGGGATCTACGAAGTCCCACGGGTTCGAGTACGCAGCCGCCCATGCGTCGAACTCGTCGTGCCATTTCTTCGGCAGATACGGTTTGTAGTCCGGGATGTCGGCACCGGCGTGGCTGTCGGAGGAGATAACCACATAGCGGTGATCTCCCGGCAGTTCCGAACCGCTCTCGCCCGTCAGCGGTGTGCCGTGATCGGCCATGTCTCCTCCTTCGGGTTCGGCGCCAGAAATGCATGTATTATTACGTTCATTATTACATTCTTCAAATCATGTTTCAATGAGTTCCCGCAGGACAGGAGCCATGCCTAGCGCCTGGTCGCCGCCTGCGAACCGCCCGTTACCCGCTGACCGCGCTCTCTCCACGAAACGCACCTGTATGGCGGCGGCACGCGCTGCCCCGACCACCTGATACCACCGCAGGTCCGCAAGCGTCCGTCCGGACGCCTCGGCATAGTCCGCCGCCATTTCCGCTGGCCGGAGCAGGTCTGGCAAACCCGGCACGCCTTGCGCCTCGGCCCGCGTCTGGTAGTAGCGGTGCATCACGCACGCGAACGCGACATCCAGCTCTGGATAGCCCAGGATCGCCCCTTCCCAGTCGAGCACGGCCGTGACGCTGTCACCGTCGGCGGAGAAGAGCAGGTTGCCCGGCCGTGCGTCACCCCACGTCACGCACGGCGCGTCCTCGCGACGGGGCAGGTGGCTGGCGAGCCACCGCAGCGCCTGCTCAACGACGAGATAGCCGCGGCCCTCGCGAGCCCATTCGTATAGCAGCCGGACGTATCGAACCTGGCACTCGAGCGCGGACTCGCCCAGGTCGGGGCGGGTCAGCCCGGAGAGGTCGTACTTGTCCGCGGTCACCGAGTGGATCTCGGCGAGCACTGACGCGAACTTGCGCTGCATCCTGTGCCGCACGGCGGGCGGCGACTCGAGCACCCAGCCCGAGAAGTTGTACGGCGGGTCGCTCGGCCAGGCCCGCCCGCCATACCGTGGCGTGAGGAAGAACGGCGCCCCCAGCCAGGTCCGGTCCCGTTCGTACCGCAGGACCTCGGGGACGGGCAGGTCGGTGGCCGAACGCACCGCCTTCATGAATGCGACCTGCCGGCCGAGATCCTCATCAGGGAACGTCTGGTAACGCGGCGCGGGAGAGCCGAGCCTGGCGACGTACGGCGTGACGGCACCACCGTCGGCTAGATCAAACAGCAGGTTGAAGCTGGAGCCGCCCTCGGCCGGAAACCAGGCGCGCACGATCCGGGCGGACGGCGACATGCGCGCGGCGACCCACCGGCCGAGCCGCGCGGCCAATTCTGCCGCGTCGGGCCGCCACCACGTGTCGAGAAGGACGTTGCGGCCGGAGTCGCCCGTCATCCGGACCGGTTCACGTAGACGCTGGGCCGGTCGCTTTCACGTACCTCGTCCCACCCGCCGCGGATCCAGGTGCGCTGCGCCCAGCCATAGCCCACCTCACCGTCCCAGACCCACTTCGCGGGGCCGTCCACCGCAACGTGGCCGACCGGCTCGGCGCCGACCGTGGCGCCCTGCGGCATGTAGCCGGTGGTGGGCATGCTCCCGAGCAACTGTCCGTCCAGGACGACATGCTCCCCGGAGGACGTCTGGAAGCTCGCCGCGAAATCCCTCGGCTCGCCCAGCGGACCGCAGAGCGCCGGACCGACGAAGTCTTGAATGTCCTCCATCGTTGTTCCGTCCCATACGTAGCCGCGCGCGTAGGTGGGCCGACCCACCACCCACACGTTGAGCCCGTGGAACGTGCGGCCGCTAGGGAACGACCCATTGGCCCAGGCGACCCGCCACTGATTACTCCGCGCCCGGGGACCGCAGGAGTGGTCGCGGTGGCCCACCGCGGTCAACTCGATCGTGTGCTTGTCGAACCGGATGGTCCCGGTCACCCGCACCGACTGCTCCAGGTGCAGGCCGCTGCCGGACACAGCCGGGTTCTTGTCGTCATGGCTCATCGCCGCCGGGTCTGTGCGCATGCCCCTGCCCCAAGTCGGGGATGTCCCGTCGCACCGCAGGTCGACCTCGAGCCGGGTCACGGGACCGCCGCCCAGCGGGCCTCGCGCAAGGTCGGACATCAGCACACGACGGGCCATTCCGTCGAAGCCGAGCTGCCAGGTCTCCAGTGGCACGATCGGCTTGATGACCATCTGTCCCGTCCGGCGATCGACCGGATCGTGCCGACTGTAGGAACGGTCCGTCAGGATCTCGCCACTGGGCAGGTAGATAGAGAAGATGGATTCCCAGACCTGGGTTTCGAGCAGCACGAGGTGCCCGTACACGGACAGGCCGGTCGCGGGGTCGTGGCAGACGATCAGCGCGCTTTCGCTCCAGAGCGGAATGTCTTCACGGACTTCGTGCAGGTCGTCGTCCTGGAGGGACACCCGGTGTTCGAATCCCATGAGACTGGCGGTTCCCTTCTGCGAATGTGCTGCCCGAGGACCGGGCAAGGGCACGTTTGTCCGGTCACGCGTTCACCTGATCGGCGGCCGGCACGTCCACCTTCCAGCGCGGCACGTAGGTGCGGCTGACGAAGCGCCATCCGCACTCGGTCCGGCGCACCACGTCGTGGTAGTCGCCGCCGTTGAAACCACCGGGACGCGCGAAGAATCCCTTGGTGACCACCTTGACGGTGCCGTCGGGCTGCTCTTCTTCGACGAGAACGTTCAACGCGTGGTGCCCGTCCGGGTGCGGGTAGTCGCGCCAAAACTCGGCGATCGCCTCGATGCCGTGATAAACGCCGAGCGTCGGCCCGCTGTCGACGACCGAGTCAGGGAGGAAGATCTTGTCGAGATCCGCCCAGTTCCTGGTGTCCAGAATATGGCAGTATCTCGTAATAAGTTCGTGAATCTCCACTTTGTCGGCGCTGTCCATTACATCCCTCCCAATCACTGCATAAGCGGCTGGTGGTAACCCGGTGATCCGCAGTGCTGCCTCGGGGCAGCCTTGGACGCAGCGTTCAGCGGCTGGCCGGTATTCGTCCGGAACGTCGGTCATCATCAGGACGGGGTAACCCTGCTCATCCTCACCGAAGATCTCCGGGCACTCGATCATGCATTTCCCGTGCCCTTGACAACGGCCGGTGTCGATTTCCACGTGAAACGTCACGGCACGGGCTCCAGATCGACGACGAGACGATCGATCATCCGGGTTTCGCTGCCCGTCCAGTGCGTCTGGCTGTGATCGATGCGGAACGGCGGCATCGCCGCGAGCAGTTCCTCCAACACGATGCGGATCTGCAATTTCGCCACATGGGAACCGATGCAACGGTGCGGGCCGACGCCGAAGCCGGCGTGCCGGTTGGGCTGCCGATCGATCAGCACCTCGTCCGCGCGCTCGAACGCCCGCTCGTCGCGGTTCGCCGATCCGAAGCCGAGCAGGACTCGCGAACCCTTGGGCAGCGGACAGCCGTGCAGTTCGGTGTCCTGCATGACCGTGCGGCCGATGTGCGCCACAGGGCTTGACCACCGTACGAACTCGTCGACGGCGAGGTGGTGCAACTCCGGATGCGCGCGCAGCCGGACGATGTCCTCCGGATGGTCACCGAGCCACTGGACCATCCCCGCGAGGGCGGCACTCGTCGTCGACAACCCGCCCATCAGGAGCAAGATCAGCATCGCGAAGCTCTGCCGGTCGTCGACCGGCCTGCCGTCGATCTCGCCGAATACGACCGCGTCGAGCAAGTCGTCACGGCGGGCAGCCGACTTGCGCTCGTTCAGGATGCCCATCAGCGCGGCGAACAGCTTCGGCCCCGCCTCGCCTTGCCGGTCCTCGACGTCGCTCATCACGGCCTCGACCAGTTCGGAGACCTCTTCGGTCTTATCCTCAGGGAAGCTGAGCATGTGGAAGCCGACCCGGCGGGGCAGCGGCAGCGTGAACGCGGCGGCGATGTCGAATGAACCGGACTGCGGGAAGCCCGCGATGAGCTCGCGGGCAAGCTTCCTGATCCAGTCCTCCATCTTCTCCACGGTCCGCATGCTGAAGAAAGGGTTGAGCAGCCGGCGGTACTTCGTGTGCTCGGGCGGGTCGGCGTCGATCGGATAGAGCGGTCGCACCTCCTGCGGCGGGATCGCCACTCCCAGGCCATCGCCGTCGGATGAGAACACCTCCGGCTTGAGCGCGGCCGCGAACACGTCTTCGTACCTGCTCAGGACGAAGAATCCGCCGTGCTTGCCCGTGTACGCGACTGGGCACTCGTTGCGCAGACGTGCCCATACGTCATAGGGCGAGAACGCGATCTTCGAACTCCAGTGATCGAATTGAATATCCGAACCGGGGCGGTCTACGGGTTCAGCGCCCGCGGCGGCGCCGACAATGCTGTCCGTCATATCGACTCTCCTTGAGGCGGCTAGGCGACGTCACCAACTAGGTCGGCATACATCCCCTGATGCGCGCTGAGCCCGCCGTCAACGCTGAATAGATGCCCGGTCACGAATCGCGAATCATCGCCGGCGAGGAAGGCCACCACATTGGCGATGTCCTGCGGTTCGCCGATATAGGGCGTCAAGTGGTTGCGGGCTAGCGACTGGCGAAACTCCGCAGTCTGCGTAAGTTCACCCGCGAGCGCCGCTGCCGAATGCATCGCGGCGGCGTTGTTGTGCACTATGGTCAAGCGACCGAATTCGGTCTCCGCCTGGCCGACCGCGGCGGCGACGTCGGCTTCGGCAGATACGTCGCAGCGCGTAGCCACGGCATGTCCGCCAGCTGCCACAATCTGCGCGGCGGTCTCCGTCACAGCCGCCACGGCGATGTCGGCCAGGATGACGATTGCTCCTCGAGCGGCGAGAGTCCGGGCGCAGGCCGCGCCGATACCCGTAGCGGAGTCGAGGACGATCGCGACGCGATCCTTCAACGCTGCACTGGTCATGTGTTGTCCGCATAGCTCGACGGTTCGCGGTCGAGGATGACCGCCTTCGTCTCGAGGTATGGCATGAGCCCCTCGCGGCCGCCCTCGCGCCCGATACCCGACTGCTTAAAGCCTCCGAAAGCGAAGGCATGAGAGTTGCGGTGGGCGTTGTGCCCGACGGTGCCCGACCGGATCTGGCGCGCGAACTCCCAGGCGCGGTTCTCGTCGTCCGTGAACACTGCCGAGTTGAGCCCGTAGATCGAGTCGTTCGCGATCGTGATCTGGTCCTGCTCGTTCTCTGCCGGGATGACGGTCAGCACGGGACCGAAGATCTCGTTGCGGGCGATCGTCGAGTGGTTGTCCACGTTGCCGAGGACCGTGGGCTCGATGAACCAGCCGACGTCGAGGCCGGCCGGGCGGTGCCCGCCGGCCGCCAGCTGGGCACCCTCGTCGCGGCCCTTGTCGAGCAGCCCGCAGATCTTGTCAAGCTGCCGCTTCATGGCCACCGGCCCCATGTCGATGTCCGCGTCGAACGGGTCACCGACCCGCACCTTGGCGAACTCAGCGCTGAGCGCCTCGACCAGCTCATCGTGGCGGTGCTTGCTCACGATGACCCGCGTGAGCGCCGAGCACACCTGGCCGGTGAGTTCGGTGGCCGACCCGGCGAGGGATGCCGCGGCTGCGGCGATGTCGTAGTCGTCCAGGATGAGCGCGGCGGACTTGCCGCCGAGCTCGAGATTGACCCGCGCGACCCGTTCCGCGCCGATGCCGGCGATCCGGCGGCCGGCGGCCGTCGAGCCGGTGAAGCTGATCTTGTCGATACCGGGGTCGCGGACCAGTTCTTCGGAGACCTCGCGCTCGGCGGTGATGATGTTCAGCACTCCCGGCGGCAGGCCGGCCTGCTCCGCCACTTCGGCGAGCAGGTAGGCGGCGACCGGGGCCTCCGGCGCGGACTTCAGCACGACCGTGCAGCCGGCGAGCAGGGCCGGGGCGATCTTCCAGCTCATCGCGACGATCGCCGCGTTCCACGGGATGATCGCGCCGACGACGCCGACCGGCTCCCGGACGAGCCAGCCGTAACCGCCGCCGGCAGGCTCGTGCCGCTCGACGAACTCGAAGGAGTCGGCCAGCCCGGCGTAGAAGTCGTAGATACCCGGAATGCGGGCACCGCGGGTGACGGCATCGACGTGCAGGATGCCCATCTCGGACGACCAGATGTAGCTCAGGTCATCGGCCCGCTCGCGCAGCCCGGCGGCGATCGCCCGCAGGTACTGCGCGCGATGCGCGTGGCTCATGCGCGGCCACGGTCCCCGGTCGAAGGCCTGCCGGGCCGCCGCGACCGCCCGGGACACGTCCTCCTTGCGGGCCGCGGCGACGCGGATCCAGACGTCCTCGGTGGCGGGCTGGACCACATCGATGAGATCGCCGCTGCTGGGCGCGACCCATTCGCCACCGATGTAGAACCGGTCCGGGCTCTTGACGGGCAGATCATAGGCTCTGGTGACGGCCATGGTAGATCGGGTTCTCTCCTAAACGAGTGGTTCACGCGCCGGGCCGGTCAGGCCCCGAACGTGCGCAGCTCCGGGTGATCTTCGAGGGCGAATTGATTGACCAGCCCGTCGACCAGGTTCACGGGCGCGATCGCGTCCAGACTGTCCAGATCCCAGCCCCCGTCCCGGACAACTGTGCGGTCGAGAGCCGGCTCAGTCACCCGGCTGATGGTGTCCCCGTGCACCTCGAAGGTGTGGCCGTTGACGTTCCGGGCCGCGTCGGTGCAGAGCCACACCACGAACGGGGCGATCTTGTCGGTCGGCATGAGCCCGGGGTCGGCGAGCAGCTTCTGCTGCAACGCGAAGACCCGCGGCGACATGGTCAGCGCGACCAGGTCCGCCCACTTCGCCGCGCGGGCGGCGAAGTCGGCCGCGGACTGCCCGGCGGCCAGCGGCCGGATCGCGTTGCAGCGCACGCCGAAGCGGCCGAACTCGCGCGCCACAGTCCGGGTCAGCCCGACGACACCCTCCTTCGCCGCGGCGTACGCGGCGTGCGACGGGTGCCCGTAGCCGGAGGCCGAGCTGGTGTTGACGATCACCCCGGAACCCTGTTTGCACATGTACGGGGCGACGTACCTGATCATCGCGAAGTAGCCTTTGAGGTTCACGTCCAGCGTGGAGTCCCAGTCGGATTCCGGGTAGTCCGCGAGGTCGCCCAGCCGCGTGTAGGTCGCGTTGTTGATCAAGATGTCCACGCGGCCGTACACCTCGACGGCAGCGTCGACGAGATACTGCGCTCCCTCCCAGGTCGCCGAGTCGTGGCTGGCCAGTGCATCGCCGCCGGCGGCCCGGATCTCGTTCGCGACGCTCTTGGCGTCGGCGCCGCTCCGCAACCCGATGTCGTTGACCACCACCTTCGCGCCGTGGCGGGCGAGCAGCAGCGCGTGCTGCCGGCCGATTCCGCCGCCCGCACCTGTCACGATCGCCACCCGGTCCTTAAGCCGGGGCGATACAGGCTGGTCTGCCATCGTCATCTCCTGTTCATCATCCGATCGCATCGGCATACGCCCATGCCCCGAACACGGCGTACCGGTCACCAGTGCGAGATCCGGGTCGGGGTGATCGTGATCAGGCACAAACCGTCCGGGTCCCCGTCCAGGCGCGAGAGGGCCATCTTCGCGAACTCTTCTCCGCCGTAGAGCGGGGCGAGCCGGAGCGCCAGGTCGGCGCCACCGGTGACGACCGAGGCCGTGCCCTCGATCGTCACCCAAGCCGGGGGCTCGCCGGTGCCCGCGGTGATGGCCAAGGCTGCCCGATTGTCGCGCAGCAGCCGCTCGACCTTGCCGGTGGCGCGACCGGAGAACAGGCGAGCGACACCGTCGGCCCATTCGAACCACAGCGGCGCCGAGGTGGGGCGTCCGTCCGCCCGCAGCGTGATCAGGTTGGCCATCCGTGGCTGACGCAGGAACTGCTCGACCTGTTCACGTGTCATCTGTGGCATGGCTCGTCAACTCCAGTGCGTCGGGGCGCTATGTCCGCGTGTCAGTCCCACCAGCCGTTCTTCCGGAAGGCGAAGCTGTTGACACCCGCAGGCGCCTCGAAGACCGGCTCGCGCAGCTCTTTGATCGTCGGCGAGTCGATCCGCGCCGCGATGGCGGTGAGCTCGGCCAGGTCCAGGCCGTAGACGCGGGCGGCGGTAACGCCGAGCATGGCGCGCAGCGGCTCCTCTGGCGTGTCCCAGTAGGCGAAGCGCTGCGCGATATGCGTAACAGGCGTTTCCTCCCAGCTGTCCGGGTACTGGAAGGTCCCCTCGGTGTGCGGGTAGTCCGAGCCCCACATGCAGTTCGTGTAGTAGCCGTCGCGCACCGCGGCCTTCGCCTCGGTATGGCACATGAAGCTGGAGCCGACGAACAGGTTGGTCTTGAGGTACTCACTCGGCAGCTTCTTGCAGTACGCGGCGAGACCCTCGTTCTTGCCCGTCGGGGCGTTGATGGTCGCGCGGTAGGTCGAGTCCAGCTGGACCATGTACTGCGGCCACCACATGCCCGGGACCTCGGTGATGACCAGCTTGAGGTTCGGATGGCGCTCGAAGGCGCCGCCGAGGACCATCCACGGTATCGCGCGCATCCCCCACATGGTCACGAGCTCGAACAGCGCGACCACCCGCCCGACCGGACCGGAGTAGTCGGCGTCCGCGCCCGCGCCGATGTGCGTCGTCAGCGGCATGTCCAGGCCGGCCGACGCGGCCCAGAACGGCTCCCACACCGGCTTGTTGAACTCGGGCAGCCACGGCTGCGCCGTGGGGAAGTTCACCCCGCGCAGGCCGGCGCTGGCGGCCCACTCGATCTCCTTCACCGACTCCTCGACGTCCCAGATCGGGATCTGCGCGAGCCCGACATGGCGCTGCGGCTCGACCGAGCACTGGTCGGCCAGCCACGCGTTGTAGATGTGCCGTCCGACCGCGGCGAGCTCAGAGTTCTCCGGGGGCAGGTTCTTGAACAGGAACGGGCTGTTCGGGTCGCCGAGCGTGGTGAACGGGATGGGCTCGTCGTTCTGGCTGCCGTGGAAGACGACCTCCGAGGCCACACCGTCGAAGTTCATGTCGCGCAGCCGGGCGTGCACATCGTGATGGCCGTCCGTGCGACGATTCCGCGCGCGGCGGACGAGCTTGCCCGTCTCGTCGTCCTCGTACATCTCGGGGTAGAGATGCCGTTGCGCCTCGGTATAGGCGTCGAACTCACGAACGTAGTCGTCGTATTCAGGCAGGTATTTCTGCGGGCAGTAGGGCCGCAGGTCCTCTTTCAGGAAGGGCCCGATGTGCGTGTCGCTGGAGACGACAACGACTGGATCTGAGCTTTCCGCTACCACCTGATTACTCATCGCAAGCCCCTTCCTTGTACTGCACACATATTTGCATACATTAGTAGGTCATGGCCTCAGGTGCAAGAGCCCACCGCGGCGATGCTCAGAGGTAGGCGCGCGCTATCTCGTCCGTCCGGCTCCGCAGCTGATCGGAGTCGCCTTCCAGCACGATCTCCCCCTGCCGCAGGACAATGGCCCGATCGGAGAAACTCAACGCCGACGCGACATGCTGCTCGACGAGCAGCACCCCGAAGTTCTGTTCCGCGACGGCCTCGCGGAGCAGGCTCAGGAGCCGTCGCACGATGATCGGCGCCAGGCCAAGAGAGAACTCGTCGAGCATCAGCACCTTGAACTCGCCGGCCAGCGCGCGGGCGAGCGTCAGCATCTGCTGCTGGCCGCCCGAGAGCAGCCCGGCCCGCCGGTTGATCAGCTCACGAAGCTCCGGCATCGTATCCAGTGCCCGGCCCACCGGGCCCCGTCCGAGGCGCAAGTTCTCCTGCACGGTGAGCCCCATGAACAGGGAGCGCTCCTCCGTGAGGAGGCCCAGGCCGGCGCGGGCCCGCTTGAAGAGCGGCCCGCGAGCCTTCGCACCGCACCAGCGGACTTCACCGGACTGGAGCGGCACCTCCCCCGCCAGCGTAAGCAGGGTCGTCGTCTTACCCGCCCCGTTCGCACCGAGCAGCGCCACGACTTCGCCGGGGCGCACGTGGAGCGAAACCTCGCGCACGGCCGGGATGCCGTCGTACCCGGACGTTATCCCGACCGCCTCCAACAGCGGCGCCTCCCGGTCCTGACCATCCGGGCGCGTGTTCAGCGGGCGCGTCGCATGCGGGCGCTCGGCGCTCATTGGGCCACCGGCCCACGCTGGGCCGGGCGCGGGAGCTCGGCAACCCGGCTATCGAGTTCGGCGGTGGCGTCCCCCATGTAGGCCCGCAGGACGCGCTCGTCGCGGCGGATCTCATCGGGCGTGCCGCGCGCGATCTCCCTGCCGAAGTCGAGCACGACCACGCGGTCGCAGACTTCTATGATCAGGTCCATGTTGTGCTCGACAAGCAGCACCGACACGCCATAGTCCTTCGCCAGCTTGATCACCAGCTCGCTCACCTCTCTCACCTCCACGCTGCCCAGCCCGGCGGCCGGCTCGTCAAGCAGGAGAACACCCGGGCCGGCCGCGGCGGCGCGGGCGATCGCGCACAGCCGCCGGCGACCGTAGGGAAGTTCACGCACCTTCCGCCCGAGATCGGCTTCCAGGTCGAACAGCCGGATGATCTCCTGAGCGTCGCCCGACAGCACCGACTTGCGCGGGAGGACCAGGTCCGTGAGGTAGTTCCGCAGGCCGGACGGGTCGCAGGCGGCCTGGAGATTCTCCCTCACCGTCAGGTCCTCGAAGAGCTCCAGGTTCTGGAAGGTGCGCCCGATGCCGCTCTGCGACCGGCGCGCGACGCCCATCCCATCGGTACGCCTGCCGTC
>Ga0207693_10000346_pt1 | contig 42778 bp, 42 predicted proteins | sample LARL81metaG_FD_184347 | JGI IMG/M metagenome (GOLD analysis project Ga0207693, IMG submission 184347) | Corn, switchgrass and miscanthus rhizosphere microbial communities from Kellogg Biological Station, Michigan, USA - LAR L8-1 metaG... | ecosystem: Host-associated > Plants > Roots >... | reverse complement strand
GGCGATATGGGTGTCGTACCAGCGCCGCGCTGACGTGCGCACCGCAATCCGCATCGGCTCGATTACCGGCATATCGCTGGGCGCGGTACACGTCTGCAGCACAACATCGCCGACGTTCACGACAGATCTCGTCGAAGCTCTCAAAGCGACGTCTGCGACGCTTGCGTTCGACGCCACCGGTGGAGGAACGCTGGCAAGTCAGATCCTCAACGGTATGGAGGAAGCGGCCAATTCGACCGCGACGGAGTACTCGCGCTATGGGTCGACCGTCCACAAGCAGGCGTATATCTACGGCGGACTCGATACCAGTCCGACCATCCTCACCAGGAACTTCGGCATGGCATGGGGTATTGGCGGGTGGCTGCTCACCCCGTTCCTCCAGAACGCCGGCGACGAGGTCGTTCGCCGACTGCGAGCCCGGGTGGCTGCGGAGCTCACCACCACGTTTGCGAGCACCTACACCCGTGAGGTTTCCCTTGCCGGCATGCTGCGGCCTGATGCGTTCAACAGCTACGTCAAGCGGGCGACCGGGGAGAAATTCCTCGTCACCCCGCAAGCGCTCCCAACCTAGGAAAAAGCAAGCTATCGCGTCGGTCCGGCACCTGCCGCTGCTTGAGCGGCCTGTGCGCATCAGAACGGAACGTCTGCTGCGCTGTTGGTCGGGTTCGCCACGTCGTTGGAAGTGTGGTACCCGAAGATGGTCGGATTCACCGGATCGGTGCCGTATGGCACCAATCCTCACTCTCCCTACGTGTTGGCTACCACGAGTCGAACCATGACGAGGTGTACACGACCAACGGTCAAGTGGACGTGCCGTTCTGATAGGTAGCGTTCGGGTGGCGGGTTCGCACATTTCAGCGAATGCCCCGGTTGGGCTGGCGGCACCCTTCGACGATTCCCACGATCGCGCCGGTGAGCCGCGAGCGATACCGTAACGCCGACACAGCAATTGGAGGAAGGCACAGTCGTTGCGGTCAGTGCGGGCCGCTTGGTACCCGGCAGGCCGTGGGCGCAGGTGATGCTAGGGACCGCGGCGGCCAACGGATTCCCGGCGGCGTGATCTACCTCGAACAACGCCTACCCGTTTTCGCCGAACTGCCGGTGCTGGCGCCTGCCACCTTCGACCGGCTTGGGTCAAGGCGGTCCGTCGGCCTCGGTCCAGCGCCGTAAGCGATTCGGATCGTATGCGAACCCATTCACGTCTGAGGCCGGACGGCGGGTCGATGTCGAGTTTGACCACCGCGTCGCCCGCTGCAGCGGGACCAGATTCGTGTCGTCACTACGCGAGCAGATGGCGTTCGTGGGAAGAGTCGTCGAGAAGACGCCTCACCGAGTCCGCCGACAGGTCGACCTTTGGCACGAACCCAAGAGCGGGACTGGCCGCGATCATGTCGGCGAATTCCAGCTCGGAATGGGTGGAGGTCAGTATCACCGCCGGTGACGTTGGCTCACTGCAGAGGCGCTCGGCCAATTCGAATCCGCTCTCGTCGCCGAGATGGATGTCCGCGATCGTCACATCCGGCCGTAGCCTCCTGACGCAACTCAGTGCTTCTCCGATCGTGAATGCGACTCCGACGATGTCAATGCCTTGGTGGCCAAGAAAGTGTGCCGCAGCATGAACGAAAGCAGGGTTGTCGTCGACGATGACGCACCGCAACGCCTTCTCTTCTGACTGCATATCGTCAGTGTGATCCGCCAGCCCGTGGTCATTCATTGCAGATAGCTCCAATCCGCGAGACGTACTAAGCACCGGCAACGACCCGCGCTAAGTGGCCGATGATGAAAACCAGTACGGCAGCGCCACCCCCGAGGAGCAATTGACGCACTCCACAGCGCCACGCGCTTCTCCCGTTGAGGAGCCCCATCGTCGCGCCAACCACGAACAGGGCTGTGCCCGCCGGCGCAATGGCAACCAACAGCGCGGTCAGACCCGAATCGAACGCAAACGGCAGTACCACCAAAACCGCGCCGAACGCGAACGCAAGCAGGCTCGAGATCGCGGCCGACCAGGGTGAGCCGAGTTGGCCTGGATCGAGCCCAAGTTGTTCGCGGACCATGGTGTCCAACGCGGCGTCGCTGTTCTTCATGATGGTCGTCGCCACCCGTCGAGCTTCCTCGGTGTCGAGGCCTTTGGCCCGATAGATCAGTGCCAATTCCTCGCGCTCGGCCTCGGTCATCACGCAGTTGCTCCGATTCCAAGCTGATTTCGCGTTCGTAGGATTCTTTCTGGCTACGCATCGAGATGTATTCGCCGACAGACATCGAGAATGCGCCGGCCATCAGTCCCGCCAGGCCCGCGAACAGGATGGTCGTGCTGGACGCCCCCGAGCCGGCGAACCCCATTACAAGCGAGGTGTTCGAGACCAATCCGTCGTTGACGCCAAACACTGCCGCGCGCAACGCCCCTGATCGATCTCCCCGGTGCCAACGCTCACGGCGTCGAATGCTGCGTGGGTCATCCGTCGTGTCCGATTCTCGCAGATGGGCGAGCACGCGGGCGTGCGAGCGTTCGTCAATCGCCATCGCCGCGGTCGCGTCCGCGTCGCCCCGGTACCGTCCGGCGTCTACATGCTCGGCGCGCTCGAGGAAGGGCAGCACGGCAAGCACATTTTGTTGTTCGCCCATCACAGCCCTGGCCAGACGGGTGTAGAGCGCCGCGCTGCGTTGTTCGGAGGCCAACAGCTCGTGGAACCGAGCCACCTGAATTCCCTTGCGATGCAGACCCATCAGGTCAATACCCTCCCCGCGGCCGACCCCATCTCCGCACCGGCGCGGGCCGCCTCGACCGTGACAACGGAGTCGGGCGGGCGCACGGCCGTCCTGAGCGGTCGTTGGGATCGAGATATAGCCATAGCTCCAGATTCGCGGTTGGTGCGGTGTATGTCTGCACGGCAGGCATCAATTCACGCTTCATGCTGGTGGTAATCCATTGCGGCAGTGGTGTTGCCGGTGACGGCCGAACCGCCGACCTCGCTGTGGTATCCGGCGACCACGGTTACTACCGAGCTTCGAGGAAGGTGATCACAGCGCGCACTCGGCGGTGATCCTCATTGGTGTCGGGAAGGTTGAGTTTCATCATGATGGAGCGCACATGCTTCTCGACGGTCCCCTCGGTCACCCAGATGCGACGCGCGATACCGGCATTGGAGCGTCCCTCGGCCATCAGCGCCAGCACCTCCTGCTCGCGAGCACTCAGCACGGTCAGTGGATCGTCACGTCGACGTGTCGACACCAGTTCCTGGACCAGACTGGGGTCGATGACCGCACCGCCGTTGGCAACTCGCCGCAGGTCGTCAACGAACTCGGCGACCTCGGTGACCCGACTCTTGAGCAGGTAGCCGATGCGCTGTCCGCTGGCCAGAAGCTCCATCGCGTGCTCGACCTCGACGTGTGCTGATAAGACCAGGATGGCGGTGTCGGGCAGTTCATCGCGGATCACCCGCGCCGCGGCCAGGCCCTCGGTCGTCCTGGTAGGAGGCATGCGGATGTCGACAACCACAACGTCAGGGTGCTGCGCGCGCGCTTGCGTCAGCAGTTCAGCGCCGTCGCCTACCTGTGCGATGACATTGAAGCCACAGCTGGTCAACAGACTTGCCAAGCCTTCGCGTAACAACACGTCGTCGTCGGCGACGATCAAGCGTTTGCCCTGCATTGCTGACTCGATGTCGGCGTCGGGGGCGCTTCTCGTCCGGACCTGCATGTGAATCGTGTCCCTCCCTGGGGGCGGCTGATGCGTTGGGACAATGGTGCACCCCGTAAGCCCCGGTTACACCACGCCGGAGCAGATCTTCCTGCTGGCCGGTACTGGGTGTTTGCCGCTAACACCCGCGGCAGTTGGGCGCTGACCGCGCATCGCGATCAGATTCGGCGGGGGAGCATTGATTAGCAGTCGACGAGTGTCGGCACAAGCACGTAGACAGCTGCGATCGCGGTCGACCCGCGTCGAAGGGAGCGTCGTCGCAATGAGTCCGGCAAGCGGCTTCTCGCAGCTGACCTTGTGCGCCGTAGGAGCAGAACCCTTGACGGGAGCGCCGGCGAAGCGAGGTGAACATGCGACGGCGCCGAGTAAGTGGCCGATCTGTCGAACTCGAGCGCCGGGCTTGGGATGGCGCTCACGCCTCGCTTCCTTACTGACGCGTCCGAGCCCACCGCTGTGGCCGGGAATCATCGTCGCAGCGGTGTTGATCCTCGGCGAGACCGTGCTCGTAGAGCTGCTGGGACGGGTTGGACCGCGCATGATTTTCGGCGCGGTGTATCTACTTGGCGTACTTGTGATCTCATTCGGGTGGGGAATAGGCCTCTCGGTGGTCACCACACTGGTCAGCGCGGTGGTCTATCTGGAAATCCACCTCGCGACCGGCAATGGGCTGCTCCCGGCCGACCCGCAGAACCTCGTCGCGGTGGCCGTCTTCTTGCCCATCGCCCTATTGACCAACGTCCTGGGCGCCCAGGCGCGGCAGCGCGCCGCCGAAGCCCGGCGCGCGACACGACAGGTCAGTGAGTTGGCCCACGGGCAGGCCGCCCTGCGCCGCGTGGCCACGTTGGTTGCCCACGGCGTCTCACCAGATGAGATTTTCGCCGCGGTGGCCGACGAGGTGGCCAACGCGCTCGGGGTGGGCAACGCCACGCTGTTCCGCTTTCTGGACGCTGCCTCGGGCGAAATCGTCGCGGCCTACGACGAGGGCCCGAGAAAACTGCCGGTCGGCGCGCTGTTGACCCTGGAGGGTGACAACATCCCGGCGTTGGTGCTGCGCACGGGCGCCACCGCACGAATGAACAGCCATCAGCACGCGGCCGGTTCGGCTGCCGCGCTGATCCGAGATCTAGGCCTTGTCTCTGGGGTGGGAGCGCCCATCATCGTCGACGGGCGGCTGTGGGGAGCGGCGATTGTCGGATTCCCCGGATCCGAACCACCCCCACCCGATACCGAAGAGCGGCTGACCGATTTCGCCGAATTGGTCGCGACGGCAATCGCCAACGCCGAAGCTCGTGGCGAGTTGATTGCCTCGCGTGCGCGAATCGTGACGGCGGGCGACGAGGCTAGGCGCCGAATCGAGCGCGACCTGCACGACGGAGCACAACAACGCCTTGTTGCACTCGCGTTGCGAGTCCGGTTGCTGCAGGCATCCCCGCCGACGGACAGCGACCTCCGCCAGCAACTCGCCGACGTCGGTGACGGACTCGCCGAAGCGTCCGAGGAACTACGGCAGGTTTCACACGGCATCCATCCGGCGGTGTTGACCCAAGGGGGGCTGCGCCCGGCTTTGGGCGCGCTGCGCCGCCGCGCTGCCATCCCCGTCGAGCTCAGAGTCGATGTCGAGCGACGACTACCCGAGTCCGTTGAGGTGGCCGCCTATTACGTCGTCGCGGAAGCGCTGACCAACGCCGCCAAGCACGCGTGCGCATCACAGGTCACCGTCGACGTAAATGCCGACGACAAGCTTCTGCGCCTGTCGGTGACAGACGACGGCGTCGGAGGTGCTGTCCCGGGCGGCGGTTCTGGACTGCTCGGGCTCAAGGACCGAGTGGAGGCGCTGGGCGGCCACATCCACCTCACCAGCCGCGATCACCAGGGCACCACACTTGCCGCCGAGATTCCATGCGGCGCTGTGTGATTCACCGCTCAGCCATCGGGACGCGAGCAGCTAATCAGGTATGTAATCGAACTGATCGGGGTTCGGCCCCGTGCGGCCCGCCTCACCCTTGTCGAGCGCCGTCAACGCGTCGATGTCGGTGTCGGTCAACTCGAAGTCGAACAGCGCGAAGTTCTCTCGAACACGCTGGGGTGTAACCGATTTCGGGAAGACGGTGTCGCCTCGCTGGATGTGCCAGCGCAGCACGACCTGGGCGGGTGTCTTACCCGCGGCTTTGGCGATGCGCTGCACGACCGGGTCACCGAGCACGTTGCCTTGGGCGATCGGTGACCACGCCTCGGTCGCGATGCTGTGCTCAGCGCCATACGCGCGGACCGTGTCGTTGGTGAAATACGGGTGCACCTCGATCTGGTTGACCGCCGGGGTGGTCTCGGTCTGTTGCGCGAGCCGCTGAAGGTGGGGGACCTGGAAGTTCGACACGCCGATGCTGCGCGCGCGCCCCTCGTTCTTGAACTGCTCGAGGGTTTGCCAGGTCGACACGTAGTCACCGTCGTACAGCGTCGGCAGCGGCCAATGGATCAAGAACAAATCGACATAGTCCGTATCGAGTGCCGTCAGTGTGTCATCGAACGCGCGTCTCGCATCGTCGGGACGGTGAAAACCATTGTTGAGCTTGCTGGTGATGTAGACCGCGGACCGGTCCAGACCCGCGGCGCGGATGCCCTGCCCGACCCCGCGTTCGTTCTGATACATCTCCGCTGTGTCGATGTGTCGGTAGCCGATCTGCAGCGCGGTCTCGACCGCATCGGCGGTCTCGTCGGGGGGAATCTGAAACACCCCGAAACCCAATTGCGGAATCAGCGCGCCATCCCGCAGTTCGATCATGGGAACGTCACTCACGTCGTGCCTCCTTTACTACCGTCACGGAATCTCCGTGACTTGTCGTGCGTTGACGGATAACCCGAAGCACCTTGTATCTGCGAGTTCCCGGGTAACGCCCATCCAACTCCTCCACGATCCCCCGCGGGCACGCGACTGACCATGGTGCTGCCGCCAACCATGACTCCGTGACAGCCTCAACGACGACCTACCTGCCAACCGCCGCCATCGCTGGTCATCGCCAGGCGTCTGGCGTGACAGCATCTGCTCTTCAACCGCGGCGACCGAACGCTGTGCAGCGCCGAGACTTTGGCGGAATGAGGGTCGGGATCGACTTCGGCACCACGCACACCGTCGCGGCGATCGTCGACAGAGGCAACTACCCCGTCGTGTACTTTGACGGCGTCGACACGTGGCCATCGCTCGTCGCTGGGAACGCCGCTGGAGAGTTGCGCTTCGGTCTGGACGCCGCCGCCGTCGGCCGTGAGGCAGGGTGGTCGGTCGTGCGGTCCTTCAAGCACCTGCTCAACAACGCCGGGCCCCGGACCGAGGTGACGCTGAGCGGGCGCATCCACCGGTTGTCCGATCTTCTGACGGGCTTCCTCGTTCAGCTGAAGAGCGACCTTGTCCGTCGCGCGAACGTCGAATTGGAGCCGGGTGAGCGCATCGAGGCCGCGATCAGCGTTCCGGCCAATGCCTCGAGTGCTCAACGCTTTCTGACGCTGGATGCCTTCCTCACTGCAGGCTTCGAAGTCGTCGTTCTCCTCAATGAGCCGTCCGCCGCGGGTTTCGAATATGCCCACCGTTACCGCTCGACCATCACCGGCAAGCGCGAGTACGTCGTCATCTACGACCTCGGCGGTGGCACGTTCGACGCGTCGCTGTGAAGATGACCGGGCGGTGGAACGAAGTGGTCACGAGCGAGGGCATCCAACGCCTCGGCGGCGACGACTTCGACGAGATGATCCTGAAGCTCGTCCTGACAGAGTCGAAGCTGCTTCACGAACTGGATCCGACCACGCGTGACCTCCTGCTCGAGGAGTGCACAGCCCGCAAGGAAGCCGTCGGGCCGAACACGCGCCGCTTCCTGGTGGACCTTTCCGAGATCGATCGGCCACCGCTCTCCCGTCCAATCGAAGACGTCTACGCGGCCTGCGCACCGCTCGTCGACAAGACAGTCGAAGTTCTGACCAGCGTCCTGCGCGATCCCGCCAGGCACCGCGGCCACGTGGAGTGGTCAGAGATCGCCGGTATCTACACGGTGGGCGGGGCCGCCGGCTTCCCGTTGGTAGGCCGGATGCTGCGCAAATCCTTCGGTGAAAAGCGCGTGAAGCGCTCACCGCACCCCTTCGCGGCGACGGCCATCGGCCTCGCGGCATTCCTCGACAAGGAGGCCGGCTTCGCGCTCTCCGACCGCTTTTCGCGGCATTTCGGGGTCTTTCGCGAGGCGCACAGTGGCGAAGACGTCGTATTCGACCCCATCCTTCCGAAGGACCTTTCCCTGCGCCGGTGGCGAGCCCCCGCTCGTGGTGACGCGGAAGTATCGCGCCGTACACAACATCGGACACTTCCGGTTCGTCGAGTGCAGTCGCCTCACCGACGGCCGCCCAGACGGCGACGTGACGCCCTACGATCCGGTCTTCTTCCCGTTCGATCCGGACTTGCACGACGAGGACGACCTCAGGCACCGGTCGGTTGGCCGCCGGGAGTTCGGGCCGGATGTCGAGGAGTGCTACACCGTCACGCCAAGCGGCGCGGTAGAGGTGATCATCACAACGCTCCCAGCAGGCTTGACGCGGACCCTTCGGCTGGCGCGACACGTGCCTGCGAGCCTGTGATGGACTGAAGGTCAGCTTTTTCTCAGCAAGCGCTTCGAGACTGGCGGAGTGCCACCGATCGCTCCTTCGACCACACCCCCGGTTCCCACTCCGATACCGATGCCCCCGCTGCCCGACCCCGATTTCAGCAGGTTCGGGCACGGGATCTCGCTGCTGGGCGGTTGGCTTCCAGTGACAGCCGAAATCCTGGCGGTCGTCGCGCTGGTCATTGCGATCGGTTGGCGAACCCGTCGCTGGCGATTCGTCTGGGTACCGGTCGCCGCCGCCGTCGGAGTCGCGGTGGCCCTCGGCGCGCGCGCCTACATGAACTCTGAAGGGCTGGCGTCGGACCCGGCACCGTTGCGGCTGTGGCTGTGGACATCGATCTTTGCGGCCTCAATAGCGGTGGCGGTGCTGGGTTTTCGCGGTACGCCATGGTGGCGTCGTGGACTGTCTTTCCTGGCGATTCCCCTGACGCTGCTGTGCACTCTGCTGGTGCTGAACAACTGGGTCGGCTACTACCCGACCGTGCAGAGGGCGTGGGGCGATCTGACCTCGGGCCCGCTACCTGACCAGACCGATATGTCCGCGCTCGACGGCCTGCGCAACACGCATCCCGAAACAGGCAAGTTGGTGCCCGTCGACATCCCCGAGGACGCCAGCGGCTTCAAGCACCGACGCGAATACGTCTACCTCCCGCCGATCTGGTTCACCGGGACGGCACCGCCACCTCTTCCGGCTGTGATGATGATCGCCGGGGAGTTCAGTAACCCGACCAACTGGATGCGGACCGGAAACGCAGTGTCCGTGATCGACGAGTTCGCCAAGGCGCACGCAGGTGCGGCGCCGCTGTTCGTGTTCGTCGACTCCAGCGGGAACTTCAACAACGACACCGAATGCGTGAACGGCCCGCGTGGCGACGCCGCCGACCACCTGACCAAAGACGTCCGCCCGTTCGTGGTGTCTCGATTCGGCGCGTCGCCGGATCCTTCGCAGTGGGGCGTGGTCGGCTGGTCCATGGGTGGCACGTGTGCCATCGACCTCACCGTGATGCATCCCGACCTGTTCACGACCTTCGATGACATCGGCGGTGATCGGGGTCCCAACTCCGGTACCAAGCAACAGACGATCGAGCGCCTGTACGGCGGTGACGCCGCGGCCTGGGCCGCGTTCGACCCACGCACCGTCATGGCGAAGCACGGACCCTATGTCGGCGTCGCGGGATACTTCGACGACTCTCAAGAACCTGCCGACGATAAGACAAAGAATCTGCCCGAGCGCCGGCTGCAACGCGATGCGCCAGTGGGATTCGGCGGCCACGACGACGCAGACGAGTTCCGCGAGAAGGGCGCGCTACCGGATCTGTGTGCTGCCGCGCTCAAGGTCGACATCGGATGCTCGTTGCGGGTGTATCCGGGCTACCACACCTGGCAATTCGCCGCGAGGGCTTTCTCCAACGACTTGCCATGGCTGGCAGAGCGGGTGCACACGCCCGGGGTTTGACGATGGCGCGGGGCTTGTGGCGTCAGAACTTTGCAACCGCTCCAGCGTCGATCGGCAGCGCCGCTCCGGTTATGTACTGTGCTTCGTCGGAGGCGAGGAAAAGCACGGCATTGCTGACTGCTCGCGCCTCGATCACTGGCTTCGGCAGCAGATGAAAGTGTCCGATCACCTGTGTCGCGTCGGCCATGGTCGGCTCGGCGAGGTCCGGCCGCACGGTGCGACGAAAGTGGTCGTTGTCGATCATCGGTGTCAGGATGTTGCCGGGGTGTATCGAGTTCACTCTGATCCACTGCGGTGCAAGCTCATTGGCCAGCGAGTTCATCAGGCCGACCACGGCGTGCTTGGCCGAGGCGTAGCCGGCCATATAGCCCCCGCCGCGCAATCCCAGCATCGAGCTCACCAAGATGATCGATCCTCCGCGGCCGTCAGACATATGGGGCAGTGCCACCTTGACCGTGTGCATGACGCCGGTCAGATTGATGTCGAGCATTGTCTGCCACGCAGACTCGTCGATCAGGGCGGCGGGGGAGGGGGACCCAGCGATACCGGCATTGGCCACGACCACATCGGGCCTGCCCAATTCGTCCACTCCCCGTTGCAGCGCGGCGCGAAGACCCTCGAGGTCCCTGACGTCTGCCTTCGCGGTGACGATGCGCCGGTCGAGCTTCTCGACCAGTGCCGCGGTTTCGTCGAGATCCGCTTCCGTCGCACCGGGGTAGCCGGCGCTGCCGATGTCGCTGCACACATCGACCGCGATGATGTCGGCGCCTTCCTCCGCGAGCCGGATGGCGTGTTCGCGGCCCTGGCCCCGCGCTGCACCGGTGATGAACGCGACCTTGTCGGCCACTCTGCCAACTGTGTTCGTCATCGTTACCTCTCGTGCAGAAAGATTGGCCCCTATACCTTGCACGAATCACCGGTGGCGTGGGTACCGTCACGTCGATGAAGCTGATTTCGCCGACCGATTCGTTGTTCCTCATCGGCGAATCCCGTGAACACCCGATGCACGTTGCAGGCCTGCAGCTCTTCGAACCTCCCGAGGAGGGCGGCCCCGATTTCATCCGCGATCTGCACGAGGCGATCGTCGAGCACGATGACTTTCAGCCGACGTTCAGAAAGCATCCCGGCAGACTTCTCGGCGGCTTCGCCAACGTCGCCTGGGAATTCGATGATGACGTCGACATCGATTACCACCTGCGCAGGTCGGCATTGCCGCGTCCCGGCCGAATCCGTGAGCTGCTCGAGCTCACATCCCGGTTACATGGCACGCTGCTCGATCGGCACCGACCATTGTGGGAGGCCCACCTCGTCGAGGGCCTCGAAGACGGCCGCTTCGCGATCTACACGAAGATGCACCACGCGCTGCTCGACGGAGTCTCTGCTCAGCGCCTGACGATTCGGTCGATGACAACGGACCCCGACGATCTCCAAATCCGAGTGCCGTGGACACTCGGCCCGAAGCGAAGGAACAAGGACTCGGGGCAGTCGCGGTCTGCACTGCAGTCAATCACCGGCGCAGTCGGATCGGTTGCCTCGCTGGGCCCGTCCACACTCTCAGTGGCCAGGGCCGCGCTTTTGGAACAGCAATTGACCCTGCCGTTTCGCGCGCCCAAGACGATGTTCAATGTGCCGATCGGGGGAGCGCGACGGGTCGCCGCACAGTCATGGGCGCTGGCGCGCATCCGCGCCGTCAAGTCCGCCGCAGGCGTAACCGTCAACGACGTCGTGCTGGCGATGTGCTCGGGTGCGCTACGCGCCTACCTCATCGAACTCGACGCACTGCCCGACACACCTCTGGTGGCGATGGTTCCGATCAGCCTTCGCGGGCAGGACGAGCAGGACGCGGGCGGCAACATGGTTGGCACGATTCTGTGCAACCTGGCGACCGACACCGCCGACCCCGCCAAGCGGCTCGAGGCGATCAACACCTCGATGCGCGACAACAAGAAGGTGTTCGCCGAGCTTCCACGAAACCAGGCGCTCGCGTTGTCGGCGTTTCTGATGTCCGGCATCGCACTGGCGTTGGTGCCCGGGTTCGTGTCGTCGGCGCCGCCGCCTTTCAACATCGTCATTTCCAACGTTCCCGGTGCGCGCGAACCGTTGTATTGGAAGGGCGCCCGACTCGACGGCCATTACCCGCTGTCGATCGCGTTGGACGGGCAAGCCCTCAACATCACGCTGACCAACACCGCCGACAACCTCGACTTCGGTCTAGTCGGGTGCCGCCGTAGCGTTCCACACCTGCAGCGACTGCTCATCCATCTCGAGGACTCGTTGGCCGATCTGGAACGAGCTGTCGGAATCGCGAATTGATGCTGTCATTCTCTGCACAACGGGAGTTCTCGGCGTACGGCCCGTCGCACTTGGTGGTGCTCGCGGTGTTCGCCGTAGGCGCTGTGCTTCTGGTCTGGATCGGACGCCGGCAGACCGAGTCTCAGGCCCGGCTCCTCGGCCGCGTGCTGGCCGCCCTGATCGTCGCGGCATTCGTCGTGGCGCTGGTATACAAGCTGATCCGACCCGCCCTCGACACCTCGGTTCCGCTGCAGCTGTGCGACGTCGCGGAACTCACGGCGGCGTATGCCTTGTGGTCGCAACGGCATTGGGCTTTTGTGCTCACCTATTACTGGGGCCTCGTGCTGAGCTCGCAGGCGTTGATCACGCCGGACGTCGGCACGCCGGAGGAAGGCGCGCCGGACTTCCCTCACCATCTTTTCCTGACGTTCTTCACGCTTCACGTACTCGTGGTATGGGCCGCCATCTATCTCACGTGGGGGCAACGGAATCGGCCAGGGTGGCGCGACTACCGCTTCGCGATCATCGTGACCCTCGTGTGGGCGGCGTGCACGTTCACCTTCAACGCGATCACGGGGACCAACTACGGCTACCTCAACAGGAAACCGCCCACCGCATCGCTGCTCGACGTGTTGGGCCCCTGGCCGCTCTATCTTCTGGCCGAGGTCGCGATCGTCCTGATCGTATGGGCCCTGATGACCTGGCCGTGGGAGCGGAGCCGGCGCCACGCAAACGCTGTTGCGAGACCGGCCTGAGGAACTGGTCGACGGATCCTCTCAGTACGGACCAAGCCACGGGCGAGGGCTCCGAACGCGCTCAGCTTGCGATACCTGCCGTGAGTGAGCGCCGTCGCCATCAATCCGGTGAGCACGCCGAGGATGAAGTACCCGCGGGCACGTCTCTTGTTCCTCAGAATCACCGCCGATGCGATGAAGCCACACACTGCCCCAGTGCCGAACGCCACGAGCAGAATCAGTGGCAGCGGTCCGGCCGCACTCACGTGGCAACCTCCAGACAATCGTTCGCACAGATCGGTTGCCCGATCAAACCACCGTCGTCGTCAAGCGGGAAGCGCGCGCCCGTTGTCGTGACCAAACCGAGGATGAGGTGTTACCCCGGTCGGTTGATCCAGGGCGTGTGAGAGTCTCAGGACGGCTCGACAAGATCATGGCGACGAGGCGGCGCGTCCATCGAATGCGTCGCGCGCAAGCTCGATCTCGGACATGTGCCCGTACGCCCAGTCGCGGATCGCGTCGACCGCTTCCGTCAGGCTCTGCCCAAGGGGCGTGAGCCGGTATTCGACCGTCACCGGCACCGTGGGGTAGACGGTCCTGCTCACGAGCCCGTCGCGCTCGAGTGCCCGCAGCGTCTGCGTGAGCATCTTCTGACTCACGCCCTCGATCCGACGGCGCAGCTCGGAGAAACGCAGTGCCTCGTCGCCCTCGAGCGCCGTGATGACAAGCATCGCCCACTTGTCGGCGATGCGGGCGATCACCTGGCGCGTCGGGCAGGCCGCCTTCATCGCGTCCCACCGGATACAGGTTTCCATTGGGTACCTATACCACTTTTAAGTGCTATCTTCCAGATGGAGAGCTGGTCTCATACGGTTCCCACCATGAAGGCATTCGCTGTCGCTCGGGACGACGCTCCCGCGATCGAGATGATCGATGTCGACGCACCAACCCCCAGACGCGATGAGGCGGTCATCGCCGTACACGCGTTCTCGGTCAACAGAGGTGAGACGTTCCTGCTCGAGCGCGAGCCCGCAGGCTGGCGCCCCGGCAAGGACATCTCGGGATCGGTAGTCGCCGCGTGCGCAGACGGCAGCGTCCGGCCGTCGGAGCGCGGGTGGTCGCCCACGTCGATGCGGGTGGCTGGGCAGAGCTGGTCGCGGTGGGCTCGGATCGTCTGGTCGAGCTCCCGGAATGCGTATCGCATACCGATGCGGCCACACTTCCGCTCGCAGGCCTGACCGCGCTCCGACTCCTGCGGGTTGCGGGACCGCTCTACGGCCGCACCGTGCTGCTCACCGGCGCGTGTGGTCGCGGCCTCGCGGCCCCGCCAGGCCGGACATCCGAATGGAGCACCGGACATTTGGTGCTGGGCCGGATGTGTTCACGTATGAGTCGCCCTCGCGAGCCCGGCCGAGCGGCGCGCTGTTGTGGATGCATGACGGGGGCACGGTGATGGGCGCCGCGCGTCAAGATCACGGATGGTGCGCTCGTCTGGCCGACGAGCTCGGGGCTCTGGTGATCAGCGTCGACTATCGCCTGGCGCCTGAGCATCCGTTTCCGGCCGCGCTCGACGACTGCTATGCCGCGCTGCTTTGGCTGTGCGACAGCGCCGGTGAGCTCGGGGTCGATCCGGCTCGGATAGCGGTGGCAGGCGCGAGCGCCGGCGGCGGGCTTGCGGCGGTGCTTGCCCAGCGCGCACACGACACCGGGAGCCCGGTCTGCTTTCAGCTGTTGGCCTACCCGATGCTCGATGACCGCACCGTCCTGCGGGCCGCGCCGCAGGACCGCGCGTACACCTGGACGCCGCGATCTAACGGCTACGCCTGGACGGCCTATCTCGGGCGCCCGCCACGTGAGGACGACGACCGTGCGTACATCGCGGCGGCACGACGTGAGGACCTTCGGGGGCTCCCGCCCGCGTGGATCGGCGTTGGCGACATCGATCTCTTCTACCCCGAGGACACCGACTACGCCCGCCGACTCGAAGCGGCAGGGGTGGCGTGCCAGGTGCACGTGGAGCCCGGGATGTATCACGCCGCCGACGTGTTCCTCGACGGCAACGCGCCATCGATGACGCGCTTTCGTGGCGAGATGGTGCGCGTCCTGGCATCGGCGCTGCGATGATAACCACCGATCAGCGACTCTCACCCGCCGTGGACCAGTTCTCGGAGTCCGGCCACGAGGATGAGGCGTACCGGAACCGATGTCGGCGTCCTCGAACGGTGATTTACGTGTGTGATTTCACGCAGCAGCCTGCAGCGTGATCTCGGAAATCTCCGTCCGGCTTTGGCCATCGGTCATGCCCAATTTGGTGATCCACACCAAAACATTGGATGTTTTGCTGCGGTCGTGCACTTCTACTCGATTGTGTCCCGGCTGCAGTGGCGTGGTCGGGGTGAGCTCGGTGGTGTCGGCCAGTGTGGCCGGGGTTTCGGTGGACGAGGAGCGGATCTGAACCTCGGTTCCTGTGCTGGACAAGTCGATCGTGACGGCACTCAGCGCGGTCGGTTCGGACAGGTGCAGCAACAGACCCTCTCCCTCGACGAAATTCGGGAATGGGACGGGGTCCTTATACGTAACGGTGGGCCACGACGTGTCTGGGTTGCCGTCGATCGCCAGGCTGGCCTTCTGCGGATTGTCTGGGGACCCGCTGGGTGAGAACACGGTCGCACTCACCGGCTTGACGATTGGTCCTGGGCGACTCCAGATGCCGAATCCATCGGTGAACCACAGAACCGCAGCCGCCGCCAACACGATCACACCGACGAGTGCGAAGAGTGCAACCTTCCGGCGCCTTCTGCCTTTCGGTGCCTTGTTGCGCGGCGTCTCAGCACGGACCCGAGGCGACCGTCGCTTGGGACGAGCCCCAGTCGAAAAGTTGACGATTGTGTCTGCGTCGAGGGTGCGACCGTCCCAGACGCCGCTGACCTCGACCTCGTCCCCGTGTGCGAGCTGCCCCGCTACGAGTTGAGTTTGGATCTCAACCGGAATGGGAGCACGCCGGTTGTCTGTCGAGTCATGGGGCACGACTTGAAACGACAAGGTTCCGACCTGATGTCGAGTACCGACCGCGCTTTGCTGTACGCGGCGTGCTGTCCCTTGAACGACCACGCGCTCGAGACGTTGGGTGGGTGGACGACCGCTTGCACCGAGGTCCTCGGCGGGACGCAATCCCGTTGTCTGCGAGCCGCTTTGCGGAGGTGGGCCCTGCGTGAGGGCTCGGGCAAAGGCGAGGCAATTCGGGTATCGCTCGTTGGGGTCTTTGGCCAGCGCCCTTGCCAGCACGGCGTCGAGATGGGCGAGATCGGGTCGGCGGTCTGATATTCGCGGTGGCGGCGTATGTAGGTGGTGGCTGATCACGACAGCGCGATTCGAGTCTTGAAAAGGTGGCGCGCCGGTCAGAAGGTGAAAGGTCGTGGCGGCCAACGCATATTGATCCGCGCGCCCGTCAAGCGGCTTGCCCAAGAGTTGCTCGGGAGCTATGTAACTGATGGTTCCCACGGCGACGTTGTCGTCAGTGAGGTTGCTGACATCATCAATTCTGCGAGCGATGCCGAAGTCCGTTAAGAGCACCCTGCGCCGGTGGCCGTCGGGCGCGGTGACGAGGATGTTCTCCGGCTTGACGTCACGATGGAGCAGACGTCGCTCATGACCGAAGTCGAGCGCGTCAGCCACCGCTGTGACGATTTCCGAGACATCTTGTTCGGGCATGCCGCCCGGGTACTGCTCTCGGATCAAATGAGCCGCGTCAGTGCCATCCACGTAGTCCATCGAGATCCAGAGCCGGCCGTTGAACTCGCCACGATCGAGAACGCCAACGATATGTGGGTGCCACAGCGTCGCGGCCAATTCGGCCTCGCGGTTGAATCTCGCCCTGAATTCGTCGTCGTTCGCCGAGGCCGACGACAAGATCTTGAGCGCGTCTTGACGAGGCAGACGAGGATGCTGGGCGAGGTAAACCTCGCCCATCCCACCGGTGCCGAGCAAGCGCTGAAGAACGTAGCCAGCGAAGATCTCACCGTTTTTGAACGGCATCCCCGAAGCCTACAAACCGGCATGGCCAGGCGGCGAATTCGGCCCGCCGATGAACAAGGGCCCGGTAGCAGAGTCATGCGCCTCCTCACCGATCGGTCTAATGGACATGCTCGACGGCTAGGATTCCGCACCATGCCGGCGCGCCCCCGAACCATCACCGAACCGAGCCGCGAGATCGACGTCATTCACGAGACCGATGTGCTGGTGGTCGGCTCGGGTCCGGGTGGCCTCGCCGCAGCCCTGGCCGCAGCACGCGCCGGCGTGCAGGTCGCTCTCGTCGAACGCTTCGGCTGCTTCGGGGGAAACATCACCGCGGTCGGCGTCGAGGGCTTCGCGTGGTACCGCCACGAACAGACGGTGGAGGCCGGCGGCATCGGGTGGGAGTTCGAGCAACGCGCCAAGGAGATGGGCGCGGCGGTGCCCGAGAGCCAGTCGCTGTCCTACGAACTCGACTCCGAGGGCTTCAAGCTGGTCGCCGACCGGCTGGTGGAGGAGGCCGGCATCCACGCGATGCTGCACCGCCAGGTCGTCGCACCGCTGATGGACGGCGAAGAGATCATCGGCGTCATCACCGAGTCCAAGGCCGGTCGTGAGGCGATCCTGGCCCGCCGGGTCGTCGACGCGACCGGGGACGCCGACGTGGCCACGCGGGCGGGCGCCCCGGCCCACAAGACGCCAGTCGAAGAGATGATGGCGGCCTCGGTGATGTTCCATCTCGCCGGTGTTGACAAGGCGGCGTTCCTCAAGGGGGTGGCCGAGGATCCGCAGACGTACCGCGACTGGGCCGCAGGCGAATTCGCCGCCGAGACCGACCAGAAGGACGCCGACCTGTACTCGCCGTACCTCGGTAAGCCCTTCGCGAAGGCCATCGCGGACGGCCTGCTCCCTGCGCAGTTGAACACGATCGGCGGCACCTGGGGCGCGATGCACGACACCGGCGAGCTGACCTACATGAACCTGGTGCACCTCGCCGGCTGCGACGGCACCGACCCCGACAGCCTCACCCGCTTCGAGATCGAGGGCCGCAGGCAGGCAATGCTGGCGATCGAGGCGCTGCGCCGCTACACACCGGGCTGCGAAACTGCGCGCCTGCGCAACTTCGGGATGACCATCGGCATCCGCGACACCCGCAAGATCGACGCCGTTTACAACCTCACCGAAGCCGACGTGCGCGAACAGGGCCGGTTCGAGGACAGCATCGGCATCTACCCGGAGTTCATCGACGGCTACGGCGTGCTGGTACTGCCGACGACCGGGCGCTACCTGCAGATCCCGTACCGGTCGCTGCTGCCAAAGGCGGTCCGCCACCTGATGGTGGCCGGGCGTGCCACGGGAGGGGACCGCATCGCGCACGCGGCTACCCGCAACATGTCGTGCTGTGCCGTCACCGGCCAGGGCGCCGGCGTGGCGGCCGCGTTGTCGATCCGCGCGGACCGGCCTTTGGACGACGTGGACATCTCCGCGGTCCAGGCGGAGCTGATCCGCCAGGGCGTCCGGATCAGCTGATGACCTTGGACCAGTTGGCCCCGAGGTACTCCGCCATCTTCTTGCTCTGCGCGTCGGTCGGGACCACCGGCGTGCCCTGAACCGAAGGCAGCGCGCCGAGCAGGTTCTTGTCGACTGTGCCCGCCTTCTCCATCGCGTCTGCGCGCACCGGCCGAGCGAGGCCCTTCAGGAAGAGGTTCTGACCTTCGTCGCTGTAGAGGAACTCTTGCCAGAGCCGAGCCGCGGCAGGGTGCGGTCCGTCCTTGTTGATCGCCTGGAAGTAATAGCCCCCCACGAGCGCGTTGTTCGGCACGAACACCTTCCAGGTGGGGACCTTCTTGGTCTCGGCCGAGCTCAGGTAATCCCAGTCGATGACGACGGGCGTCTGGCCGGATTCGATGGTCGCGGGCGTCGGGTCGACCGGCACGAAGTTGCCGGCGTCCTTGAGCCGTAGGAAGAAGTCGACGCCCTTGGCGATGTCGTCCACCGACCCGCCGTTGGCGATCGCGGTCATCAACACCCCGTTGGCCGCGGCGCTGGCGGTCGTGGGATCACCGTTGAGGGCGACCTTGCCCTTGAACTCGGGCTTGAGCAGGTCGTTGACGTCCTTGAGTTCCGGGACCTTGGACGAGTCGTAGCCGACCGACATGTAGCCCCCGTAGTCGTTGACCCAGGTACCGTTCGGATCCTTGAACTGCGCCGGGATCTCATCGAATGTCGCCACCTTGTACGGCGCGAACAGACTGGTGTTCCCCAACGCGATCGCCTGTCCCAGGTCGAAGACGTCGGGCGCGGTGCTTCTGCCCTTCTGCTGGTTGGCGGCGTTGATCTCGTCCTGGCTGTTGGCGTCGGGCTGGGCCGAGTTCACCTTGATGCCGTACTTGTTGGAGAAGGTGTCGATGATCTCCTTGTAGTTGGCCCAATCCGGCGGCAGCGCAATGACATTGAGTTCACCCTCGGCCTTCGCGGCTTTCACCAGGCCGTCCATCCCGCCGAAGTCGGCTGCGGAGGTGGCCTCTTTGGCGTTCACACCGGACTCGGTCTGATTGCCGCTTTCCTTCTTCTCGGGGGGTGCGCACCCCGCCAATCCGATGACGACGAGGGCCGACGCGGCTGCGGCTGCGAGGAGCCGTGATCTGGTCATTGCCGAACCTTCCGATGGCAGGAGGCGCCGCAGTTCTGCGGCAGTTACTGGGTTACTGCTGTGAACGGACCCAACTTGGCGTTGGAACCGTACCGCGACATCCGATCATTGGCAGCCGGTTCTGGATTGTCCGCCCATGTTTCCACCAGCCGGCTTTTCGCCCGGGCATTGCATAAAACGTTGTTGTGCGACCGCGGACTTACAGGGCGCTGAGCTGCTCACTGTCGACGAAGACGAGGGTTCCGTCGTCGAGTTGGACAGCCCACCGCCGCGCCGCACCCACGATCCGATTCCCACCGATTTCGACAGCCTGCCCCGCGCTCTCCCCGAAGTCCTCGACGATTACGCCGCCCTGTTGTTGATCCGTACCTGGAAAAACGACGACCGGCGCATCTATCGCGAGCGGAGGAGGTGCCGATTCACCCGCCCCGCGACTGACTCGTTTGGCCATATCGGCCCCCTCTCGACCCAACCCTGAATTTCAGTAGACCACGAACTCGCTGGTTATTGCCGATCAATGAAGCGACTTGTTACGCCAGGAGATGTATTGCTAACTGCAGTTCCGCGTGCACCACGGCGTCGAACGATCGATGACCAGGTCGCCGCGGCGCTGAAAAGTGCTCAATGGCTCGGTTCAGGCTGCATTCAGTCTTTAGAATCGTGCAGATAGCCGCAGGGGGAGGGGCGCCAATGGCCACGGACATCTTCGCCAAGATCGGTGACATCAAAGGCGAATCAGTTGACGCCAAACACAAGGACGAGATCGAAGTGCTCTCGTTCTCGTGGGGTGTCACGAATTCCGGATCGACCTCGACCGGCGGCGGCGGAGGAGCGGGCAAGGCGACGTTCCAGGATCTGTCGATCGTTCACGGCATCGACAAGGCCACACCCGCACTTCTCAAAGCCTGCGCGACCGGACAGCACATCAAGGACGCGACGATCACCCACCGCAAGGCGGGCAAGGGGCAGCAGGAATTCCTCATCATCAAGCTGAATGACGTGACGATTACCGCTGTCACTCACGCGGGCGCCGAAGACCAGCCATATGCCGAGTCCGTGAGCCTGAAGTTCGCCAAGGTGGACCTCGAGTACAAGCCGCAGCGGTCCGACGGCTCGCTGGACGAGGGGCTGCACTTCAAGTTCGACCTGCAGGCCAACAAGGTCGGATAGCGGTGGAACCGTCGGAGCCGCGGGCGCTGACGGTCGACGAGGCCATCGCGCTGGCGATTCTGCTGCAGAAGCAGCATCACCTGGCCGAGGCGGAACAGCTGTATGCCGGCGTGCTCGACGTGGCGCCGCAGCACCCGGACGCTCTTCACTACAGCGGCCTGCTGGCGCACCAACGAGGCCGAACCGATGAAGCCGTCAACCTCATCGGGCAGAGCCTCGCGCTCAGCCCGAATCAGGCGGACTGGCACAGCAATCTTGGAATCGTTCTGCAATCCAGTGGCCGACTCGGCGACGCGATCGCCGAGTACGAACGCGCGATTGAACTCGCCCCCGGCCACGCCAACGCGCACAGCAATCTCGGCGTCCTGCTGCGCGCCGCGGGCAGGTCGCAGGAGGCGGAGGCCGCCTACCGTGCGGCGATCCGCCTGTGTCCCGACCATGTGGATGCCTACACGAACCTCGGCATCCTGCTCAATGGCCTGAACCGCGCCAAGGAAGCCTCGGACTGCTTCTGCAAGGCCATCACGTTGCGTCCCAAACATCCAGACGCCCGGCGACTACTTGCATTGGCGCACTGCATGATCGGCGAAGTCGACGAAGCCGTCAAGGTGCTCGAGGAGTGGCTACGGGAGGATCCCGGTGATCCGATCGCGGAGCACATGCTGGCCGCCAGCACCGGCCGCGACGTGCCGTCACGCGCGTCGAATGCGTTCGTGGAGAAGACCTTCGACGCCTTCGCGGCCAGCTTCGAGGCCAAGCTGGAAAGCCTGTCCTACCGTGCGCCGGATCTCGTAGCCGCCGCACTGGCCGATTCCGGACTGGTGGCCGACGGCCGGTTCGAGATACTCGACATCGGCTGCGGAACCGGGCTGTGCGGGCCGCTGCTTCGTCCGTACGCGTCGCGACTCACGGGCGTCGACCTGTCCGCGGGGATGCTCGCGCTCGCCAAGCAAAAGAACATCTACACCGACTTACGGCAGTGCGAGCTGACCGAGTTTCTGCGCGCCCGGCATGAGGAGTTCGACGTCATGGTCTCCGCCGATACGTTGGTGTATTTCGGTGACCTTGGCGCGTTCTGCGAAGCCGCCGCCGGCGCACTTCGCCGTCCCGGGTTGCTCGTGTTCACCTTGGAACACGCTGTCGGACAGGACAGTATCGACTACCGGCTGGAACTACACGGTCGCTACAGCCACAGCCGCGAGTACGTGAAGCGAGTGCTCACCGAGTCAGGGCTGATCGTGGCAGCCGAATTCGCGGAACTCCGGAATGAGGCAGGCGCACCCGTCGCGGGTTTGGTCATCCGCGCGACGAAGGCTGGCTGACCAGACCGCAGATCACGCCGAAGTGGTCGGATGGAAACACTCGGGGGTGCGTACGCGAAATCGCGTCGGTCCCTAGCAGGTTGATGTGCGCGGCGGCCCAGTGATGTCCCTTGAGAAGCACGCGGTCGAAGCGGACCTGCCTGTGCTTGGGCTTGCTGTCGTATCGCATGTGGTTGATGGCCGTGTCTTCGGTGAAGCCGTCATCGTCGGGACGCAGCGCCGGCCAGACGTCGCGATAGGGCGGGGTGATCCGCGCGTTCTCCGTGTCCCGCATGTTGAAGTCGCCGAGGACGACCGCGTCGTCGGCGGATCTCAACGCGCGGAACAACCTGCGCAACTGGCGACCTCGTAACCGGACATTGCGTTTGCCGCTTTCGAGATGAACTGAGCAGACAACCAGTGGTTTGCCGTTGACCGTGAATTCAGCCTTCAGGAATCCGCGTGATAGCCGGGTCGGCAGCCTGGTGTAGGTGACCCTCGCGGTCGGCAATCGGGACAACATCAGCATGCCGTAGTTGCCGATCCTGCCGCCGACGACCGCCGCGCTCTGGTAGTGCTCTCTGATCCACGGTTGGGACAGAAAGATGCTCAGTGCTCCGTCAGTGATTTCTTGAAACACCATGACGTCCGGCATATCTCGGGCCAACAGCCGCGCGATCGCGCGGTACCGTTGATCCGCGAAGTAGGTGTCGAACCAAACGTTGAACGTGGTGAGCGTCAGCTCGTCGCGATCGACCGCATGTGCATCGTCGACACCATTCCAACGATTCGTCGCGGGGTCGTAGGTCGTTACCTGGACCGCCCGCCGACGAAAGAACACGGCTCTAAGAAGAACGGGGGACGCCGCGTTCGTCGCACGTCATATCGCTCCCGTTGTCGATGAGCGTGAGTGTCCGCTGCATTTCGGTGGGCGCAATGCCGCCGGTCTCGTTTGTGTACGGATGGTCGAGGAAGAAGACCACGAGCAGGGCCGCGGTCACCATCGCGCTGAAGAAGCCGATGGGTATCGACTGGACAAGGACTCCCTCGCGCCGGTCGGCCTGCGCAGCCATGTAGGCGAGCGTGAGTGAGGCGCCGATGCAGAGAACGAACCAGAGCGGGAGGGGTACTTGCGGGCTTGCCTCGGCGAGGCGCTCGCGCCGACCTTCCCTGCGCTGTGCCTGCTCGTCGAACCATTGCGCATAGGCGGTCTCCTCGCGCACGCCGTGGGGATCGGCGACTGCGAACTCGTGGCCCACCTTGTCGATCCATGACTGCACCAGGTCGCTGGCGCGCCCGTTCCTCATCGCAGGCCATTCGTCCTCGACCACGGCGCGCGCATAGCAGACCAGTCCGTCGTGCAGGCGATCGCCCGCAGGCGGCTGGAACACCTCCGCAATGGAGTCGAGTTCGGCGACGGCGATGGCCTCGACACTCGACCCGTTTCGCGCCCGCTGATAGCTCTGGAGCGCGAAGAGGATCACGAACGCGAGCATGACTGCGAACATGGTGCCGATCAGCGACAGCGTGCCGGCGCTGCGGGACGAGTCAGTGAACCAGCCGCCCTCGGGCGCGTTTCGGCGGACGAGAAGCTTGATGGTGATCGCGGCCGTGACTATCAAGATGAGGACGAGTGCGGCGACCCAGATGCGCACGGCGATTTACTTTAGTCGCCGCACCGGGTTTACCTGGGGCTAACACTGAAACCGATTCGCACGACGTCAGGCGTCGTCGAGCGCGAACATTGCGCGTCGTTCTACCGGCACGAGGTCGAGGTAGTCGCCGCGGTGACGGTCGATGAAGTTGCGGACGAACGGGCAGTAGGGCAGCACCGCAAGCCCCGCCGCCCGAGCGCTGTCCAGCGCGGCCTTGACGAGCATTGTTCCCAGGCCGTCGCCCTTACGCGACGGGTCGACTTCGGTGTGGATGAAGGAGATGACGCCGGGTCGGCGCCGGTACTCGGCGATGCCTACGACTACCCCGTCGATCGCGATCTCGTAGCGCCTGCGCTCAGAGACATCGGTGATGGTTGGCGCGATCCCGTTCGATCGGGCGGTCTCCGTGGTGGTCATGACTGGGAGAGCTGAAGGTAGCGATGCACGAGGGCGATCGCCACACCGCCCTCACCGACGGAGGCCGCAACGCGCTTCACCGATCCGGAGCGGATGTCCCCGACGGCGAAGATCCCCGGTGCGCTCGTTTCGAGCGCGAACGGCTCGCGGTCGGCGGTCCACTGATCCGCCTTCAACGCGTCAGTGCCCGTTGAGACGAAGCCGTGCTCGTCGCGTGAGATCTCCGAGGGAAGCCAGTCGGTAGCCGCTTCGGCGCCGATCAGGACGAAGAGCACCTTCGTATCCCGGCGAGATGTCGCGCCGGTCCGTCGATCGATGACCTCGATCGCGTCGAGCTGTTCGTCTCCGTGCACTGCGACGACCTCGGATCGTGTTTCCACCCGGATGTTCGCTTTCGTCGCGATCTGCTCGATGAGGTAGTGAGACATGCTCTCGGCCAGCGATTCACCCCGCACGAGAAGCGTCACCGATCGGGCGTGGTTGGAGAAGAAGATGGCGGCCTGTCCGGCTGAATTGCCGGCCCCGATCAGGTAGACGTCGTTTCCCTGCGCCAGACCGGCGTCGCTGCGTGCCGCACCGTAGTAGACGCCGGAGCCGACGAATCGGTCGATCGAATCGACCCCGAGACGCCGCCACTCCACGCCCATCGCGAGAACGATCGATCGGGTCCTGAGAACGTCGCCGCCATCCAGCTCGACGGTCATGGCGGCAGGGTCGATGCTCTCGACGCGCCGGGTCACGACGATTTCGGCGCCCAGCCGTTTGGCCTGTTGCAGCGCCCGGCTCGCGAGGTCGTCTCCGGACACGCCGAACGGGAATCCCGTGTAGTTCTCGATCCGGGTCGAGGTGCCTGCCTGACCGCCCGGGGCGAAGGACTCGATCAGCGCAGTCCGCAGGCCCTCGGAGGCGGCGTTGACCGCTGCCGTCAGTCCCGCCGGGCCACCGCCCACGATCACCACGTCGTACTGCGCTCGGCCGGGCGCGACCGTCAGTCCGGCGACTGTGGCAACGGACCGCATCGTCGGGGCGACCAGCCGGGTGCCGTCACGGAGTACCACCACCGGATAGGGCTCGCCCACCGCGGCTCCGAGGGTGCGTGCAACGGCACCGGCATCGTCGGGATCGAGGCGTTCGTAGGGAATCTGGTTGCGACGGAGGAAGCTGTCGCAGCTGTGAACCCCCGGGTCCAGGCGCGGGCCGATGACGAACAGCGCGGGCTCGGGCGGCTGCGCGGTGGCGCTTCTCAGCATCTCCATGCGCTCCACCGCTGCGGCGCCGACCGTCGCCGAAATCTGTGGGGCCATGGCGGCGAGCGTGTGGAAATCCTCGACGGTCAGCTTGAGCACCCGCGCGGGGTCGACGGCCCGCATGCTGGCGGGCAGTGGCGTACCGAGTGTCATCGGGACCTCGCCTCCGAGCTCGCCCGGTCCCCGCACGCCGATCACTCGTTCGACGCCGTTGACCACCTTCGTCAGCTCGGTCGTTCCTTCGACGACGACGGCCAGGAACCTGCCGTCCCCCTCGTGCGCCACGTATTCGCCGGGGATGAGGTGGATGTCCTCGACGGCGCCGGCAAGGAACTCCAGCTCTTTCTCACCGAGCTCGGAGAAGAGTGGAATGGTGGCCAGCTCTTCGATAGTGAACATGATCGCCTCCCAACCGTGATCACCTGCGGTTTCGAATGATCGATGCGGGAATCGTCTACCGGCCACCGATACCGGCACATGAGGCATTCGCCTCAACTACGGGGCGAGGGAAATCGGGCACCGCTTTGCACCTGCGGTCGAGGTTCGGTGCGGATGCCGTTGCGCGCGCGGCCGTCGCATCCCATAGAGTCGCCCATTAGTGCTTAGCGTGAACGCCATCGGACGCATGACGGCTGTGTTCGCCGTCCTTGTGAGTTTCGTCGTATACGGCGGTGCGCGCGCATCGGCCCTGCCCGGCGGAGATATCGCGGGCGCGCTGACGCTCGGGGGATTGGATCGCACGTATCAGGTGCACGTCCCGACTGGTCTCGACCACCCGGCGGGCCTCGTGATCAATCTGCACGGTGCCGGTATGACCGGAGGCGACCAGGCGGCGGCGACGAACTACGACGCGATCGCCGACCAGCATGGCTTCGTCGTGGCATACCCCGATGGCATCGACCTCAGCTGGGCCGACGGGCGCGGCGCATCGATCCCTGACCGGCAGGGCGTCGACGACGTCGGCTTCCTCGGGGCACTCATCGATCGCCTCTCCCGCGACTATGGAGTCGCTCCTGGCCGGGTCTTCGTCACGGGCACGTCGGCGGGCGCGTTCATGGCGAACCGGTTGGCCTGTGAGCGCGCCGACATCGTTTCCGCCGTCGCGCCGGTTGCCGGGACGTTGGGCATCGCATTTCCGTGCGCGCCGTCGCGACCGGTCTCGGTCCTGCAGGTACACGGAACCGCCGATCCGGTCGTGCCGTTCGGCGGCGGCACGATGCTCGGCCGTGGCGGGTACAGCGACATCGTGGCAGCTCCGGCGATGGCGCAGCGCTGGCGCGAACTGGATGGCTGCCCGGGTCCGCCTGTCGAGAATGTCTCGGGTGCTGTGCACCGGTTCACCGCGGCCGGATGCGCAGGCGGGACCGAGGTCGTCTTCGTCCAGATCGACGGTGGTAGTCACACGTGGCCGACCGGACCAGGCTTCGACACGTCGCAAGAGACGGGGCAGTTCTTCGCCACGCACGGCATGTGAGCTACCGTGTAATGGCCCAAGAACTCATGCGGTGAATGAACCACAACACTAAGCCAATCGGCGGTAAAGTCGATGGCTGACCATGAACATTTGTGTCTTCCTCTCCGCTGCCGACCTCGACGAGCGCTACACCAAGCCGGCACGCGATCTCGCCGAGCGCATCGGTAAGGGCGGGCACACGCTGGTGTGGGGCGGTTCCAACACCGGGCTGATGAAGGTCGTCGCCGACGGAGTTCGCGAAACCGGCGGACGGCTCGTCGGCATCTCGGTGGCGCTTCTGCGGGACTGGGCCAGGGCAGACGCGGACGAGATGTTATTCGCCGACGATCTCGCGGAACGTAAGGCGTTGCTCCTGGCTCGATCGGACGCGGTGGTGGCGATGGCCGGTGGTCTGGGAACGCTGGACGAGGTGACCGAGATCCTCGAGCTGAAAAAGCATGGGCTGCATGACAAACCGGTGGTGCTGCTGAACACGGCAGGTTTCTACGACGGGTTGATGCTGCAACTGCGGCGGATGGAGGAGGAGGGGTTCTTGCCGGTGCCGCTGGCCGAACTCGCCTTCGTCACCGACGACGGCTCCCGGGCACTCGGCTACCTCGAGGAGTCCTTCTCGCAGCGGTGATCTGCCCTAGTCCCGATGGCGCACGATGTTGATGACATTGCCATCGGGCGCGCGGAGGAGGAACCGGCGCACACCCCACGGCTCCGTGGTCAGCGGGTGCACGATCTCGTATCCGAGCTTCTGCGCTTCCTCGTACGCAGCGTCGACGTCATCCGTGTGAACCGAGATGACGGGATCCTCGGGCGCCTTTGCTTCGCGCGAGACGAGTTGGACGTGCGCGCCGCTGTCGGGTGAGGTGTAGCGGGCCACCCAGCCTATGTTGAACTCCTCCGTACTCAGGCCGAGGTAGTCGGTGTAGAAGCTCTTCGCGGCATCGACATCGGCGACTCGAAGGTTGGCCGTGACGCGTTTAGCGCGCATGTCTATCACCTGTCCTCGGCGTGGCGGGCGAGAAAATCCACCACCGCCCCGGCGAATAGGTCGTTGCGATCACCGGCGACCATATGCCCGGCGCCGCCGACATCGACGAAGTCGATATCCGGAAAGCGTGCGATGAATTCGTCGGCTCGCTGCTGAGTGACGAGATCACTCACCTGACCTCGCACCAGGAGCATGGGCACGCCGCCGCGGAGAATCGCTCCGACCGCCGCATACATGCGATCTACTTCCGTTACCTCGATAGGCGGATGGGCCGAGGTGCCGTCGATGAACTTCGGATCCCAGTGCCAGTACCAGCGACCGTCACGGTGGCGCAGGTTTGTTCGGAGGCCATCGAGATCGGTTGGTCTGGGCCGGTGCGGGTTGTACTCCTGGATCGAGTCGGCGACCTCGTCCAGTGATTCGAATCCTGATGCCATGCGGTCGTTCATGAAGTCGTGTATCCGTGACGCCCCGGATGGGTTCATGTTGGGCACGATGTCGACGAGCACGACCGCGCGGACGGCGGCTGCCGAGAGCTCGCCTGCGAGGAGCATTGCCGTGAATCCACCCAGGGAGGCACCTACCAACACCGGTTGCGGAGGAAGCCGCCGCAGCACTTCCAGCACGTCGCGCGCGAAGGTGGTGACGCGGTAATCGCCGTCTTCGGACCAGTCGGACTCACCGTGGCCGCGCAGGTCGACCGTGACCGCTTGCCAGCCACGCTCGGCCACTGCCGCGGCCGCCCTGCCCCACGAGCGGCGGGTTTGACCGCCGCCGTGCAGGAACACCACGGCCGGTGCGAGTGGATCGCCAAGACGATCGGCGACGATGCGGACGCCGTCAACGCCGTCGGTTGCGAATGGTTCAGGTGACGTGTTCACAGTGCGGTCCTAGCGTCGTCCCGACGGGCTGGTAGGACGATTATGCAAGAGCACACACACGTGTCAGACAAAGTCCGACCCGCCGTCGACGTTCACCGTTGCTCCGGTGACATATCCGTTGCGCCGCGACGCCAGATAGGCGGTGATGGAAGCGATCTCCTCGGGGAGCCCGGCGCGGCCGAGATCGCATGGCTGATGGAAGTTGTTGTCTATCCAGGTCATGACGTCGTGCGGGTCGGTGGCATCGAGTCCGTCGGCGGCGAGGATGTCTTTGAGATTCTCGGTGAAGCTGGCCGTCACAATGGTGCCAGGGCATACACAGTTGACCAGGATGCCGTCCTTGGCAAGGCTTTTCGATAAGTTCTTCGTCACACTGGACAGTGCAGACTTCGATGCCGTGTAGGCGACAATGCGCGGATTTTGCCGCTGAATGGAGTGTGCAGACAGTGTCACGATGCGCGCCCAGTCGGCTGCGCGCAGCAGGGGCAACGCGGCGCGAATGGACCGCACACCCGACATGGTGCCGAGCGTGAATGCCGCCTCCCATTCCGAGTCGTCCATCTGCTCGAAATAGCCATCGCCAGGGCCGATGGTGTGGACCAGGCTGTTCAGCTGTCCCCAGCGTTCGGAGACGGCGGCGAAGCCGGCGGTGATGGAGGCCGCGTCGGCCATGTCCACGCTGATTCCCACAGCTTCAGGAGCCCCCGCCTCGCGTAGCGCTTCCACTGCGGCGTCGAGCGCCCCCCTGCCCCGGGCCATCACGGCGACGCTGGCTCCTTCGGCGGCCAGGGTCTTCGCGATCGCCAGCCCCATACCCTTGCTACCGCCAGTCACAACGGCTTTCGATCCGGTGAAGCCCAGGTCCATCGATTCTCCCTTGGTATCAGTTGCCCGGTGGGTTGTCCGGCGCGACGCCGAGTCCGCGCAAACAGAACCGGAGCGCATGTTCGCGGACATCGGCGCGTTCGCAATCTCCTGCCGCCCATTGCCGTTCGGTGCTGGCCCAGACCACGCCCTGCACGGACTGTGCTTCGGTCAGCGGATCGATGTCGTGGAACAAGCCTTGGTCCAGGCCGCGCTGGAGTTGTTCGACGAGCGGCTCGAGCATCTCGGCGTATGCGGGCTGGATCAGCTCGGGGGAGGCGAACATCTGCGATTGCGCCTCGAGGGACAGGCGGCGCAGATCGGACTTGATGTTCTCGTCGAACGCGAGGTCGAGTCGGCCGTCGATCCATGCGGCGACCGCCTCAACCGGTGTGGTGGCCTCCGCCATTGTCCTTCTGAGCCGCCGCTTCTCAGCACGAGCCATCTCCAGAAAGACGGCCGCTACCAGCTGGTCCTTTGAATCGAAATGTCGATAGAACGCCCGTGTGCTCAGGCTGGCGCGATCGAGGACCACGGAGACGCTGAGGCCGCGAACACCTTGTTCGCGAACCGATTTCGATGCCGCAGCCACGATGGTGCGGCGCACATCGGGGTCGGGTGCGAGCTTGTCGCGCCTGCGCGTAGTTGGTCGGGTCATGCGCTCGCGTCGTAGGTGCGGAGGTACTCCGCGAACCGTTCGCGGACACCCTCGGGCGTCAGGCCGTAGTCGGCCAGGTCGTAGTCGTGTGCACCGCGAGCGCCAGGCTTGTGGTCGCGCGCCCACCGCTCGACCGAGCGAGCGGTGGCGCCGGTGAAGGTCAGGCCAAGGGCCTCGTAGCCGGCCGCCAGCGTGTTCACCGGATCGGCCTGCAAGTCGGCGAACGCGACGTCGGAAAACCGTTCGTCGCCAGTGCGTTTGCGGAAATCCATCGCGCGCCGGATGCCTTCTGACCAACTGTCCAGCTGTTCGGCGCCGAGTTCCTCGGGGTCGTCGCGGTCGCTACTCCAGCTGCGCACGTAGCGGATGAGGCTGCACACAGAGCCCATCACCTTGGCCGGATCACGGTGACTCCACATGAATTTGGCGTTCGGATACGCCTCGACCAGCGCATCGAGTGCGAACACGTGGACCGGCGTCTTCAGGTGCCACAGGGTCGGTGGGCAGTGCCACTGCAAGAGTTTGAGCACCCGGCGGTGGAACGTGTAGGTCTCCCGCATATCGCAATCCATCAGCCACGCCAGGTAACCGGGAACCCGAACGACACCGTCGAAATGGAAGGTACGAAAGCTCATTCCCATCAGGTCCTGGCATTCCGTCGCGGCGGTCGCTTCGGAGTTGTACAGCGTCTTCATCAACGGGAACATGTCGTTCAGCATTTGCAGGCCTGCTTCGGCTTGCGCGATGCGCGGGTCGGTGTGCTGGGTTGCCGCCTCGGGCGGCGGGGTCGGCGCCTGCGACTCCCACATTCGCAGTGACCGGAACTGGGGGTCGGCGGCGACGAGTTGACTGAGTGCGGTTGTTCCGGTGCGGGGCAGGCCGATGACAAAGACTGGGCCGCCTATGGTTTCGTCGTCGATCTCGGGGTGGTGACTATATGTGTCCTCGATCTTCAGCCGTTGAATGAGGGCGTTGCTGATGGTGGCGTGCTGTATCACCCGACCTATGTCGGAGAGGTCGGCCTCGGTGTTCAACGCATCGACAGTGCGTTCGAGACCCTCTCGGTAATAGGGCGAGCCGAAGTCGTGCAACCCGGTCGCGGCTCGGGCGCCGTCCTCGAGTTCGTCGGCGGAGAAGGTCATCGTGCGAATCTCTCGTGTACGGCACGCCGGCGTCGGTCAAGGATGGATGCCCGCTCATCCGCGGTGAGCCTCTTGGTGTCGGCGGGTAGCGCCGACGCGATGTCTTCGAAGGACACCACCCGGCCTCGCGGTGTCGGCGCAGTCGTAGTGCGCACACAGCGCAGGATCATCGCTCCGTTGCTGTGGCCCGCGGTGTCGAGCCAGTTGGCCACGCCCGGGTCGCGGCCGCACAGCACCACTCGCACCAGGCCGTCGGAGTCGACGACGGCCTGGTGTGCGTTCAGGCTGGACTGATGGCGTCCGTAGTGGATCGTTTCCCACCACGGATTGCCGAGCGAGTAGCTCCAGTAAACGCCTTCGGGCGGTTCGACTTCGAGGATCAGCGCCTCGTCGGCACCCAGTTCCCAGCGGCCGATGACGGGTTTGTTCTCCGCGGCCGCCCCGATCGCGGTGCGGTCGACCGGAGGCAGGAAGCCGTTGGGCGGTGCGGCCGCACCAAACTGGAGAAAGAACTGCAGGTTGTCGTGAACGAACTCGCCGAGGGCGACGAGTTGGCGCGACACCGCGACATACCGATCGACTGTGGTGTTCTCTGCCGCAACAGGATCACCGAGTCGTTCGATGCGCAGCGACGACGGCTTTTCGGTGTCCCAGTCATAGAAGAAGTGCCGAACTGTCAGCGTGGGGTGGGCGCCCTCGATCCGCATCCAGTTCCCGTCGCGCTCCTGCGCGGACAGGACGACTTCGAAGTTGCCGTCGGGGTCTATCTCGAGTTCGTCGACCAATTCGTTTGCGGTGGAGGCGATCCCGTTCATCGTCTGCAGGCCGACATACCGGGCGGTGCCGCGGCTACCGGATAGCCGGTAGCTTTCGCCACCCCGCAGCGTGGCGCGGATGTACAGGCAGTCCGGGCATTCCATTCCCCACGTCACCAGGTCATCGGTGCTTGTGCGTTGGACACTGAGAATCGGATCGGGATCGAACCGCAACACCTCATCGATGCCCGCGGCGAGCAGAACGAGCAGATGTCGCATCCCCGACGCGCGGTCGACCCGATTTCGACTCACTGGATCGGAGTCAACGATCTGTGCTGCGGCCTCGAGCTTCTGCAGTAGATGCGACCACGCCGCAGATAGGTCCACGTCGTCGCGGTCCGGATCACCGGACAGTGATGCCTCCGCAATCGAGTGCGGTAACCAGGCCAGCGCGCTCACGTTCCCTCCGCCTCTGCGAGTGCGATCGAGTGCATTATCTGAAAACACGATTTTCAGATAACGACGATCACTATCACAGCCCGAAGCCGACGCTGTCAATGCTGAACGGTTCAGGTGGCGTGGTCGCGGTCGGCTGCCAGCGCCGGCAACACCTCATCGGTCAGCAGCTCCACGGACCTCCAGGCTTCGTCGACGGGCATGGCCGACGAGCTCGCGGCGAGTGCCGGCCACCAAATCGCTACCATCTCGGCACCTGTCATCGATGTTGAGGGCGCAGTCGTGATGTCGGTTACCGCCGCTCCGTTCAGCACCTTGAGTCCTGACGAGGTAGACGTTGTGGGCTCAGCCGTTCGCGGTGTCAGCCGTCAGATCGCGACACAGCTGGGTTCGGGCGACTAGTCGCGCGCCAGATTTTCGCCGAACGTGGGTTACCGTCACGCCTCCCGACCGAAACCGTGACACAAGTCCACACTCGGCGTGCGGAAGCTGTACGACGCGGTCGAATAGGCCGACTTAGTCGCGTGCGAGTATCGCCCCGAGTCGCCGTTCCAGGTCGATGTAAGCGTCGTCGCCGACGTCGTAGGTCACCGAGAAGATCTGACCGCCGGTGAAGTCGAATCCCGGCGAGTATTCGGTCGATACGGGGTCGGCGCTGTCACGTCCGACGGCCACGCCCTCGCCGCACAGAGAATAGTGGCCACTCTGTGTCCGGAAATCACCGGTGGCGACAGCGTCGTCATCGACATACAGGCTCATCGTGCCGAGAACCTCGAGCTTCTCGCTGACGGAACTCTTGGCGAAATCGACTCCGACCACATGCTTTCCCGATGTGGGGGCAGGGCAACTGAGTTTCTGCTCCGGCGGGATCCCGATGAAGTTGTAGACGAAGTGCAGCTGACCGTCCTTCACGAACATCGTGTAGCCGCCGAAACGTGAACCTTGCGAGACGACCACGCCCGCACTGGATTTCGTGAACTCGACCTCGGCGAGGATCTTGAATGACGACCCGAGTGTTCTGGCGGCTGAGGCCTCCGGAACCTCGCTCGTACCGGGGTAGTAGGTGTAGCGCCGATCCTCCGGTGGCGTCACCTTGTATTCCAGCGAGTGAATGCCTTCCACGCCATAGTCGTTGAGCGGCAGGACGTTGTTCTTCTTCGCTTCCGCCAGCCACAACTGGGAAAGCTCCGTCACCTTCTCGGGATGGTCGGCGGCCACGTCGTGCGCCTCGGAACGGTCCACATCGGTGTGGAAAAGCTGCCAGCGGTCATCGTCGAATCCGCCCTTGTTGATCATGGGGCCGTGTTCGGTCGACACCTTCCACCCGTTGTGCCACAGGCCGCGGGTGCTGAGCATCTCGTAGTACTGCGTTTCCTTGCGGGTAGGCGCAGCGGCGTCGTCGAAGCTGTAACGCATCGACACACCGGCCAGCGGCGTCTGCCGAACACCATCGACGACCTCCGGCATCGTGAGCCCGCAGCATTCGAGGATCGTCGGCACGACGTCCGTGCAGTGGTGGTACTGGTCTCGCACCTCGCCGCGGGCCTTGAACCCCTTGGGCCAGTGGATGATCATCGGGTCAGCGGTGCCGCCCGCGTACTGGGAATAGCGCTTGAACATGCGGTACGGGGTGCTGAATGCGACGGCCCAGCCGGTCGGGTAATGGTTGTAGGTCTCGGGCGAGCCGAGCTTGTCGATCATGGCCAGGTTGTCTTCGATGCTGTCGGGATAGCCGTTGAAGAATCGGTTTTCGTTCACCGAACCGTTCGGGCTGCCCTCGCCTGACGCCCCGTTGTCGGCGCAGTAGAAGATGAGGGTGTTCTCCAGCTGACCGGAATCCTCGAGGTAGTCGATCAACAGCCCGATCTGGACGTCGGTGTACTCCGAATACGCTGCGTACACCTCCGCCATTCGGCTGAACAACGTTTTCTCCTCTTCGGACAGCGAGCCCCAAGGGCGGACGCTGTCGCTGTCGACAAAGGTTCCGGGCGTCATCGGGTTGAGCTTTGTCAGTTCGGTGTTCGGCGGCAGCACGCGCTTCTCGATCATGCGCGCGAGCACCCATTCCCGATAGGCCTCGTAGCCGTCGTCGAACTGGCCCTTGTACTTGTCGATGTACTCCTTCGGAGCGTGATGCGGGGCATGGTTGGCGCCGGGGCAGTACCACATGTACCAGGGCTTGTCGGGTCGCGACTGCTTGGTATCACGAATGAAGCTAATGGCCTTGTCGGAGATGTCCTTTGAGAGGTGGTAGCCGTCCTCGGGCGCGTATGGCTGCTCGACGAAGTGGTTGTCCTCGATCAACGTCGGATACCACTGGTTGGTCTCGCCGCCGATGAAGCCGTAAAACCGGTCATAGCCGAGGCCCAGCGGCCAGTGCTTGCGGTTGGCGCCGATGTCGAACGCATCGACGGGCACGTTGTGGTTCTTGCCCACCCAGAACGTGCTCCAACCGGCGTCACGGAGCACCGTCGCGATCGTTGCGTTCTCGGGCGGGATATGACCGGCGTAGCCGGGAAATCCGGCCGCGGATTCGGCGATGGTTCCGAATCCGTTCTGGTGGTGATTGCGGCCCGTCAGCATCGTGGAGCGGGTCGGCGAGCAGACCGAGGTCGTGTGCCATTGCGAGTAGGTGAGCCCGCCGCTTGCCAGCCGGTCCAGCGTCGGCATATTGATTCGTCCGCCGTACGTGGACCACGCCGCGCACCCGGTGTCGTCGTAAAGGATGACGAGCACATTCGGCGCGTCCTTCGGCGCCTGCTGATCGAGGAAGGCACTCCAATCCGGTACCGAATCACGGATATCCAGTGCGATCTTGCCGTCGAACTGCGCTGCCATGACCGCTCCTCTCTCGGTCGGCTACGCCCGCTGCACGTTCGGCAACGTGTACGTGCCGTCGAGCAGCGGCTGGGTCGGGACGTACGCCCGCACGATCAACGCGAACTGACCTTCCGGCGCCGGAAGCCAATTGGCCTGCGCCACTTGGCCCGTGGGCGGTTTGTGCGACAAGTGCAGCGTCAGGGATCCATCCGGCGCGAACGCCAGTTCGTTCGCGTCGAGGTTGACGGTGCCGATGTTGTGTCGACCGTTAGGGCTGGTGGCGGGCATGAAGTAGTCCTGGTCGTACATCGTCAGCGACCAGAAGCCACCCCTGTCCCTGTCCACCGGTGGCAGCGCACCCTGCGGGAAGGTCATCGTGTAGTCGTAGCGGCCGTGTAAGAACGCGTTCTTGGCATCGGTGCCGCGGATGAAGTACATCGCTTCGTGGTAGTCGTTGACGTAGATGTAGACCACTGCCGCCTGCGCGCGGCCGAACCAGTCGGTGCCCCACAACCCGCCGTTTTCCTGACGCTGCCAGCCATTGCCCGTGTCGATGCCCACCTGGTGGTACTTGGCGCTGTCATGCAACTCGGCGTCGGCTTCCAGGGCGACGCGATCCAGCAGCGCCCGCCAAGCCGGGTCTGCGTCACGCAGCGCGAACAGCGTGCGTGCCTGATCGGCCATCGGCGCGTCGTCAGCGCCGACGGCCCGATTGAAGTCGAGTGCCTTCTCGAGGTCGTCCCAGAAGGTGGTGACATCCACTGGCCGCACACGAAGTAGGTCGGGGTCCGCGGTCACCATCTGCTCTGTGAGTCCCGGCGGGAACACCTTGTTTCGCGCGCTCGCCTCGCAGTCGAACGCCAGGCGACCCGGCTTGTCCTCGCTGAGCGGCACCATGCCGATCTGGTTGAGCACGTCGCGCGCGCGTGCCTTGGCTTCGGGCGTGCGCGCGGCGAAGCTGCGCCCGAACACACCGGCCACGTTGGTGGGCGAGTGCAGCACGTCGGTGAAGCCTTCGGGCTTCTCGCCTTTCCAACTCGGCCCTACCAGCAGCAGCTTGCCTCCTGGTGTGCCCGAGGCCGAGCCGAGCTGATGCGTCACGTTCGTGAAGAGATCGACGATCTGGATCGTCCAGTAGTGCCCATCGGGTACCTCGGTCGGAGTCTGGATCACCACAGCCTCGTCGGTGAGGTCGGCGAACCCTGCGCCGTAGATCGTGTCGTTGTTCGGAGTGACCACCTTGCGCTGTGTCGCCGGCATGTAGTCGTCCAGGTAACCCATGCGGCTCTTCGGTGCACCAGGGAAATTCCCCAGCATCGCGCCCGGCTCCGTCATCGCCTGCCACATGCTGGTACGCCCGAAGGTGTCGACGGCGGGGTAGCCCCAGTAGTAGACAATCCGTGCGAGTGACTCGACGTACTTCTCGTTGGCTATTTGCGCAGGCACGCCTGCCGCGTTGGCGAGGTCGGGATGCGCGGGAGCGAATGCACGCGCTGTACGTCGAGGGTTCATGCCGAACCAGACACGCGCGCAAGACGAAACGCTGTATCGCTCGTCACCCAGTCAGGCTAGAAGACGCTGCGGTATCGATCTGCGCATTCGACAAGTTCCGGTCAGATCAGCCGGACCATGTGACCTCGAGGAGATCGGTCATCGAGCGAGATCCCACTGCCCGAAATCGGTCGCTAGCACCTCGTCGACATCCACTTTGATGCCGCCGATCACGACGCCCGGGTCGGACGGGGTAACGACCACAGACTGGTAAAGCACGGCCGCGGGCTCGCGCTCACCGTGAGACCACGCCTTCGTCTGCCAAGCCCACGAGTGTCCTGGAGTGGTCGAGCGCCCGACTACACCGTCGCCGATTGCCCACCCACACGCCTGCGCGTGGCCGTAGATGCCGGTGCGGTCCACTCCCAGCACCGAATTGATTCCGCGAAACCACTGGGCCGCAAGGCTTTTCCAAGTATCCAGGTCGATATCCTCGTCGACGCTGAAGAAGATCGGCGCCGAGTTCGGCCCCCCGGCCGCACCGTGCAGCTGCAGGCCCGTCTGAGCGTCTGCGACGCCGCCGTCGTACCCGCGGGTGAAGTCCGACGGGGTCGGCCAACCGGGCTTGCCGTACTGATAGCAGCTGACGACCTGAAGACCAGCCGCGCGTAGCGCATCCGCATACTCGCGGGTGACCGGCTTGAAATCGAAGTCCGCGCCCGGCCGCAACTCGGACACATAGACCAGGGCTCCGTCGAATCCCGCCGATTTGATCTGATCAGGCGGGACCAACCGCTCCGTGAAGTCGATCAGTCTGAGGTTGGCGGCTGATGCCCTCGGTGTGCCGAGTGTCGCAGCCACCGCCGGAAGGCTCAGGAGAACCGGTGCGGCGAGAGCGTATTTGAGCGCGTCGCGTCTTGAAACAGACAGGAGTTCGCCGCGTCCACCAGGCTCCGGCGAGTCTTGCACGGCGCGAATGGTAACAAAATCCACGCTCAGCAGGTCAGTAGCAGACATCCCGCGATCGGTCCTCCTCCGGCGGCGGCGACGGCGATCTCGGGCCGACGAGCCACCTGGCGGTCGCCTGCCTGTCCGCGCAATTGCAGGCATGCCTCGTGCAGCAGCCAGTAGCCGTGCATGCGGCCCGCCGACAGCTGGCCCCCATACGTGTTGAGTGGCAGTTCGCCGTCGAGCGCGATCCGTGCCGCTCCCTCCACGAACGGGCCGGCCTCACCATCTGCGCAGAATCCCAGCGCCTCGAGCCACGCGAAAGACAGAAACGTGAAGCCGTCGTAGAGTTCGGCGACGTCCACGTCCGCCGGCCGCAGATCGGTGCGGGACCACATCTCGGCCGCCGCTTCGCACGACGCCATCTTCGGGAAGTCGTCGCGGTGGAACCACCCTCCCGAGCCGTACGCGCCGCCGATCGCCTCCACCGCCACCGGGCGGTTCGGGCAGTCCGTCGCGTAATCCGCATGCGAGACGACAAGTGCGATCGATCCGTCGATCGGCACGTCGCAGTCGAATAACCCGAACGGTGTCGACACCGGGCGCGCGGCGAGGTAGTCGGCCATCGTCATCGGATCTCTGAACGCGGCACGCGGATTGAGCCCGGCGTTGCGCCTGCTGTTGATCGCCAGCCAGCCCAGCTGTTCTTTGGTCGTTCCATAGAGTTCCATGTGACGCCTGCAGTGCATCGCCAGCCAGTTCGCGGCCGAGTAGGAGTGCGCAGCCACCAACTCGTCGATGTCCTCGAACGGCTTGAGCTTGCGCCGCTCTCCCGGCATGCGCGGTTCGATCGGTGGTGAGGCCAGCGGGTTGAGCATCGGTGACGCCGGTTGATTCGTCATTGCCCCGCCCAGCATCGCGACAGTCCGATAGACCAGCACATGTCGCGCCCGTCCCTCGGCAACGGCGCGACAGGCCGACATGACGGGAATGAGCACTCCGCCGGTGTCGAAGCCGAGGGTCTGGTCCGTCGCCTGTAGCCCCAAGGCGTCAACTACTTCGGCCGGAGGGGTGTCGCCCAATGTGCCGATTCCGTCGATATCGTTCGCGGTCAGGCCGGCGTCCTCGATGGCAGCGCGTGCAGCCTCCAGCGTCAGCTCCGCTCCCGGGATGCCGGTCCGGCGCCCGATACGCGAGATGCCGAGGCCGCTGATGATCGCGTTCTTCTCGAAGTGGCTCATCGGACACCCATTTCGCCAGCCCTTTCTGCTCCTCGCGCCCGCAGAAATCTATTTTTGTAATGACAGCATTGGAATGTACTTTGCTTCTCATGCCAGACGAGGCCCCACCCGCCATCCCGGCGAGGATGCTGCCAAAACTCCACGACAACAATCGGGCGTTTTGGACTGGGGGCGCCGACGGACGACTGATGATCGCCCGGTGCACGCAGTGTGAGTTGTGGGTCAGCCCACCCGCCGCTGACTGCCCTGTCTGTAGCGGAGCCCTCGCGGCACGACCTGTGTCCGGCCGTGGCACCGTGTTCACCTACACCGTCAATTACCAACCGTTCAATCCCGCGGTGCCGGTTCCTTACGCGATCGCGATCGTCCAGCTCGAGGAGCAGGCTGATCTGCGGATAGCAACGAACATCGTTGACTGCGAACCCGACTCGGTCGTCATAGGCCTACCTGTCGAGGTCCGCTTTGAACGCCACGACATCGACGGCGACAGTGTGTACGTTCCCGTGTTCGCGCCGCGAAAGGACCAGGCATGAGTGACGATTACGCCCCCTGCATCACGGAAGTCCACCACTTTTCCGTGACTGTGTGCGACATCGAGGGCAGCGTGGCCTGGTATCAGCGGGTGTTCCGCGCGGACCGTGTGCCGATGGAGTTTCCGCACTACGAAAGGGAGCACACCGGCTACGGCGTGTTGCTCGTCGACACGCGTTCGGGTCTGCTGATTGGGCTGCACACCAACACCGGCAACGGCGGCGAGCAATTCGACGAGGCCCGTACGGGATTGGACCACGTGGGTTTCAACGTCGCCTCGCGTGAGGAGCTGGAGGCCTGGACAGCCTGGCTCGACGAACTCGGTGTCGAGCACTCCGGCATCAGAACCGGAGACCAACCGTTCCCATTCGCCACATTGGTGTTTCGCGACCCTGACAACATTCAGCTCGAACTCTTCACCGTCTGCTGACGCCGCGTCTTAGGCTGCAGGCTATGCCGATCGACCGTGCCGCGCTCGCAGCGGGCAGCATCAGACTTGCGTCGGGTATTTCTTTTCTCGTCGATCCCGTTCGCGCCAACCGGCTCTGGGGCGACCCCGATGAGCCGGCGCCGACGGCGCGACTGCTGTTGCGGTCGATGGGTTATCGCGACGCTCTCATCGGCGGCCTGCTCGCGACGGCGGCGCTGCGAGGCCGGAACACCCGCGGCTGGTTCCTTGCATCCGGCGGCGCGGACGCGGCCGACTTGCTCGGCGGGTTGAGCGTCCACCACGAGATGAAGCTCTCGCAACGGCTCATCGGGCTCGGTGGCGCGGTCGTCGGTATTGGCATCGGGCTCTGGGGTGCGACGCGGCGAAGGCCGCGAGCAGACGCGACCGACTCATAGCGCGGCCAGCACCGCACGCAGTTCGCTGCACAGATCGCCGCTGCCACGGCGGCGCAGCGGACCGTTCCAGTCGGCGAGAAGACGACGAAGCCGTGCGGTGCCGCGTGGGCTGACGGCGCGATGGGCCAGCAGACGTTTTTCCACCCGCTCGATGAGGTCCGCCGCGTCCCACACTGTGGGCACATTCAGCCGGGACGGCGATAGCGACACGACCCGGTCGCACAGCACGACGGTGCCGCGGCGATGCAACTCGGCGGCGAGGTGTTCGCGGTGCCCGATGGAGCTCAATCGCACCATGTGCGCCTCGAGCGTGCTGCCGGGCTCGGGGCTGGCGCCGGCCTCGACGAGCCGGTCCAGGTGGCGTGCACATACCCGAGCGGCGATACGCGCGAAGATCGACGGGTACGCCATATCGAAAGCGGCGACGGTGGCGTCTGCGGTCAGTGATGGTGACATGGGACGAGTATTTCGCCGCCGCAGCGCGTTGTGATTCGGGCGATCCGCCTGTTCACCGGGGGATTCCAGCGTCCCCCGATCGGTGGACAAGAGTGCGAATCTGTTGCGATTGCAATCGATGCGATAAGTCAGCCTGGCGAAACAGACATGTCGGGCCAACCGGCGGGTGCACGATATTCATGTGATCGACGGGGGAGTGCACTACGCGCGCAACGGGGACGTCCGCCTCGCGTACCGCGTATTGGGCGATGGCGACACCACCCTGGTCTGGGTTCCGGGCTGGGTCAGCAATGTCGAATGGCTGGTCGACCCAGATCTGCCGTTTACCCCCTTCTTCGAGCAGCTTGCGCACCGGGCGCGGTTTGTTGCCTGGGATAAGCGCGGTACCGGCCAGTCGGATCCGGTCACCCGTGTTCCGCCGCTCGATGAGCGCATGGACGACCTGCACGCGGTGATGGACGCGGCCGGGGCGGAGTGCCCGGCGCTATTCGGCGTGTCCGAGGGTGGTCCGATGAGCATTCTCTTCGCGGCGACCTATCCGGAACGGGTCCGGTCGCTTGTTCTGTACGGAACGATGCCTCGCTTCACGCCCGAGCCGCCCGACTACCCCTGGGGTATCCCGCCCGACCAGGCGGCCGCATACCAGGAGGAGATCGAAAATCAGTGGGGTGAAGGCGCATTGGCCCACACCTTCTTCGGTCCGATTGCCGACGTGCCTGGTTTCAACGAGATGTACGGCCGAATGCAGCGCGCCTCGGCGAGCCCGATGATGGCGCTAATGCTATGGAAGGCCGTCGCCAAGATCGACGTGCGTCCACTGCTGCAAACCGTCCGTACACCGACGCTCGTCCTCGGCCGACGCGGCGACGAAGTCGCTCCTGTCGAGGCCGCTGCCGCCATGGCCGCGGCGATCCCTGACGCGGAATTCCGGGAACTGCCGCAGGGACCGCACGGCCTCTTCGACGATGCGATGGCATCTGCCATCCTCGACTTCGTCTGCGGCGCAGCGCCTGAGGAGACGGGCGAGCGAGTCCTCTCCACGGTGATGTTCACCGACATCGTCAGCTCGACCGAACTGCTCAGCGCACAGGGTGACGCGCACTGGCGCCACGAGCTTGATGCCCATGACCGTCTCGTTGACAGATTGCTGTCGAAGTACGGCGGGCAGCGGGCCAAGCACACCGGAGACGGCGTCTTCGCGCTGTTCGACGGGCCGACCAAGGCAGCGCGTTGCGGCCTCGAAATTGTGCCGACCCTCGCCGGACTCGGCATCCACGTCAGGGTCGGCGTGCACATCGGCGAATGTGAGCGGCGCGGAGACGAATGGAGCGGGATGGCGGTCCATGTGGGGGCCCGCATCGGTGGAATGGCAGGGGCCGACGAGGTCCTCGCCAGTCGCACAGTGCGCGACCTGTCAGCGGGCTCCGGACTGCGTTTCGAAAGCCTGGGCGCTCAACACCTCAAGGGGCTGGCCGAAGACACCGAAGTATTCCGGGTCAGTAAACCCGTGGGCGTGCCGTTCTGACGTTGCCGTTATGCCAAGGCCGCCAAGGCTTTCTGGTCCTCGCTGGCGAACGAGTCCTCGAGCGCTAGCGGCGAGTAGTCGAGATCGATCTCTTCGACCGGACGGCCACGCGCGCTGCTGATGGTTCCGAACCGTCGCATCCCCTTGTCGGTGGCGTACTGCTGAATCTCATCCTCGGCAAGGTCGAAGGGGACCTCGTCGTAGAGCGCATAGGCGTCTGCGGTGTTCTGCAACGCCAGCGGAATCAGCTCGTTCATGCGCGTTTCGAAGACGCCCCAGTTGCGATCGTCTGCGGCGACGTGGCGCCGACAGGTGAACGTGCCCCATGCCATGTGACGTCTCTCGTCGTCACCGATGCGCTTCACCAGTTCCTGCATGCCGGGGAGAATCCCGCGATCCACGCAAATCCGGTGCCACGCATAGTATCCCGTCAGC
>Ga0207693_10000344_pt1 | contig 42936 bp, 32 predicted proteins | sample LARL81metaG_FD_184347 | JGI IMG/M metagenome (GOLD analysis project Ga0207693, IMG submission 184347) | Corn, switchgrass and miscanthus rhizosphere microbial communities from Kellogg Biological Station, Michigan, USA - LAR L8-1 metaG... | ecosystem: Host-associated > Plants > Roots >... | reverse complement strand
GCAATAAAGATATTTGAATCTGTCCCCTTCGCCTGCTCTTGCGTGTAGACGATCGACTTTCCATCTTTCGACCAGATGATGCCGTAGTTCCCGAGATCCTGTGGAGTGTTCGCGGTGACGTGCTTCACTTCGCGCATCACCATGTCGTAGATATCAATCTCAAAAGCCGCGGAGGTCTTCGGCTTCACTTCATAAGCGAGGTAGCGGCCGTCCGGAGACCACGTCGGACTCATCTCCGCGATCTCGCGCGTCTGCGTCAGGTTGACGATCTTTCCGGTCTTTGGCGAAACCAGAAAAATGTCCCACTGCTCGTCGCCGTCATAATCCGACTCGTAGGCGATCCACTTTCCGTCCGGCGACCACGCGGGTGCTCTCTGCCGCTGGTCGCTGACCGTCAACTGCACCGGCCATCCGCCTTCGGACGGGATGATCCAGATATTGTTTCGCCCACTCATGTTCGAAATGAATGCAATGCTCTTGCCATCCGGCGACCACGATGCGCTGCCCACCTGCCGCGTCATGTACAGCTTCTCGATGGTCAGGCTGCGCGGTTCCACCCGAGCATTGGGTTTCGCGGAAACCTTTTTTGGATCGGTGATGGCCTCGGGCACGGGTAGAGTCTGGGCGGCAATTTCGGTCACAATGGTGCTCATAGCGATGACGATAGCAAACAGTGCGCACAAGCGCATGGCGCTCAACCTCAAGGTAAGGTAGAAGGGAAAGTTTAGCAGAGCATCATTTGTCGCTGTCAGCACGGATTGATCTGTAGCGGATCAATTCAGAACCGTGCACCACGAAGGACACGAAGGTACACGAAGGGCTTTTTTTCTGAATTTCCTTAGTGCGACTTCGTGTCCTTCGTGGTAAAGATTTTCCAGTATTCCAACTATGAATGCCTCGAAGCTTGTTCGCAAAACCGGCAGTTTCGCGTTATGTTGTGCGTTCGCAGCGGTTTTTGGCTCAGCAGCACGCACGCAAAGCACGACCGCGTCGCCCGCCCACCATATCGGGATTGAAGGCAACCAATTCGTACTCGACGGCCAGCCTCTGCAGATTATTTCCGGTGAAATCCACTACGCCCGCATTCCACACCAGTACTGGCGCGATCGCCTCAAAAAGGCGAAGGCCATGGGCCTCAACACGATTTCGACGTACGTCTTCTGGAATGTTCACGAACCCCAGCCCGGAGTCTACGATTTCAGCGGCGATCTCGACATAGCCGCATTTATCCGAATGGCGCAGGAAGAGGGTCTCTACGTCATCCTTCGCCCTGGTCCGTATGTCTGCGCTGAGTGGGATCTCGGCGGCCTGCCGGCGTGGCTGCTGGCCGATCCGAAAATCATTTTGCGCAGCACCGATGAGAAGTTTCTGGGCCCGACGGAGCGCTGGCTGCAGCGCCTGGGCAGGGAACTAGCCCCGCTGCAGATTACGCATGGTGGCCCGATCATCGCCGTGCAGGTGGAGAACGAATACGGTTCTTTCGGCAACGACAAGGAATACATGCAGCGCATGCTCTCCGCTCTTCGAAAGGCAGGCCTGGGCGATGCGCTGCTCTATACAGCTGACGGAGCCGACGAATTATCCGCCGGAACGCTCCCCGACCTTCCCGCGGTCATCAATTTTGCTCCGGGAGAAGCGAAGAAAGAATTTGCCAAATTGCAGAAATTTCGTCCCGGCGCCCCCATGATGAGCGGCGAGTATTGGGACGGATGGTTCGATCACTGGGGCGATAAGCATCACGGCACCGACGCCGCCCAGCAGGCACAGGAGTTGGATTGGATCCTGGGCCAGGGATACTCCATCAATCTCTACATGTTTCACGGCGGAACCAATTTTGGCTTCATGAACGGCGCGAACTGGGATAAAGGCTACGAACCCGACGTCACCAGCTATGACTACGACTCTCCGGTGAGCGAGTCGGGAGCCCTAACGAATAAATTTTTTGCGCTACGCGACGTGATCGCGAAGCATCGAAAGGGCGTGATGATGCAAGATCCCCCGGCTCCCCAACCAGTCATCGAGATCCCGCAATTTGAGTTGTCCGAAAGTTCGCCGCTGTGGTCGCACCTGCCGGCCCCCATCAGCATGGAGAAGCCGCGACCCATGGAGGCTTTGGGCCAGTCTTACGGATACATACTCTACCGCACGAAGCTTAAACAAGCGGTGAGCGGCGAACTCGAGATTCGCGAGTTGCGCAGTTACGCTCGGGTTTACGTTAATGATAAGCCCGTCGGCGTGCTCGACCGGCGCAAGAAGCAAGACCGACTCACCCTCGGTGCCGAGGCAGACTCTACTCTCGATATCCTCGTGGAAGGTACAGGTCGCATCAACTTCACGGTTGAGTTGCGCAACGAACGGCAAGGAATCAGCGGGTCGGTGATGCTAGGACGACACGAGTTGACCGGCTGGAAGGTTTTTCCTCTACCCATGGATCGTCTCTCATCCCTTCGATTCTCAAGTACCAACGGCGACCATTCGAGCGGCCCCGCCTTCTATCGCGGCCAGTTCGAGCTAAACGAGACTGGGGATACTTTTCTGGATATGCGGGGATGGGGTAAAGGCGTGGTGTGGGTGAATGGCCATGCTCTGGGCCGTTTCTGGAATCTTGGACCGCAACAGACGCTCTATCTTCCTGCTCCATGGCTGCGCAACGGGAAAAATGAAATTGTGGTCTTCGGGCTGGCTGCGCCCAAGAGCCCGACTCTCCGCGGCGTGCGTTCGCCTGTGCTGGATGAGTTGTTCGAGAACACCGAATAGCCGGAACTCAAAACAATTTTGTCATCCTGAGCAAAGCGAAGGACCTCTGCAACTAGCTTGTGCGGGCCATACGGTGAGCGAACCATCGATCCATCCGACCGGATCTAAACAAATTAATCCTTCGGTGGAATGGATTGCACAGGTCCTTCGCTTCGCTCACGATGACAAACATCAGGGTGACAAAGACGAGATGTGGCATTACACCTTCGCGTTCTTGTGCATGTCCACCGTGCTCCAAGTCTTATCTCCGGCGTGACAAATGTTCTCCAGGGCGCACTCCGCGCACTTGGGTTTTCGGGCAATACACAGTTTGCGCCCGTGCCAGATGATCTGATGCGAGAACAGAATCCACTTTTCGCGCGGCAAAAGTTTCATCAGATCCTGCTCGATCTTCTGCGGATCGTTCTGCGTGGTAAGTTCCAAACGCCGTGAGATCCGATGCACGTGCGTATCTACGACGACACCCTCGGCCTTCTTAAACCACGTCCCCAGTACCACATTGGCCGTCTTGCGGGCAACGCCAGGAAGTGTCAGCAGCCTCTCAATGTCGTCGGGCACCTCGCCGCCGAAGTCGGCAACAATCTTCTTTGCCGCCCCCACAACCGACTTGGACTTGTTGCGAAAAAATCCAGTGGAGCGGACATCGGGCTCCAATTGTTCCGGCGTGAGCGCCGCAAAAGCCGCCACCGTCGGATACTTGCGGAACAACTCCGGCGTAACACGGTTCACATTCACATCGGTCGATTGCGCCGAGAGAATGGTTGCCACCACCAGTTCCCAAGCACTCGCGTGCGTCAAAGCACAGGTTACAGCCGGATACAGCTGGTCGAGCCGCTTCAAGATCTCAGCCACGCGCTCGGGCGCCAGGGGGTTGTAGCGTTTAACCTTGGCGGCGGAAGCGGCTGCAGACTTTCCCTGGCTGACCGGAGGCGCCTTCGATGCCGAGACTTTTCCTCGCGACGCAGCATCAGTGGCCACCCTGCGAACTTTATCCTGGCGGCCCGTGCGGGCGGGTCGGCGCGGAGCTAAACCACGAGGCATGAACGTCTCCTTGGGGCAAATATCTTAACAGAGGTGCTCGTACGGCAATCGACGCATTGGCCGTCAGTAACCTCTCTGGGAATTGACGCATGTTGCGCCCCCCGGTAGTCTGGAAGTACTTCAGCACAAGACAGGACAAATCTCGTGGCAGTTAATTCGATTCAACTCGGGCAAGTGTGGCGCAGTGAAGCCGACGGCCAGGACTATCTGGTCACCAAGGTTTACAACGAAGTGTTTTCGCAATTCGCCATGCTTCGCCCCGCTGGAATCACTGCTCCCGACGCACCCACAGTTCGCGTGAAAGTCACCAAGGGTCCCGAAGGTGCCACCTTACCGGGTTACGCCTTTACTCAGGAAGGTTCGTTCTAAACGCGCGATCTCTGCAGGAGCTTTCCATTACACTAGATACAACAGCTCTCCGTGCCCTGTTCTCAATCTCAGTTTAGCTGCCCGATTTTGGCCAAGAACTGAGAACTGGCAACTGAGAACTGAACTTCTCATGACCGAAAGAATTCTCGCAGTCTTATTCATCTTCATCAGCAAAACCATCGCCACGGCCGGTTATGGCGGCATCATGCTGCTCATGGCAATTGAGTCGGCTTGCATCCCGCTGCCGTCGGAATTGATCATGCCCTTCGGCGGATACCTCGTCTTCCAGGGCACCTTCAACTTACTGTGGGTCGCCACGGCGGGTGCGATCGGTTGCAATCTCGGATCGTTGGTCGCCTACGAAATTGGCTGCTATGGCGGCCGCCCGCTCGTCGAACGCTATGGCCGATGGATTCTGATGGGCCGCCGCGAGCTCGACTGGGCCGACCGCTTCTTCGCGCGCTGGGGATACCTGGCCGTATTCGTCGGCCGCCTGCTGCCGGTAATCCGAACCTTCATCGCGCTTCCGGCAGGAGTCGCGCGCATGCCTCGCGGCCGCTTCCACCTCTACACGTTTCTGGGATCGTGGCCTTGGTGCCTGGGCCTTGCCTACCTCGGAATGAAACTAGGCGAGAACTGGCGCGAGTTGGGAAAATACTTTCACAAATTCGATGCCGTGATCGGCGCGGCCCTGGTGCTCGCGATCGCCTATTTTCTCTGGAGCCACTGGCAAAACAGAATCAGCAGTCAGCCTTCGTAGAGATGTTGCTGGCAATGCCTCTCGAACCGCACAGCAAGAGTCCGCGGCGAAATGAGCCGTAATCGTCGGCAAGATGTTACTTTACAAGCGATCAATTCCGATCCCGGAGGGGATTTCATGCGCCGCATCCTCGCTGCCATCCTGTTCATCACCGTCGCCGTCCCAATCGCCTCGTTTTCCCAGGCCGCTCCCGCCGACTCCGGCAAGCCTTTCGTGGTCGAGTATTACTACAAAACCAAGTGGGGTCACGCCGAAGAATTCCTGAAGCTCTTCAAGAAGAACCATTATCCCGTCCTGAAGAAAGAATCCGAGATGGGTCGCATCACCAAAGTCTGGGTCGACCAGCCGCGCTATCACACCACCGAAGATGGCCGCTGGGATTTCCGCGTAACCATCGTCTTCAAGAACGCTACTGTCGCGAATGAGTCGTTCGACGAGGCCGCGCTGCAGAAGCAGATGTATCCCGACCAGGACACCTTCCAGCGCGAAGAGCAGCGCCGTTTCGAAATCCTCGAAGCGCATTGGGACTTGCCCCTGAAGACAGTCGACATCGACGCCAAGCCTTGACCAAGCAGAAGTAGAGAAGCTAAGGACGTCCCCTGTGTTTCTCCGTGTGCCCGGTGGTTAATGCTCCTCATCGATCTTGAGGAAGTTAGCCACGACCTTCTCGTGCCACTTCCAAGGCAGGAGGCGTTTCATCGCCAGCTGAATCTTCGCGTCGCGCCCCACCAGGTAGCGCAACTTCGGGTTGGGATCCTGCGCAATTGTGACAATGAGCCGCGCAACCACGATCGGATCAGCCTTTGGAAGTTCCCGCAGTCGCTCGCGCATGCGCAGGCTTCGCTCAAGGTTCGGGGACGTCTGTTTCGTCGCCTGCTCTCCCATCCGCGCTCCTCGCGTCCAGATCCCAGTCTGAAACGCTCCCGGCTCGACCAGCACCACCTTGATGCCGAGCGAGTTCACCTCCATGCGCAGCGACTCGCTCCAGCCTTCCAGCGCATGCTTCGACGCCGAATAACTGCTCACCGTCACGGACCCATGCAATCCCGAGATCGATGAAACTTGAATAATATGCCCGCATCGCTGCCGCCGCATCGCCGGCAATACCGCCTTGGTCATCGCCACGGCACCGAAGAAATTGGTTTCGAATTGCAATCGCAGTTCGTCGAGCTTGATGTCTTCCGCAAAGCCAGCCACAGCGAATCCCGCGTTATTCACCAGCACGTCGACTCGCCCGTAGTCGCGAACCACGCCGTCGACGAACGCCTGAATTGCGTCAAAGTGCGTGACATCCAACTCGCGAATATCGAGTTTCGGCGTGAGTCCTCCGGCCGCCGCTGCTTTGTCTAGATCTTCGCGCCGTCCGAGATCACGCATCGTTGCCAGTACACGAAATCCCGCCTTCGCCAGTTCGATCGATGTCAACAACCCGAACCCGCTGGATGCGCCGGTCACCAAAGCTATCTTTTCAGGCATGCGAATGGTCTACCACAGTCCCGTAAAAAACAGCAGCCTCGAGTTTCAATTAGTGGCAACATATAGGTAGACAGGCCCGGTCGCACCATTGCCACGTGCCGAGGAGGTCTTATGCTGGCGACGAGATATCGCCTCACACGCAATCCGTACTTCCACTTCCATCCGCTGCACACCCTGTTTTCGCTGATTGGAACTCTGATCCTGTTTGGCTTGCTGGTGTGGTTTCTAGCAGTGCCGGCGCGCTAATCGACGAGACGTAAGGGCGCGCCAAGCGGCGAGACTGCACCGGAACGAAGCGCAGGACACGGAGGACCTCCTTGTTCCTCTCTGGCCTCTATGGTGAATGCCATGCGAAGTTGGGAGGATCATCCGGTCCCCGATGCGCAAACTCGCCAAAAGATGTTAAACGTTGGTAACAATCTCGAGGGAATTCCTTTATCGCGTCCATCAAAATTTGGAATTAGACATAATCTCTACAAGATCGATAATGTTGCCCATGGACACCCTTATATCTGTTGAGGACTCACATGTTGATGTACTGCACGAAATCACCGAGCGCCTCAGCACGGCGGACGGATTTCATGACGTTTTAAACCGCGTGGTTGACTTTGCTTCGGCACTGGTGAAGTGCGATTCCTGCCTCATTTACGTTCTCGAAGGCGATGAACTGGTCCTGCGCGCCTCCAAGAATCCACATCCCGAAGTAGTGGATCGATTGAAACTGAGAGTTGGACAAGGGATTACGGGCTGGGTCGCCGAGCATCGCGAACCGGTAGCCATTCCCGAAGAAGCGGCGCATGACCCGCGCTTCCAGTTCTTTCACGAACTTCCCGAAGACAGTTACGAAGCATTTCTTTCTGTGCCCTTAATGTGCCGGGGACGTGTCGTGGGCGTCATCAATCTGCAGCACCGTCAGCATCACGTCTACCGTCGCCGTGAAATTCGCATGATTTCCACCGTAGGATTTCTGGTCGGCGCGGAATTGGAACTGGCACGTCTGGAAGAAGCCAACTCATCGCTCGCCGAACAATTGCAGACTAGAAAAGTTGTCGAGCGCGCTAAGGGCATTCTGCAGCGGGATCTGGGGCTGAGCGAAGAGCAGGCTTATCTGGCCCTGCAACGCCAGAGTCGCCAGAAGCGCAGGCCGATGAAGGAAATTGCCGAGGCCATCGTGCTCAGCGACGACGTGCGAGGAAATTCGCAAGCCCAGCCGACCTAGGCGCCTGCCAATGGGAAACGCGGACGTGTCATTTCGCCCAGGCGAGACCGTCCGCAAACTTTCCCACGTCGATCAGCTTCTGAACATTCCATTGGGCCAGATCAATCGCGGCGACTTTCCCGCTGCCGGCGCAAGAAACATATGCGATCTTCCCGTCAGGCCGAATCAGGATTTCTTGCGGCAGATCGGCGACATCAATGCGGCGCGTTACCTGCATGGTGGCCAAATCCACAACCGCAACCTGATTCGTTGATGGCACTGCCACCAGCAGCCAACGTCCATCCGCGGTGGCAGCCGTTCCGTAACCCAGGCCAGGCAGCGCCACCCACGTCTTCAGCTTCTTGGTTCTTGTATCAATCACCGCCAACTGCGGCTTGGTTTGATCTGCGGTAAACACCAGCTTGTCATCGCTGGAGATGGAAATCCTTTGAGCCGTCCCCGACACCGGAATCACTGCGATTGTTTTCTTGCCCACCAGATCGAGCACCGAAACCGTGCCCGGACCGACGTTGGATGTGTAGCCGAAACGTCCATCATGCGACACAGCCAGCATATGCGACTGCTCCTGACCGGTTGGCACGGAGCCCACAATCTTTCGCGTATTTGGATCGACGATCGTTACCGTCTTATCCAGTTCGGTGGTGACATAGAGCATGCCGCTCGTAGGATCGAGCACTGGAAAATGTGGCCGCACGCCGCGAGCAAAATCGATTCGTCCAACGATCTCTCTCGAGGGCAAATCGATCACCAGCATCTCGTGTCCGTCGATCCCAGGCTTGCCCACTCCCGTGCTGCCATAGATGGGCACAAATGCGGTTCGACCATCGGCGGAGGCCGCGACTTCATGGCCGTGCACTCCCGGCGTTTTCTCTTCTACGGTCGCAACCTGTTTGCCCGCGCCTGGGTCGACGATGCTCAAATTGCTATCACCCTGATTAACTACGAGCAGGGTTTGAGCGCTCGTGCTCAATGGAAGCATTCCGAGAAAAAGGAGTGGCAATAATAGGTATTCATACTCAAACTTTGGCATAGGCCGAAAAGTATAGCCTAATGGGAAGGCGGCGACGACACACCCCTATAGACGGCTGTCACGAGCACGCAGCGAAGGAATTGCGGCCACAAAGGCCGAGGACAGATCGCCGGTTCGCGATCCGCCCTCGGTGGGTTGGGCAGGGAAGAGAGACTATTGGCCGGTTGCCCCGGCCGTGGTCGCGGCCTTGGCAATCTGTCTCTCCGTGATGTGCGGCACGTTGAAGTGCAGCGTCATACCGAACTCTGGCAGTTGCATGGCGCTCACGTAGCTGCCGCCGGGCGTTGCTACGAGCAGTAGCCGGCTCGTATCAGTCGGTTTGGCATCGTCGGTGTTGGGGACGAGCACCATATAACCGGTGCGATCTCCGTTGAGCTTGCTGATATTTAGGGTGTGCGAACCGTTGTCGGGAGCATAAGAGAATGCATAGTCTCCCGCGGGCAGCGTGGCGCCTCCCCAGTGAACTTCATGTGTGAGGCTGAACTTTCCGTGCACCGGCTCCTGGGCTGAAGCCACTGCGGGAGCGAAATACAAAGCGGTTACGGCCAGGGCCGCGGCATAAACGTAGTTGCGAATGGTTTTCATGGAATCTCCTTTTCTTCGTCTGAAGAGCACACTCCCGGCACGACGCCGAAGGGCGTGGGCTCAGATTGAGGTGGAGATCAACGGGGTCGAAACGAATTGCACGCCGCGGCAGGGCTGGCACGCAAACAGCAGCTTCACGGGACCGGCTGCAGAGCCAGCTGCGAAGCGATTCCACTATGCAACAGAATCGGTGCACCCGTCCAACGCAAAAAATCAATCCGCGTCATTCAAACAGATGCGCATGTGAGACGAGATGCACATGCGGAGCCCGGCGACCTCTGGGGGAATCCCAGCGGATAAAGTCGCCGCTCACTGTCTAGCCCGTCCGCTTGAACCGCGATCAGACACATTCGGCTGCAACCGTTTGCCAAATATGTCTAAGCATGAGAGCATGTCCAGTTGGTGGCGGTGGCTAGCCACCGCCACCAGAAAGAGGACAAATGTATCAGAAACGCCCTGGAGTATTCATGGCCGACTGGTGGGATGCCGACGGCCGCCGTCATCGCAAGCAATTCGCTAATTCCGCTGCGGCTCGCGAGCACGAGCATCGTGAGACCGCTCTCGCTCACGCCGAACGGGCCAGCCGTGAAATGAAGCTTGCCGCCCGGTCCGGTGGCGGCAAAAAGGCGCGTACCGAGACTAGCCACGGCACCATGGAGCCTGCCAAGGGCAAGCTCGGAGTCATGATCCCGGGCATGGGCGCGGTGGCCACTACATTCGTGGCGGGCGTCGAAGCGATTCGTAAAGGACTCGCCAAGCCTATCGGATCACTCACCCAGATGGGAACGATTCGCCTCGGCAAGCGCACTGACGGCCGCTCGCCCAAGGTGAAAGAATTCGTCCCTCTGGCGGGCCTCGACGATCTGGTTTTCACCGGGTGGGACATCTTCGAAGACAACATGTACGAAGCTGCGTCCAACGCAGGCGTGCTCGATTATCGACTCCTCGAGCAACTCAAGCCGTTTCTCTCGTCGATCAAGCCGCGCGCTGCCGTCTTCGATCACAACTACGTGAAGAAGATCGATGGCCCCAATGTGAAGAAGGGCAAAACGAAGATGGACCTCGCCGAACAGTTGCGGCAGGACATCCGCGACTTCAAGAAAAGCAGCGGCGCCAGCCGTCTCGTCACCATGTGGTGCGGTTCGACCGAGTCTTACATCGAGCCAACCGAGGCGCACCAGTCCCTGAAGGCTTTTGAAAAGGCGCTCAAAGACAACGACGAGATGATCGCGCCGTCGATGATGTACGCCTATGCGTCACTGATGGAAGGAGTGCCGTTCGCCAATGGCGCGCCGAACCTTACCGTCGATCTGCCCGTGATGCTCGAACTATCGCGCAAGAACGAAGCGCCGATTTGTGGCAAGGATTTCAAGACCGGGCAGACGCTGATGAAGACGGTGCTGGCTCCTGCGTTTAAAGCCCGCCTGCTTGGGCTAAGCGGATGGTACTCCACCAACATCCTCGGCAATCGCGACGGCGAGGTGCTCGACGATCCCGGCTCCTTCAAGACTAAGGAAGAATCGAAGCTGGGGGTACTGGAGCACATCTTGCAGCCAGGACTCTATCCAGAGCTTTATGGAAACATGTACCACAAGGTTCGCATCAACTATTATCCACCGCGCGGCGACAATAAAGAAGGCTGGGACAACATCGACATCTTCGGATGGCTGGGTTATCCCATGCAGATCAAGGTGGATTTCCTCTGCCGTGATTCGATTCTCGCCGCGCCCATCGTGCTCGATCTCGTGCTGTTCCTCGATTTAGCCAAGCGCTGCTCCGATCTGCGAGGACTTGGCATTCAGGAATGGCTCAGCTTTTACTTCAAGTCTCCGATGACGCCTCCTGGACTGTATCCGGAGCACGACCTGTTCATTCAGTCAATGAAGCTGAAGAACACGCTCCGTCACCTGAAGGGTGAGGACATGATTACGCACTTGGGGTTGGAATACTACGACTGAGGTCTGAGAATCATTCACCACGGAGGCACTGAGGAACGGACAGAAGCCGGATTCTTGTTTTCTCCGTGACGCTGTGTCTCCGTGATGAATTTGTTCAGGCCAACTTATTCTCCCGCTTGTATTCGTCGAACTTGTTGAGGAAGCGGTCGATGTCCTTCTTCTGAAGGTAGTAAGGTGTCGAAAGGCGGAGCTTGTTGGGATCGCCTCCGCGGATGCGGATCTTGTGGGTCTTGTAAAGCCAGTTCTCGAGATCCAGACGCGGGACCGGTGGGACGTTGACGCACACGATGCCGCACCGCAGAGCTGCGTCGGGCGATGTCCAGGATTCGGCACCACGTTTCTGCATCTCGTCGAGCAAGTAGTCGGCAAGATGGCGATGACGACGCTCGATGCGATCCATCCCAATGTCGTTCGCCAACTTGATCGAGGCGCGTAATCCGCATAGAGCGGGCACGTTCGAACTGCCAATGCGCTGGAAGCGTTCGGCGCGTATCTTCGGCTCGTCCCAACCTTCGGTAGCGATGGTGTTCCATAGGCGATCAATCACTTCATCCCGCACATAGAGAAAACCGGTGCCTTTGGTAGCTTGCAGCCACTTGTGCGGGCTCGCAGAATACATGTCGCATCCGAGGTCGGTGACGTTGAGTCGCATCATGCCGGGAACGTGCGCCCCATCGACGGCGGAGAGGATGCCTTTGGTGCGGGCCAGCGCGGCGAGTTCCTTCGCGGGCAGGACGACTCCTGAAAACGTGGTGATGTGGCTGAAGAAGATCACGCGAGTGCGCGGCGTGATCGCGTCGTTGAAGAGGTTGAGAACCTGCGCTGCATCTTTGACGGGGCGGGGAAGCATGACCTTCTTCACGACGATGCCGTAGCGTTTCGCTTTGAGGTTCCAGGGGTGTTCGCCACCGGTATGTTCCTGATCGGTCATGAGCACTTCATCACCGGGCTTCATGTCGATACCGTTGGCGACGTAGCTGTTCGCTTCGGTGGCGTTGCGCAGCAGGGCGATCTCATCGCGCTTGCAGCCGACGAAGGAGGCGAGCGGGTCGCGAAATTCGTTCCAGGATGCGTATCCCCAAATCGGATAGTCTTCGGGTTCCTGTTGATCCATCTTCTCGGTAGCGTTGTATGCGTCGAAGATGGCCTTCAATACCGGAAGGGGACTTGAGCCGACTGTGCCGTTGTTCAGGTAGACCTCGTCTCCGGGGATGAGGAATTGCTTGCGCATTTCTGCCCAGAATGCATCTTCGTTCTTGTCGAGGAGAGAGCGGTCGGGAAGCGGCGGTGATTTGTCTACTTGGGCGAAGAGGTCGGGGCGAGGGGCGAGCGAGGCGGCGATACCGGTTGCTGCGGTAGCGAGAAAATGACGACGATTGAGCATGAAGGCTCCTGGCAATCGCGGATGATTGTTGATGGTGAATTGGCTGTTTGTCAAAAAAACCGAAGTCCGGAACCACGAAGGACACGAAGGTTCACGAAGGAAAAACTAAGATGCGCGCTTAAGTCCTCCATTCCGAGCACACTTAGAGCGTTATGGGGGCGAGTACTCCAGCCGGTATTCCGTTCTACAGTGGGGAGCTTAATTTCTTTTGCCGGGGGGCGGCTTCCGGGTCGACCTCGATTGGCTGCGGAAACGGGCAGGCGGAACGGTGAACTCGCGCTTGAACGCGCGGTTGAAAGCGGCTTCGGACTCATAGCCGACTTCGGCTCCGATCTGTGCCACCGAATAACTCGTGGAAGAAAGCATCTGCTCTCCCAACTGAAGTCGCCAGCGTGTGAGGTATGCCATGGGAGGCTCGTTGAGGTAATGGCGAAACCGCTCGGCCAGCACCGAGCGGGACACTCCAGCTTCTTTGGCCAGCGAAGCAATGGTCCAGGGATGCGCAGGGTTTCGATGCATGAGGGCCAGAGTTTTTCCAACCTCGGGATCGCGAGCGCCAGCGAGCCATCCAGTTTGCTCCGACGGAAGATGCGCAATGTAGGCTCGCAGGGTTTCAACGAACAAAACCTCCGAGAGTTTAGCCAAGACCGCTTCACCACCAGCTCGGGAAGCGTCGGCCTCGTCCACCGAAAAGCGGATTGAGTTCTCCAACCATCTGCCCGAGGCGTCGTTACGAATGCTAACTTTAAACACCGGCGGCAGGCCGCTAAGGAAAATCTGGCTCAGTCGGGGATCGCATGCCATGAAACCGCAGACAAATTTCGTGATTTCCCCACCACCACCCAAGCTCGAGCGCTTCAAACCCTGAGCAAGAATTCGAGCGAGTTCTTGCTCCATCTCGACAGCCTTGATCGCAGGGCCGTTTTCGAGGAAATGGGCGTCGCCATGGGGAAAGATCACGATGTCGCCGGCCTGAAGAATGATGCGTTCGCCGTCGACTAACCGGGCAGAGGCGCGCCCCTCCGTGAGCAAGTGATAAATGATGACGTGCCTTGCAGCCGGCGCGACGTAAGGCGCGACCGTGCGAGAGTCTGGCGAGTAAAAACTCCATGGCGAGGAGAATTCTCCGTTATAGAACAACGCGCCCTGGAGCTTGACCACCTTCAGAACTTCGGAAAGCACATCCATATGCCCTCCTCCGGACTTCCTGCAAACGTCTCCGGACTCTAGAGCAAATCATCATACGAGAAGTCTGCTGGGAGCAAGAAAGCCGGACGCGCGGGTAAGTATAGGCCGCGATCCCGGCGCATAGTAAGGCACGTCGGAGCATTTGCAAGTACGAAAAGTGCTCCACGTCAATTCAAACTCAAAGCAGCAGGGCCGCGGACCGAACCGTTGTCGAAATTTGAAGGGGAGGGAAGACAGATGTTTCTTGTTCAACTGAAGTTGATCGAAGAAAACTGCACGCCCGCCGACAAGACGGACACGAGTACGGCTCCCTCTTGCGGTTGGGCAGATATCAAAGATGCACTTACGGGCGAATGGGAGATTGGCGGGTCGACGAGGCCAGCCAAGCAATCCATGAACTGGTTACAGGCAAATAAAAAAACATCGGAGGGAATATGAGCACCATCACAATTACACCAGAAGTGACCATCCTGAAATCGCGGCTGAAAGATACGTGGATGGCCGGAGACTACGATCGCTTTTCGCGCTATATGGAGCAGGGAGCGCGAATTTTCTATGAGCAACTTGATGTTCCGGCGGGATGCGAGTTGCTCGATGTGGCTTGTGGCTCGGGGCAGGTTGCACTGTGGGCGGCGCGCGATGGAGTGAGCGTCACCGGGGTGGACATTGCGCCAAACCTGGTGCAACGGGCACAAGCGCGTGCCGATGCGGAAGGTCTAAAGGCGCGTTTCATCGAAGGTGACGCCGAGGCTCTTCCATTTGAAGATGCCAGCTTCGACGTCGTCACCAGCCTGGTGGGAGCGATGTTTGCCCCGCGGCCGGAACTCGTGGCTCGCGAACTGCTGCGGGTATGCAGTCCCGGCGGCACCATCGCCATGGGAAATTGGACGCGCGACGGGTTCATTGGACAAATGTTCAAGACCTTCGCGAAGTTCATCGCGCCTTCAGGCATGCCGGCGCCGGTGCTATGGGGAGATGAGGCTGTCGTACGCGAGAGACTGGGCCATGGAGTTTCCGAACTTAGGATGACGCGCCGTCAATATGGATTTAGCTATCCTTTTCCGCCGGCAGACGTGGTCGAGTTTTTCCGGCAGTACTATGGGCCAACGAATCGCGCGTTTGCGTCGCTGGGTGAATCGGATGCGAAACAACTGCGCGTCGACCTGGAGGCACTGTGGTCTAAGCACAATCTGGGAGGGGAAGAATTTACTGTGGTTTCAGCGGAGTATCTGGAAGTGATCGCAGTGAGAGCCTGAGGGTTGGGTTCTCCCTGCGAATCTTGCACGACAAAACGTTGCACAACCAGGAGATAAGAAAATGGCTCTAATGCGTCCGGATCCAACTTTTTACCCTTCCGCAGGCATGGCAATGCAAGCCCCGGCGGAGCGCCTCGCATACGTTGCCCTGCTCAATGCGGGGAAGAATGGACAGCGCGATGCGATGGGCGTCGTCGACCTCGATCCGAGTTCGTCCGAGTATGGGCGGCTTGTCGGGAAAACAGATTTTCCCCGCGGCGATAACGAACTTCACCACTTCGGCTGGAATGCCTGCAGCGCATGTCTTTGCCCGCAAGCCCCGCATCCGCACATGGAGCGCCGCTACCTGATCGTGCCGGGCATCGGCTCATCGCGGATTTACATCCTGGATACCAAGCCGGACCCAAAGCACCCAAAGATCGTCAAGGTGATCGAGCCCGAAGAGTTCATCAAGAAAACGGGCTATACCTCGCCCCATACGATTCACTGCGGCCCGGACTGCATCTATGGGAGCGCACTTGGGTCGGCCACCGGAGACGGCCCCGGTGGCATTTTTCTAATGGACGCGAACACCTTCGAGCTGAAGGGCCAGTGGGAGCAAGATCGCGGTCCGCAGCAATTGGCGTATGACTTCTGGTGGCATCTGGGGCACGACACCATGATCACCTCAGAATGGGGCACGCCGAACATGGTGAAAAACGGAGTCAATCCAGAGTTGCTCTTGGCCGGCAAGTACGGGCACAAGATACATATCTGGGATCTGGACAAACGCCGCCATCAGCAGGAAATCGACCTGGGTGCGGAGCAGCAATGGGTGCTTGAACTGCGGCCCTCTCACGATCCCAACAAGGCATATGGTTTTGTCGGAGTCGGCATTTCACTCAAAGACTTGTCGGCGTCCATCTGGATGTGGTATCGGGAAGATGGCGGGAAGAACGGCAAGTGGGCCGTCCGCAAGGTGATTGAGATCCCCGCTGAGCCTGCTGACCCGGAAAAATTGCCACCGCTCCTGAAGGGCTTCAAGGCGGTACCGCCGCTGGTAACGGACATCAACCTGTCGCTCGACGACCGCTTCCTTTATGTTTCGTGCTGGGGAACGGGGGAGTTCATCCAATACGATGTCTCGGACCCAGTTAACCCGAAGAAGACCGGCTCGGTGCATCTGGGCGGCATTGTGCGACGGGCGGCTCACCCTAGCAAGCCCCAGCAGTCGCTGAACGGCGGCCCGCAGATGGTTGAGATCAGCCGCGATGGCCAGCGCATCTATTTCACCAATTCGCTCTATGCCCCATGGGATGAACAGATCTATCCCGACGGTTTGAAGAGTTGGATGGTAAAACTCGATGCCGACCCGAAAGGTGGCATGAAACTCGATGAAAAATTCTTCGTCGAGTTCGACGGGCTGCGGGCGCATCAGGTGAGGCTCGAGGGTGGAGACGCATCGTCGGACTCCTACTGCTACTCAGAGGCAAAATGACACACGAGATGGGCTCAACAGCGTTGTGGCTAATGCTGCTCCTCGGCGCCTACCACGGAATCAATCCAGGAATGGGCTGGCTCTTCGCGGTAGCGCTGGGGATGCAGGAGCAGAAGGGGAGAGCAGTGGCGAAGGCGCTCGTTCCGATTGCGCTCGGCCATGCTTTGTCTATTGGAATCGTGGTGGTGACTGCGGCATTTCTCGGGATGGCATTGCCGCCAGAGGTGATCCGCTATTCCGTCGCCGCGCTTCTATTTGGTCTTGGAATCTTTTCGCTGATACGGCACTACCATCCGCGATGGGTGCGCATGCGGGTGGGCTTTCGTGACCTGACGCTCTGGTCGTTCCTAATGGCAACGGCCCACGGGGCTGGTTTGATGTTGCTGCCAGTGCTGCTGGGTAGTGGAACAGTCGAAGCGGCTGACCACATGGCAGGGCATCATCACACACCAACAGCCGCCAGCCCTCTGGCAGCACTGCTCGCGACCGGAGTCCATACGATTGCCTACCTTGCGGTGACGGGGCTCATCGCGTGGGTGGTCTATAGCAAATTTGGCCTGGCCATTCTTCGCAAGTCATGGCTCAATCTCGACGTGATGTGGGCGACTGCTCTCGTGGTCACGAGCGTAGCCACGATGCTGATGTAGCCTCTTAAATATTGGCGGCTGAAGGTCAAGGGCGACAAGCACGGACTTAATAATTTTCCGGATTTCCCGCCAAAAAACCCCCTGAGAATCCGTTAGCGTTCTACACAATACGGACGGGCCCTGTTGCTGTGTGTCGCTGCATTTGACAATTAACAACGCGTCGAGAACATAGCATTTCGGTGCGGATCACAATTTCCCGAATTGTGAGAGATGCTCACCTACTCACCAAGTGCACCCACTATACGAACTAACAGTACAAATGCCCCCAATTATCCACTAAGAGTAGTTTTTGCCTCTCAGGTTCTGGCAGAACCGCAACCTGTGCGTAGAGTCCGCCACGGGAACAAGAACCGAAAATAGGAGACCGATATGGCTACAGTAGCAACCGAGACACCGTCAATACCCAAAGAGATCGATTCGACGAAACCACAGGCGATGGCGATACCGAAGGAGGGGTACTTCGAGCTTCAAAACGGCAGGTACGGCCCCGTCTATCCACGAACTCCAGCCTGCTATGGATTCACCATCATCGCGAAGATCAAACCGGGAAGGGAAGACGCGATCCGCGCTTACGGTAAGACCATTCAGGGTGCGATCGCTGATCTCCCTGATGCCCTCGCGACGCTTAAGCTTCATTACCTTCGGTGGGTTCTCTTCGATATCGGAAAAGATACGTATTTTATGTATCAGGGAATCTTTGACACTGATTTCGACAAGTACACCGAGGACGCGGTAGCCCTGTTCACGAAGTACGGGGTGAATACGGTTTTTGAGAACCTTGAAGGATTTCCGGAAGACTGGAAGACGAACGTGCCAGCGTTCGTTAAGTTCGTTCGTGAGCACCAGCGCCCGAGTTTCTTGGAATATGGGGAGTATCCGTATGTGACGGCGGACGAAATCAAGAAGGCCCTCAAGCTCAAGGCGGCATTTAGCGGCATGCTCGACCTAATGCAGTAACAGAACTATTTTTCAGGCGCGACGGAGAGAGCCGTGGGCATCTTGCAGCAATCGCATGGGATTTTGGGGGATCTGATCGAACGAAGAGAAGAACCAGATTCGCTCGAGCTTGACGATATTCAACATTTCCTAATGGCGAGGCCACCTGCTCTCGCAGCGCGCTACGAGTTTTTAACGTTTAAGCGTTCTGCTGGGGGACGCGCGTGGCTGGCCGGCCTGATCGACAAGGTTGGCACCGCGAAGGGAGTTGGGACTAGCATCCTTGACTCCAGATGGGTGACCATCGGGTTGACGTGGAACGGCCTTGGGGCTCTTGGCGTAGCGGACGCTATCTTAGCCACCTTCCCGGAGGAATTTCGTCAAGGGATGGCTGCGCGAGCAGACATCCTCGGACTCACGGGCGCGAACCAGCCGGATCGCTGGGCTGACAGACTTTCAAGTCCGAACCTGCACGCCATTGCCATACTGTTCGCCCGCGATGTTGCCGAACGCGAGCGCTGCCAGCAGGAGCATGCCAACTATCTGGCGCAATGCGACGGAGTCGAAGTTCTATCAGCTCTGGATCTGGAAGCGATCCCGCCCTTCGACTACGCTCACGAACACTTCGGGTATCGCGATCGGCTCTCGCAACCTGTCATCGAGGGAACGCGAGTGGAGCCAACACCCGGCTCTGGGCCACCGATCAAAGCAGGCGAATTTTTTCTTGGCTATCCTGACGAAAAAGGTCCTGCTGCCGGAATGCCGCAGCCGGAAACCCTTTCTCGCAACGGCAGCTACGTCGCCTATCTGAAAATGGAAGAGCACGTTGGCGCATTTCGCGATTTTCTCCGAGCCCATGGCGAAACTCCGGAACAGCAGGAGTTGATCGCCGCCAAGCTGATGGGACGATGGCGGAGCGGCGCTCCGCTGGTTCTGGCGCCGGATCAGGATGATCCAACCCTCGGGGCTGATTCTCAGCGCACCAACGATTTTAACTACGCGAAGATGGACCCTCACGGCTATGGCTGCCCGCTCGGGGCGCACATCCGGCGCATGAACCCGCGCGATACTGCAGTGAACATGAATCGGCGGAAGATGATCCGGCGTGGCGGGACATACGGGCCTCCCCTGCCAGAGGGCATGCCCGACGATGGGGTAGAGCGAGGTATCGCCGCCTTCGTCGGCTGCGCGAGCCTCGTTCGACAGTTTGAATTTGCGATGAATGTATGGGCCAACGACCCAAACTTTCACGAACTGGGGAACGAGCGCGATCCAATTTTCGGTACTCAGGACGGCAGCTTTGACATGACCATCCCCAAGCGGCCGATTCGGAAAAAGATCAAGGGCCTGCCAGCTTTCACCACGATCCGAGGCGGCGCTTACTTCTTTTTACCGGGCATAAGAGCGCTCCGCTACCTGGCGTCGAGTGTTGGCCATTGAAACAAGGGTTATTGGAAATACAGAAAGGCAGACAATCATGAGCTCCGTTCCTCAACCGCCGCGTACTTACAACCAGAATCACGCGCCGCGCAAGTACACTCCGGGCAAAAGGCGAGTTTCCATCTACTGGACGTGGAGTTACCCCTGGGAAACGAACCGGGACACCACGGACTTAGACAATCGATTCTCAACCATGACTGAGGTCCGGAGAGTCGCCTGGCCCGCGTATGAGGGGACGGAATGGGATCAGATGCATTTTCTGCAAGGAATCGCAGGCACTCTGGAACTGTTCCACCGCTCCACGCTTGCGTTTCAGAGAGTCGTGGGTGAAGTCACCGGACATTCGGTTGCCGTGTTTCAACGAATCGACCAGGCCGGCTATAAGCTTCCGATCGACGAACGAATCCTCGCTGATACAGACACGCTCATGGTGTTCGGGCTCGATCACCTGGTTTCAGAGCAGGAAGCGAACTCTGAAGAGATTGAGGCGATCCGCGAGTGGCTGAAACGGGAGGGAACTTGTCTTCTGCTTGGGCCCCATCACGATGTGGGTTTTACAGAAGATCTGCAGCAGCGCCAGCTGGAATACACCCACCACGGAGATGCGCTCGTCCCTCGCCAGCAACGCTTCGGGCAATACACGCGTTCGTTGATGCGAGCACTTGGGGTGCCGGTGATGAACCAATTCGGACTTCGCCCGGCCCTGGTCAAAGGTACAAAACAAATTTCGCCCCTTACAGTCAACAAAGACCTGGATAAGCTTGGCCTGCTCAACGGGGTTACAACATTCAATTTTCATCCTCACCTGCCGCATTACGCGCTGACCACCGACAACACAAACTCCATCCACGTGCTTACACGCCAACCGATTGACCTGGACCGACCCCATCCGTTCACCCAGGCAGGCAATACCGAGTTCAACTCGTTCCTCTGGATGCCACCGAATGCACAGCGCGCCGGAAATATCTTGCTGGCGGACTCCACGATATTTACTACCTTGTTTGGCGGCGTCGAGTCATTGGAAACCTTCTGGAAGAATGTGGCAACGATGCCACTGGCAAGCGGCATATCAGCGAAGAAAACTCAGGCTGTCGCCTGATGCGAGACGCGGAGCGCACAGGCACTACACGGGAAAGGTCAAATGGAACTCCTGAGTAAAGCAGTCCCGCTCACGATGCTCGTCTTTGTCGTGGTAAGTATGCTGGCAGTTGGTTCGAGTCTCACGGTTGGGCAAATTGTGGCTCCTCTGCGCAACCGGAAGCTCGTTTTCTTCGCTTTGCTGGCCAACTTTGTGCTAATGCCAGCGGGGGCACTAGCCATCGCCAAACTTCTCAGGCTCGACCAGCCACTCGGCATCGCCCTGATCTTGCTAGGCGTAGCCGCCGGTGCACCATTCCTTCCTAAGCTGGCAGCAATCGCCAAGGGCAACCTTGCCTTCGCCGTGGGATTGATGGTGCTACTCATGGTCTTGACTGTGGCGTACATGCCGCTCGTGCTGCCCCTGCTGCTTGAAGGAGTTTCAGTCGACCCGATGAAAATAGCGCGCTCGCTGCTTCTTCTCATGTTGCTTCCGCTCGGTGTCGGGCTCGCGCTGAACGCCCGCTTCGGAAGCATTGCTGAAAGAATGCGTGCGCCGCTGAACGGAATTTCTAGTCTCAGTCTGGCACTTCTGATCGTGCTGCTCTTGGTGACGAATATTCAAAATGTAATCTCCTTATTCGGGACACGCGGTATTTTAGCGAGCATCCTTTTTCTTCTCGTCGGTTGTGGAACCGGGTGGGTCCTCGGCGGTCCGGGCCTCGGGACGAAGGGCGTGCTGGCGTTAGCGACTGCGCAGCGCAACATTGCAGCGGCACTTGTAGTCGGCGGCAAGGACTTCGACGACCCGAAGGTACTCGTCATGATTGTCGTCGTCGCCATCGTTGGGCTGCTTATTCTGATGCCCCTGGCGCGGCTCTTAGGAAGTCGGACCGCGGAAACCCCGGCTTAGAACGTCCCAAGTTCCAGACTGCAGACCCTCCAAGATCGGAACAAATTGTGCACCTTGATGAGAGCACACTTGGCATTGCGCCTCTTTACTGTCGTTACCGTCGTTGGAGTTGCTCATTTCGTTTTGACTCCCGTCCAAGCTCAAGTCAGAGGCGTCTATCCGGTAGGCATGAGTGCAACGAACTCTGGAGTAACACCTGAGGCAGGCATCTCCTATTCAAATCTTTTCATTTTTTTCTCGCGTGACGAAGAAAAGGGTTCTCATGGCGAAATATTGGCTACCGGCCAGAACTCGATCATGATGGATATGAACAGCTTTGTCTGGGTCAGCAAGAAGGAGATAGATTTCCTGGGCGGAGCCGTATTGTCAGCATCCGCTACGCTTCCAATTGCTAACAACTCGCTTACTTCGGACGTCAACGGTGCCCTCAGTGGCGGTGGCGGGTTTGCGGATTCCTATTATCAACCGCTCATTCTCGGCTGGCGCAAGCAGCGCGTTGCCATTCGAGCGATCTATGGGTTCCTGGCGCCAACCGGAAGATTTAACGCGGGTGCCAACACGAATGTCGGTTCAGGTTATTGGACCTCAGTTGTTTCGAGTGGACAGACAATATATCTGAATTCAAGCAAAGCCACCGCTCTCTCCGCCTTTCAGATGTACGAATTTCACGGTACCCAACAGGGTACGATGGTTCATCCTGGCCAGACCTTCAACCTCGATTATTCGCTGACCCATACCGTCAACCTGCAACGTGGAGTGCGTCTTCAACTTGGATTGGCGGGCTACGGTCAGTGGCAGACTACCGATAAATACGGCCCGAACATTACCGCCGAACAATCGGCCGCGCGCTACAAAGTTAACGCGGTAGGGTTCGCAGCAAATGCAATACTACCTGAGCAGAAGGCGAGCGTCGGTGTTAAGTACTTTCATGAATTCGAGTGCCGATCTACCTTTCAAGGGTACACACTCCAGATCTCCGGCACGATCAGGTTCTAAACCCGATCCCGTAATTCCCTTGGGAACTACGCGTCCGTTCGTGACAGATGGTCGGCAACCCAGAAGTGACCCGACTCCAATTCGATTCCATGGCAGGCTGAACTTGGCTCGCTCCCAGAAGTCTAGAGTTCGCGTTCATGGGACGATCCCCGAGGCCAGTTCCGGATCTTTTCGGAAAAATAGAGCCCTTCACCAGACTCGTCGTGGAAGAGAGTAAACTTTTGGGAACGCAGTTGCTAGAGCTTCGACTTGCCGTCCAGTTGCTGAAAGTTTGTTGACGTTGGGTCAACGACAAAAGGCAACTCGGTTCGTCACCAATCAGCCCCAGGGCACAGCCGATTCCCAGGAGACATCTTATGAGCACTCTCACCTCCCTCGCCTCCGACGAAATCCTCTCACTCACCCCATATGGCGAGACGCGATCGACGATTGCCGGAAGGCCGCTCAGCGCCGAGGAACTACGGAAGACCGATGGCTATTGGCGAGCGTGCAATTACTTGAGCCTGGGAATGATTTATCTGCTGGAGAATCCACTGTTGGAGGAACCGCTGCGCCCGGAACACATCAAGAGCCGGTTGCTGGGACACTGGGGATCGAGTCCAGGATTGTCGTTCATCTATGTTCACTTGAACCGGCTGATCAAAAAATACGATCAGGACATGATTTTTCTGGCGGGGCCGGGGCATGGAGCGCCGGGGGTTCTGGGTCCTGGTTACCTGGAAGGAACGTATTCCGAGGTGTATCCGGAAAAAAGTCCGGATCCGGACGGGCTGCGCGAGTTCTTCCGGCAATTTTCTTTTCCCGGCGGGATTGGAAGTCACTGCACGCCGGAGACGCCGGGGTCCATCCACGAAGGCGGAGAACTCGGCTATGTGCTGTCGCATGCGTGTGGTGCAGCCTTCGACAATCCGGAACTGATTGTGGCGGCGGTGGTGGGCGACGGAGAATCCGAAACTGGACCGCTGGCGACTTCGTGGCACATCAACAAGTTTCTCAACCCGGCGCGCGATGGAGCGGTGCTTCCCATCCTGCATCTCAACGGTTACAAGATCAATAATCCGACGTTGCCGGCGCGAATCTCGCATGAAGAGCTGGAGAGCCTGCTTCACGGTTATGGGTGGACCCCGCTATTTGTGGAGGGCTCCGAGCCCGAGAGCATGCACCAAGCGATGGCGGCCACCGTGGAGCATTGTGTTCTAGAGATCCGGAAGCACCAGGATGCGGCTCGCACGAAGCGATCCAATGAGCGGCCGCGCTGGCCGATGATCGTGTTGCGGTCACCGAAGGGATGGACTGCGCCGCTCGAAGTCGAGGGCCACCGGCTGGAGGGTTTTTGGCGGGCTCATCAGGTCCCGCTGCCCGACGTAAAAAAAGATCCCGAGCAACTGCGGGTTCTTGAGGGCTGGATGCGCTCGATGAAGCCCGAGGAGTTTTTTGATGGCAATGGCAAGTTTGCCGCTCCATTTCGTGAATTGGCGCCGGAAGGCCGCCGAAGAATGAGCGCGAATCCTCATGCGAATGGGGGACGAGTCAAAAAAGCTCTGCGGCTTCCAGACTTTCGCGAGTACGCGTTCAATTGCAAGAAGCCGGGAAAAGGGCAGGCGGAAAATACGCGTCCGCTGGGCGAGTTCCTGCGCGATGTGATGAAGCTGAACATGACGAACTTCCGCGTGTTCGGCCCGGATGAAACTACTTCCAACAAGCTCGACGCAATTTACGGTGCGAGCAAGAAGTTCTGGATCGAACAGTACTTTCCGGAGGACACCGACGGCGGCGAACTCGCTCCCGACGGCCGCGTGATGGAGATGCTCAGCGAACACACGATGGAGGGAATGCTGGAGGGTTACCTGCTCACCGGGAGACACGGGTTCCTGTCGTCGTATGAATCGTTCATACACGTGATCGATTCGATGTTCAATCAGCATGCCAAGTGGCTTGAGATCTGCCGCCATCTGTCGTGGCGGGAAGCCATCGCGTCGCTGAACCTGTTGATCACGTCGACGGTGTGGCGGCAGGATCACAACGGTTTTACGCATCAGGATCCGGGCTTTCTTGATGTTGTGGCCAACAAGAGTGCCAGCGTTACGCGCATTTATCTTCCGCCGGATGTGAACTGCCTGTTGTCGGTGGCCGATCATTGCCTGCGGAGCCAGAACTATGTCAACGTGATCGTATGCGACAAGCAGATGCACCTGCAGTATATGGACATGGAGGCTGCGATCACGCATTGCACGAAGGGCATCGGCATCTGGGACTGGGCGAGCAATGACAACAGCGGCGAGCCGGATGTAGTCATGGCCTCGGCAGGGGACATTCCAACGCAGGAGGCCCTGGCGGCAACCGCGCTTCTGCGCAAGGAGTTTACGGACATCAAGATCAGGTTCATTAATGTTGTGGATCTGTTCAAGCTGGAGCCGAGCACGGAACATCCTCATGGACTGACGGACCGGGATTTCGACTCGCTGTTCACGATTGACAAGCCGGTCATCTTTAATTTCCACGGGTATCCTTACCTGATTCACCGGTTGGCGTATCGTCGGACGAATCACGAAAACATTCATGTGCGCGGATATAAGGAAAAAGGCAACATCAACACGCCGCTGGAGTTGGCGATCAACAACAACATTGACCGCTTCAGCCTGGCGATGGACGTGATTGACCGGGTGCCAAGATTGCAGAGAATCGGCGCCCACGCAAAGGAAAGATTCCTGAACCAACAGATCGAGTGCGTCAACTATGCGCATGAGCACGGAGTCGACTTGCCCGAGGCAGCGGGTTGGACCTGGCCGTACTAACAGCACGAGAACTCAGGACGGATGTGCCTCGCCGAGGATGACACGTACCGTATCGCGCGCAATCAAGAGTTCTTCATCCGTGGGGATCGCGTAGGCGAGCAGGGAGGAATCGTCAGTGCAGAGCCTGCCCTCGCGAGCGACCGTCTCCTGATTGCGCGATGGGTCGAGTTTTAGACCAGCCCATTCCATGCCGGCGCAGATGCGAGCACGGATGTCGGGCGAGTTCTCTCCGATGCCTCCGGTGAAGACCACCGCATCTGCGCCGTTCATGCAAGCCAGGTACGCACCAATATATTTGCGGACACGATAGCAGAAGACCTCGATGGCGAGGCGTACCCGGCGGTCGTCGTGCTCGTGCAATTCCGCCTGCAATTCGCGCATGTCGTGGGTGAGGCCCGAGATGCCGAGCAGCCCCGACTGGGTGTTCAGCAGTGTGTCGACTTCGGAGGGAGACATTCCTTCCTTGCGGGCGATGACGTTGACAATCGCAGGATCGAGATCGCCGGACCGTGTGCCCATCACCAGGCCTTCGAGCGGCGTCATTCCCATGGACGTGTCAATCGATTGTCCTGCGCGAATCGCGGCAGCGGAACAGCCGTTTCCCAAGTGCAGGGTGATGATGTTGGTCTGCTCTCGCGTCAGTCCGCGCAAAGCGCGATAGCGAAACGCAACGTAGCGGTGGGAGGTTCCATGGAAACCGTAGCGGCGAATGCGGTGGCGACGGTAGAGGTGATAGGGAACGGCATACAAATAGGCCTGCTCGGGAATCGAATGATGGAAGGAGGTGTCGAAGACTGCCACCTGGGGAACAGTCTTGCCGAAAAGCTCGCGCGCGGCCTGAATGCCTTTGATGTTGTTCGGATTGTGAAGCGGGGCAAGGTCGATGCAATCTTCAATTCCTTGCAGGACCTTGTCGTCAATCAGCGCCGATTCCGAGAAGCGTTCACCGCCGTGCACAACGCGGTGTCCGACGGCTTGGACATCGGCGGTACTCTTGATCTCCGGTACGCCCGACCGATCGGATGCGATAAAACGAACGAGGAAGTCCAGCGCAGCCGAAATGTCGCGCAGCGCAGCGGTGAATTTCTGACTATCCCCGCTCTGATTTTTGAAGGTGATGATGGCTTCGCCGCCGATACCCTCGACTTCTCCGCGGCAAAGACGAATGTCCTTGAATTCCTTGATTCGTTCGAGATCCGTCGAAATGACTTGAAACTTCAGGCTCGAGCTTCCGGAGTTCACCACGAGGACATTCATAGGCGGCACTCTCTGACTGGCTATGGTCCAAGATAAATGCTGTCAGGTCGTGCCCACAATGACGAGTAAAAAAACCTGGGGCGGGCCGGTGGATTGCGCGTGACGTCCGCAGAGACGTAGCACGCTACGTCTCTACGGATCGGGGGTTTTGCACGAGTTGATTAGTTTACGGTGAAGACGGCGGAGCTGGTGGCAGTGCCGCCGGGTGTGGTGATTGAGATTTTGCCGGTTACTGCGCCCGAGGGAACAGTGGCAGTCACCTGCGTATCCGAGTTTGCGGTGAAGGTGGCGACGACCCCGCCGAACTTGACGGCCGAGGCTTTCAGCAGGCTGGTTCCGGTGATCACGACGGAAGTTCCTACCGGGCCGCTCGTGGGCGTGAAATTCTTGAGCGCGGGCGTGATCTTGAAGTTTTGCAGTGTGGTGAGGTTGCCGCCTGGTTCCTTGACGGTGATCAGACCGGTAGAGGCGCCCGAGGCTATCTTCGCCGTCGCATAGGTGTCGTTAACGATGGTGAGCGCTCCGGAGCCTGTACCGAAGAGCACGCCTGTTGCAGTATTGAATCCCTGGCCCAGCAGTTCGACGGACGAGTTCACCTTTCCAGCGTGAAGCACGACTGGAGCCACAAACTCTTTCAGGCCGACATTCATGCTGTAGAGGACGCCGTTAGAGGCAACGCTACCTCCATGGAACGTCAATCCATAGATGGTGCCGTTTGTGTGGAGGAGGGGAGTGGACAGGGGCGTATCACCGGTGGCGGTGATGAAGTCGTGAAGCACGGTGAATCCTGAACCGGTGGTGCTGACTTTGTAGAGTACGCCTTGTTTGTTCGCTCCGCCGGTTGAGGTTACGCCATAGAGGAACTTGTCGCTGCCTTGAACCACACCAGAGAAGGGACTCGACCCATTCGCGCTGCCGGTAAGGAAGTTGACCAGAACCTTATAGACGCCCGCAGTTGTGAGTTTATATAGCGAGCCTGCGGAGCCGGTGCCGCCGGCCGTGGTGGTTCCGTAGAGAGCACCATCGACACCCTGCATTAAGGGCCCCCAAGGGGAATACTCGGTTTTGAAGTTGAACAGAGTCTTGAAGGCCTTGCTGGTGGGCGTGTACTGAAACACGGTTCCGCCGTTAAAGGTCCCACCATAAAGAGTGGTGCCGTAGAGGTTTCCGTTAGTGGCGAGTATGAGAGGCGAATAGCTCTGCGCCGCCAGCGTGACTAAGGGGGTGAAGACACCGGCTGTCGTGATCTTATAGAGGACGGCTATGGTGCCGTTGTTGGTAGTGCCATAGAGGTTTCCGTCCTGTGCTTGGACCGGCGGAGTCTTAGGATAGGCTCCGTCGGTTGTGTTGGTGAAGTCATAGAGTTCCGTGAAAGTGCCACTGGGCGTGATCTGAAAGACGATTCCGAAGCCCTTGCCGCCCTGATAGGTGGTGCCGTAAAAGTTGCCGTCCAAGCCCATGCTAATGCCGCCTTGAGGATATCCGCCATGAGTCAAGTCAAAGTCGTGGATGTCGGTGAGGGTGCCAGAGGGCGTGATCTTGAAAATGTTCCCGTAGAAGTGGATGCCGCCGCTGGTGGTAGCTCCGTAGATGTTCCCGTCTCGTCCTTGGGCCATCAAACTGGGAGCCCCGGCGCAGCATCCGTCGGTTTCTTTGAAGTCGTGCATGTCGGTGTAGGTCTGAGCGCTTGACAGCGTAGTGGCCAGGGTCAGGGTCAGTGCAACGAGCAGAAACTGGTAGCCATGCAATTGTGAGTTTTTCATTGGTCCTCTCCTGAGAGGCTTCGATCTTCGGCAGCGAACGCTGGGCACGAAGGCTGCTTGTGGCTCAGCGCCCGAGAGCGAGTCTCGGTGGTCGCTAAGCAAAGAATCCAAAAATCCGGCGATGAAATCCCCCCGGAAGTCATCGCCGTTGGCAAATTTCAAACCCGCGGCCAGAAACCCCACCGCACTTGCCTACCTAGTAATGTGAAAACGGGTCCCCATTTGGCTCATGCGGCAGGAAAAAAATCTTGGGACACCTCCGAAGGGCGTTAAGTCTCGTGCCTTCAATCTGTTGACATGGGCTTGAATACCGGATATGCTTCGCGGCCAAACGCGTGTCGACCGCCGCGTTTACGGACGGACTTGGGCGTGCAGGAATCCTCGAATCCAGTTACCGATTTGCTCGTGCGGTGGAGACAGGGAGACCGCGAGGCGCTCGATTCGCTGATGCCGATGGTGTACGTCGAGCTGCGGCGGCTGGCCCATCACTATCTGCAGCGCGAACGTAGCGACCATACCTTGCAGAGCACTGCCTTGGTGCATGAGGCATTCTTGCGGCTGGCCGGGCAAAACCCGCCGCAGTGGCAGAATCGTGCCCATTTTTTCGGGATTGCCGCGCACGTGATGCGGCAGATCCTGGTGGAGTATGCCCGGGCCCACAGCGCGGCCAAGCGGGGAGGGGTCAACTCGTGCAAGGTTACGCTCGATGAAGCGCTGGATCTTCCGCAGAGAATCGACGTGGACGTGATCGCGCTCGACGGCGCCCTGAGCCGGCTGAACGAACTGGACCCGCAGCAGAGCCGGATCGTCGAGTTGCGTTTCTTTGCGGGACTTACCATTGAAGACACCTCCGAGGTGATGGGTATTTCTCCGGCGACGGTGAAACGCGACTGGACTTCTGCGCGAGCCTGGCTGCATCGGGAAATTGCACGGAGCGCAGTGGAATGACTCCGGAGCGCTGGCAACAAGTTCGCGAGGTGTTTGACCGGGCGGTTGCGCTTCCTTCCGAAGAGCGGACCGCTTACCTGGCAGCGGCGTGCGCCAACGATGCGGACCTGCGGAACGAAGTGGAGTCGCTGCTATTTTCCGATGGCGAGGCGGGAGTTGGATTTCTGAATACTCCAGTATTGGACTTATCGCTGCCGGGGCCAATGCCAGGCAGAAGCCGTGTGGGACGCCGGATTGGTGCATACAACATTCTGGAAGAGATCGGTCACGGGGGAATGGGCGAGGTGTACCGCGCGGGCCGCGCCGACGGACAGTACGAGAAGGAAGTCGCGATCAAGTTAGTCCGCGGCGGGTACGACACGGCAGCCGTTCTGGAACGCTTCCGGCACGAGCGACAGATTCTTGCGTCGCTGGATCATCCTAACATTGCTCGTCTGCTCGACGGGGGCACGACGGACGAGGGCGTTCCTTACCTGGTGATGGAGCTGATTGAAGGCACTCCGATCGACCAGTACTGCAATACGCACGAGTTGAATGTGACAGAACGTCTGCGACTCTTCCTGCAAGTGTGCTCGGCCGTACAGTACGCGCACCAACGTCTGGTGATTCATCGCGACATTAAGCCGGGGAACATTCTCGTCACCAAAGAAGGCGTGCCCAAGTTGCTGGACTTCGGAATCGCAAAGATCCTAGATCCAACCTCCGGTTCCGAGACCACAATAGCAGGGCCAATGACGCCAGAGTACGCCAGCCCGGAGCAGGTTCGTGGGGAGCCCATCACGACCGCAACCGATGTGTATTCATTGGGAGTGGTGCTGTACCAGTTGGTGGCGGGACGATCGCCTTATCCCACGACGACGCGGACGCCGCATGAGTTTGCGCGGGCGATCTGTGAGTGGGAGCCAGAGCGGCCTAGTTCCATCGTTATGAGGCCGATATGAAAGCGCAGGTCACGGACCGCGCCGAGAGCGCAGGTGTTTCGAGCGGCCGGGTAGAGCACGTCCGAGGGAGAGACTCATACAAGCTGCGCCGTCGTCTCAAAGGGGACATCGACACCATTGTGTTGCATGCGCTCCGCAAGGACCCGCGACGACGTTATTCCTCTGTCGAGCAGTTTGCGGAAGACATACGCCGGCATTTGGAAGGGCGACCGGTTACTGCGCGCCGAGACTCGTGGAAGTATCGCGCGGGCAAGTTTGCCATTCGCCACAAGCTCGGAGTCGCGGCCACGGCGCTCGTCCTAATGGCTGTGATGGGAGGAGTAGCCGCGACCGCCCGCCAGGCACGCATTGCCGCGGTCAACCAGCGCAAGGCCGAGAAACGGTTCAGCGATGTTCGCAAACTGGCGAACGCCCTGATGTTCGAGATTCACGACTCGATTCAGGCTTTGCCGGGATCGACGCCGGCACGAAAAATAATCGTTCAAAGGTCGCAAGAATATTTGGATAGCCTGGCGCGTGAAACCTCCGGCGATGTTTCTCTGCAGCGTGAATTAGCCACCGCCTACCAGAAACTGGGAGAGGTGCAAGGCACGGCCAGTGGCTCGAATCTGGGCGACACTAAGGGTGCTCTGGAGAGCTTCCGGAAAGCTATGGCGATTCGCCAGGGCATTTTGGCTTCTGGCTCGAACCGCGTGGAGGACCGCATTGCCTTGGCCGAGACGGAACGATTAGTCGGGCTGGTGCTCTGGATGGACTTCGATGCGAGCGCGGAGGCATTGAAGAATGTGCAACATGCCGCAACGATTGCAGAACAGGCGGCGCGAGATAATCCGGAGAGCGTTTCTGCCTCCTCAGAGTTGGCTGAGGTGTACGAGCAACTGGGCGACATTCTCGACGGCAATGGCGTTCGCGGATCGGCTGGAGATCTCACGGGCGCCCTTAGGAGCCATCATCGAGCGCTCGACATCTGGCAGGGACTCGCGGCTCTGTCTCCAGCCAACCCGCAGCGCCGAGTTCGTCTGGCGAGTTCGTACATCGGCGTGGCTGACGATCTGGTCAAAGCTGGAGAGCGCGGAGAAGCTCTGGAAGATTACGAACGCGCCCGCGACATCCTCAGTCCGTTAGCGCAAGATGCAAATAACACGCCCATGCGCCGGAATCTGGCGATCTGCTATTCGAGAATCGGAGACGTGCTGCTGTTTAACGGAAAGGCGGCCGACGCCCTTGCAGCTTACGAGAAGGATCTGAAACTTATCGAACCGTTGGCGAAGGCCGATCCCACAGATTTGCATTTGCAATTGAAATTGGCTGGGGCGACCGCGAGCGCGGGTTATGCGCAGATCCATGCAGGCAGTCCTGTGCTGGGAAGGGCGTTACTTGCGCAGGCACTCGTGGGTCTCGACCGGCTCGCCGGTAAGGAAAATGACTCACAGGTGCGGGACTATCGTGCCTTCATCACGGTGTGGGAAGGGGAAGCGGCGCAAAGGGCGGGCGACACAGCCGCCGCGCTCCGAAATTACAGCCAGTCGTTGGCGCTCTACTCCGCTCTCGCCACGGCGGACAGTCAAGACGTAGAAGATCAGGTTGCTGCGTCGGAGTTGCACGGTCATTTGGGGTCGCTACACCTGCAAGGTGGTGAGCTTGCCAAATCGGCAGATGAGTATCAGCGCGCCTATGCAATTGCCAGCTCTTTACTCGCTTCGCGAATGGATAACATGGAGATCCTCTATGCGGCCGCGGATGCGTGTGCGGGCTTGGGAAGAGTTTCTGGCGCTTTCGCACGGAGAGCAGAGGATCGAAACGAGCGTTCCATGCACTGGACGGCTGCATCAGAGTGGTACCAGAAGAGCATTGCAAGTTGGAAAAAAATCCCGAACCCGTCTCGTTTTGCACCTGACGGCATCGAGATGATCGACTTGCACCAGGTTGAGGAAGAAGCCAAGATAGCAGCCGATCACGCCGCAACGGCACAAACAGCGGCGGCCTCCGCCGCAACTACCGTCGCTTCTGGACGAAGGAATTGAAGTCTTGACTCAGGAGTTAAATCAAGAACGAGACTTCTTACCGGAGACGGCTCCCCAGAAACTGCGCCGCCGGTTGGCGGGTGATGTCGACGACATCGTATTGATGTCGCTGCGCAAGGAACCGCAGCGGCGCTATGCATCCGTCGAACAGTTTGCGGAAGACATTCGCCGGCACCTGGAGGGGCTTCCGGTTACGGCGCGGCGCGACTCGTGGAGATATCGTGCGGGGAAGTTCGCCATCCGGCACAAGCTGGGAGTTGCGGCGACGGCGTTAGTGGTATTGGCCGTCGTGGGAGGAGTTACGGCGACGGTGCGCGAGGCGCGGATTGCGGCTGCCAGCCAGCGGCGGGCCGAGCAACGCTTCAATGATGTTCGCAAGCTGGCGAACTCTCTGATGTTTGAGATCCACGACGCGATCCGGGATCTGCCGGGCTCGACTGCCGCGAGAAGGCTGATTGTCACGCGTGCCCAGGAATATCTGGACAGTCTCAGCCAGCAGTCCAAGGGAGACGTATCGCTGCAAAAAGAACTGGCGGCCGCGTACGAGCGGATAGGAGACGTTTTGGGATATCCATATGCGGCAAATTTGGGCGACAAAGATGGCGCGTTGAAGAACTACCGGAAGGCGCTCGCCATCCGGGAGTCGCTCGATGTGGGAGCCCGCAATGACACCGACCTGAATCGGGATATAGCGGGCACGTATGTCCGGATTGCGCACATCTCGGAGTCGAACGGAAATTTCGTCGACGCGTTGGCGGTGTTAGCCAAAGCGCAGCCGATTGCGGAGCGTCTCGCGGCAAACAGCAAAGACCCTGTACTCACAGATCTTTCTGGCGGTGTGTATTACTTCACAGCATCGATTCAAGTCCAAACCGGGAATTTTGTGGCCGCGCTGGCGAACTACCATCGCTCCGCTTCGATTCGAGATGCAGCGCTGAAGGCGACTCCTGGGAGTGTTCCGTTGCGGGCGCACCTTGCGGCGGACGATGCGGGCATTGCCAAGTGCCTAGAACTTAGCCACGATCTTCCACACGCCATCGAAATGCAGTCGAAGGCGGTGGCGATTCTCGATGACGTTGTGAAATCGAATGCTGAAAATGCAACGCTCTCCGAGTATTTGGGGGAAGGCCTTAACCGGCTGGCGACTTTCCGGAATGAACAGGGCGATGCAGCTGCGGCGCTCGAGACCTATCGCAAGGCACACGGGATTTTCGGCGAGCTGATGAAGGCGGATACGAAGAACCGGCTGGCGAAATCAAACTTTGGTTTTAGCAACGATGGAATTGCCAGCAGCCTGATGGCGTTGGGCAGGCCCGCCGAGGCCGCGAATGTATATCAGGAATCCATTGCTTCCTTTGAAGAGATGTCTCCCAGCACTGAAGGGAGTCGTTATCCGCGCAGTGGTTTGGCGGAGGCTTATTCAGGATTTGGAGATGCGGAATCCGCTCTGGCGGGTGGTAAGGGGTTGTCTGGAGATCAGAAGCGAGAGTATTGGGCGCAGGCCCATGCCGCGTACCAGAAGAGTCTGGCACTATGGAATGACAAGGAAAAGCGCGGAGAGTTGGAGAGTGGAGAACACGACGAACGGGCACTGGTGGCGCAACACGTTGCGGAAAGTGAGAGGCATATCGCTCCACAGAGTTTGAAACGAGGTGGGGCGCAGTAGTGGCGTACGTGTTTTCCGCGGTTCGCTATTTGGAGAGAACCTCGACCGGATCGGCGAGCTTCATGGCACTGCCACCCTGTTGGCCGACTTCAATCGTGTGCCCGTGCCGGACATAGGCAGCGATCACGCCGGGCTGCGACCAATCCAGGTCCCATCCATTCTCGATTGCGAGGACGGTGTAGGTGCCGGGAACTACATTTTGCAGCGTGAAGGTGCCGTCGAGATCGCTCTGATCACGACGGAAGAGATCATGGTTTATTTCCGGGTCTCTGGGAACGAGGACCACCATCGCTCCGGCAAAAGGTTTTCCTGCGCGTTTTGCGGTTCCGTCGATCTTCCGGCTGCCGCCGGCCACAATCAGAGAGAGTGAGGCGGCCGCTCCGGCCGGTACGGTCAGGGTTCTGCCGGATGCGGAAGCTCCTTCCGCCGACAGCTTCGCAATCGAATAAGGACGGGGTGGTCCCCAGATGAAAACATCGTAGCGGCCTGGGGGAACCTGTTCGAGGTCTGCTTCGCCTTTGGCGTCAAATTCCTTCCAGACTATGGGTCCGCGGTGCGAGGAACCCAATCCGACAGTCAGCCGCTCCGGTAGAGCGGCTTCGCCACGTACTTGTGCCGATACCTTGACGCTACCCAGGGCTTCGGCGTTCGTGGTGTCGATCTCTTCGCCGTCTTTGCTGAAATCAAGGCCGTTCATTTGGATGGCGGGGCCGGAGCCATTGAGCCGAAGGTTGTAGCGTCCGGCGGGAATCCCGGTAATCTCGACCAATCCCGGAGAAACGAATTGGGCGCTGTCGGTGGCGCGAGGGGTGGCGCCATCAAAGGATGGTTGCTCCAATTGAGGAACGGCGAAGCCATTGTTCTTGTCGGTGGGTACGCGAAACAGAAGATGAAGCGACGGAACCGGGGTCAGGTGAATATCCACCTGGATGCGCTCGCCGCCGCGGATGGGAATTGGCATTGCGCTATCGGCGTCCGTCACGTCGGGGTAGTAGGTCAACGGATACGCGACATCCAATGAGCGGTCAAAGGTTGTGCTGGACGCAGGATCGCTCTCCTTCCCGGAATTCGGTGGAGTGGATGCGGGATGGATTGCGTACCAAGGCTTGGCGTCGACAGAAAGAAAATAGGTGCCGGGATTCAGCGAGGGCAATTCGTAGGCGCCCAGATCATCGGTCTGGGTGCCTCGAGCCTGTCGAACCTGGTCAACGCCGCTGCTGTGATCGTCGAAATAGGCAGTGACGGAAGCATGACGAACTGCTTCGCCGGATTCATCCAGAATTTTCCCGCTGATCACGGCCGCGGGCGCAAGGCGCAAAACCAGATTCTCCGTGTCAAGATCGGCGCCCGTCACGATGGCGGTAGAAAACTGATCATGTTGATCGTAGGCCGCAGTGATGTATCCGCGCTTAGTGCCGGCGAGCGAATATTTTCCGGCAGGGATGGCGTTGAAGGCGAACTTGCCGTCGTCCCCGGTCACCAAGGATTCGAATTTGTCGGATTCCTTCGTATCTCTCAAGATGACGCGCGTGCGAGGAAGGGGATGGCCGTCGATTTTGTTGACTACGGTGCCTGCGACTCGGTAACTGCTGCCGGTGTGCGGGATCGTGGGTGCCGTTTGGGCTGGGCTCAGGGAGCAGGCGTAGAGGACGCAGCAGAGCATCATCCACAAGATCCCGGTGCGCGTGATGCGATAGATGAACATGTTTACTCTTTCACTCGCTGCCGGAGCTTAGCGGTACCTGGACATTCGTTTTCTGGCCCGGAGATAACTGAACGACTTGGCCTTTCGTCTCGTAAGGCTGCATCGCTTCCGCGTCGCCGTAAGGAAGATTGGGCTGAGGACTCTTGAACGCAAAGACGCGATAAGCTCCGGGCGCCATTGTGTCTAAGGAGAACTTGCCTTCTGGCCCCGAGGTCGCAGCCTGCCGCATTTGTCCAGGGCTATCGCGCAAGGGAACACAGTAGATATAGGCGGAGGCCGAGGCTGCACCGCCCGAGTCAGGCGTCAATCCAGTTACGGTGCCGTCCATTTGGGCGGTATCGTCCCGCATTTTGATTTCAATCGGAGTCGTCGAGCCCGGAGCTACCACTAAAGGCTCATGCAGCAGATCGATACCGTTCATGGTTGCAGATGCTACATATCCGCGGGTCGTCGACAGGCGCAGACGGTAACGGCCGGGCGCCAGATTCTCGATCACCATTGCGTCATCATTGGGGCCGGAGGGCGGACGAAGAGAGGCGCCACCCTGTCCGTCGAGCGAATCTTCACTCTCGACTCTTAACTGAAGGTAGAGGCGCGGACCGCGCATTTGAAACGAGCGCCCGCCGACCATCCAGTTGCCAGAGGCGTCCGAACGCCTGGAGGTGAACTCTTCATCCACATGCACGGTGATCGAACTCCCGGGATGAAAGTTCAACGGCGGACCTTCCACGGCGGCTCCTGCCACTGCGATGTTTACAGAGCCCGACGACGCATTTTGACCGTAAGAGGTCGCTTCGACCAGATAGTTTCCATTGGGCAGCAAGCCCTCAATCCGATGTTCCTCGCCATTGAAGCCCAGCGTGAAACCTGGGCCACGATGCCCCTGCAGGGAGACGGTCACGTTCATTCCAGCGCTGGCATCGGCGTTCGAGAGTGGGATTCGGACTGGATAGTAAGCCTGGCGGATCACGGGTAAATCCGCCTGCACGGTTTGTCCAGCCGTAACGTCGATTGCGCCAGCGGAGGCAAAATCCGAAACGCCCGGGTAGTAGACGGGCGGAAATCCGTAGGCCTGCCCTCCCGGGACCGAGACGGCGGGGTCATTGTCCATCAACTCATTGGTGCCTAACTTGTAGGTGCCGGGCATGAGTTCCGCAAAACGAAAATCGCCGTTCGAGTCGGCGAGAACGGTATTGGCATGGATCCATCGGGGGATGCCATCCGGGAACTGCCTGGAGAGAAGTTGCACCGAAATCCCTGATGCTGGCTCGCCTTCGGAAACGACGACGCGTCCTTTAACGACTGCTTCGGGCATCAGGGGGATGGTGACGTCGCCCCTGCCGGAGGTCTGAACCTGGCGGTTATCGCTCGGGTCATCGAGAAAACCGGGCTTACGCGCCATCAGCCAAAACGGGCCACCGGCACCTGCCACCGACCACACGGCGCGGGGCTGTCCTTCGAAGAAAGTGGTTCCGGTATTGCCGAGACCGCCCTTGGGCAGCGCGAACTCGAAGTGACCGTCGCCATCGGTCAGCATCGCAAATCGATTGTCAGGGGAGTAGACGAGGGCGCGGCTGATGGGAGCGTGCGTGACGGCATTGATCACCGTGCCGCGAACCGTGGACTGCGGCTCGTCCGACTGAGGGGTCTGGGCGGAGGCCGGGGCAATAGAAATCCACGCACTCGAAAGCAACACAAGGATTGCAACCGCGAAGTATGACAGCACGGGAGAAGTAGTGGTTGGGCAGTGACCGATTGGGACCGGAGTTCCGTCCGCTGTTCGCAAGAAACTCACTCCTACGTAGATGCGCACGCCAGGGAAGCAGTAACGTCAGGATAATTTGAATTCTTTCCGCGAGCGCCGTCAAACATGGCGATCAAAGGGTCGGCTGGAAGGGCACTATTTCCGCCCCAATTGGAGAGTTTTGCCGTCTCGTCCTCGAACCCTTCCGGGTATCTCTTTTGTCGATGGTCTTTATTCCGGCGTCTTGATCTACGGTATATACTTTAGTGACTTTTTGCCTTTTGCGGTGGCGAGATTTGGGGGCTTTTGGGTGGCCCCAGCCAAGGCATTCATGGACAATGGGGATCCACGCAGGGAAGCGGATCGTGGGAACAATGCCACCAATCTGCCCGGTTTGAGTGTTCCGGCGAAAGACAGTTCCAGCTCAAGCCCATCTCCCGATCCTGACGCAACCTTGGTAGATTTCGCGCTGTCGAGCCTGGATCCGGCGCCTGTAGATCCCGATGCCACGATGGTCGATGCGGGTCCGGTCAGGCCCGCTCCTCTAAGGGCCAAGGCAACTGGTCCCGGCCCTGTGCCGTCGCAGACGAGCGCTCCGGTGTTGCACACCGGCGATGTGCTCGGGGGACGATACGAGATTCTGCAATTGTTGGGCGAAGGCGGGATGGGCGCGGTCTACAAGGCCATGGATCGGGAGTTGGATCGCCCGGTTGCACTGAAGCTCATTCGGCCCCAGTTGGCGGCGAATCCATCCATTCTGGCGCGATTCAAGCAGGAGTTGTTGCTGGCCCATCAAGTCACGCACAAGAATGTCATTCGCATTTACGACCTGGGCGACGCCGATGGCGTGAAATTCATCACGATGGAGTTCGTGGAAGGTGTGGACCTGCGCGCCCTGATCCACGAGAAAAAGAAATTTCCTCCGGAAGAAGCGGTCGAGATTACGGAACAGATTTGCCGCGCACTGGAAGCCACGCACACCGTGGGCGTAATTCATCGCGACCTGAAGCCGCAGAACATCATGCGCGATAACTCAGGCCGTATCCTCCTGATGGATTTTGGTCTGGCACGCACCGTCGAAGGCGACGGCATGACCCAAACTGGAGCGTTGGTTGGGACGATGGAGTACATGTCACCGGAGCAGGCCCTGGCCAAGAGTCTGGATCAACGGTCGGATCTGTTCACGCTGGGTTTAATCCTCTACGAGCTACTGACGGGTAAGACGCCGTACTCGGCAGAGAGCGTGGTCGCGAGTTTAATCAAGCGCACGCAAGAGCGAGCCATCCCCGTCTCCGATCACGATGGGACGATCCCGGCGCCGCTCAGCAACATTGTAAGCAAGTGCTTAGAGCGCGATCCTAATTTGCGGTACCAGACCGCTGCCGAACTGCTGCGCGATCTGGACGCATATTCAGGCAAAGGCGCGGCGGCAAACCTGCGCTTTCAACCCGCGGTCGAGCCATGGGGACGAACTATTCCATGGCCGATCGTCACTGGCGTCGCCACTGTTCTGTTGTTGGCAATTGTGGGCTATGAGTTTCGCGGAACGCTCTTTGCGCCTTCGGCCAAAAAAGCGGCGACGGTCCAGGCTCCATCTCTGGCAGTCCTTCCATTTGAAAACAAATCGGGAGACGCCTCCTGGGACTGGCTGGGACCGAGTCTTGCCGACATGTTGAGTACGGATGTTGGACAATCGGCGCACCTGCGTGCGGTATCTTCCGACCGTGTGCAGCAGGTGTTTCATGATCTGCGGATTGCTCCCAATTCTGCGGTCGATTCCGCCACTCTGGGGCGGATCGCAGAGTTTACCAATGCCGACACGCTGGTTTCGGGGCGATATACCAAGCTGGGGGATCAGATCCGCATTGACGCGACGCTGCAGGATCGAAAACATAATCGAATCATTCAGGTGAAGTCGGAAGCCGCCAATCAGCAAGATCTGTCGGCGGCGGTGGACCGGTTGGCGGCGATGATCCGCCAGAATCTCGCGCTGTCGCCTGATCTGGTGAAAGAGTTGCAGGCGCAATCGTTCAAGCCGACGTCAACCTCGGTCGACGCTCTTCGCGATTACAACCAGGGACTGCAGTTGTTGCGGCAGGGAAATAATCTGGAAGCGAAAAAGCAATTTGAGGCCGCTACCAAAGAAGATCCCCAATTTGCGGTGGCCTACTCGCGTTTGGGTGAGGCGTATTCCGATCTGGGATACGACGCGGAAGCCGAACAGGCGGCGCGGCACGCGGTGGACCTGAGCCAGAACCTGCCGCTGGCGCAGAAATATTTCATTGATGCCAGCCTGGCGCGGATTACGAAGGACAATCAGAAGGCGCTCGCCGACTACGAAAATCTGGCGAAGAGTTTCCCCGACAACCTGGACGTGCAATTTGCACTCGGCAGTCTCTACGAAGACGCCGGCGATATGGACAAGGCGCGCTCCTATTACGCAAACGTGCTGAAGACCGATAGCAAGAATGTAGATGCCCTGTTAGCCATGGGGCGCGTCGAGATCAAAGCCGGAAATCCGCAGAAGGGGCTCGATCCCCTCGATCAGGCGCGGCACATTGCGATTGATCTCGACATCCAGGAGCAGCAGGCGCTGATTCTGCAGGCCACCGGGATTGCCTACAAATTGATGAACAAGCCAGCCGAAGCCTTACGCAACTATGAGGATTCAATGGCGATCAACCAGCGACTGGGGCAGAAGCGCGGCGTGGCTGCGAGCCTGGCAGAAATTGCGCAGGTGCAACTCTCATTGGGAAAACCAGACGCTGCCTTGAAGGCTTACAACGATGCGCTAAAGATCCGCCAAGAGATTGGCGCCAAGAAAGAGGCAGGAGATACGCTCATCGACCTGGGCGACCTCTACATGGAGCGCGGCCAGCCGGACAAAGCGCTGCAAATGTTCAAAGAGTCGTTGCAGATTCAGCGTGACGCCGGCGACCAGACCAATCAGGCCCTGTGCCTGAGCAACATTGGAAATGCCTACCTGCAAAAGAGCGAGAACGAGGACGCACTCACGTACCTGCAGCAAGCGTTGCAGATCCGGGAGAAGTTGAACGTCCCGACAGATATTGCCCAGACGCTGCAAATTCTGGGTGTGGCGTATGCCAACCTCGGACAGTATGACCAGGCCATGACTACCTATATGCGGGGGCTGGACTTGTACCGCAAAGCCGATGACAAGCAGGGCATCGCGCGTATGTCGAACAGCGTGGGCGTGGTGTTTGAGGAGCAGGGCCGTCTGGGGGCGGCGGTGAGCGCGTTGCAGGATGCGGTGCAGGCATTACGCGATGGCGGAGATCGAAGCGGCACGATGGCGCAGGCCTTGACCGATCTGGCCGGCGCGCTGGCAAAAGCGGGAAGAGGCCAGGAATCCGCCAAGCCCATCGAAGAAGCGCAGGGCATTGTGCGCAACCTGAAGAACGAAGGGTTGGAGGCGTCGCTGGCGAACGCGGAGGGCGATGTCCACTTCTATCAGGGCGACTTGAAGGCAGCGAAAGAGTCTTATCAACAGGCTGAGCGATTGGCTTCGCACAGTGCCGACAAGGATGTTTTGCTGACGTCGAAGTTGAATCTCGCAAGGCTGGCGGTGGGCGAGGGGCATTCTCCGGCAGCAACTGTCGCCGGTTTAAGCGCGCTGGCGCAGCAGGCTGACTCTCTCGGCAAGAAGTACATCTCGGTGGTGTCCACCACCCTGATGGCCCAGGCATTCATTGAAAACAAGGAGTATGCACATGCCAAGCAGGAATTGCAGCGGAACTTAAGTAGAGCCGAAAAACTGGGGTTGCGTCTGCAAAACGCAAAGATTCACTTCCTGTTGGGCAGGGCGTTGCGGCTTGGGGGAACGAGTTCTGAAGCAACGGCGCAGTACCGCGAAGCGCTGCGCTTGCTGGATGACATCCGCAAGGAACCGGGCGCGGAACACATCATCGAGCGCTTCGACCAGAAGTCCGTGTACGAGGAAGCTACCAAGTACACGCAATAGGTGCGCGTTCCGCTCACGATTTCTTACTTAACATCGAAGATAAAAAGGGACGAAAACATTTGTTCTCGTCCCTTGAGATTTTTCCTGCCTGATGGTTACTGACCTTTCACCGTCAGAATCACGGACGTGGAGTGCGTCAACCCACCTCCGTAGGTTCCAGTGAACGTGAGAGTAAATGTTCCGTGATTCACGTTCTTGTTAGCGGACAACGTGACCGTCGACGCGACTGGCTTGCCCTGAAGGTTGTCGACCGCGGGCGAAACCGAGCATGTGGAATTCGGCGGCGCACCCGAGCAACTCAAGTTCACCGAGCCGGTCAGACCGTTGATCGGTGTCACCGTAATGGTGTAGACGGCTTGGTGTCCCGAAGAGATGGTCTGCGTCGCCGGTGTAGCCGTGATGGAGAAATCTCCGACGGTAATGAGTACCGATGTCGAAGTTGAACTAGAGTTGAAGTTTCCGTCGCCACCGTAGGAGGCGGTGACGGTGCGCTGCCCACCGGTGCTGAACGTGAGAGAGCAGCCGCCTGCTGAAGCTGCCGCACTGCAGTGTTCGCCGGTGCTCGCGGTGGCGGTCACGGTGCCGGTGAGAGCTGCGAAGTTGGTTGATCCTGCGACATTCACCGCAACCGCGACAGGTTGCGACGGAGCTGCTGGATTCGGCGATACCGATGTGATGCTCGTTGTGGTGGTGGCCTTGGTCGCGCTCGTGGACTGGGCCGCCGTCGTCCCCTGGTAGTTGTTGTCGGCCGCCCAAGTTGCGGTGAGCGAACACGACCCGGTTCCGCTGGTCATTGTTACCAAATTGCCGACAACCGAGCACCCGCCTGATGCGGTGATGACAGCCGTGGTTGAGGCGTTCGTAGTTGCTGAGACAGTAAAGGTTGTGCCAAACACTGCGCTTGTCGGTGCACCGGTGAAAGTCACCGTGGGCGTTGCCTTCCCAACCGTATAAGTCACCGATGCGAGTGCGGCATTGCCAACTGCATCCTGTGCATTGATGGCGACCGTGTGCGTTCCGACTGACCCATCGGCCGGACTGGTCAAGGTCCCTGTGTTCGCGGTGGCCGGTATGGTTCCGGAGCCTGAGGGACCGCAGTTCACCACTCCCGATCCCGCATCCGTGCAGCTATAGCTAGCGGTCACAGTCTGTCCGAATGTCGGGGCGGCAGGCGAGATCGTCAAGCCGACGATGGCAGGAGCCTTCTTGTCGACCCAGAATGGTCCATAGGAGGGAACAGGGACGGTATTACCCGCCACGTCCGCGACCGAACCTGGAAGAGTCTGGGCGGTGTTGGTTTCGGTGCCACTCGGAACGACGGTCGAAACGTTGAAAGGCGAAGGTGTCGCCAGCCCCGATCCGCCCGCGTTGTCGCTGGCGGAGCATGGCACCGATACATCCGTTGACTGCCAAGCCGCTACTGGTGGCGAGCAATTAAACGTTGGCGAAGTCTTATCCACCTGGATCGTGATCGTGGGAGTGGAACTGGTCACCGTATTCGCGCCGCTGTCGTTGGTGATTTGGCTTTCGACGGTTCCGGAGCTGTCGGTGGCGAAGAATGTGACCACCGTAGTGCCTTCCACCGTGCCCGGAATCGTGATC
>Ga0207693_10000343_pt1 | contig 42997 bp, 39 predicted proteins | sample LARL81metaG_FD_184347 | JGI IMG/M metagenome (GOLD analysis project Ga0207693, IMG submission 184347) | Corn, switchgrass and miscanthus rhizosphere microbial communities from Kellogg Biological Station, Michigan, USA - LAR L8-1 metaG... | ecosystem: Host-associated > Plants > Roots >... | reverse complement strand
CGGCAGTGGGGCTGCGGTAAGCGGTATCAGCGGCAGCGGCATCCATGCCAATGGCATCAGCGGCAGTGGGGCTGCGGTAAGCGGTATCAGCGGCAGCGGTGGTCGGCTAAACGGAAGCCAAATAGGTCGTATTCGCTAGAACTCCATCCTCCTTATTGAAGGCTGTTCAATCAGACGTTGTCTGGCCGCCTATTTAGGCATTTGCGGCCGAAATTCTCAGTTCGCAATTTCCGACTTCGGGGACACAATGCCCCCGGGCCTTCGGAAGTGCACTCACACCTATGAATTCGCAACGATCGCGCGCAGATCGCGCTGCTTTCGCCGCCTCCGGTGAACTGCTGCAGCTGTTTACAGAGCTTTCGTACCTCATCTCCGACTATGGCATCGCCCTAAAGTCTCTCTGCAATTTGCTCGAGCACTCATTCACTCGCGTTGCAGCAGACAACTCGCGACTTCAAAACGGCAGAACTAACAATTCTAGGGTGGCTGCGCAGACTGGGCTCAGTCGCGCGGCGATCAGACGCCTGCTGAATGATGAGTTACTTATTCCGGGACTAGTCGACCGTACGCCCTTGGCTCGGGTTGTTAATGGCTGGCGGACCGACCGTCAATTTCTAGACAGATTCGGAAAACCGAGACCTTTGAAAATCAGCGGGAAGAATGATTCGTTTGCGCGCCTAGCTAAGAAATATGGGGGTGACATACCTCCGCGCGCGATCCTCGATGAGTTGCGTCGACGTGGATCTGTAACAAACGATGCAATGAACGGTCGCTTGCGACTAAGGAAAGATCCAGCGGGGCGAAATCTCGGAGATCTCAAAACGAGGCTTCAAGATACTACGAAACGCATACGGTCCCTTCGAAAACTCTAGACAAATGAAATACAGAACCCGCCGAAGCTAGTGTTTCACCAATTCCTCGCGTAGGGCCTTACGGAGTATCTTCCCCACGTTAGTTTTTGGGAGTTCGGACCGGAAATAGACATGCTTCGGTAGCTTGTAGCCGACGAGTGACTTACGGCAATGCTCAATCATGTCTTTTTCCGTGAGCTTTGGGTCCTTACGTACGACGAATAGCGCTACAACTTCCCCGGAGCGCTCATCGGGTTCCGCAACTGCAGCGGCCTCCAGAACGCCGGGATGAGTGACCGCTACCGATTCAACCTCGTTGGGGTAAACGTTGAAGCCCGAAACGAGGATCATGTCTTTCTTGCGATCCTCGATGTACACAAAGCCCTTAGCGTCCATGCGGCCCACGTCACCGGTTCTGAGCCAGCCATCGGGCAACATGACCTTGGCAGTTTCGTCTGGACGGTTCCAATAGCCCTTCATTACTTGGGGACCGCGCACGCAAATCTCGCCGACCTCCCCGATTTGCAGGCTGTCGCCAGCGTCGTTTTTGATCGCGATGTCGGTGGAGGAGATCGGCAGCCCGATCGAACCGTTGAACTCAGCGTCGGGGGGATTTATGCAAGCGGCGGGGGAGGTCTCCGTCAGACCCCATGCTTGCGTGAGTCTATTACCGGTAGCTGCCTTCCAACGTTGCGCTACGGTGGCTTGTACCGCCATACCGCCGCCCAAAGTGATCTTTAGCCCGCTGAAGTCGACGGTGTCGAAACCGGGGGCGTTAAGCAGAGCATTGAAGAGAGTGTTGACGCCGCTGATGTAGTTGCAAGGGTGCCGCCGCATCTCCTTAATCATCGCGGGCAGGTCGCGCGGATTAATGATGAGGACGTTCGTCCATCCCAGACGGGCGAACATCATGCAATTTCCGGACAGCGCAAATATGTGGTAGAGCGGGATCGCTGTAATAAGGACACCGCCCTCCCGGAAGTCCTTGCCTATCCAGGCTTCGGCCTGCAGCACATTTGTGCTTACGTTGCCGTGCGACAGCATCGCGCCCTTGGCGACGCCTGTCGTACCGCCGGTGTATTGGAGGAAGGCCAGGTCTTCGCCACCGACGTCGACGGGCGTCAGCGTCAAGCTCTGTCCAGCGTCGACGGCGCTCTTCAGTGTAATTGCGTCGGGAATGTCCCACGTCGGCACCTGCTTGCGCACCCGGCGGACGACGAAGTTAACCAGCAGCGATTTGGGGAATGACAGAAACTCCCCGACTGAGCTCACGAGTACCCGCCTGATCTTCGTGCGCGCCAGTACCTTCTGAACGATATGCGCGAAGTTCTCCAGCACGAGAATCACCGTGGCGCCCGAATCACTTAGTTGATACTCCAGTTCAGGAGCGGTGTAGAGCGGGTTGGTGTTGACTACGGTCAGGCCTGCGCGCAGCGCGCCGAACATTGCTATCGGGTACTGCAGCGTATTGGGCAGCATGATCGCCATGCGATCGCCCTTCCTGAATCCATCGCGCTGCAGCCACGCGGCAAACGCCCGGCTGAGCTCGTCGACCTCGCGGTAGGTGAGCTGCGCGCCCATCTGGATGAAGGCGACGCGGTCAGCGTGCTCCGCGCAGGTCTTTTCGATCAGTTCTTTCAGCGAGCGCAGCTGGCCCGGGTCAATCTCGGCCGGCACCCCCGGTGGGTAGGATTGCAGCCAGATTCTGTCCATCAGCATGCCCCGTTCTATGGCTTTTTCTTGAGGAGGGGTTCCAGGTAGGGCCAAAGCGTCTCGAGCACCTGCGGTTCACCGCGGGCATTTGGATGCACGCCGTCCTCCTGCATGCGTGAGGGGTCCTGGGCGACGTTCTGCAGGATGAAGGGCACCAGCGGCACATGATATTGCTTCGCCAGCGCGGGGAACATGCCGGCGAATTCCTCCGTGTAGCGCGGTCCGTAGTTCGGCGGCATGCGGATGCCCACGAGCAGCAGTTGTGCGCCGGCCTGCTGCGACAGGCGAATCATCTGGCCGAGGTTGTCGCGCGTGGTGGTGAGGGGCAGGCCGCGCAGGCCGTCGTTACCCCCGAGCTCGAGCACAACGATGCCCGGGCGGTGCAGCTGCAGGGCGCGTGGCAGGCGTTGCAGGCCGCCGCTCGTGGTTTCGCCGCTGACGCTGGCGTTGATGATCTCGTACCCGTACTCTTGAGCCTGAAGTCGCTGTGTGAGCAGCGCGACCCAACCCTGCTCTGGCCGGATTCCGTAGGCGGCACTCAGACTGTCGCCGAATACAAGGATGGTGCGGTCCGAGGCCACCGCGTTCTGGAGCGCAATGAACAGCAGTCCCATGCCGAGCGCCCAGGCGCCGGTGATTCGCAACAGTGTTCTCAAAGCTGAAAACCTCAGCAAGCAGGTTAGCAGCCCGGAAGGTTCGCTGACCATTGTCGATGATGTTTCACTCGACATCGCCGCCGGCGAGTCAGTCGCGGTTACCGGCCCATCCGGTGCCGGCAAATCCACACTGCTCGCCCTGCTGGCAGGGCTTGACCTGCCGACGCGCGGTCGGGTGCTCCTGGCGGGCGAAGACCTGACAAAACTTGACGAGGACGGTCGGGCGCGCCTGCGGGCGCAGCGGGTCGGCTTCGTATTCCAGTCCTTCCACCTGCTGCCCGCGCTGACAGCGCTTGAGAACGTCATGCTGCCGCTGGAGCTCGCCGGCCGCGCCGATGCGCGGCTCACCGCCATGCAGACGCTTGCAGGCGTGGGATTGCAGGGACGCACCGGGCACTACCCGCGGCAGCTCTCCGGTGGCGAGCAGCAGCGCGTGGCGATTGCGCGCGCGTTCGTGACACGGCCGGCAGTCCTGTTTGCGGACGAACCCACGGGCAACCTTGATACGGGCACCGGCAGGCGGGTCGGGGAGCTGCTGTTCGAGCTCAACGCCAACGCGCACACCACGCTCGTGCTGGTCACACACGACCGCGAACTCGCGGACCGCTGCGCGCGGGTAGTGCGCATGGAAGGCGGTCGCGCGCTGTGAGGGTAGTTCCGCTGGCCCTGCGCACGCTCGCGCGCGAATGGCGTTCCGGGGAGCTGGGCGTGCTGTTGCTGGCGCTCACCGTGGCCGTGGCGGCACTCACGGGCGTCGGCTTCCTGGTGAGTCGGATCAGCGCCGCGGTGGCGTTGCAGGCAAGCGAGGTACTGGCCGCGGATATTCGCCTCGGGTCGCCGCAGCCCCTCAGCGACGCCTATCTTGAGGAGGCAGCGCGCCGCGGTGTACGAACCACCCGCAGTACCTCACTGCTGTCGGTGGTGTTCAACGGCGATGCGAGCCAGCTCACCAATATCGCCGCCGTTACCGCCGGCTATCCTCTGCGTGGGCGGCTGCTGGTGGCCACCGCGCCCTTCGCGCCCGGCACCGCGGCCGCTGGCATCCCGGCCCCCGGGGAAGTCTGGCCGGATTCACGGCTGCTCGCCGCCATCGGCGCGCAACTGGGCTCACAGCTCGCTATCGGCGCCGCCACGCTGCGCGTCAGCCGCGTGCTCATCGCCCGCCCCGACCAGGGCAGCACCTTCGCCGAGCTGGCTCCGAGCCTGCTCATGAATGCGGCGGATCTGACCGCCACGCAGCTGATCCAGCCCGGCAGCCGCGTGAGCCACGCGGAACTGTTCGCGGGCGAGCGCACCCGGATCGAGCCCTTCAAGACCTGGCTCATCGCCCACAAGAGGCCCGGGGAGCGGCTGCGCGACATCACCGAGGCCAGCCCGCAGGTGCGCAACGCCGTCGACCGCGCGGGACGCTTCCTGAGTCTCGCGAGCCTGGTGAGCGTGCTGCTGTGCGCGATCGCGGTCGCCATGGCGGCGCGTCGCTACGTGCACCGGCACCTGGACACGGTGGCGCTGCTGAAGACGCTCGGCGCCACGCGCGGTTTCACGCTCGCGCTCACCGTCCTGCAGCTGCTCATCCTGGCGCTGCTCGCGGCACTGGCCGGCTCCGCGCTCGGCTATCTTGCGCAGGAGTGGCTGCTGCGCACGATACGCGGGCTGCTCGCCGTCACGGATCTGCCGGCGGCCAGTCTTGCGCCGCTGGCGATCGGCTTCATCACGGCCGTGGCACTGCTGGCGGGATTTGCGCTGCCGCCGCTCCTGCAGCTGGCGCGCGTGCCGGCGCTGCGCGTGCTGCGCCGGGACGTCGGGCCGCCCCCGCCCCTGGTGCTGCTCGCCTTTGGTCCCGCCGTGGCAGTGGTGCTGCTGCTGATCTACGCGGTGGTGCGCGAGTTGAAGCTCTTCCTGTGGTTCAGTGCCGGGCTGGCCGCCTTCGTGGTGGTGTTGACGCTCGCCGGACTGCTGCTGGTGTATCTCGCGGGCCGCCTGCGTGGCAGCGTCGGGGTGGCGTGGCGCTTCGGGGTGGCGAACCTGAGCCGCCGCCGCGCCGAGAGCGTCGTGCAGCTGGTGGCCTTTGGCAGCGGCATCATGGTGCTGTTGCTGCTCGGCATCCTGCGCGGCGACCTGAACGGCGACTGGCAGCGCACGCTGCCGCCGAACCTGCCGAATTATTTCTTCGTGAACATCCCGCCCGCGCAGCGGGCTGAGTTCGTGCAATTCCTCGAGACCCAGGGGGCGCGCACCACCAAGGTGCTGCCGATCATCCGCGGCCGCCTGACCTCGATCAACGGCAAGCCGGTGGAGGACCCCAAGACCGGTCGCGCGAGCGAAGAAAGCTTCGCCACCCGCGAGCAGAACCTCACCTGGTCCTCGGACCTGGGCGCCGACAACCGCGTTATCGCCGGTCACTGGTGGACACCGCAGGACACCGGCCAGCCGCTGGTCTCGCTCGCGAGTGAGTTTCAGGAGTCCCTCGGGGTGAAGGTGGGCGACCATCTCACCTTCGACATTGCCGGTGAGGACCTGCAGGTGACTGTCGCCAGCATCCGCAAGGTGAAATGGGACACCTTCCAGCCGAACTTCTTCATCGTGTTCGCCCCCGGGGTGCTCGAGAAGGTGGCAGGCACCTATATGACGAGCGCGTACTTCACCCCGGCCGCGGGCGGCTCGCTTGCGCAGCTGGCACATCGCTTCCCGAGTGTCTCCATCTTCGACATTGATGAACTGCTCACCCAGGTCCGCAGCGTGCTCGACCGCGCGGCGCTCGCCGTGCAGAGCGTGTTCGTCTTTACGCTCTTCGCAGGTCTGACGGTGTTGCTGGCGGCGGTGCAGTCCAGCCGCGACGAGCGCCGCTACGAGAGCGCAATGCTGCGCACGCTCGGCGCGAGCCGCACCACCGTCGTGCAGGGCGTGCTCGCGGAGTTCACCACGCTCGGGGCGCTCGCCGGCTTCATGGCGGCGATCGGGGCATCCATCGCGGCCTACTTCCTCACCACGCGCTGGCTCGACCTGCGCTACAGCTTCGAGGTGCTGCCGTGGGTGGAGGGAATCGTGGGCGGGGCGCTGCTCGTGGCGCTCGGGGGATGGCTCGCCACGCGCCGCGTGGTGAACCAGCCGCCGCTCACGACGCTGCGCGCGTGAGGGCGGAGCCCGCCCTGCCGCAGGGGGTACTCAGCGCGTTATGCCGATGGTGATCCAGGAGTCCGGTTCCGGATCGCCGCGCCAGTTGAGCCCTTCGATGGTCAGCTGGTAGTTGCCGGGCCCCAGCGCGGTGCTGTTGAGCGCAATGCGCAGGTGACCGTTGGAATCCTTCACCAGGTTGGTGATGACGCCGACGCGACCCTGGTCGATGCGATCGATCGTGACGCGAAAGATGTGATACGGCGAACGCGACTCGTCGATCTTGAAGTCCGCCAGCTGCGCACCACCGGCACCGATGGTGATGGCCGGGGAATTGGAGGCTCCCGAGCGGTTTGGCAGCAGACGGATCTCACGCGTGCTGGTGGCCGGATCGAGCGCCTGCTCGGTCGCCTGCTTCTGCAGCTGAGCGATCTTGTGACTCTTGGAGGCGCTCGCGCCGGTGAGGATGGAGAGCGCGACCCCGAGCACCAGTACGGCCGCGGCCAGCGCGATGGTGACCTGCGGCTTCTGCCACGCCGGTCGCGGCGCTTCCTGCCAGGGTTCCGGCTTGCCGCTCGCCTCGAGCAATCGCAGCCCCGCATTGACGCGCTCCGGGAGCCCGATCTCATCGAGGATCTCCGGATGACGATGCACGAACTGTTCGAATTCGGTGGCGCCCTTGAGTGGCAGCCGCCCGGAGAGATAGCGCTCGACGACCTGGTTGCGCGCGATGAAGTCCCGGTCCATTGGCGCGGCCGGAGCGGCGACGGCGGCGGTGGGGGGAGTGGATGCGGTCTTGGCCGGTGCGACCTTGGGCGCGGCGGTGCTCGCCGGAGCCGCGGGCGCCGGCTTTGGTTTCGGGGCGGCAGCGGCGGCGGCTCGGGCGTTAGTCCAGGCGGCAAGTCCCTCCGCGGGCGCGGGTGCGGGTGCGGGTGCGGGAGCCGGAGCGGGAGCCGGAGTCGCAGCCGCCGCGGGAACCGCGGCGCGTTTCTCCGCGCTCTTGGGGACGGGCGGCGCCGGACGGGCGGTCGGGACATTCGCCGGCGGTGCCTTCGCTGAGCTGCTCTCCCCCGAGCGCTTGCTCGCCGCCGCAAGTTTGTTCGCGGCCGACTTGGTCGCCGCCGCGGTGAGGGAAGCGGTGCGGATGATCGGTACGCGCTCATCGCGCGGCGGGTCCTTGGCAGCTGCGGGCGAGGATGCGGCGGCCGTGGCGGCCGCGGCGGGCGGCGGCGTCGCGGGTTTCGCGACCGGCGGCGGCGGAGGTGAGGTCAGCAGTTCCTCGACGACGGGGTCTTCGAGGACGAGTTCGAGCTCGGCCGGGGGCACGACCGGCGCAGCGGCGGCGACCGGCGGGGCCGGCATCACGGTGCTGCCGGGTTCCAGCACCAGCATCGCCGCGTCGATCAGGGTGATGCCCGTCTGCGCAGGGTCTTTCGGGGGCGCAGCGCCCGTCGCCCCGGCTGCGGCCGGCAGCGGGGCCGGTGCGGCGGCAGGCGGCGCCTTTGCGCGCTGTGCGGCTGCATCCAGGGGCTCCTCGACGGGCAGGTCGGGGAGTGGTTCAAGAGGCGAGCGGGACGCGGCTTCCATAGGTGGACATATCTAAGCAACCGCGGGCCGAGACCGCGCCGCGATGGCTCACATATCAACGCGTTGTTAACCCGGTTCGTGACGCAGTTCACACTTGCGATTCCCTTCCCGCGGGAGCGGAGCTGCGTCACGGCATCGGCAAGTTCCCCGTGCCCGGCGGCAGCCCGGGTCCGCGGGCTGCCGCCGGTTTCTGTCTTGCCGGCGGCCGAGTCGGCGCCGGTCGGGCAGCGGGGAGCGCGGCGTTAGTTCGACGAGCCGCTCAGGAAGTATTCGACCTTGTCGCGGTAGGTGCGCGAGAGCTTCAGCTCGTGGCCACCCTCGAGGGTCAGGAAGTACTCGCCATTCATGTGCGCCCGCAGGCTCTTGACCAGGCGCAGGTTGACGATGGTCGAGCGGTGCACGCGCTGGAACAGCTTGGGATCCAGGATCTCCTCGAGCTCCTTCATGGTGCCGCGCAGGATGTGAGTGTCGCCGCCGGCGTGGATGCACATGTAATCCCCGGCCGCGTCGATCCACTGGATCGAGGCCACCGGCACGCGCACCGTCTCGCGCCCCTGGCGGATCGGCAGCACCTCGGGGCGCCGGCCCTCGATCGCCTTGCGGCCGTGCTCGAGGACCTCGTCGAGGATCAGTTCGCCGCAGCCGGTGATCTCGGCGATGATCTGCATGAGACGGTCGCGCTGGTCGGCGGCGCTCTTGGCACGCACGTGCTCGCATACGCGCGTGAGGGCCGCCTGGAAGCGCACGTCATCGATCGGCTTCAGCAGGTAGTCCACCGCGCGCGCCTCGAACGCCTGGATGGCGTACTGGTCGTAGGCGGTGACGAACACCACCACCGGCAGGGACTCCTGCGGCAGGTGGGTCAGCACCTCAAAGCCCGACATGCCCGGCATCTGGATGTCGAGGAACACCAGGTCCGGCTTGTATTGCTGGATGGCCGCGAGCGCTTCGCGGCCGTTGGCGCACTGGGCCACGATCTCGAATTCGGGCGCTCCGCGCAGGCGCAGCTCGACCCCGCGGCGCGACAGCACCTCGTCATCGACGATGAGCGTGCGGATCTTCACGCGTGCGCTCCCCGCGCCAGGTCCGATGGGAAGGTCGGGCGCGGCCTGGCAGGCTCGCTGCCGCCTTCGGCGATCTCCAGCGGCAGCGCCATGTCCACGCGCAGCCCCGGGTGGCAATTGGAGACGGTGAAGCGGCGGTTCTCGCCGTAGAGCACCGCGAGACGCTCGCTGGTGTTGTGCAGGCCGACGCCGCGGCGTTCGTTCCCGGTGGTGGAGTTCTCCCGCAGCCCCGGCCCGTCATCGAGCACGCAGAGCTCCAGCCAGCCCTCGCGGATGCGGCCCTCGATGCGCACCAGGCCGCCCTGCTCGCGTGCCGAGACCGCGTACTTGAGCGAGTTCTCCAGCAGCGGCTGCAGCAGCAGGCTCGGCACCAGGGCATTCATGGCCGCCTCCTCCACCGCGTACTCCAGGCGCAGCCGCTCGGCGAAGCGCAGCCGCTCGGTGCCGAGGTACAACTCGAGCGCATCCAGTTCCTGGCGCAACGTGACCTTCTTCATGGGGTCCTGATCCAGCGTGTAGCGCAGGAATTCTGACAGCCGCGTCACCGCATGGTTCGCCTTGCGGTTCTGGTTGTCGAGAATCAGGGTCGAGATGGCGTTCAGCGTGTTGAACAGGAAGTGCGGGTTGAGCTGGTAGCGCAGCATCTTCAGTTGCGCTTCCTGGGCGAGCGCGACCGCCTTGAGCAGCGCCTCCTCCTGCTTGCGCTGCGACTCGTAGATCTTGATACCGAAGTACAGCACGCTCCAGCACAGCAGCAGGTAGGTCGTGGACAGCGCACCGCCGAACAACTCGAACAGGGCATGCGCCTCCCAGTCCGGCTTCACGAAGATCTTGTAAGAGAGGTTGATAACGACGCGCAGCGCCAGCGCGGTGATGTAGCAGGTGGCGAGCACCCCCAGGATCATGGTGCGCGGCGGCCGGTTCCACAGGTGCCGGTAGATGTAGCGCATCGGCATCGAGAGCACGAAGCCGGCCAGGGCGGACACTGCGATGACACGCGCGTAGCTGGCGGGCTTGTCGTACAGCAGTGCGCCGAAGTACTGCGTGATCCCGTAGGCGGCCCAGCCGGCCGCGTGCAGGCCCCAGAAGAGCACGCCGCGGTTGGTGCGGAACTGTTCCAGCGTTGGGATTTTCATGGCAGGCCGGAAGCTTAGGCCATCCGCGAGCCGGAAAGCCGCCCCTGACAGCCTCCCGGGCGGCTCGGTTCGTCGCACGACGGACCGAAGCCGGCACGCACGGCCGGCTGCGCCCTCAAGCGCTTGATTTAGAAAGGTTAAATTATGTCGGCATCGCCATCGCCGAGATCCCCGTGGGATCCGGCGAGCTGGCGAGGGAGTCGAGCGGCTGCGGGCGCGCCAGCGCCTGCCCCTGGGCGAAGTCGCAGCCGATCGCGGTCAGCCACTGCAGTGCGGCCTGCGAGTCGACCTTCTTGGCCGCGCAGTGGATGCCGAGCACCTTGGCCGCCTGCACGGTGGCTACCACCATCGCCTGGCTGAGCTTGTCCTTGAGTGCGGAGGAGCTCAGCTTCGAATCGATCTTCACCAGGCGCAGCGCCTTGGAGCGCAGCAGCGGCAGCACCTGGGAGTCGAAGGAGAAGTCATCGATCACCACCCAGGCGCCGACCTTGTCGCACTGGGTGATGAAACGCTCGACCTGCGCACGGCGCTGCGTGCACAGCGCCTCGGCAATCTCAAAGCCAATCGTGTCGGCGGCGATGCCGTGGCTGTTGAGCGTCGCGGCCATCTTCTGCGCAAAGCGCTCGTCCTCGAGCGTCGCGATCGACAGGTTGACGGTGAAGCTCGTGGGCTGGGAGTTCCAGGCGGCGCGATGGGCGGCGAGCCAGCCGAGCAGCCGCTGCAGCACCAGCGCGTCGAAGGCCGCCGGGTCGCGCTGCTGTGAGGAGGTGCGGGCGGTCACCTGGAAGCGGCGCGACTGGCCGCCGGCGCGCAGCTTGATGAACGGCAGCAGCTCGAGCATGAGGTTCGGGTCGCTGGCGACGGGAGCCATCGCCGTGCTGAGCGGTGCTGCGGGCGCCGCTGCCGGTGCAGGCGCGGCCGCGGCGGGTAGCACCGCGGGGATCGGCCGCGGCGGCGGGGCGCTGGCGCGCGCGACCGGGGCCGGGGCGGGTGCCCGCGGCGCGGCGGGTGCGGGGAGCGGTGCCGGCGTGCGCACCGCGCCGCGGGCCGCGGGGCCCTTCGGCAGCGCCGGCTCGAAATCCAGATCCAGCATGTCCGGGGCGTCCGCGGAGGCGCTGGGCGCGCCGTCGGACTCAAGCTCCTCGGGCTCAGCGGCGGCGATCGGAGGCATGGCGGGGATTTCCTGGCGTGGCGCGGGTGCCACGGCCTCGGCAGTCACGTCGAACTCCAGGATGTCGTCGATCTCCTGGGGACTGATGATCGGGGCGGCCGGCGGGGCAGCAGCCGCTGCGACCGGGGCAGCGGCGGGCGCAACCGGGGCGACACGGGCCGCGGGCGGCACGAGGTCCTCGGCAGCTTCGGGTTCATCGGCAAGCTGCAGCATCGGCAGCCGCGCGGTGTTGCCCGAGGCGCGCCGCTCACTCGGCTTCAGCAGCACCGCGAGGCGCTGCATGATCGCGCGCACCGGCGCGGCCGTCATGCGCTCGAGCGTGTCATCGCTCACGGACTTGCGGTCGGCGAGGATCATGGCGATGCCGACCGGCTCGCCGTTCGGGGCACGCACCGGGAGGAACAGCGCGAGGCGGCCATCCTCGAGACCCGTCTCGTGGCACGGGAGCGAGGTGTCCGCACTGAGCAGTGCGAGCGCCTCGGTCACCATGCTGTGCTCGTCGGGGCCGAGGGCGCCTTCGCTCAGCCACAGCACGTTGGCCTCGTGATCACACAGCGAGATCGACTGCAGCCGCCGTGTCGGCAGCACTTCGCGCAGCTGCTGGCCGAGCGATTCGACCGTCAGCGGTGCGCTCGCAACGGCGGACGGCGCCGCAGGCGCTATGGTCGGAGGGGTCGCGTTACGCTTGGCCGCAGACTTAAAAAACAAGTGATTTCCCCGCCCTGAAGTTGATGCACGGACGCGAACTCCGTCCGCCTTCCAGCAGAAGAGTGACAGTGCGCCGTCCGTGGCGCCGTGAAATCCCTCGCGTTCTGTTCGCAAAAAGGCGACAGCAGGCTGCCGCCATTTGTCATATTTGACTACAGCTTGCGGCCGCCGCCGATGAAGTCAGCCTTGCCCAGATCCACGCCGTTGTGACGCAGGATGTTGTAGGCGGTCGTGACGTGGAAGAACACGTTCGGGATCACCCAGGTCTGCAGGAAGTCCAGGCCCTTGAACTCGAGCGTGCGCTCGCCGGCAGGCACCTTGATGTCGCGGGTTTCGGAGCCTTCGAACGCGCTCGCCGGAATGCTCTTGATGTAATCGATGGTGCGCGCCAGGCGCGCGCGCAGCTGCTCGATCGTCGTCTCGTTGTCCTCAAAGCGCGGCGGCTCCTGCCCGGCCAGGCGCGCGAGGGAATTCTTTGCGATGTCGCCGGCGATCTGGATCTGGCGCGTGAGCGGCAGCATGTCGGGCGCCAGGCGCGCACTCAGCAGCACCGCGGGATCGAACTTGCGGCTGGCGGCATTCGCCTCGCCCTTCTGCAGCAGCCAGGAGAGATTGCCGAGGATGTTGGTGATCAGATCCGCCGAGACCGCGTGCATCGAGACTTTCATGAGATTCCTTCGGTTGGGATGAAGCGGGTGGGGCGCCGATTCTAGTCCCGGGGGGTCTGGCGCGTCTGCCTCTCGGGTGAAACAATGTCCGCCCGCGAAATGGGGATTGAGGTTGCCATGAACCTGATCTGGACCCCGGCTCAGCTGGCGATGCTTGCCAAAGTGGTGGATCTGAATGGCTTCTCAGCGGCCGCGCGCGCCCTCGGCGTGCCGAAGGCCGCGATCAGCCGCGCCGTGGCCGACCTGGAAACAGCCCTCGGCGTGCGCGTCCTGGAGCGCACCACGCGCCGCGTGGCACTCACCGCGGCGGGGCGCCTGGTGTATCCGCATGCCCGGCGCGTGGGCGAGGAGGCCGACGCGGCGCGCACGGCGATCACGCGACTGCACGCGCCGGAAGGGCGCCCGCTGCGCGTGGCGGCGGATCCGACCTACGGACGCGTGCTGCTCTCGCCGCTGGTGCCGCGCTTCCTCGAGGCCTTCGCGCACGTGCCGCTCGAGGTGGCACTGGACGCCCACCAGCTGGCCGAGGGCACCTGGGATGTCGCGATCCGCACCCGGCCGCCGGCGGATGCCAGCCTCACGCAGCGCCTGCTGGGCGCGCCGCCGGCGCTGCTGTGTGCGACCCCGGCCTACCTGCAGCAGCGCGGTGAGCCCGAGCGCCCGGATGAGCTGCGCAGCCACGATCTGCTGACGCCCGATGCCGCGGAACTGCCCGAGTTCAGGCTCTACCTCTCGCGCGGCACCCAGCGCGCGGAAGTGCCCCTGACGCCGAAGCTCGCCGTCGATGACCCGGCGGTGCTGCATGCGGCGACCGCCGCGGGCCTGGGGATCGGATTGCTGCCGGAGTTCCTGTGTCGCCAGGGGCTCGCGACCGGCAGGCTGAAATGCGTGCTGCCGGGCTGGGCGGTGCCCCCCGCGTCCGCGCTTTACGCCGTGTACCCGGCGGCGCTGGAGTCCGACCCGCGGGCGCAGCAGTTCGTCGACTTCCTCGCGGCGAACATCGTACCGGCGCTGGCCCTGCCCGCGAGCCGTGCCGCGGCTGCCCGGGCGGCGGAGGCCGCCGCGCACTAAGGGGCGTTCCACCCTTTTACATTCCCCGGGATAAGAGCCTCCGGAAGGTTACCGGCGGGTAGGTTTTCGGCGGACCGGCTAAACTGGTGGTCCGCCCAGGCGCCGCCCCGGCGCTGCGGCGGCCCGCAGCAGAGAGGAACCGATCATGTACCGCGCGCCCCTTCGTGAAATGCGTTTCGTGCTCGAGGAGCTCCTCGGCTGCGGGCGCCTGGGCGCCTCGGCCACCTTTCCGGACTATTCGGATGAACTCGCCCGCTCGGTGCTCGAGGAGGCGGCCCGCTTCGCCGAGACGGTGCTCGAGCCGCTGAACCGCAGCGGCGACACCCAGGGCGCGCGCTGGACCCCGGACGGCGTCGTGACCGCGCCCGGATTTCGCGACGCCTATGCCCAGTTCGTGGCGGGCGGCTGGCCGGCGCTGGGCGCGGATGCCGCGTTCGGCGGGCAGCCGGTGCCGCGGGTGCTGGTGAGTGCGGTCGGGGAATTCTGGGGTTCCGCCAACCTTGCCTTCAAGCTCGGCCCGATGCTCACGCACGGGGCGGTGCACGCGCTGGAGCTGTGTGGCTCCCCGGCACAAAAGCAGATGTACCTGCCGAAGATGGTGAGCGGTGAGTGGACCGGCACCATGGTGCTGACCGAGCCACAGGCCGGCTCGGATCTTGGCCAGGTGCGCACCCGGGCCGCGCCCGAGGGTGATCATTATCGGCTCTCGGGCCAGAAGATCTTCATCACCTGGGGCGATCACGACCTCACCGTCAATACCATCCACATGGTGCTCGGCCGCCTCGACGGCGCGCCCCCCGGCGTCAAGGGCATCTCGCTGTTCATCGTGCCGAAGTTCGTGGTCGGCCCCGATGGTTCCCTCGGGGAGCGCAACGAGGTGCGCTGCCTGTCGATCGAACGCAAGCTCGGCATCCACGCGAGTCCCACCTGCGTACTCGCCTTCGGTGAGCGGAACGGCGCCATCGCGCACCTCGTGGGGCAACCCGGACGCGGTCTCGAATACATGTTCATCATGATGAACAGCGCACGCCTGTCGGTGGGGAGCGAGGGGTATGCGGTCGGCGAGCGCGCCTTCCAGCGTGCCGCGGAGTGGGCCCGCACGCGCGTGCAGGGCAAGCCGCCGGTGGCGGCCGTGCAGGGTCCGGTGCCGATCATCAACCATCCGGACGTGAAGCGGATGCTGCTGCGGATGAAGGCACAGACCGAGGCCGCGCGCGCGCTCACGCTCTACGCCGCCTCGCAGTTCGACTTCGCCGAGCACAGCGGCGACGCCCAGGAACGCGCCGCCGCGCAGGCACGCGCCGAACTGCTCACGCCCATCGTCAAGGGATGGTGCACCGAGACCGGCAACGAGGTCGCCGCCATCGGCGTGCAGGTCCACGGCGGCATGGGCTTCATCGAGGAAACCGGGGCGGCGCAGTACGTCCGCGACGTGCGCATCACGACGATCTACGAGGGCACGACCGGCATCCAGTCAAACGACCTCATCGGCCGCAAGCTCGGCCGCGACCGCGGCGCGACGATGCAGGCGCTGCTCGTGGCCATGGAAACCGAGCTCAAGGGACTGGCCATCCAGGACCCGGAGGTCGAGGCCACGCGGCGCGCCGCGCTCGAGGCGGTGGACCAGCTCGGCGCGGCCACCCAGGCGCTGCTCAGGTCGCTGGCGACGCGCCCCGACGTCGGCATGGCGGTCTCGGTGCCGTACCTGAAACTGTGCGGCTACGTCACGGGCGGCTGGCTGCTGGCGAAGTCCGCCGCGATCGCCGCCGCCCAGGTGGCCGGGGCGGAGCGCGAGTTCTACGCCGCCAAGATCCGCACGGCCCGCTTCTATGCCGCGCAGGTGCTGCCGCAGGCGGCAGCGCTGGCGCGCGTGGTCCAGGAAGGCGGCGCGAGCGTGATCGAGACGGACGCGGCGCTGATCTGAAACGCGGCGCCCGCGGGCACTCTCCCCGCGCACGTGCGAACATCGGCCTCCCACGACCCGCGCGCCGGGAGCTTGGCCATGAACCGACGTGAGCTGCTCGCCGCAGGAGTAACGCTGATGGCCGCCACACTCACCGGTGCGGCGCAGCCGCCCGGCGCCGACGCCGCGGCGATCCTGCGCAAGATTCCCTCCAGCGGCGAGGAGCTGCCGATCATCGGGCTTGGCACCTCCGGGCCCTTCGAGGTGGACGCCTCGGAGGAGAAGCGCGCTCCCCTGCGCGAGGTGCTGGCGGCGTTCTTTGCCGCCGGCGGCCGCCTCATCGACACCTCGCCCATGTACTCCAGCGCCGAAGGGGTGCTCGGGGATCTGCTGACGCCGCAGATGCATGAGCGCGCCTTTCTCGCCACCAAGGTGTGGACGCGCGGCGAGCGCTCCGGCATCGAGCAGATGACGCACTCGGCGCAGCTGCTGAAGAGCCAGCGCCTGGATCTGATCCAGGTGCACAACCTCCTGGATCTCGAGACGCAGCTGAAGACCCTGCGGGCCTGGAAAGAGGCGGGCCGCGTGCGCTACCTCGGCGTGACGCACTACACGGTGGGCGCGCACGCGGAACTCGCGCGCCTGCTGGAGCGCGAGAAGCTCGATTTCGTGCAGTTCAACTACTCCCCGCTCACGCGCGACGCCGAGCAGCGCCTGCTGCCGCTGGCCGCCGAGCGCGGCGTGGCGGTGCTGGTCAACCGCCCGTTCGAGGATGGCGCGCTCTTTGCGCGGGTGCGCGGCAAGGCGCTGCCGACGTGGGCCGCGGACTTCGATGCGGCGAGCTGGGGACAGCTGGCGCTGAAGTTCATTGCCTCGCAGCCCGCGGTGACCTGCATCATCCCGGCGACCGGCAAGCTCGCGCACCTCAACGACAACCTCGCCGGCGGCCGCGGACGCCTGCCCGACGCCAGGCAGCGCGAGGCGATCGCGCAGCTGTTCACTTAGCGCGCTGCGCGCTCCGGCCGAGTTATTTCTCCGGCGTGTCGGCGGGCGGGCGCTTGGAGGTCGGCTCGTCGATTTTGCCCATGGCCGCCAGCACCAGCAGCGCGAATATCAGTCCGATGAGCGCGGCGGCGATCTGCCCGAGTCCCGCCGCGGCACTCGCCCCTGCCGTCAGCCAGATGCCGGCCGCGGTAGTCAGGCCGCGGATCTCGTGCTCGCTGGTCAGCTTCAGGATCGCCCCGCCGCCGAGAAAGCCGATGCCGGTGATGATGCCCTGCACGATGCGCGACAGGTCGGTGTTGGCAAGTCCGGCATCGCTCGCCGCCACCAGCACCAGCGCGGTCCCGAGGGCCACGAGCATGTGCGTGCGCACGCCCGCGGCCTTGTGCGCCACGTGGCGCTGCAGGCCGATGCCGGCGCCGATGATGAGCGCGACGGTGAGGCGCCCGAGAATGCGCACCAGGTGCGTGAGATCGGGTATGGAGCGCGTCAGCTCGGTCATCACGGTGCTCAAGCGGCTCTCCTCGTGCTAGCCGCGCCCGCGCGCGGTGCCGCGTCGCGCTGCGGGTAAGCGCAGTTTCAGGTGCGGCGGTTCGTTCAGATTTTGCAGAAACAGGCGCCGCTGTTCCGCAGTGAGTGCGCCCCAGTCCACCTTCTGGGCGTGGCTGCGCCGCAGCTGCCGGTCGCTGACCTGCGCCGAGGCGCGGCTGTGGCTGTGCCAGGTGCCGGGCAGTCGCCGCGTGTGCCCCCTGCGCAGCACGTCGGCCACCGCGGCGGCCACCAGGGGATCGCGCGTCAGCTCGCTGTGCGCCACGCGCGCGTAGGCCGTGCGGGCACCGGCGAGTGTGGCGCTCGCGGTAGGCACGGTGCCGTCGCCGTGGCGCGTGAGCGTGTACACGAAATCATCCCGGCGCCGCGCGACGGCCGTGACCGTCTCCTGGCCGACGCCGGCAATGACGGTGTAGCGCTCGTCCGCGGCGGCCAGCTGGGCGCGCAGCAGGCGTGCGGCCCGCAGCAGCTCGGGGCGCGGCTGTGGGCCGCACGCCGGCCATTGCGCCGTCTCAAACAGATCGAGGCGGCTGCCGCAGTCCCCCCACGGCAGCAGCTCGTACAGGCTCGGGAAGGAACTGAACACCTGCGCCGTCAGGTGCTCGGCGGAGGCCCCGGCCGCGATGCGCGCCACCTTGCGCACCACCGCGTAGGTGCCGCGCAGCGCCTGCACGGCGGCGAACGAACCGCAGTTGGGGGTCCCGAGCAGCACCACGCGCTCGACCACGGAGGTGCCTGGCAAGGCGAGGGCGATGCGCGCGAGCAGCCCACCCATGCTGTGCGCCACCACCGCCACGCGCGCGCCCGCGGCCGCGCGCAGCCGGTGCGCGAGTGCGGCGCCGAGCTGCGCGACCGGCAGCCGCCAGTCGTAGTCGTGAAACTCGACCGCGAAGCCCTGCGCGCGCAGGTACAGCTTCAGGCGCAGATGCGAGAACAACACCACCCCCAGCGAGACGATCGGCGCCGTTGCCGGCAGGCGCAGGTTCGCGAGGCGCCCCACCTGAATGTCGATCGGGTCCACCCACAGCACGTCGTGCGGCAGCGGCGGTGGCCGCTTGAGCCCCAGCTGCGAACCCATGATCCCGGGGACCAGCACCACCTGCAGCGGCTGCGCCATGGCGCGCTCGGCGCGCCGCGCCAGCGCGGCGAGCGTGGCGTATTCGCGCGGACCGAAGTAGGCGGTGAGTTCCGGGCGATGCGCGCCGCTCGCCAGCCAGCGCTCGATCTCCGCGGCGCTCCACGCAAAGCGGTCGTAGGGCGTGACGTGGTCGAGCGGGTTGCCGTTGGCAGTCACGCGGTGCGCTTGGAGCATCCGGCGGCTCACTCCTGCGTCAGCGGGCGCACGTGCGCCGTGACCGCCAGCGTGCCGCCGTCCTTGAGCAGCAGCTCCAGCGGCACCGCATCCCCGGCCGCCAGTGCGCGCGTGAGCCGGTGCAGCATCACGTGCAGCCCGCCGGGGGCGAAGCGCAGCGTCTGTCCCGGCGCGAGGATGAGCTGCGCGCTCGCGCGCATGGTCGATTGCGTACCCACCAGCTGCGTCTCGTGGATCATCGCCGCCTGTGCCAGCGGTGAGCGCGCGCCGACGATGGTGACCGCCACGGGGCCGTTGTTGCGCACGGTGAGGTACACGGCCGCCACCTCGGTGCCCGGCGTCGCACGCATCCAGGCGTCCGTGACGGCGAGCATCGGGGCCGCGGCGCCGGCGAGCGCGGCGCGCAGTGCGAGCAGACCGACAGCAAGGTACGCGGCGGAAATTCTCAAGCGGGCGTCCGATGCACGCAGTGTCAGCGCCGCGCAATTATGCCAGACGCCTCGCGCAGCGACCGACTATGATGCGCCCAACCCCGCAACGTACACATGAGCAGCCGCATCTCCCGCACGGAACTTCTCGCGCTGCTGGCACTGTTCGGCGGCGCGCTGGCGATCGGCAGTTCCGGGATCTTCGTGCGCCTGTCACAGACCGGTCCCACCGCCACCGCCTTCTGGCGCGGCGCACTGGCGCTGCCGTTCCTCGCGGTGTGGGCGTGGCTCGAGCGGCGCGGCGCGAGCGCACCGCGCGCCACGCTGCGTGAGCCGCTGTTCATCTGGGCCGGGGTGTTCTTCGCCGGCGACCTGCTGTTGTGGCACTGGTCGCTGCTGCTGACGTCGATCGCCGCCGCCACCCTGGAGGCGAACTGTGCGCCGCTGCTCGTGACACTGCTGGCGTGGCTGCTGTGGAAGGAGCGGCCGCGCCCGGCGTTCCTGTTCGCCATCGCGCTCGCCTTCGGCGGCATGCTGCTGATCCTCGCGCCCAAGCTCGGCGGCGGCAGCCACGCGCTGCTGGGCGATGCGCTCGGCCTCGGCACGGCGTGCTTCTACGCAGCCTACTTCCTCGTGGTGGCGCGCCTGCGCACCCGTTACGGCACCGGCATCGTCATGCTCACCAGCACCGCGGTGTTCACGCTGATCCTGCTGCCGCTGGCACTGACGCAAAGATTCCTCCCCCTAACGCCGCACGGCTGGTGGCTGCTCGCCGGCTGCGCGATCTCCGCGCAGGTGCTGGGACAGAGTCTGATCGCCTACGCGCTCGCACACCTGCCCGCGACCTTCAGCGCCGTGGGCCTGTTCACGCAGGTGGTCGCCGCGGCCGCGTACGCGTGGCTGCTGCTCGGTGAGCAGCTGTTGCCGGTGCAGATGCTCGGCGGCGCGGTGGTGCTGCTGGCCATCGGCTTCGCGCTCGCGGCGCGGCGCACCGCGGCGCTCACCGAGGATCAGGTGCTGCGCGCGTCGCTGCAGCCGAGCATGCCGCGCCAGAGCGAGTCGCGCTAACGTTCGTGCCAGCAGCCTTGGTGCCCGGGCAACGCCGCCGCCGCCGCGCTCACTGTGCGTGCTCGCTGATGACCCGGCACAGGGCATCGATGGCCCCGCGGCGCGCGCTACTCTTGCGCCACAGCGCCCCCACCTGTCGGACCGGGGCCGGCTTGGCGAAGGGCCGCAGCACCAGGCCGCGCGCGTTGCGGTAGGCGCCGCGCCCGGCCAGCTCCGGTAGCAGGGTGATGCCCGCGCCGCTTGCCACCATCTGCCGCAGCGTCTCCAGGCTGGTGGCGCGGAAGTCCTGCTGCTCGTGCACACCGGCGCGGCTGCACACCTCCAGTGCCTGGTCGCGCAGGCAATGGCCTTCTTCGAGCAGCAGCAGCTTCTCGCCCTTGAGGTCCGCCACGCGCACGCTGTGCCGGGCGGCGAGCGGGTGGTGCTCGGGCAGCGCGACACTGAAGGCCTCGCGGTACAGCTCACGCGCTTCCAGGCCCGCGGTGTCGACCGGCAGCGCGAGGATGCCCACGTCGAGCTCCCCGGCGTGCAGCTTCTGCAGCATCGGCGCGGTCTGGTATTCGTACAGGTGCAGCTCCAGTCGCGGCAGCGCCTTGCGCACCGCGGGCGCCACGCGCGGCAGCAGGTAGGGGCCGATGGTGGGCAGCAGCGCCACGCGCAGCCTGCCGGCGAGGGGGTCGTGCTGGCTGCGCGCCAGGGTTACCACCTCGTCCGTGGCCTCCAGGATGCGCCGCGCCCGCGCGACGATCGCCTCGCCCGCGGCGGTGAGGGACACGTTGTTCGGGGCGCGCTCGATCAGCTGCACCCCCAGGCTCTGCTCCAGCTTCTTCAGCTGCGAGGAGAGCGTGGGCTGGCTCACAAAGCAGCGCGCCGCGGCGCGCCCAAAGTGCCGCTGATCGGCCACGGCCACGAGATAGCGCAGATCCTTCAGCTTCAGGTCCATGGCGTCAATATACGCGATCTATCGATATCATCAAATCAATCGATTGGAAGAATGGCCTTCGCCCCCGCACCATGCGCGGCCTAACCCCAGTTGAGGAGTCAGTAAATGGCAGGCGTAGGTCAGCGTTTCCCCGAGTTCGCCCTGACGGGAGTCGTTTCCAGCGACCCGCAGAAGGCGTTCCAGCCCTTCACCCATGAGAGCTTCCCCGGCAAGTGGACGGTGGTGTTCTTCTGGCCGAAGGACTTCACCTTTGTGTGCCCGACGGAAATCGCCGCGTTCGGCAAGCTCGAGAAGGAATTCCGCGCCCGCGATGCGCAGCTGCTCGGTGCCAGCATCGACAACGAATTCGTGCACCTGGCGTGGCGGCGGGACAAGGAGGAGCTGCGCCAGCTGCCGTTCCCGATGCTGTCGGACCTCAAGCGTGAACTCTCGGGCGCGCTCGGGATCCTCGATCCGGAAGCCGGTGTCGCGCAGCGCGCGACCTTCATCGTCGACCCGCAGGGGATAATCCGCTTCGTCTACGTCACCGACCTGAACGTCGGCCGCAGCCCCGAGGAAGTGCTGCGCGTGCTCGATGCGCTGCAGACCGATGAGCTGTGCCCCTGCAACTGGCAGAAGGGTGACGACACCCTGAAGGCGGCCTGATGCACACCCTGGACAGTATCCGCGAGGCGCTGCCCGGCTACGCGCGCGATCTCGCGCTGAACCTCGGCTCGGTGCTGACGGTGGCCGGTGCGCCGGGACTCAGCGAACGGCAGATCTGGGCGGTGGCGCTGGCCTCGGCCGTGGCTTCGGGCAACGCGGCGTTCAGCCGCGGCGTGCAGACGCTGGCCGCGCCGCACCTGGATGCCGCGCACGTGAGCGCGGCGCACGCGGCGGCGGCCGTGATGGCGATGAACAACGTCTACTACCGCTTCCTGCACCTGGTGCAGGATGAGGAGTACGCGAAGCTGCCGGCACGGCTGCGCATGAGCGTCATCGGCAACCCGGGCATCGCCAAGGCCGACTTCGAGCTGCTGGCGCTCGCGGTGTCGGCCATCAACGGCTGTGGCAGCTGTGTGGCCGCGCACGAGCGGCAGCTGCGCGCGCATGGATTCGCGCGCGAGGCGGTGCAGAGCGCGGTGCGCATCGGCGCCACCGTGCACGCGGTGGCGCGGGTGCTCGCCTCGGTCAGCGGTGAGAGCGCCACAGAGGCGGAGGCGCGCGCGGCGTAGCGGCGCTCAAGGCGGCTGGTGCGCCGGCATCCTAGCCGAGCGCATACAGCTGCCCGTCCCAGCTGCCAAAGTAGACCGTGTCGCCGTCGATAACGGGCGAGGAGAGCACCGCGCCCACGCTCAGCATGCGGTCCACCCCGATGACCATGTCATCGTAGAAGAAGTCGGTGAAGGCCGCCTCGTAGTTCGGCGAGCCGTCGGCCTTGCTCAGGGCGGCGGCGTTCCTCTGCGCGCCGTCGGTGGCGAAGGTCCACGCGGTCTTGTGCGCCTGGAGGTCGATGGCGATCAGCTTGCCGGCGTGGGAGCCGATGTAGAGCGTGTTGCCGCTCAGGGCCGGAGAGGAAAAGAACGGCCAGTGATCGAACGTCAGGGCGAAGCGCGGAGCGCCGGTCCTGGCATCCACCGCATGCACGGTCGCGGTGTCGGAGGTGGCAAAGTACAGCGTCCCGCCGCGCACCACCGGGGAGCTGATCACCCAGGAGCCCTTGTTGTCGAAGGCCCAGCGCTGGGCGCCGCTGGCGGCATCCAGGGCGTACAGGTGCGAGTCCCGGCAGCCGAAGTACACCAGGCCCTCGGCCACCACGGCCGAGGACTGGATGCCCACCTGGTTGTTGATCTTGGGGTCTTCCCCGGTCTTGAAGCGCCAGCGCTGCCTGCCGCTGGCCGCATCGAGCGCGTAGAAATAGCTGTCCCAGCTGCCCACGTACACCGTGCCCTGCGCGACCGCCGGCGAGGCATGCACGACGTTGTCGGTGTGGAACTTCCAGCGCAGCGTTCCCGAACCGGCCTCAAGCGCGTACACGTTACCGTCGCCGCTGCCGAAGTAGACCGTGTTCGCCTGCACCGCCGGGGAGGACAGGAACAGGTCGAACGGGTCGGGCATGACTTCCGCGGCCGGTTGCGCCCCGTGCAGGTGCCGGCCACTGAAGCGGCGCTCGCCCTGGGTGGCGAACTTCCAGCGCAGGCTGCCGCTCGCGGCATCGAGCGCATAGAGGTTGCCGTCGAAGCTGCCGATGTAGAGCGTCCCGCCGGCCACCGCGGGCGAGGCGCTCACGCGTCCGCCGGTGGCGAACTTCCAGCGCAGCGCGCCGGTGCGCTCATCGAGGGCGTAGACGTTGTGATCGCCGCTGCCAAAGTAAACGACGCCGCCGCTCACGGCGGGGCTCGAGACGATGGCAGCGCCGGCCCGGAACTTCCATTTCACGCCGTGCAGCACCGGCACGCCCGCCCCCGCATACAGGCCCCCGTGGCGCGCATCGGCACGGAACTGGACCGGCTCGGCCGCCAGCGCCGCCGACAGCAATGGCAGCAGCAGCAGGGCACCCGGCCATCTCATGGGCGTTCTCCCGCAAGGCGCCCGTGACGGGCCGCGCGAGGGATCATAGGGGCGGCGCCGGGTGATCCGGAGTCGCTCTGCCGCCCGGAAGGGGCGCCCCGGCGTGGGCGCGCGGGCAGCGGGTGCGGGCTCAGGTCTTGGCGGCGAGCGCGCGGCTCATCAGGGACAGCGCCTGCTCGAGCATCCGCGCCGGATCCACGCCGTGATGCTCGAGGACCCCCCGCCGGGCGACGGCCAGCTGGATCACGCCCTGGGCGAAGCCCCACATGGTGGTGGCCGTGACCATGGCGGGGCCGAGGTCGGAACGGATGGAGCCGTCACGCATCCCGGCGGTGATCATGCTGACGATGTGCGCCCCCAGGGCGTCGCCGACCGCGTTGCAGGCGAGCTCGTTCTCGGGGGCATTCTCGGTGTTCACCTCGCGCAGCGAACAGCGCGCCATGATGTCGAAATAGACCGGGGAATCCTTCGAGAACTGCACGTAGGCGCGACTCATCGCAATGACCTGGTCGAGGCCGCGGGGGTTGCTGGCCACGGCCACCCCGAACTGCTGGCGCAGCGCGGACAGTCCGCGCTCGCAGATGCCGTACATGAGGTCGATCTTGTCCTTGAAATACACGTACAGCAGCGCGCGCGACAGGCGCGCGCGGCGCGCGACCAGGTCCATGGTCAGCTCGTCCCAGCCACCGTCGGCGATGACCGCCTCGGCGGCGTCCAGGATCTCGGCCCGGCGACGCTCCTTCTCCTCTTGGCGGCGTTCGGCGATGTAATTCATGATGTTTAATTGAGGTTAGCCCACGAGAAACGCGGTGCATATAAGACGGAGTGCCTATAGATCGATCGCGGTCGCGCTGCTTGGGTCGCTATTGTGGCTGGCCCACCCGGCCCGGGGCGCGGCGCCGCGGGGGGTCACCGACGACTCGGGACGCGAGATACGGGTGCCCGAAGCGCCGCTGCGCATCGTGAGCCTGGCGCCCGGGGCGACCGAGATGCTGTTCGCGGCCGGCGCCGGCGGCCAGGTCATCGCGACGGTGGAGTACTCGGACGAGCCGGCGGCGGCGCGCCGCGTGCCGCGCATCGGGGACGTCGCGGCGGTCGACATGGAACGCCTGGTGGCGCTGCACCCGGACGTCGTGGTGCTGTGGGCGGCCGGCGGCAATCCCGCGCAGCGCGAGAAGATCCTCTCGCTGCACATTCCGATCTACGAGCAACAGGTGATGCGCCTGGCCGATATCCCGCCCGCGGTACGGCGCCTCGGCGCGCTCGCCGGCACCGCCGCCGTCGCGGATCGCGCGGCGCAGCAGCTGCAGGCGCGTCTCGCGACGCTCACCGCCACCTACGGCGCGCCCAGCGGCAGGCGCCCGAGCGTGCTGCTGCAGGTCTGGAATCGCCCGATCTACACCGTCGGCGGGCGGCACCTGATGAGCGATGCGCTGCAGCTGTGCGGCACGCGCAACGTGTTCGCCGACCTGCCTGAGGCCGGCCCGGTGGTCGACACCGAAGCGGTTATCGCGCGCGACCCGGACATCATCGTGGCCGCAGCGCCCGCCGGCGAGGGGGCTGCCTGGGTGGCCGACTGGAAGCGGCTGAAGAGCCTGGCCGCCGTGCGCAACGGGCGGGTGGTCGACTTCGAGGATCAGGCGCTCAGTCGCCTGGGGCCGAGCGTGATCGATGCAACCGAGGCGCTGTGCCGCACGCTCGCGCGCGTCAGTCACGGAAATTATTGAACTGCAGCGCGACGTCCAGTTTCGCGCCGCGCAGCAGCGCCATCGCCTGCTGCAGGTCATCACGCTGCTTGCCCGTGATGCGCACCTTGTCGCCCTGCAGGCTCGCCTGCACCTTGAGCCTGGAATCCTTGACGAGGCGCGTGATCTTCTTGCCGGTTTCCTGGTCGATGCCATGCTTGAGTATCACTTCCTGCTGCGCCGCGGAGAGATTGGTCTGCGGCTCCTTGATGTCCAGGCACACGAGATCGATGCCGCGCTTGGACAGCCGCAGCTTCAGGATCTCCAGCATCTGCTTGAGCTGGAAGTCCACCTGCGCGTGCAGCGTGACGGTGAATTCCTTCAAGTCGAAGCGCGCCCCGGTGTCCTTGAAGTCGAAGCGCTGCGCGAGCTCGCGGTTCGCCTGATCGAGCGCGTTGGCCACCTCGTGGGCGTTGAGTTCGGAGACGGTGTCGAAGGAGGGCATGGGTGCTCAGCGGTGCCTGCGGGGCGGCTTCTTCACGGGCCTGGCGGCGAGCTTGCGCCGGTGAGTGCGCGTGAGGTTCATGAAGCGCGGCGTGGGCCCGACGTCTTCAAACACCGGGTCACCCTGCTCATCGGTCGAGATCACCTGCTGGCCGGCAACGTAGGGCATCGCGGCCGCCAGCTCCTGCAGCGCCGCACCCAGGAGCTCCGTGATCAGCTGTTCCGCCGTGCGTCCCGGGAACATCTCCGCGAGCGCGCTCAGGCGCGCGGCGTCCTCCACCGGCAGGCGCACGGCGTAAGCTTTGGCGGTGCGCGGCGCAGCCGCGCCGGCGCGCCAGCTCTCGAGTAGTTCCTTGAAGCCCACAGGGCAATTCTAACGGAAAGGTCGCAGCCGCCGAGGTTCGCTTTGCGACCTGTGCCTGCCCGGTAGCATGATGCGCTGATGCCGGCGGCCACTCTGCTCAAGGACGGCGCACTGCGCGTATACGACTACCGCTGCCGCGCCGGGCCCGCGGACCGGCCCTTCGCCGAAGCGCACGGCAGTTACTCCGTCTCCTACGTGCGCCGCGGCAGCTTTGGCTACCGCACGCGCGGCCACGCCTACGAACTCGTGCCCGGCTCCTTCATGGTGGGGCGCCCCGGGGACGAGTTCATGTGCAGCCACGAGCACCACGCGCACGGCGATGAATGCCTCTCCTATCACTTTGATGAGGGCCTGCTGGACGCACTCGGTCTGCCCTGCCGTGCCTGGGCGAGCGGGGCCCTGCCGGTGCTGCCGCGGCTGGCGCTGCTGGGGGAGCGCGCGCAGGCCGCCGCCGAGGGTGGCAGCGATCTCGGCCTCGATGAGGCGGGCACGCTGCTGGCAGCGGCGGTGCTCCAGGGTGACCTGCAGCCGTTCAGCGCTGCGCTGCGGGTGACGGCGCGGGACCGCCGCCGCGCGGTGCGCGTGGCGCTGTGGCTCGAGGCGCACTGCGGCGAGCCGATCCACCTGCAGCGCGTGGCGCGCGAGAGTGGCGTGAGCGCCTTTCACTTCCTGCGCCTCTTTGCACGGGTCACCGGTGTCACGCCGCATCAGTACCTGGTGCGCGCCCGGCTGCGGCAGGCGGCGCGCCTGCTGGCGCAGGGCTCGGGGGCGATCGGCGCGATCGCCTACGAGGTCGGCTTCGGGGACCTTTCCAACTTCGTGCGCACCTTCCGGCGTGCGGCGGGCGTCTCGCCGCGCGCATTCCGACGCGCCAGCCAGCAGCATCGCAAGATTCTCCAAGATCGCCTCGGCGTCCCGGCCGTAGGGTGAGCAGCGGGGCGGGCGATGGGCGCCCGCTGCGATGCAGGAGATTGCCATGTATGACCATCTGGGACTTAGGGTTAAGGATCTCGAGGCGAGCGTGCGTTTCTACGCCGCGGCGCTCAAAGAGCTCGGCCATGAACTCGTAACGCACGACAAATCCAGCGCGGGCCTGGGGTCCGGCAGCTCGACCGGCCTGTGGCTGTCGGCGGATGAGGCCACGCATACCCCGCTGCACCTGGCCTTCAGCGCCAGGAGTCGTTCGGCGGTCGATGCCTTTTATCGCGCGGGCCTCAAAGCCCAGGGCCGCGACAATGGCGCCCCGGGCCTCCGCGAGGACTACAGCCCGACCTACTACGCGGCCTTCCTCCTCGACCCCGACGGGAACAACGTGGAAGCCGTGTGTCAGAAGTAACCCGGGGCTCCTTGACGGCCCAAGCGTGGCACGGCGATACTCCGACGCTATGTCACAGCACGTCCCCGGCCTTGCGCGTCTTTGGTGGTGGCGCCCGTCATAACGGAGTGGGCTGACGGTTAGCTGTTTCTCGCGAATTTAGGATCCAACGAAACCAGAACCCATCTCCGGATGATCCCGGGGATGGGTTTTTTGTTGCCTTGATGAAACTGGAGCTGCTCGGTTGCAAGCGCTTTTTGACATTGCCGGAGACCTCGACACGCCCGTTTCGGCGTTCATGAAGCTGGCCGCGTTCGCGCCGCGCTTCCTGCTCGAGAGCGTGGAGGGCGGGGAGCGGCTCGGACGCTATTCCTTCATCGGCTTTGGCGATGATGCCCTGGAGGTGCGACTCGATGGCAGCGGCTTCAGCGTCGGTGCGCAGCGGCAAGCGCTGCCGGGCAGTGGCGCCGAGCTGCTCGCCGCCTTGCGCGCCGCCCTCGCCGCGGCTCCCAAGAGCGAGCCGGAGATCTCCGGGGTGCCGCTGGCCGGCGGTCTGGTCGGCTACGCCGCCTACGACGTGGTGCGCTACTTCGAGCGCCTGCCGCTGCGCGCCGGGCGTGCCAGCGACGTGCCCGCACTGCACTACGTGGCGCCGCGCTCGCTGCTGGTATTCGATCATCTGACGCGCGGCATCGCGCTGGTGCATGCCGGCTCGGAAGAGGAGCGCCGCTCGCTGCGCCGCGAAGTGATCCGTGCCCTGCGCGGGGCGCTGCCGAACGGGCAGCGGCGCGGGCGTTACTCAACGCCGGTACCCGCCTACACGCGCGCCGATTACATGGCGGGAGTGAAGCGCACGCAGGAGCACATCGCCGCCGGCGACGTCTACCAGCTGGTGCTCGCCAGCCGCTTCTCGGGCCGCCATGACTTGGATCCCTTCCAAGCCTACCGGGCGCTGCGGCTGATCAACCCCTCTCCATATATGTACTACTGCGCACTCGGAGAGGTGGCGGTCGTCGGCTCCTCCCCCGAGGCGCTGGTGAAGCTGAACGGGCGGCAGGCGCAGCTGCGGCCGCTCGCCGGCACGCGGGCGCGGGCGGCGGACCCGGCGGTCGATGCCGCGCGTGAGGCGGACCTGCTGGCGGATCCGAAGGAGAACGCCGAGCACGTGATGCTGGTGGACCTGGCCCGCAACGATCTCGGGCGGGTGGCGCGGGCCGGCAGCGTGCGGGTGGAACCGTACCGCTCGATCGAGCGCTACAGCCACGTGATGCACATGGTCAGTGGTGTGCGCGGGGAGCTGGCCGCCGCGCGCGACGCCTTCGATCTGTTCGCCGCGGCGTTCCCGGCCGGGACCCTGGTGGGGGCGCCCAAGGTGCGCGCCATGCAGATCATCGATGAGCTCGAGCCCGTCAGCCGCGGTTTGTATGGCGGCACGGTGGGCTATTTCGGCGCGCACGGGGACATGGACCACGCCATCACCATCCGCACGCTGGTATTCCGCGGCGACGAGTACAGCTTCCAGGCGGGCGCGGGCATCGTGGCGGACAGCGTGCCCGAGACCGAACATGAAGAAGTGCTGGCCAAGAGCGGCGCCATGGCGCGGGCGCTGGAGCTGGCACAGGAGGGGATGTGAAAGCCCGCTTGCTCCTGATCGACAACTACGACTCCTTCACCTACAACCTGGTGCAGGCCTTCCTGGTACTGGGAGCGCAGGTGAGCGTGTTTCGCAACGATGAACTCACCCCGCAGCAGGCGCGCGCGCTGGCGCCCTCGCACCTGTGCATTTCGCCCGGCCCGGGCACGCCCTACGATGCCGGCGTGTCGATGGACATGATCCGCGAGTTCGCCGGCAGGATCCCGGTGCTCGGCGTGTGCCTCGGACACCAGTCGATCGTGGAGGTCTTCGGCGGCAAGGTGGTGCGCGCGCAGCGCCTGATGCATGGCAAGACCTCTCCGGTCGAGCATGACGGGCGCACGCTGTTTGCCGGCCTGCCGCTGCCGTGCGAAGTCGGGCGCTACCACTCCCTGATCGCCGCACCGGCGCACATGCCGGCCGTGCTCGAGGTGAGCGCTCGCACGCCGGAAGGGGAAATCATGGGGGTGCGGCACCGTTCGCTGCTGGTCGAGGGCGTGCAGTTTCATCCGGAGAGCATCCTCACGCCCGACGGCCCGCAGCTGCTCGGCAACTTCCTCGCGTTCAGTGCCGGTGAACGCACCGCTGCCGATGCAGCCGGAGCCGCCCGTGCCGCGACCGCGTGAGCTTCTCGGCCAGCTGCTGGAACGGCGCGATCTCACGCAGGATCAGGCGGGCGAGCTGCTCGAGCTGCTGAGCGCGCCCGAGCTGCCGGCGGCGATGGGCGGCGCGCTGCTCGCGGCGCTGGCCAGCAAGGGGCTGGTGGCGGCGGAAGTGCGCGGCTTCGCGCTGGCGATGCGCCGCCTGGCGCGCCGCCCTGACATTGCGCCCGGGCTGCGCGCCATCGACGTCGTCGGCACCGGCGGGGATGCCTCGGGCAGTCTCAACATCTCCACCGGCACGGCGCTGCTGACGGCCGCCTGCGGGGTGCCGGTGGTGAAACACGGCAACCGCTCGATCTCCAGCCGCTGCGGCAGCGCCGACGTGCTCGAGCTGCTCGGCCTGCCGGTACCGCTGGATGCGCAGGCCGCGGCACGCTGCCTGGCGGCCACCAACTTCACGTTCCTTTTCGCGCCCTACTACCACGCCGCCACCGGGGCGATCGCACCGATCCGCGCCGCGCTCGGCGTGCGCACGGTGTTCAACATCCTGGGTCCGCTGGTCAATCCGGCGCAGCCACCGCTGCATCTGGTGGGCGCCTACAGCCTGGAGGTCGCGCGCCTCATCGCCGACACCTTCTCGGGCCTGCCCATCGAGCGCACCTTCGTCGTGCACGGCGCCGGCGGCTGGGATGAGCCCACGCCCATCGGCCCCTTCACGCTCTTCGACGTGCACCCAGGTCAGGTGGCGGCCGGCGTGCGCTCGCCGGCCGACTACGGGCTGCCCCAGTGCAGCGCCGCGGATCTCGCCGGTGGGGACGCGACGCACAACGCCCGGGCGCTGAAGGCGGTCCTCTGCGGGGAGGACCGCGGCGCGCACCGCGACTGCCTGCTGCTCGGTACCGCGCTGGCGCTGGAGGTCGCCGGCGAGGTCAAGCTGCCGCGCGAGGGTGTCGCGCGGGCCGCGGCGGCGATCGACAGCGGTGCGGCACGGCGGCTGCTCGAGGCCCTCGAGCGGGCCGGCGCGCCGGCGCGGCAGGAGTTCAGCGCGTGAGCGGCTTCCTCGAGCAGATGGCGCTGAGCAGCCGCGCGCGCGCCGCGGCCGCACGTCGCAGCTGCTCCTTCGCGCAGCTGAGCGCGGCGGCGCAGGCGGCACCGGCGCCGCCGCCGCTGCGGCTCGACCCTTCCGGCTTTGACCTGATCGCGGAACTGAAGCTGCGTTCACCGGCCGCCGGGCAGCTGCGCACCCCCGGCGAGGATGTGGGTGCGCGCGTCGGCGCCTACGCGCGCGCAGGGGCCGCCGCGGTCTCAGTGCTCACCGAGCCCAGCCGCTTCGACGGGGAGCTCGCGCATCTTAGCGCCGCGGCGAGTGCGCTGAGGCCGCTGGGTGTGCCGGCGATGCGCAAGGACTTCCTGGTGGATCCCTACCAGGTGCTCGAGGCACGGCGCGCCGGCGCCGGCGGCGTACTGCTCATTCTGCGCATGCTGCCGCGCGCCGAGACCGCCGCCCTCATCGAGACCGCCCGCGCGCACGGCCTGTTCGTGCTGCTGGAGGCTTTCGACGCGGACGACATAGCCCTCATGCACCAGCTGGTGCAGACCTATGCCGGCGGCGCGCAGCTGCTGGGCGGCGTCAACTGCCGCGACCTGAGCACGCTCGAGGTCGTGCCGGCGCGCCTGCTTGAGCTGGCGCCGCTGCTGCCGGCGCAGATCCCGCGCGTCGCCGAGAGCGGCGTGGCGAGCGCGGCCGACGCGCGGGCGGTGGCGGCTGCGGGCTATGCGCTGGCGCTCGTCGGCAGCGCGCTCATGCAGGGCGATGATCCGCAGAGGCTCGCCGCGGCACTGCTCGCGGCCGCTCGGGCAGCGGTGCCCTAGATGTGGATCAAGATCTGTGGCCTGACGAGTGCGGCGGCCGTGGCTACGGCGCTGGAGCTGCAGGTGGACGCGCTGGGGTTCGTGTTCAGCGCCTCGGTGCGTCAGCTGAGTTGCGAGCGCGCGCTCGAGCTTGCCCAGGCGGCCCGCGGACGCGCACGCTGCGTGGCCGTGACGCGTCATCCCACGCAGCCGCTCGTGGATGAGATCCTGCGGGTGTTTGCGCCCGACGTGCTGCAGAGCGATCTTGCCGACCTTGAGGCGCTGCAGCTGCCGAGGGCGCTCGAACTGCTGCCCGTGGTGCGCGATGTCGCTGCGGCACCCCCGCGCCCGCCGGCGCGCCTGCTGTTCGAGGGGGCCCACAGCGGCGCGGGCCTGACCAGCGACTGGAGCGCGGCCGCCGCACTGGCGCCACGGACGCAGCTCATACTCGCCGGGGGCCTCAGGCCCGACAACGTGGCCGCGGCCATCGCCGCGGTGCGGCCCTTCGGGGTCGATGTCTCAAGCGGCGTGGAAGAGCGGCCGGGACTGAAGAGTCCCGCCACGATGGCGAAGTTTGTGCATGCCGCGCGCGCCGCCGCGGCGGCGCACCCGAGGCTTACGGAGGACACGCGATGAATGCAGTGGTTGCCCCCGCCGATGCCGGCCGGCTACTGGCCGAGCTGATCGCCGGCAAGTACCCGGACGCGCGCGGGCGCTTCGGCCCCTTCGGCGGACGCTATGTGCCCGAGACTCTCATCCCGGCGCTCGAGCGCCTGGCGCGCGGCGTGCGCGAGCACCTGCACTCGCGGGAATTCCAGAGCGAGCTCGGCGGGCAGCTCAACAGCTGGGTCGGCCGTCCGACGGCACTCACGTTCGCCGAGCGGCTCTCGGCGCGCTGGGGGGCGCAGATCTGGCTGAAGCGCGAGGACCTGGCGCATACCGGCGCCCACAAGATCAACAACGCCGTCGGGCAGGCGCTGCTCGCCAGGCGCCTCGGCGCGCAACGCATCGTCGCCGAGACCGGCGCCGGGCAGCACGGGGTCGCGAGCGCCGCCGCCTGCGCGCGCCTCGGACTGCCGTGCACGGTGTACATGGGGGCCGTCGACATGGAGCGGCAGGCGCCCAACGTCGGCCGCATGCGCCTGCTCGGTGCCCGGGTCGTGGCGGTCACTTCCGGGGATCGCACGCTGCGCGCTGCCATCGATGAGGCGCTGCGCGACTGGGTGGCCGATCCCACCGACACCTATTACCTCATCGGCTCGGCGATCGGGCCGCATCCGTACCCCTACCTGGTGCGCGAACTGCAGGCAGTCATAGGACGCGAGGCGCGTGAGCAGATCCTCGCCGCGACCGGCGCCCTGCCGGATGCCCTCATCGCCTGCGTCGGCGGCGGTTCCAACTCCATCGGCACCTTCCACGCGTTCCTCCCGGATGCGGACGTCGAGATCATCGGCGTGGAGGCGGGTGGTCGCGGCGCCGGGCTCGGCGACAATGCCGCGACCGTCGCTTACGGGCGTCCCGGGGTGCTGCACGGCACCTATTCCATGCTGCTGCAGGACCCGGACGGCCAGATTCAGGAGACGCACTCGGTGTCGGCCGGCCTCGACTACCCGAGCGTGGGACCGGAGCACGCGCTGCTCGCCCACATCGGTCGCGTGCGCTACACCACCGCCAGTGACGAGGAGGCGCTCGCGGCCGTGCGCACCCTGAGCGAATGCGAGGGGATACTGCCGGCCATCGAGAGTGCCCACGCGCTCGCCGGCGCGCAGCGCTGGGCGCAGGCCCATCCCGGGGGCACCATACTCGTCGGCCTCTCCGGGCGCGGCGACAAGGACATGCCGACGCTGCAGCAGACGCTGCTCAAGACCGCGCAGCCATGAAGCCGCGGGATCGCATCAGTGCGAGCCTGCGGGCCGCCGCCTCAGGGGGCGAACCGGCGCTCGTGGCCTATCTCACCGCCGGCTTTCCGCAGCGCGCGCAGTTCCGCGAGCACGTGCGCGCGCTCGCCGCCGCGGCCGATGTGGTTGAAGTCGGCGTGCCGTTCACCGATCCGATGGCCGACGGCGTGACCATCCAGCGCGCGAGCGTCGCGGCACTCGCGCAGGGGGTGACGTTGCGCTGGATCCTGGACGAGATCGAGGCGCTCGGGGAACTGCGCGCGCCGCTGCTGCTCATGAGCTACCTCAATCCGCTCTTGGCGTTCGGCGTCACGGCGCTGGCCGAGCGTGCGCGCCGCGCCGGGGTGGCCGGGTTCATCGTGCCGGACCTGCCGCTGGATGAGAGCAGCGAGCTGCGCGAGGCGCTGGATACGCAGGGGCTGGCGCTGGTGCAGATGGTCACGCCGGTCACCGAGCCCGCGCGCCTGCGGCAGCTGTGCCAGGGCAGCCAGGGCTTCGTGTATGCCGTCACCATGACCGGCACCACCGGCAAGAACGTGGCGGTGCCCGAGGAGGTGCTGCGCTACCTGGACCGGGTGCGCACGCTCTCGGCCGTGCCGGTGTGCGCCGGCTTTGGCATCCGCAGCCGCGAGCAGGTCGCGCGCCTGCGCGCCCACGTCGACGGGGTGGTCGTCGGCTCCGCGCTCGTGGAAGTGCTGGAACGCGGCGAGGATCCGGGGGCGTGGCTGGGCGCGCTGCGGGGCCGCTAGCGTGTGAAAATCCTGACCATCGCATCGCGCTTCCGGGGACCGCCGCAGTCAGCCAACGGCGGCTACTTCGCCGGCGCCGTCGCGATGCTCGCCGCGCGCACCGTGAGCGTGCGGCTGCTGAAGCCCCCGCCGCTGGAGACCGGATTCACGGTCGCAGAGGCTCCGGACGGCGCGCTGCAGGTGCTGCACGGGCAGGAGCTGGTGGGCGCCGCCATCCCGGCGGCGCTGGAACTGCAGCCGCCGCGCGCGCCGCACTACCTGGAGGCCGTGGAAGCCTCGCGCCGCTACGCCGGTTTCGCGTATCACCGCTTTCCGGGGTGCTTTGTCTGCGGCACGCTGCGTGCCCGGGGCGACGGCCTGCGCATCTTCGCCGGTTCCATCCCGGAGCTCGGCGTGGTGGCGGCGCCCTGGGTGCCGGACCCCTCGCTCGAGGGCGCCGACGGCAAGGTGCGCCCGGAATTCATGTCCGCAGCGCTCGACTGCCCCGGTTACTACGCGGTGGCGCCGGATGACACCATGCTGCTGCTCGCCGAGTTCACCGCGCACGTCGACCGCCTGGTGCACGTCGGGGAGGCCTGCACGCTCATCGGTTGGCAACTGGGCGTGAGCGGCCGCAAGCGCGAGGCGGGCACGGCCATTTTCGATGGCAAGGGCGAGCTGTGCGGTCGCGCCCGCGCGCTGTGGATCGAGCCGCGCCAGGGGGGCTGAGATCAAGCGTACCGGTGGTTCGATTCTGCCCCTGCAGCCCAGCGCCCCCAGTTCCTCCCTGCAAATCCCGACCGAGGGTCAAGACCACATGCACGCGCGGGCCACCTCAGGCTGCCATCGCTCAGATAACCGTAAGTCGCGCGTTCGCTCGGTTGCAGGGGCCAGAAAGCGAAAGGGCCGACAGAGTCGGCCCTTCCGCTGGCACGCGGGCCCCAGCGGACCCGCGCTACTTGCGCACAGTCATTGTGCCAGGGCATTCACAAAGTTGGCCCCGTTGGGCGTGCCGACGCCGGTGACATTGTCCCAGCCCGGCGCGGTCGTCAGCGAGGAGTCGGTACCGAAGGTAATGACAAACCATCGCGTCGAGAACGGGCTGTTGTACAGGGCACTGACGTAGGCGGTCGTGTTGCCGAGCGGTGCCGCCAGCTGGTCGGCAGTGACCGCGGCGCCATTGACCACGCCCGTGACGTTGGTCGCCGAGCTCACCGCCGGCACATCGTTCACCGCGCCGGACGGCAGGTTGTACAAGAGAGGGGCCGCCTGGCCTAAGGAGTGCCCTGCCTTCTGGGCCGCGATCGCCATGATGGCCGAGAACATCGGGCAGGCGAGACTCGTGCCGCCGATGACTCCGACGCCCAGCTGTCCGTCGAGCGTCTCGATGATCTCGACCCCCGTGAATGGATCGGCCAGCCAGCCGATATCGGGAACCAGGCGGCTATTGCCCGGCAGTCCCGCCTGAAACGCCGGCTTGCTGAAGGTCAGGCTGGCACCGCCGCCCGCACCGAACTGGAAGCCCAGTCCCAGGGCCGGATCATTGGAGGGCGGCACGACCGGCGGGCTGCCGGCCGCGATTGTGTCGGCAATGCGCGTGAGGTTGGTGCCCCAGCCGGTCTCGAACTGGCGGGTGTTGTCGGAATTCACAAACAGGCTCGTGCCGCCGACGCTGGTCGCAAACGTCGAGCTGCCCGGGTAATCCACGGTCAGCAAGCCGGTGGCCGCCACATTGTCACCGGAGTCGCCAGAGGAGAAGTTGACATCGATCCCTTGTGCGGCGGCCATTTCCAGGATGCGCTCGACCCGGTTGAGTCCGGCCGGGTTGCCGAAGCCCTCAGGTCCGGACCAGCTGTTGGAGATGGTGTTGCCCAGGTGATGGATCACCGCGAAATTGACGGTCTCATCCAGATCGGCGCCGTTGTTGGGGCTGATCAGGAGCACGATGTTGGCTCCCGGCGCCATGGCGTGCACCCACTCGACATCGAGGGTGATCTCGTCCTTCCATCCGGCGCTGCCGCCGAACTTCCCGTTGCCGGGGTTATGCAGCGCGCCCGGCGCATGCATTACCTGGAAGTTCGCAGGCGTCAGGTCCGGCAACCCGTAGAGCTGTGAGAATACTTCCGCGTCGGTCTGAATGCTGTCGGAGCCGAAGGCGTCAATGACCACCACGGTCTCCCCGGAGCCGTCGAGCCCGTTCGCGTACAGGCCATTCATGTTGTAGGCGGTGTGCAACTCGTTCGGCTGGTAGCCGCATGGCGGCAGGTGGCCGAGGTTGCCATTGGTGATATCGGACCCGTAACGGTTGCCGGTATAGGTGGCCGTGTTGGCGCCAGCCGTGAAGGTCACGGTCTGCGGTGCCCGCAGACACTGCGACTCGAAGAACTGTCCGTTGGGACCAGATGTAAGGGGCCTGACCGGGGTTATCGTCCCGTCCGGTCGCGTCGCCCGCGCGATCGCCGGCTGGTAGCCCACATCGTCCATGCCCGTCACTGCCGCGATCAGCCCGCCCGCCGGCTCGACCGCAGGATCGGCCGTGTTGGAGCGGTGGGTAACGCCATTCAGCTTGAAATTATGGATCTTCGTGTGGAAGGTCTTCTGGATGTCACCGACGGTGCCCTGCACCTTCACGTACAGGTTGTTCTCGGCGACCGCGAGCACGGTCAGGTTGTGGGCCGAGAGATAGTTCTGCACGGCATTGACTTCATTCGCCGTCGGACCGTAGCTCGCATTGAACTGCTGTTGTGTAATCCAGGCGTGATACTTGCCCGAGCTGCGCGTGTTCTGTTGCTTCACGAGGGAGTCAAGTGATGCCTTGTTGTGCAGCTCGAGCCACGCTGTGACCGTGATGACGGTCGCAGGGTCCACCGCGCCCGTATCGACCGCTTTTTTCACAAAGCCCGGGGTGTTGTTCGCAAGACTGCCGGCGTAGCCCGGCCCGGCCGCGAGCGTTAGCAAGACGGCCATTAATTGTCGCGCTCTCATGATCTGCCTCCACTGTTGTTAGAGAACCGCAAACCGAAGCAAGCGAAGCCCCACTCCGCCGCGGCGAGTCAAGACACGTGGGAATGCTGATCGCGAACGATCGGGGCGCTGCTCATCCGCACGACACGCCCGATCTACAGCTTTTACGAGCTGTTCAATCAATCCCTTCCCTTGACGTGTGAGCTTACGCGGGCGCCGAACCGGAGTGAACCAGCGAATGCAACGCCGCATGCGGCCTCGCTCAAGTCAGCGCGACCTTATGTCAAGCTCTGCCCCGACTAACTCTGTAGGGCTGCGGATGTCAATGCAATCAGTTACAAGTACGCGCTCAGGAGAACACGAACCGCGTGCCGGTGTAGGAGCGCAGGACTTTCCCTGGCATCTCCGCCCGGGCCTTGTCGTAGAACGGTTCACCCGTGCAGTGCAGCGGAATGACGTAATCAATGTTGATTTCTTTCAGCGCCGCGACGGTCTGCTGTACATAGTCGTCTTGATAGGGCGCCAGGTGAAAGCCACCGATGAGCGCATGGACCTTCTCGATGCCGGATGCCGCCTGGGCTTGCCTGACGGCATTGACCACGCCACGGTGGCTGCAGGACGTCAGGACGACGAGCCCCTTGCCCTTGAGGTTGAAACCGATCGCGAGCTCGTGCCGGAACTGATCGGGCACCACCGTCTGGGTGCGTTCGTTCTCCGGCAGCCGTTCCGCATAGCACCCCACCCCGCCCTCCACGCCAATCTTCATGGCGGTTGGCGACAGCAGCTTCTCGAAACTGCGCAGGCCAATCTGGCCCGTGGTGAATCCATGCTCGGCGACGAGCGAAGCTCCCTCTGCATAGGTAACTAAGAGGTTGGCTTCCTTCAATGCCTGACGATCGAGCACACCGAAGTCGCCGCGTACCGGCGGTCCGGTCCACTGCCGCGAGCAGAAGCAGTCCTCGCCACCCACGTAGAGCGGGAGTTTCGGCTTGAGCCTTGACTTGTGCTTCTGGAGAAAACCGACGAGCCCTCCGAAGTGATCATAGTGTCCATGGCTCAGCACCAGCGCATCAAGCACGGACGGGTCGATACCCAGCAGCTCGGTGTTGTTGATGAGGGCATCGGGGGTGAATCCAAAGTCCACGAGCGTGCTGCGTGTCTGGGTACCGCGGCGCGTTTCGACGTGCATGGCCAGACCGAACTCACTGACGAGTGTGCGGCCGGGCGGACTGTCCTTGCGGATGCCCCAGCCGAAGTGCTGGATCTCGACCCCTTCCAGGGATCTGCTGGGAGCGACGGCAAACTGAAAGCTGTCAACCACCACCCGCACAGCCAGTGCATCGATTTCGGGCACCGACCCGGAAATCGTTGCGGCTCGCGCCGGCTGCGTGTCGCCCAGCAGCGCCGCGATCATCAACGTCAACGCACTCGCGCCGCCACCACAAAGCACATCGCGTCGGCTGATCAGGAGATCTTCGCGCGTCTGCTCGGACATGATGCACACCTCTTACGGGTAAGGCAGAAGATGACGCCAGTGCCCTGTTCCGCTCTCCGGGACGTCCGCGGTTCCGGCGGCGGATCCGCGTGGTCACGGGTCGATGGCGGCCCGCACCAGGCAAACCCGCGCGGCGTGGCGCCGAGGAGTGATCGGTCCGCCTGAGCACCCCGGTCGATCATCGATTGCGACAGGCTAGGAGTACAATTTCGCCCGCACAAGCGACGTTCTGCGGCAAAGCCCGTGCCGCTCTTTGTCGTAAGAGGCGATCATGTCCACCACCGCGCCCCTGGTTCGAAACTTTGACTTCCCGCGACCGGGCGCGGCAGCCAAGGAGGGGGAGGCCTTGCGCGGGTGGAAGCAGATTGCTGCCCACCTGCACCGGGATGTTCGCACCGTGCAGCGATGGGAGCGCACCGAACACCTTCCGGTGCATCGTCAATTGCACCTCAAGCTGGGCACTGTCCACGCAGTTCGCGCCGAGCTCGACCAATGGCGCGCGCAGCGGAGTTCGCCGCGGGCTGGGGGGCAGCGGCCATTGCACATACGCGATCCGCGAGCCTATGAGCTCTACCTCAGAGGCAGGCAGCTGTTTGACCAGTTTCGGCGCAAGAGCTTCGAGCGCGCCAGGGAGATGTTCAGCCGTGCCATTGTTCTCGACCAGCAATTCGCGCTGGCTCATGCGGGCCTTGCCGACTGTTGCTCCTATCTCTATCTGTATTGGGATCCCACGCTGGACAACCTGCGGATGGCCGATGCCGCGAGCCGCCAGGCCGTCGCGTTGAGCCCCGAGCTTGCCGAGGCGCAGCTGGCGCGCGCGGTGGCACTGTCGACGTTGCGCAACTACCCGGAAGCCGAACGGATGTTTCGGGCTGCCATTGACATCGATCCCAGGCTCTTCGAAGCCCACTATTTCTACGGGCGCGCCTGTCTGGCACAGGGAAAATTCAAGGAGGCCATCGCGCCGCTGCGAGCGGCGTGCAAGGTCCGCGCCGAGGATTACCAGGGACCCGCTTTCCTGGCGCTGGCGTACACCGGTTTAGGGCGTCGCGAGGCCGCCGCGCGGGCCTATGCGCGAACGATCGAAATTGCCAAGCAGCAGTTATCCGTCAATCCGGGCGATGTGCGCGCCTTGTATCTGGGGGCGGCGGCCCTCGCCCGAATTGGGCGGCGAAAGACCGCCTTGGCCTGGGCGGCGCGCGCCCTCGATCTGGATGGCAAGGACTCCGCCGTTCTGTACAACGTCGGCTGCCTCTATGCCGTGCTGGGCCGGACGGCCGACGCCCTGAAGTGCCTGAAAAAAGTAGCGCGCTCGGGATGGCGCAAGGAATGGATCAAGCATGATCCGGATTTGACCGCTTTGCGCGGGCTGCGGGAGTTTGCTGCCCTGGTCTCGTGAACTCGCCGGGTTGGCGTCTGTTTCCAAGACGCGGCTCGGCTGCGTGCGGGTCGCAGATGGGCCCCTCCTGCACGGCAGTGCCCTCGCAGGGGCCGCCTGACGCCATCACGAGCTTCCAGCGCACGTTACGTTCGGCGCGCTGCAACATGCGATTGGGTGCCACAATGCGAACAGCTTCCGTGCGCGCGGCGGCGATCCCCTGGCGGTCGCGACCCGCGGCCGGAAATTTTCCTCCAGCTGCGGGGCTGCTGGCATGACCGCACCGGCTCAAGGACACAGCGAGAGCTTCGTCTCGGGGGCGAGCTCGCGGCCGCTCCTCCATCGCACCGTCGATGGTGTGCTCAAGTCCGCCCTTGCCGCTGGCGACTCGCGGCCGGCACTCATCGTTTCCCATCAAGGCCGCCGCTACACGCTCGCGGAGCTGGACGCAGAGGTGGAGCGCGTGGCGCGCGGATTCCACGCCTGCGGCCTGCGGCCGGGCGAGCGGGTCGGCATCTGGGCACCCAACTGTGCAGAGTGGGTCCTGACGATGTTCGCCGCGGCACGCGCCGGACTCATCCTCGTAAACATAAATCCTGCCTATCGCGCGAGCGAGCTTGCCTTCGCGCTGCAGCACGTGGGCTGCAGGGCGCTTGTCTTTGCGGCGCGGTTCAGGGGCTGCGACTACGGGGCGATGCTCATTTCGCTGATTCCTGAGCTGCCAGCAGCGGTTGCCGGGCGGCTGCACTCGCAGCGCCTTCCCGAGCTGCGCCTGTTGGTGCAGATCGGCGACGAGCCGATCGCAGGCAGCCTGAGTTTTGAAGCACTCAAGGCAGCAGGCGGGCCGGCCGCGGCGGCGGCGCTCGCCGAGATCGCCCTGCGCGCGGACGCAGATGACGTCTTCAACATCCAGTTCACCAGCGGCACTACCGGCCTACCCAAGGGCGCGACGCTCACGCATTTCAACATCGTGAACAATGGTTTCTTCGTCGGGGAGGGGATGCAACTTACGTCGGCCGACCGGGTGTGCATCCCAGTGCCGCTTTATCACTGCTTCGGCATGGTGCTCGGCATACTGGGAGCGCTGACCCACGGGGCGGCGAGCGTTCTGCCCTGCGATGCCTTTGAACCGCTGGCGGTGCTCGAGAGCGTTCAGCAAGAGCGCTGCACCGCGCTCTACGGCGTGCCGACGATGTTCATTGCCGAACTTGATCATCCGCGTTTTGGGGAATTCGATCTGAGCTCGCTGCGCACCGGCATCATGGCCGGGGCTCCATGTCCGATCCCCATCATGCGCCGCGTGGTTGCCGAGATGCACATGCGGCAGGTCACGATCTGCTACGGCATGACCGAGACCAGCCCCGTGAGCTTCCAGACCCAGGCCGACGACTCGCTCGAGCGCCGCGTGAGCAGCGTCGGCCGAGTGCATCCACACGTGCAGGTGAAGATTGTCGACGCCGAAGGTCGTGTCACGCCGCGCGGCACTCCCGGGGAACTCCTGACCCGCGGCTACAGCGTCATGCGGGGCTACTGGAACGAGCCGGAACGCACGCGCGAGGCCATCGATGTTGGCGGCTGGATGCACAGCGGGGATCTAGCCGTTATCGATATGGATGACTACTGCAACATTGTCGGTCGTGTGAAGGACATGATCATCCGCGGTGGCGAGAACATATATCCGCGCGAGATCGAGGAGTATCTCTACCGTCATCCCAAGGTGCTGGATGTGGCCGTGGTGGGGGTGCCGGACCGTAAGTACGGCGAGGAGGTCGGCGCCGTCGTTCGCCTGCGCGAGGGCATGACGGCGCAGCCGGAGGAGATCATTGAGTTCTGCCGCGGGCAGATTGCGCATTACAAGGTGCCGCGCTACGTACGCTTCGTGGACGTCTTTCCAATGACCGTTACCGGCAAGGTGCAGAAATACCTGATCCGGGAACAGCTGCAGAAGGAACTCGGGATCGAAGCGGCGACTGAGACCGCCTGAACCACCATACCTGGCCGAAGTTGCGTGCTCCGCCACGTACTACGGTCACTCCCATCGCAGCAGCGGTGTGGGGGGGCGTGAGTCGCCGGGGCTCTCAGGCGCGCACGAGGCGCATCATGACCTCGTTGTAACGCGCGCCCGCGACGCCGCTCACCGGGAATACCGCCTCGATGGTCGCCAGATCCACGCTGCTCAGCTGCACCCTGAGCGCGCCGAGATTCTCGTCGAGATTGCGGACGCGCCGCGTACCCGGGATCGGAACGATGTGCTCCCCCTGCGCCATGACCCAGGCGAGCGCCAGCTGCGCCGGCGTGCAGCCCTTGTCGTGCGCCAGCGTCTTCACCTTTTCCACCAACGCCAGGTTGCGCGCGAAGTTCTCGCCCTGGAAACGCGGAGTCATGCGCCGGTAGTCATCGGCGGCAAAATCCTCGGGGCTTTTGAGCGCCCCGGTGAGGAAGCCGCGGCCGAGCGGGCTGTAGGCGACCAAGCCCACGCCGAGCCGCTCGCAGCTCGCGAGCACGTCTCCCTCCGGGTCGCGCGTCCACAGCGAGTACTCGCTCTGCAGCGCAGTGATCGGGTGCACCCGGTGGGCGCGCTCCAGGGTCGGCGCGGAAACCTCCGAAAGCCCGAGGTAGCGCACCTTGCCCGCGCGCACCAGCTCCGCCATCGCCCCGACGGTATCCTCCACCGGGACCGCCGGATCCACCCGATGCAGGTAATAAAGATCGATGGATTCGACCTTGAGGCGCTTAAGGCTGCCCTCGCAGGCCGTACGCACGCGCTGCGGCCGGGCGTCGACGGCGCGCGCCGCCGGGTCATGCTCATCGCGCACGAAGCCGAACTTGGTGGCGAGAAAGGCGTCCTGGCGGCGGCCGCGCAGCGCCCGCCCCACCAGCTCCTCGTTGGTGTACGGGCCGTACGCATCGGCCGTGTCGAGGAAGTTCACGCCCAGGTCGAGCGCGTGCTTGAGGGTCGCCAGCGACTCATCGTCGTCGTGCGCGCCGTAGAACTCGCTCATGCCCATGCAGCCCAGTCCCAAGGCGGAGACGGCCGGGCCGTTGCGGCCCAGTTTGCGGGTCTGCATCAGGAACTCTCCGACAGG